>WNGI01000161.1_pt1 | contig 44109 bp, 42 predicted proteins | sample 5400621 | NCBI WGS metagenome assembly WNGI01 (sample SAMN13153374, study PRJNA577476) | soil metagenome | isolation source: 20 cm soil or saprolite under Garry oak tree replicate 1 | place: USA:California | collected 2016-06-15
GGCCCGCAGCAGCGATTGGGTCTCGTGCTGACCGTGCAGGTCCACGAGGAGCGAGCCGAGCTGCGCCAGGACGCTGACCGTCGTGGGGCTGCCGTTGACCCAGGCGCGGGAGCGTCCCTCCCCCGTCACCTCACGCTTCAGAACGAGGCGAGCGTCCTCCACCTCCACCCCCAAGGCGGCAAAGGACGGTAGAAGGCGGGAGAGGGCGGCAGAGGTGAACTCGAACGCCCCTTCTATCACTGTCTTTGACGCGCCAGGCCGGACGACATCCGCCGAGGCACGCTCGCCGAGGAGCAGCGCGAGGGCGTCGACCAGCATGGACTTCCCGGCACCGGTCTCTCCCGTCAGGACGTTGAGGCCGGGGGCGAGGGGGAGCGTGACGTCGGCGATGACGGCGAGGTCGCGGACGCGCAGCTCCGTGAGCACTACTGCCGCTCGCGGTCGGAGAGGTCGCCCCACTGCAGGGGGCCGAGCCGGACCAGCAGGACCGAATGGGCCGCCCGCTTCACGACCAGGCGCTCGCCCGTGCCCATCGTGGTGCCGACCTGGCCGTCGAAGGACACGAGGACGTCCTCGGGCCAGGGAGGAATCGGCTCGACCGTGATGGCGGCATTGGAGGGCACGACGAGCGGGCGGACGGCGAGGGTGTGAGGGCAGATGGCGGCCACGACGATGGCGTCCACGCTGGGAACGACGATCGGTCCGCCCGCCGACAGCGCGTACGCGGTGGAGCCGGTGGGCGTGGCCACCACGATGCCGTCCGAGGAGTACTGCCCGACCTCGTCGCCGTCCACGGACACGCGGAGCCGGATGACGCGTGCCACCCCGCCCTTATGCACCACCGCGTCGTTCAACACGATCGGCTCGGCGCGGCTCCTGCCCTGCTTGTCCTCGATGAAGGGCGCGAGGGCGAGACGCGACTCGGTGGCATAGGCCCGGCGCACCAGGGCGTCGAGTGCCCAGTCGAGGGTCTGCGAGGTCGCGGTGGTCAGGAAGCCGACCCGGCCGAGGTTGACGCCGAGGATCGGCGTCGACGCGCCGTCGAGGGTGCGTGCCCCGCGCAACAGCGTGCCGTCGCCTCCGAGCGTGATCAGGCAGTCGAGCTGGGGTGCGCGGCGGAGGGATGGGGGCGTGGGCTCAGGCCAGAGCGGCCCGATCTCCTCCTCGGTGTACAGCGTGACTCCGACCCGGGGCGCGACCTGCGCGAGATGCGCGAGGATGTTCTTGAGATCGCGGTAGCTGGGGTTGCCGACGACCCCGACGTTCATGAGTGGGTGAGCGACTGCTCCGCCGCCAGCGCACGCACCCGCGCCGCGATCCCGGACCCGGTGAGACCGACCTCGGCGAGCTGCTGCGCACGGGGCGCGTGCTCGTAGGTGCGGTCGGGGGCGCCGAGAGGGACGACGCGGGTCTCCGGGGCGACGCTCTGCACCAGGCCGGACAGGAAGGCGCCGAACCCGTTGGTCACCGTGCCGTCTTCCACGGTGACCAGCAGCCGGTGATCGTGCAGCAACGCGTCGAGCAGCTCGCGGTCCACCGGTTTCAGGAACCGGCAGTTCACCACCGTGACGTCCAAGCCCTCGGCGGCGAGCTCCTGCGCGGCCGTGAGCGCCGGCTGGCACATCGCACCCACCGCGAGCAGGGCGCATTCGCGCCCTTTGCGCAGCACGTCCCACGTGCCGTAGCGGATGGGCGCCACCTCGGCGGCGGGCGGCGTCTCACCCGGCGCCTTGTCGCGTGGATAGCGGAGCGAGAAGGGCCCACCGGTGTGCTGGAGCGCGCAGCGCAGCAGTCCGATCAGCTCGGCGCCGTCCTTCGGCGCCGTCACCGTCATATGCGGTACGGCGAGCAGGTAGGCGATGTCGTACAACCCCATGTGCGTTTGCCCGTCCTCGCCCACCATGCCGGCGCGGTCGAGGCAGAAGATCACGGGCAGCTGCTGGATGGCGATGTCGTGGATGATGCTGTCATAGGCGCGTTGCAGGAAGGTCGAGTAGATGGCGACCACGGGCCGGATGCCCTGCGTGGCGAGCCCGCCGGCGAACGTGGTCGCGTGCGCCTCGGCGATGCCGACGTCAAAGAAGCGGTCGGGCCACTTCTTCTGAAAGATGCCGGTGCCGGTCCCGGACGGCATGGCCGCGGTGATCGCCACCAGCTTGGGGTATTCGCCCGCGAGCTGGGTGAGCGCCTCGCCGAACACCGTGGTCCACTGCGGCGGGCCCGCCTTCACCGGCCGCAGCTCGCCCGTGACGGGGTCGTAGGGCGCGCGCGCATGGTACTTCTCCGTATCGGGCTCGGGCAGGGGGAAGCCTTTTCCCTTCTCCGTGATCACGTGCACGACGCGCGGCCCCCTGAGGGTCTTCACGATCTCGAAGGTCTGCACCAGCTGCGGGATGTTGTGCCCGTCGATCGGCCCGAAGTAGCGAAAGCCAAGCTCCTCGAACAGCATGCCCGGGGACCAGAAGTTCTTGATGCTCTCCTCCATCGTCTTCGCGAAGTCGACGAGCTTCTGGCCGCCCACGATGTGGGAGACCGACTCGATCAATCCCTTGACGCGCTCCCGGATCCGGACGGTGATCGGACTCGCGATGATGGACCCCAGGTACTTGTTGATGGCGCCGACGTTGGGGGCGATCGACATGCCGTTGTCGTTCAGCACCATGATGATGTCGCGGCCGGAATGGCCCGCGTTGTTCATTGCTTCGTAGGGGAGCCCACAGGTGAGGGCGCCGTCCCCCACGACCGCGACCACCTTGAACTGCTCCCCCACCAGATCGCGGGCCGCGGCGATGCCGTAGGCCGCCGAGAGGCCGGTCCCCGCATGCCCGGCCCCGAACTGGTCGTGCGGACTCTCGGTGCGCCGCAGGAACCCCGACAGGCCGCCCGCCTGGCGCAGGGTCGGCAGGCGATCGTTGCGGCCGGTGAGGATCTTCCAGGGGTAGCCCTGATGGCCCACGTCCCACACGATCTTGTCGCGCGGCGAGTCGAAGCAGTAGCCGAGCGCAACGGTCAGCTCGACCACGCCCAGGCCGGCGCCGATGTGACCGCCGGTCTGGGAGACGACGTCGATCAGCCGGCGGCGCACCTCGTCGGCGAGGGGCTGGAGCTGATCGCGCCCCAAGCGCCTGATATCTTCCGGCCCCCGAATGGATTCCAGTAGCGACATCGAACCTCGCTAGACGCGGAAGGGGGAACGCGGAACGCGGAACATGAGCGCGGAGTTCGGTCCGCCTGTTCCGCGTTCCGACTTCCGCGTTCCGCGTTCGCTCCGCGGTACTTCAGTTCGGTCTGGTAACAATGTAGTGCGCCAGCTCCGCCAGCGTAGGAGAAGCTAACCCCGCCTGCCGCAGCCGGTCTACGGCCCGCGCCGCCAGCCGCTCCGCCTCCGCCCGCGCGGCACCGACGCCGAGCAGGGTGACGAACGTCGACTTGGCGAATGCCGCGTCCTTCCCCGCGGTCTTGCCGAGCTGATCCGAGGTCGCCGTGGCGTCGAGCACGTCGTCGTAAATCTGGAATGCGAGCCCCACGTCCGCGCCGTAGCCGCGGAGCGCTTCGCACGCCCCGCGCGGCGCCCCGGCGGCGAGACCGCCGATCACGCACGCGGCGGCGATCAAGGCGCCCGTCTTCCGCCGGTGCACGTCCTCGAGGCTCGCGGCCGGCAGCCGTCGCCCCTCCGCCTCGAGGTCCAGCGCCTGCCCCCCGATCATGCCCCCCGCTCCGGCGGCACGGAACAGCTCGAGGGCGATCGCGCGGCGGCGCGCCGGCTCGAGGGCGAGTGCGGCCATTCCCGCGTCGAGCACGCGGGCGCCGAGCGCCACCATCTGATAGCCGGCCAGGGTGGCGGTCCCGACGTCGAACGCGCGGTGGGTGGTCGGCCGGCCGCGACGCAGGTCGTCGTTGTCCATGCAGGGGAGGTCGTCGTGGACCAGCGAGTAGGCGTGGACGACCTCGACGGCCGCCGCGAGCTCCGCCACGCCCGCCCCGACCCCGCCACCGGCTTCAGCCGAGGCGAACACGAGCGTGGGGCGCAGCCGCTTGCCCGTCGACAGCAGGCTGTAGCGGATCGCGGCCGGGAGCGGGTGGCGCCACCAGGCGTCGGCCCGGGCGCCCCAGGCTTCGAGGGTCGCATCCACACGGGCGCGGGCGTCCTGGAGGTAGGCGTCGAGGGCGCGGTTAGCCGTCGAAATCCTCGACCTTGAGATTGCCGGCCTTGTCCGAGAGCACCTGCTTCACCTGCGCCTCGGCGGCGGTGAGTCGCTCGCGCGCCTCGCGCAGCCGCTCGATGCCCTCTTCGAACAGCTTCAGCGCCTGGTCGAGATCGAGCTCCTGCGTTTCGAGCCGGCGCACGATCTCTTCGAGGCGGTCGAGCTGCTGTGCGAAGCTCAGGGGCTCGCGGGTACGCGCCATCACGACTCTCCGGCGCGCGCCGCGACTTCACCATCCGTGACGCGCAGCCGGAAGCGCAGTCCTGACGGGAACTGCACGACGCGCTTCAGCACGCGCCCCTGTTCGTCGCGCGCCAGCGCGTAGCCACGCTCGAGGATCTTCAGGGGCGACAAGGCATCGAGGCGGCCGGCCAACGCCGAGAGCTCGTGGCGGTGCCGCTCGAGTCGCCGCTCGAGTGTGCCGGTGAGGCGGTCGAGGGTGCGGTCCAGGCGCTCGGCGACGCGCCCGGAGCGCCCGGCGAGGCCGCGAGCCAGCCGCGTGCCCAGGTGCGCCAGCTCGACCAGGACGTCGGCCCGGTCGGGGGTGGCCGCCTCGGCCGCCGCGGAAGGCGTGGCGGCGCGCACGTCGGCGACCAGGTCGCACAGCGTCACGTCGGTCTCGTGGCCGACGGCAGAGATCACGGGCACCGGGAGCGCCGCCACCGCCCGGGCGACGCGCTCGTGGTTGAAGGTCCAGAGGTCCTCGCGGGAGCCGCCGCCCCGACCGATGATGGCGAGGTCCAGTCCCTCGACCCGGCACAGCAGTGCGAGCGCGGCGCAGATCTCCTGCTCCGCGCCTTCGCCTTGCACACGGGTCGGCAGCACCAGCAGCTCGGCCACCGGCCAACGGCGTCCCGTGACCGCGATGATGTCCTGCAAGGCTGCGCCGTCGGGGCTCGTGACGATGCCGATGCGCAGCGGATACGGCGGCAGCGGCCGCTTGCGCGCCGGGTCGAGCAGCCCGTCCTTGGCGAGCGCGGCCTTGGTCTTCTCGAAGGCGAGCTGCCACAGCCCGCCCGCCTCGGTGGAGAGCAGATCGACGACCGTGAGCCGGAACTCCCCCTTGTCCTCCCAGACGGTGGGGCGGGCGAACAGAAAGACCTGCATGCCGTCCTGCGGGGGGGCCGGCAGGCGGCGGTTGTCCTTCTGGAACATGACGCAGCGGATCTGCGCGCTGCGGTCGCGCAGCGCGAAATACCAATGACCGCTCTGCCACGCCTTGAAGCCGGAGATCTCCCCGCGCACCCACAGGGGCAGCAGCCCGGCTTCCACCACCGCGCGCGCGCGGCGCGTGACCTGGGTGACGGTCCACGCGCCCTCCGGCGAAACGGCGGCGAAGAGGTCTAGACTTTGGCCCACTGGCGCGCCGCCTGGACGGTGTTGTACAGCAACATGGTGATGGTCATCGGCCCGACGCCTCCCGGCACGGGGGTGATCGCCCCCGCCACCTGTTTCGCCTCCGCGAACTGGACGTCCCCCACCAGGCGGTAGCCCTTTTTCGTGGACGGATCGTCCACCCGGTTCACCCCCACGTCGATCACTACCGCTCCGGGCTTGATCATGTCGCCGGTCACGAATTCCGGTTTCCCGATCGCCACGATCAGGATGTCGGCGAGCCGCGTGACCGACTTGATGTCCCGCGTGCGGGAGTGACACACGGTGACCGTCGCGTTGCCGCCGGGGCCGTCCTGGAGCAACAGCGCCGCCATGGGCCGGCCCACGATGTTCGAGCGTCCCACGATCACCGCGTGCTGACCCTTGGTTTCGATCTCGCTCTTGACGAGGAGCTGCTGGACGCCGTACGGCGTGGCGGGACGAAAGCCGGTCGGGTCGCCGATCGAGACCTTCCCCACATTCTCCGGGTGAAAGCCGTCCACATCCTTCGCGGGTGACACGCGGTGCAGCACGCGCGGTTCATCGATGTGGTTCGGCAACGGCAATTGCACGAGGATCCCGTGAATCTTGTGGTCCGCGTTCAGCCGCTCGATGAGCTCGAGCAGCTCGGCTTCGGTGGTTTCCGGCTTGAGCCGGATCGTCTCGTGGTACAGGCCCGCTTCGTCGCACGCCTTTCCCTTCATGCGGACGTAGGTGGTCGACGCGGCGTTGTCTCCCACCAGGACCGCCGCCAGTCCCGGCGTGATCCCGCGCGAGCGGAGCCGGCGAATCTCGCCCAGGAGCTCGGCGCGCATCGCATCGCCCACGGCAGCGCCGTCGATGAGCTTAGCGGGCAAAATCCACCGCGCGGGTCTCGCGGATCACCACCACCTTGATCTGGCCGGGATACTGGAGCTCGCGCTCGATTTTGCGGGCGATCTGCTCGGACAGCTCGCTCGCCTTGCCATCGTCGATCGCGTTCGGAGTCACGACCACGCGCACCTCGCGGCCCGCCTGGATGGCGAACACCTTTTCGACGCCCGGGAACTCGCTTGCGATCTGCTCCAGCTGGGTGAGCCGCTTGACATACGTTTCGAACGCCTCGCGCCGGGCTCCGGGCCGGGAGCCGGACACGGCGTCGGCCGCCTGCACGATCACGCTGATGGGCGACTCATGGGCGACGTCGTCGTGATGCGCGGCAATGCAGTTGACGACCGTCGGGTGCTCGCCGTGCTTGGTGGCCACTTCCACGCCCAGCTGTACGTGCGTGCCGTCGTGCTCATGCGTGAGCACCTTGCCGATGTCGTGCAGCAATGCGCCGCGCTTCGCGAGCTGGACGTCGAGCTTCAGCTCGGCGGCGATAATCCCCGCCAGCCAGGCGACTTCCTTCGAATGCTCGAGAATATTCTGCCCGTACGAGGTGCGGTAGCGCATCCGGCCGACGAGCTTCACCAGCTCCGGGTGCATGCCTTTGATCCCGGTCTCGTAGACCGCCTGCTCACCGGCCTCGAGGACCGAGGCGTCGACTTCGGCGCGCGCCTTGTCCACCACTTCCTCGATTCGTCCCGGGTGGATGCGCCCGTCGGTGATCAGCCGCTCGAGGGCCAGCCGGCCCACCTCGCGCCGCACGGGATCGAAGCACGACACCACGACCGTGTCCGGCGTGTCGTCGATGATGACGTCCACCCCGGTCGCCGCCTCGAACGCGCGGATATTCCGACCCTCGCGCCCGATGATCCGACCTTTCATCTCATCGGAGGGGAGGGCGACCGCGGATACCGTGGTCTCGGCGGTGGACTCGGGCGCGAGCCGTTGGATCGCGAGGGCGAGGATCTTCTTGGCTTCTTTGTCCGCGCCGCGGCGCGCCTGCTCCTTCAAGTCGCGGGCGAGGGCGGCGGCCTCGTTGCGGGCCTCATCCTCGAGCCGGCGCAGCAGCTCCTGCTTTGCCTCCTGGGCGGTCAGGCCGGCGATCTGCTCGAGCTGGGCGCGCGCCTCCAGCTCTCTGCCGGCGAGCACCTGATCCCGATCCTCCAGCGCCCGGCCCCGCAGCTCGAGGCCGCGGGCGCGCTCTTCCAGGCCGCCGAGGCGCTGCTCCAGCAGCTGCTCGTGCCGCTCGAGGTCGCGGCGCCGGCGCGCCGCCTCCTCCTCGAAGGCCTCGCGCGCCTGCATCAGCTCCTCCTTCGCGGCGAGGACGACGCGCTGGCGGGCTTCGCCCAGGAGCCGCTCGGTCTCCGCGGCCGCCGCGCGCGCCGCGGCCTCCGCCGTTCGGCGCTCCACCCGGCGTCCGATCAGGTAGAACAGCGCTCCCGCGGCGATACTACCGCCGAAGAGGGCTGAGAGAACCGCCAGCCAGTCCGCCATAGGATCTATCTCCAGCACCGCTCCGCAGGAAGCGGAACGGAGACCATTCTCAACCGACGACCGCCTTTCGCTTGCCCGCCGGTAGCAGCTTCGTCAGATCGTCCGCGAGCGCCGCCAGACGCGCCGCGACCTCGCGCTCACCCTTCTTCGCCTGGAATAATTCGTTCGTAATGTCCAACGCCGCCAGGATCGCCGCCTTGTGGGTTTCGACGATCGGTCCCTGCGACAAGACCTTCTTCAGCGCCTGGTCCACGTAGGCGGCGACCTCCCGGGTGTACTCGGGCGGCAGGTCGGACCGCACCGTGTACTCCTCGCCACCGATCATCACCTTGACCGCGTGCTTTTTGGTGCTCACTGCGGCCCTCCGCCGGCACCCGGAGCGCTCCCGCTCGCCGCACCGCCACCGCCCGTCGAGCGCACGCCCCCGTTGCCGCCGGCCTCGCGCGCTTGCTCCTCGAGAAACGTGAGGCGGGAGAGGAGATCGTGAACCCGGAGCCGCGCCGCCTCGACCCGCTGCCGCAGCGTCTTGTTCTCCTGCTCCAGATCTGCGATCCGGTTCCGCGTCTCGGCGTCGGGCTTGGCTGCGGAGGCCGCCCCGCCCCCCCCGCCCCCGCCGGCCCGCCCGGCAGTCTCCTTCAGCTCCCCTTCAGCCTTGACGGCGCGCGCGCGCCACCCGGCCAGCTCGTCCGCCACGTGGCGAAGGATGGTCTCGAGCTGGTCGAGCACCTGTGCATCAGCTCTCTCTCCGTCGTACGCCAAGCTCGCCCTCCAGAGCTTCGAGACCCTGCGCCAGCAGCGCATCCACATCCCGCTCGCGCAGCGTCCGCTCGGGATCGCGGAACGTGCAGTGCCAGGCCACGCCGCGGTGCCCTGCCGGGATGCCGGGTCCCCGATACTCGTCGAACACCTCGAGCCGCTCGAGCAGCGGCCCCGCCGCCCGGCGCAGGACGTCGGACACCTGCGCCGCGGTGACGGCCGGGGGGAGCACGAGCGCCACGTCCCGCTCGACCGGCGGCTGCAGCGGCAGCGGCCGGTACCCGACCAGGTCGCGTTCGGCGGCGGCCAGTCGCACCTCGAAGCCGAACAGCGGAGCAGCCCACACCGGGGCGTCCGCCTCGAGGGGGCTGGCCTGCCCCACCACCTCTCCTCCCTGTTGCACCGCCACCCACCCGACCGCCCCGCCCGTTACAGGTTCCACGTTGCAGCCGGGGGCGGCGGCCGCCACCGCTAACTCAAAGTGGTACTTCAGGTCCCATATGTCCATATCAGGTACTTTCGCACCCTCCGACCAGTGCGCCGGCCGCCGGGCGCCGGTGAGCACCCCTGCCACGGAAGTCCATTCTTCGGGCGCACCCGCCCCCCGCCGAAAGACGGTTCCCACCTCGAACAGCCGGATATCGCGATTCCGATTCGCCCAGTTGTATTCGATCCGTCGCACCAGACCCGGCACCAGCCGCCGTCGCAGATATGCCTCTTCGGCGGACATGGGATTGAGGATCGGCACGGCGTCGGGTCCGTCCGGAGGCCCGAGCGGCATGGTGCGTGCCTCGAGCAGGCCGGCGCGTGCCAGTTGCTCTCGCACCCGGGCCCGCGCGCGCTCGTCCGGAGCGTCCGGCACGGTGCCCGGGCGGTAGGCGCGCAGCTCGTCTGGGAAGGCGTCGTACCCCTTCAAGCGGGCGACTTCCTCGATCAGGTCCACCTCGCGGGTCACGTCGGGGCGCCAGCCCGGGATCTGTACCGCGAGCCGCCCGTCTTTCGGCGCCACGAAGAAGCCCACGCCAGTGAGCAGGCGCTCAACCTCGGGGCGCTCTATCGCTACGCCGAGGAGATGGTTGACGCGCTCAGGACGGAGGAAGATCGTGCGCTCCTGCTGAGGCTCGGGCCAGAGGTCGAGCGCCGGCGCGCGCACCTCGCCTCCCGCCACGGCAATGATCAGCTCGATCGCCCGCCGCAACGCATCCGGCATCCCGAGCATGTCGATCCCGCGCTCGAAGCGGTAACTCGACTCGCTCGACAGCTCCAACGCCCGGCGGGTGCGGCGGATGCGGGTAGGCTGAAAATAGGCGCACTCGAGCACGAGATCCCTCGTGTCGGCGCTCACTTCCGACTCGGCGCTCCCCATGACGCCCGCGACGATGGTGGGGTGCTCGGCATCGCAGATCGCGGTCATGTCGGCGGTGAGCGTACGCGTCACGCCGTCCAGGGTGACGATTTTTTCGCCGGGGCGCGCGCGTCGCACGACGACCGCGGGCCCGCGGAGCTTGGCGAGATCGAAGGCGTGGAGCGGCTGGTTCAGCTCGAACAGGATGTAGTTGGTCGCATCGACGACGTTGTTGATCGGGCGCTGGCCCACGGTGCTGAGGCGGTGGACGAGCCAGGCGGGACTGTTCCCTACCTTGACCCCTCGGATCACGGCGATCATGTACCGAGGAGCGCCCTCGGGGTCCTCGAGGCGGACCTCTACCCCATCCACCACCCCTCGGGCGGACTGGCGGACGGGCGGTCGGTCGATCGGTCCGCCTGACCGCCTGACCGCCTGACCGCCCGGTATTTCCGGCAGCTTCACGGGCGCGCCCAGAGATGCGCCCAGCTCGCGGGCGACCCCCTTGTGGCACAGCAGATCGGGGCGGTTCGCCGGCACGTCGATCACGATCTGGTGATCGGCGATTCCCAGCGCGTCGATGAAGCGCGTTCCCGGGGCGGCCGTCGTGTCGAGCTCCAGGATGCCCGCATGGTCGGCGCCGAGACCGAGCTCTTTCGCCGAGCACAGCATGCCGTTCGACTCGACGCCGCGGATCTTCTTGCGCTCGAGCTTCAGCCCCCCGGGCAGTACGGCGCCCACCGGGGCGTACGGGTAGACCTTGCCGGTCTGCACGTTCGGCGCACCGCACACGACCTCGACGGGCTTCCCCCCGCCACCCACGTCCACGAGGCAGAGCGACAGGCGGTCGGCGTCGGGGTGTTTCTTCACCTCGAGCACGCGGGCGATCAGAATGTCGCCCAGGTCCTGATGCAGCGGGACGACGGCGTCGACGGCGGCGGCGTGCAGCGTCAGGCGGTCCGCGACGTCGCGCGCGTCGAGCGCGCGGTCCAGCAGCGCCTCGAGCCAGCGACGCGAGACGATCACCGTGTTCCTCCCGCGAACTGCGCGAGGAACCGGACGTCGCTTTCGAACAGCAGCCGAATGTCGGGAATTCCGTGGCGGCTCATGGCGATGCGCTCGGGCCCCATGCCCCACGCGAAGCCGGTATATCGCTCGCTGTCCACGCCGCAGTTGTCGAGCACCGCGGGGTGCACCATCCCCGAGCCGAGGATTTCCATCCAGCCGGTCTGCTTGCAGGTGGCGCACCCCGCACCCTTGCAGATCTGGCACTGTACGTCCATCTCGGCAGACGGCTCGGTAAACGGGAAGAACGACGGCCGGAATCGCACCCGTGTGTCCGGGGCGAAGAACCGGCGCGCGAACGTGGCCAGCGTCGCCTTGAAATCCACGAAGCTGATGCCCTCGTCCACGGCGAGTCCTTCGATCTGCTGGAACACTGGGGAGTGCGAGGCATCGAACGGGTCGCGGCGGTACACCTGTCCCGGGATCACGACGCGGATCGGCGGCGGGTAGCGCTCGAGCGTGCGGATCTGCACCGGCGAAGTATGGGTGCGCAGCAACACGTCCCCGGCCAAATAGAACGAGTCCTGGGCGTCGAGGGCCGGGTGGTCCTTCGGGAAGTTCAGGGCGAAAAAGTTGTACCGCTCGGTCTCGGCTTCGGGGCCCACGGCGCGCGTGAATCCCAGCTCGCGGAAGATCTCACAGATCTCGTCCACGACCTGAGTCACGAGGTGGAGCCCGCCTCGCCAGCCGGCGCGGGCGGGCATGGTGAGATCCACGCCCGTGACGGCGCCGGCGGCGCGTTTGAGGTCGCGCTCGCGGGCGGCGAAGGTGACCTCGAACTCGCGCTTCAGCGCGTTCGCCGCCGCCCCGACCTCCTTCCGGGAAGCCGGGTCGAGCTTGGGCAAGCGCCCGAGAATGTGGGTGAGGGCGCCGGCCTTGCGTCCCAGGATCTCGGTCTTGAGATCCGAAAGCCGGCGGTCGTCCGCCTGCGGAATCTCCTTCAGACGCTCCCGCAGCTCGGCGAGGGCTGCCAGGAGGTCGCGCATGATCAGAGCGCCTGCTTGGCGACCTCCGCGAGGTGCTCAAACGCGGCGGGATCGCGGACGGCGAGATCGGCGAGCACCTTGCGGTTGATCTCGACGCCGGCCCTGCGGAGCCCGTTCATGAGGCGGCTGTAGGACAGCTGGTGCAGCCGCGCGGCCGCGTTGATGCGCGTGATCCAGAGCCGGCGGAAGTCGGCCTTCTTGCGGCGGCGGTCCCGGTACGCGTACTTCTGGGCCCGCTCGACGGATTCCTTGGCCGCCTTCCACAGCTTGGACCGCCCGCCGAAGTAGCCCTTGGCGAGCTTCATGATCTTGTTCTTGCGCTTCAGGCGCGCGACGTTGCTTTTGACGCGGGGCATGAGCCGCTCCTTATACCATCAGCAGCCGCTTGAGGCGGGCTTCGTCAGCCTTGGACACCATGGCGGGCTTGCGCAGGTGGCGCTTCCGCTTCGGGTGTTTCTTGGTCAGGATGTGGCTCTTGTACGCGTGGTAGCGGCGCAACCGACCGGTTCCCGTGAGCTTGACCCGTTTGCGGAGCGCGCGTTTGGATTTCTGTTTGGGCATCTCGTCCTCCCCGGGCTCGCGCCCGGGGTCAGTTGTCATTTCGGGGCGAGCACCATCGACATGTTGCGACCCTCGAGCTTCGGGTCCTGCTCGATCTTGGCGATGTCCTTCAGCGCGTTGGCGACCCGGTCGAGCACCGCGCGCCCCAGGTCGATGTGGGCCATCTGTCGACCGCGGTACATCATCGTCACCTTCACCTTGTTGCCGTCCTGCAGGAACTCCCGCGCGTGCCGAGTCTTAAACTCGAAGTCGTGATCGTCGATCCCCGGCCGGTACTTCACTTCCTTCAGGTGGATGATGTGCTGCTTTTTCTTGGCCGCCCGCGCCGCCTTCGCCTCCTCGAACTTGAACTTCCCATAGTCCATGATCTTCGCGACCGGGGGTCGCGCGAGCGGTGCCACCTCGACCAGGTCGAGACCTCGCTCTTGCGCCGCCGCCAACGCTTCCTCGACGGTCAGCACGCCGAGCTGTGCTCCGTCGGGGGCAATCACGCGGATCGGGCTGATCCGGATCTGCCGGTTGACTCGGATGCGCGGTGCTTTGTTGTTCGGGCTTTCGATCGCCAGGTGCCGTTCTCCTCCACAAGAAAGAAAAAGCGGACTCCGGTGCCAGGGAATCCGCTTTCCTCTCCCCCGTTCCCCTCTCCACGTCGTGGAGCGGGGGGCAGGGGGTGAGGCTTCGGAAACCCTAGAGCACTCTCCCTCCGGAGAGGCAGCGGGTGAGGCGCACTCAGGCGCCCGCTTGCCGTATTGTCGGGGCTAAGTTAGCCCGCCCGAAGCGGGTCCACAAGTGCAAACGCCTTGCCGTCACGCCCCAAGCGGCCAGCGACCGTTGCGGGATCGTGCCCGAACAACAGCAGCCACCCTTCCCCTTCCGCTCGCGCATACAGTCGTCGCTTCGACTCGAGAGTCACGAGCGGCTCCAGGTCGTACCCCATGATCCAGGGGAGCGGCAGATGGGCGCTCGTCGGGACCAGGTCCGCCAGGAAGCAAACCCGCTCGCCGCCGCTCTCGACCAAAATCGATTGGTGATAGGGCACGTGCCCCGGTGTCGGAAAGCAGCGGATCCCGGGGAGCGGCTCCGCCTCCCCGTCGATGAGGCTGAAGGGGACCGACTCGAAGTTGCCCGAGAGGTAGCTCGCCGCGGTGCGCTCGTTGGTGTGCCGGGCGAACTCGAGCTCTCCCTTTTGCACCACGTAGGTCGCCCGGGGAAAGGTGATCCGAATGGCCCCTTCCGCACCTCCACCACCCTCCACAACCTCCCGATAGGTATTGCCGCCCGCGTGATCGAAATGCAGATGGGTATCGATCACCCAGCGGACGTCCGCGGGGGCGTAGCCGAGCTCCGCCAGCGCATCCTCCAGCTGGGTACGCCCGTCCTTCCCTTCGTTCGCGACCCCGTAGATGTCCTTGAACTTGTCGTCCTCCTTGTTGCCGAGCCCGGTGTCCACGAGGACCAGCCCGTCGTCGTGCTCGACCAGCAAACAGCGGAGCGCCAAGGGAATGCGGTTGCGCTCATCGGCCGGAATGCGGCGCTGCCACAGGGGTTTCGGCACGACGCCGAACATGGCGCCGCCGTCGAGGGCTTGGCGGCCGGCCTCCAGCGCGTGACAGGTCAGACGACCGACTTTGAAGGTCGTGTGCGTCATTCGGGGAATGCGGAATGCGGAGTGCGGAGTGCGGAATTGCAGTGAGAGGTCGTTCGCCGATCGACGCTCCCCTCGATACTCCGCATTCCGCATTCCGCATTCCGCACTTTCTTGTGCCGTGGCCTGTCATGCACCTCGATCAGCTGCTCCAGCGTCTCCACGCCCCGCTCCCGCGCCCGCGCGAGCAGCGCTCGCAGGACGTACGCGGTCGCGAGCGCGTCCCCGAACGCGCGATGGCGGGCCGGGTTGTCGACCCCGAAGAACGCCGCCACGTGGTCGAGCCCCCGGTGGCGCAGCTCGGGCACGAGGCGGCGGGTGAGGCGGACCGTACACAGGGGCTTGCCCGCGGGTGCGGGGACGCCGACCGCAGCGCATTCGACCGCCAGGAACCGCCAGTCGAAGCGAGCGTTGTGGGCGACGAATACGCCGGCATCGAGCGCACGGCCGAGACCGGTGACCACGTCCCCGAACCGGGGGCGACCGGCGATCAGGCCGTCGGTGATACCGGTGAGGCGCGCCACCCACGGCGGGATCGGGGTACCGGGGTCGAGCAACGCCTCGAAGGCGAGGTGGACGGTGCCGCCCTCGAGGATCGCCACCGCCACTTCGAGGATGCGCCCGCCGTTCTGGGCCCCCCCCCGCCCCCCGGTCGTTTCCACATCCACGACGGCGAAGCGGCAGTGCTCGAGGGATAGCGGGGGGAGGGCCAGGCTAGAGGTCATCGCGTCGGAGCGGCAACGTCATGCAGCGGGGGCCGCCGCCGCCCCGCACCAGCTCGCTCCCGTCCATCGTGATCACGGCCCGCTCGCCGTCGCCCAGCGCCGCTTCGCCCGTCAGCAGATTCACGGCGGCCACCGTCTTGAACCCGGCGTGCTCGAGCTCCCGCAGCGTGGCCTCGTTGCGGGCGTACGTGACGGTCACGCCGGGCTGCACCGCGAAGAAATTGCAGGCCGAGGACCACTGCTCACGCTCCTGCAGCGAGCGGTCCGAGCCGCCGCAGAAGACCGGCTCGAGGGGGTGGTCCACCGCCTGCATGGCGGCGAAGAAGTTCGGCATCTCCTTCACCCCCTTCGATTTCTTACGACGGTGCAGCACGGCGAGCCGCTCCGGCCCCACGAAATGGGGCGGATAGATGCAGCACAGCTCGCGGTCGAGCTGCGTGAAGATCATGTCCAGGTGGATCGCGGTGCGCTCGTTCGGGAGGACCACGACGATCACGTCCTTCACGCCGCAATGCTCGAACACCAGGTCGCAGAGATGATCGAGCGCCGCCGGGCTCGAGCGCTCGCTGAACCCGAGCAGCAACAAGTCGGGGCGCACGGGGTGGACGTCTCCCCCTTCCAGCGTGTAGTTGTTGCGCTTCTCCTCCGACCCGTCGTACAGGATCCCGGCGTTCTCGAGGCACGGGTGGTAGCGGAACAGCGCCTTGACGAGGAGCTCCTCGGTCCAGCGCACGCCGTAGCGCATCGAGCCGATGATCGAATGCTCGCCGATCACGATCCCCACGTCGCGCGTGAAGAAGAGATTGGGGAGCGGCGGCAGCGCGTAGCCCGTCTCGTTGAGCGCCCGGGCGATCGGCCCGGCTTCTTCGAGGGCGCCCTCTACCATGAGGCCGACGAGCGCCTCGGGTGAAAGCGCGGCGAGCTGCTTCGCCAGGGCGTCCGAGGGCACGACCTCGAGCGCCCGGGTCACGAGGAACTCGCGCACGTCGGGGCGCGCCACCAGCTCCGTCAGGAGGGTGCGCACCTCGTACACCTGGGCGAACCGCTCCAACACCGCCACGAACCGTCGGTGCTCGCGCTGAGCGAGCTCCAGGTCGATGATGTCGTCGTACAGGTAGTCTTCGCGGCTGCCGGGGGTGACGGCGACGAGCTCGCGCCCGGGGGTATGGACCAGCACGGCCCGCAGCGGACCGATTTCCGAGGTGACGTGGACGCGGGCCATGGGCGGAATCTAACAGTGCGGAATGCGGAATTCGGAATGCGGAATGTACCTGCGACCGTCGTATCGGGCGAGCGACCTTTCACGGCAATTCCGCATTCGGTTCACCGGTTCGCCAGCGCGAAACTCAACGTTTCCAGCTCGAGCGCCATGTTGACCGACTTGACCACCACGTCCGGCGGGACGGTCAACTGCACCGGGGCGAAGTTGAGGATGGCCTTCACGCCCGCCCGCACCAGCCGGTCCACGACGTCCTGCGCCGATTCGGCGGGGGTGACGACGATGGCGATGTCGCTGGGCTCCTTGGCGAGGTCGGCATCGAGGTGGCGGATGTCGCGTACGACGAGGCCATTCCAGCGGGAGCCGATTTTCTTGGGGTCCTTGTCGTAGATCGCGGCGACGTGGAAGCCGCGCTGGCGGAATCCGGGATATTGCACGAGCGCGCTGCCGATCCGGCCCGCGCCGACGAGCACCACGCGGTAGGTGCGTCGCAGCCCCAGGATGTCGCGGATGCGGGCGGTGAGCTCGGGGACGGAATAGCCCAGGCCGCGCTTGCCGAACGAGCCGAAGAACGAAAGGTCTTTGCGGACCTGCGCCGAGGTGGTGCCGCCGCGCCGGGCCAGCTCGGCGGAGGAGATGGTGGTCTGGCCTTGCGCGTCGAACTGCTCGAGGAACCGGAGGTAGAGGGAGAGCCGCCGCACCGTGCTCTCAGAGATCTTCCTCATATTGTGAATTATTTCACAATCGAGCGCTCCAACGCAAGAGCCGGACGAACAGGTCCGGGCTGAGCGTCTCGGGACGCACCATGGGATCGATGCCGAGCGCCGCGAGTCCGACCGCCACTCGGCCGGCAGAGTGTCCCGTGGCCCCCGCGACCACGTTCCGCAGCTGCTTGCGCCGCCGCGAGAAGCAGGCAGTGACGAATGCGCGGAATGGCACGATCTCCTCAGGCGCGACCAGTGGCTGGGCGAGGGGCGTGAGGCGCACCAGGGCGCTGTGCACCTTGGGCGGCGGCGTGAACGCCCCCGCGCGCACGGTGAAGAGCCGCTCCACGCGACATATCGCCTGCACGCCCACCGAGAGCGCACCATAGGTTTTCGACCCCGGCGGCGCCGCGACGCGATCGGCGACTTCCGCCTGGACGAGAAACACGATGCGCGCGGGGAGCGGCGGAGTGAGGGCCTTGTCGATGAGGGGGGAGGTGATGGCGTAGGGGATGTTGCCGATCACCTTGTAATGCGGAATGCGGAACGCGGAAGGCGGAACAAGCATAGCCTGCCAATCGACGCGCAGCGCGTCTCCGTGAACGACGGTCAGTCTATCTGTTCCGCGTTCCGGCTTCCGCGTTCCGAGTTCGGCTGCCAGTCGGCGATCCTTTTCTATCGCGATCACCCGCAGCCCGCGGGCGAGCAGTTCGTCGGTCAGGCTCCCCTTCCCCGCCCCGATCTCGACCACGACGTCGTCGGGGGCGGGCTCGAGCGCGTCGGCGATGCGCTGCAGGATGTTCCGGTCGGTGAGAAAGTGCTGGCCGAGCCGCTTGTCCGGACTCACACCTTGAGGATCACGACGGTGCGGTCGTCGGCGGGCGGCGCGCCGCCCGTGAAGCCGGCGAGGTCGGCGTGCACGGACTCGAGGATCTCGCGCGCCGGACGGTCCTTCAATCGGGCCACGTGGCCCAGCACGCGCTCCTCGCCGAAGCGCTCACCGTGCCCGCTCCCCGCGCCCGCCCCGCCCCCCCCCAGCGCCTCGGCGACGCCGTCGGTGAAGAGACAGACGATCGCCTCCCGGCGCGCCCAGGTGAGCACCGCATCCGCGCCCGGCGCGGTGGCGAGACCGAGCGGGGGGCGCGTGGCCTCGAGCCGGACGGCCTCGCCCGTGCGGGTCGACACGAGAAACGCATGCGGATGCCCGGCGTTCGCGAAGGTGATCCGCCCGCCGCTGGGGTCGACCACGGCGTAAAACACCGTGAGGAACATCTCCGTGCTGGCGAGCTCATCGGCGAGCGACTCTTCGAGCCGGTGCAGCACCTCGGTCGGCGTTTCGGCCGATTCCGCATGGATGCCGGAGGCCGCCATCACGAGCGCCATGATCAGCGCGGCGCCGAAGCCGTGGCTGGTCACGTCCCCGATCATCACGCCGATGCGGTCCGCCCGGAGGTTGAGCAGGTTGTAGAAGTCCCCGCCCACCGACTCGGCCTGACGGCAGCGGGCAGCGACGTCGACGCGCGACCCGAGCACGGCCGGCGACGGCAGGAGCTTGAGCTGGAGATCGCGCGCCAGCTCGAGCTCCCGGAGCACGCGTTGCTGGCCGAGATCGCGCGCGACGAGCCGCGCATTCTCGATCGCCGCGCCGATCTGGTTGGCGATCGCGGCCACCAGCTTGCGATCGCCCGCGGTGAAGGCGTCGCCTCCCACCCGGTCCGTCAGGTTGATCACGCCGATCGGCTTGCCGCGCGCCCCCGGCGCGGCGTACAGCACCGGGACCGAGAGGAACGCCTGGCCGCGATAGTTCCGGCCTTCGGGGCAGCCGGGGTTCGGGGCCGTGGGGTCGGTCGGGTCGTAGCTCACGATGCGCATCTCGCGGAACACGCGCGCGGCGACCGAACACGCGTCGTCGACCTCGATCGGCTCCACGTCCTGCACGTCCATGCCGCGCGCGGCCACGATGCGCAGCATCTGCTGCTCGGCGTCGTGCACGAGCAGCGTCGCGCGCCGGGCGCCGACCACGGTCGACACCTCCCGCAGGATTCGGTCCGCCGCCTCGTCGAGCCGGATCGTATGGCCCAGGATCTCGCTGATCGTGTAGATGAGGTCGATCTCCTCGTAGCGCTCCGACAGCTCGGCCGCGACCTGGGCGGCGTCGCGCTCGGCCGCGAGCACGGACCCGACGATCTCGGCCAGCTCCCGACCCACCCCCCGGCTGGCGCCCGGGGTCAGTGACTTGCGTCCTCCGTTCCCGATCTCCAGCCACAACCCGTCGGTTTCGGGAATCGGCTCAAGTTGCCCCGATCCGTCGGACGTACCGGTCTCCCCCGTCCGGCGCAGGCGCAGCCGCGCTCCGGCCAGCCGCTCGAGCAGCGGGAGCAGCCGCTCGACGCGGGTCAGTCCGCTCGGAGCGTCAGGCACACCGAGTTCCCTTTCTCATTGAAGGCGACGTGGTCTACGAGGCTCCGCAGCACGAACAGGCCGCGCCCGTCCTCGCGCTCGAGGCGCTCGGGGAGGGTGGGATCGGGGACGTCCGCGGGGTCGAACCCGTTGCCCTCGTCGGTGACGTGCAGTCGCACGGCGTCGCGCGCCACTTCGACCCGTACACGCACCACGCGCCCCGGGTCGCGGTGGTTCCCATAGGCGATGGCATTGGCGAGCGCTTCGGCAAAGGCGGTGCGGAAGTTGAATCGGATGCGGCGGAGGGAGAGGGGACCGCCGGGCAGCTCGTCCGCGATCAGCTCCACCGCCGGGCCGACGTACTCGAGGTCGCTCGGCACGTCGAGCGACAGCTCGACCCCGGTCTCACCTCTCGTCGCCCGCCGGCGAACCCGGAGGAGCTGCGGGGGCTGCGGGGGCTGCGGGGGCTGCGGCGTGGTCACGGGCTAGAAGGCGGCGAGCGCCTCCTCGGGAGTCCTCACGATCGCGAAGAGGGTGTCGAGCTTGGTCAACTCGAACAGCGTCTGCAGGTCTTCGTTCAGACCGCACAGCCGGAGGTCCCCGCCCTGCTCGCGGATCTTCTTCGAGAGCGATACCAGCACGCCGAGGCCGGACGAGTCGATGTATCCGGTCTTCGTGAAGTCGATGACGAACTTCTTGCCGCCGCCATCGAGGGCATCGAGCACCTTCTGCTTCAGCTCTTGACGGTTGCCGACGATCAGCTGCCCGTCCACACCCACCACCACCACGCCGTGCTTGTCCTTCTTGAGACTGAAGCTCATGACCGCTCTCCCGCTTGAAGGACGGCGACCGCCGTCGTGTCCACAATATCATCGACCGTTGCGCCCCGCGACAGGTCGGCGACGGGTCGCGCGAGTCCCTGGAGAATCGGCCCGATCGCCTCCCAACCGCCCAGGCGCTGCACCAGTTTGTATCCGATGTTCCCGCTGTCAAGATCGGGAAACACGAGCACGTTGGCGCGGCCGGCCGCGCGCGAGCCCGGCGCCTTGCGCGCCGCCACGTCGGCGACCAGCGCGGCATCGGTCTGCAGCTCCCCGTCGAAGACGAACTCCGGGCGCCGCCGCGCGAGGGTCTCGAGCGCCCGGCGCACGCGCTCCACGCGCGGTCCCGCCGCGCTGCCTTTCGTGCTGTAGGAGAGGAACGCGACGATCGGCTCGTCGCCCACGATTCGCCGGCGATCGCGGGCGGCCGCCACCGCCGACTCGGCGAGCTGCTCCGGGCTCGGCTCGGGCACGACCGCGCAATCGGTGAAGGTGAGCACGGCGTCCTCCCGCACCATGTAGAACGCGCCGCTCACCGTGGTGATCCCCGGCGCGGTGCCCACCGCCCACACCGCGGCGCGGATCGTATCCCCGCTTGGGAAGGTGGCCCCGCCGACCATGACGTCGGAGCGGCCCAGCCCGACGAGCGCGGCGCCGAACGTGAGGGGATGCTCGAGGGCGGCGGCTGCAGCCGTGTCGCTCGGGAACCGCTGTGGGTGTCGGGTGCGCAGCAGACGAACCATCTCAGGGAGCGGGGAGCGGGGAGCGGTACTCTCCAGGACTTGCACCTTTCCGAGTCCCATGCCCTCGATTCGTGCGGCGGCGGCGCGCACGCGCTCGTCGGCCCCCTCGGGGAGCACGATGCGGCGCTCGGCGCGGCGCGCCCGCTCGTACACCGAGTCGCGGAACGTCACTTGCCGAACTTTTTTCTGAGCGCCTGTTGCACCGCGGGGTGGACGAGCTGCGAAACGTCGCCGCCGAAGCGCGCCACTTCGCGCACGAGGCTCGAGCTCAGGTAGGTGAGATCGAAGGCCGGGACGAGGAACACCGTCTCGATGCCGGGCGCCAGGTTGCGGTTCATGAGCGCCATCTGGAACTCGTACTCGAAATCACTCACGGCCCGCAGGCCCCGCACGATCACCGTCGCCCCCGCCGCGCGGGCGAACACGGCGAGCAGCCCGTCGAACGACCGGACCTCCACGCTGGGATCCTCGACCGCCTGCCGGATCAACGCCACCCGCTCCTCCAGGGTGAAGAGGGGCTGCTTCGCCACGTTCACGGCGACGGCGACGATCACGCGGTCGGAGAAGGAGCGGGCGCGGCGGATCAGGTCCTCGTGCCCGCGCGTGATCGGGTCGAACGATCCCGGGTAGACCGCGACGCGGGACGCGGGAGCGGTCATGGGGCGTAGATGAACGTGACGGCGGTATCGCCGTAGCGTCGGGTGTCGTCGCCGGGAATCGGCTGATTCGCCGGATGCTCGATCGAGATGATACGCGCGAACGGATTCACGCGGAACAGGGCGACGAGCCGCGCCGCCTGCCCGCTCGCGTATGGCGGGTCTGCGAACGCCACGTCGTATTGGCCCGAGTGCAGCTGTTCCGCGAACTTGAGGGCATCGACGCGATGGACCACCGTGCGGTCATCCACCTCGAGGAGGGTGATGTTGGCCTTGAGCGACGACAACGCGAGCCGGTGGATCTCTACGAAGTCCGCGCTCACGGCCCCGCGCGAGAGCGCTTCGAGACCGAGCGCGCCCGAGCCCGCGAACAGGTCGAGGACGCGCGCGCCACGCAGCGGGCGCTGGAGGATGGAGAACCACGCCTCGCGCACGCGGTCCCCGGTGGGCCGGACCGCGTCCCCCGCGGGCGTCTTCAAACGACGACCCTTGAACTCGCCGGCGATTATCCGGACCATCCCCTGCCCTTCTCACGCGCTCGGCGCCATCGCCGCCACCCGCGCCTGCAGTGTCGTCCGCCCCTGCCACTCGTCGCGCTCCAGGCGGAAGGCGACGTCCAGCCGCTCCGCGAGCCAATGGTCGGGGATCGCGTCGGCCCACTGGAACGCGATCGCGGGGAGCACCCCCGACGCGTCGTCCAGGGTGAAGCGCAGGTGGTTCGTCCCGACACGCCGCGCACCGACCGCGCGGGCCTGGCGCACGCCGAACACCGGCGCCGGATTGCCCGGACCGCACGGCTCGAGGTAGCGAATCAGCTTCTCCAGTTCGTCGCTCACGAGGCCCAACGGCAGCTCCAGGTCCACCCGCTGCGCGGGCACCAGGTCATCGGGGTGCAGAAGCTCACCCGCGACGGCGAGAAACGCAACACGGAACGCCTCGTAGCGCTCGCGGCGGATGGTGAGCCCCGCCGCCATGGTGTGGCCGCCGTACTTCTCGAGATGGTGCCCGACGCGGTGCAGCGCGGCGTGCAGATCGAAGCCCGCGATGCTCCGCCCCGAGCCCCGCCCCACCTCGCTCCCTTCCTCCCAGCCGATGAGGAACGTCGGCCGCCCATAGCGCTCCACCAGCCGCGAGGCGACGATCCCGATCACCCCCGGGTGCCAGGCGTCGGCCGCGAGCACCAGCGCGCGGTCGTCCGGCCGCAGCACGCGCTCGGCCAGGTCCACCGCCTCGTCGAGGATGCGCTGGTCCAGCGCCTGGCGCCGGGCGTTCAGCGTCTCGAGCTCGCGGGCGATCGCCGCCGCCTCCTGCGGGTCGTCCGAGAGGAGCAGCCGCAGCCCGTCGTTCGCGTCCCCGATCCGCCCCGCCGCATTCAAGCGCGGGGCCAGGATGAACCCGACGTGGCCGGATTTGATCGGCTTCCCCGTCAGGCCCGCCGTCTCGACGAGCGCCCGCACGCCCGTCCAATGCGACTGCGCGAGCAGCTTGAGCCCGTGGCGCACCAGGATGCGGTTTTCGCCCGTCAGCGGTACGACGTCGGCCACCGTCGCGAGCGCCACGAGGTCGAGGAAGTGGAGCGGCAGATGGGGAGACAAGCCCAGCATCGGGACCAGGGCCTGCGCGAGCTTGAACGCGACGCCGGTGCCGCACAGCTCCTTGTCTTCCGACGGGCAGTCGGCGCGCCGCGGGTCGAGCACGGCCGAGGCCGGGGGGAGCTCGTCGCCGGGGAGATGGTGGTCGGTGATGATGACGTCGAGGCCGGCCGCGCGCGCCGCGCGCACCGCCTCCACCGCCGTGATGCCGCAGTCGCAGGTGATGATCAGCCCGGCGCCGACGCGGCGGGCCTCCGCGAGCCCGGCCGGCCCGAAGTCGTATCCGTCGCGCAACCGGTGCGGGACGAACGCATGGGCCCTGCCGCCGACGCTCGAGAGCACCCGGGTGAGCAGCGCCGCGCCACATTGGCCGTCCACATCGTAGTCGCCGTGGACCAGGATCGGGGCGCCCGAGCGGACCGCGGCGACGATCAGTTCGACCGCCCGCGGCATATCGGCCCAGGCGCGCGGGTCCGAGAGCCGCTCGAGGTCGGGGCGGAGGAACGCTTTGGCATGCTCGGGCGCGGCGAGCCCGCGCTGCACCAGGATGGCGGCGAGCGGCTCGGGGATGTGGAGGTGCGATACGAGGGCCGCGGTCTGCTGCGGGTCGGCCGGCGCGGCGACCGCCCAGCGGGCGGGGATCATTCCGGTGCGTACAGGAGCACGCCGCAGGCCTCGCAGCCCTCGATCGACGCGCCCCGCTGGATCAGGGCGCGGCGCTGCGTCGGGACCGCGGTGAAACAGTGGCCGCAGGCGTCGCCGTGCAGGGGGTACAGCGCCAGGGGCGCTTTGCCGCGTCGAATGCGCTCGTAGCGCGCCAAGAGCGCGGCGCTGACGCCGGCGGTGGCGCGCTCGCGCTCCGCGAGGGCCCGCTCGCGCTCGGCCGCGATCTGCTCGCGCTTGCCGGCGAGCGCCTCGCGCAGCGGGGCCTGCCGGGCCCGCACGTCGTCGAGCGCCCGCTCGGCTTCCGCCGCCTTGCGCTCCGCTTCCGTCACCGCGTCCCCCGAGCGCATGAACTCGGCCTCTTCCTTCGCGAGCACCGAGCGCGCGAGGTCCAGCTCCGCCATGAGGGTCGAGGCTTCCTTCGCGCCCCGCACCCACTCGAGGCGTTGGCGCCGCTGCTCCTGCATGGAGCGATAGTTGGCGATTTTGCCCTCCAGCTCGTCGCGCCGATCGATGGCCGCCTGAATGCCGCCCCGGGCGACCGCGAGCGCGCGCTCGGCCGCCGCCTGCGCCTCATCGAGCGTCGACAGCTCGGGGGCGAGTGCCGCGAGGGCTGCGTCGGTGGCCGTCACCGCCTGATCCTTCTCCTGTAGCGCCAACAACGCCTCAAGTTCCGGGTGCACCTCTCCTCCTCTTCGCGATCTTGTACCGCGGGTAGCGCCGGCGCAGCTCGTCGAACACGCGGCGCTTCTCCGCAATGAGGGACGCCTGCCGCTCGGGGGTCTCGAACGGGAGCTGATCGTCGAGCTGCTCCAGCTGCCGCTCCAGTCGCCGCGCTTCCATCCAGTTGACCGCCAGCTCGTACATCTCGTTGGGGTCCCGGGCCCCGAGTCCCTCCGCTTTGAGCTGCTCGTACGCGCGCGCCGACGTGTCGTCCAGGGCGAGCACCGCGTCGTCGGCGACGCTCTCGAAGACGGCCCGATAGGGGGGGAACTCGAGCTCCTCGGGGTCGACGGCCTCGATGATGCGAGCGCGCCATGGCTCCCCCTCCAGCATCAGCAGAAGGAGCGCCTTTTCAGCGCTAGCGGGCAGGTCGGGATGCGGGATGCGGGATGCGGGATGGGTGGGGGCAGTGGGCCGCATCCCGCTTCCCGCATCCCGCATCCCGGCCTCACGTTCCAGCACATCCTTACGCACTCCGGCGGCCTCCGCGGCCCGGGAGATGTAGAGCTCCCGCGTGATGGGCTCCGTCGCGGCTCGGATCGTGGGGAGCAGTCGATCGAGGGCGCGGCGCCGGCCCGGCAAGGTGCCGAAGAATCCCTTGCGGTCGAGAATCTGGATCTTCCGCTCCAGCACATCGACCGCGTCCTGGAGGATCTCCTGAAGGCCCGCGGCACCCTTCTTTTGCACCAGGGTGTCGGGGTCCTCGCCCGCCGGGAGCGTGGCGACGCTCACCCGCAGTCCCTCGCGCAGCAGCTCGTCGCCGGCCCGGAAGGTGGCGCGCAGGCCGGGCTCGTCCGAGTCATACAGGAGGATCACGTGGGGAGCGTGGCGCTTCACGAGCTGGGCCTGCTCCGGGGTGAGCCCCGTGCCGAGTGGCGCCACGACCTCTTCGATCCCGGCGAGGGACAGGCGGAGCACATCGAAGTATCCTTCGACCAGGATCGCGCGCTCCGCCTTGCGCATCGCGTGCTTCGCGACGTGCAGGTTGTACAGCAACTTTCCCTTGTGGAAGATGGGGGTGTCGGAGGAATTGAGATACTTGGGCTCTCCGTCGCCAAGGATGCGCCCGCCGAACGCGACCACGCGGGCGCGCAGGTCGTGGATCGGGAAGAGCAGCCGGCCGCGGAAGCGGGGCGCGAGCGTGCCATCCTCCCGTTTAGCCAACAGACCCGCCTCGAGCAACACCTCGTCACGCACGCCCAAGCCTTTCATTGCGGCCAGGAACGCCTTCCCCCCGGGGGCGTACCCGAGGCCAAGCGGCTGGACCGTCTCGAGGTCCAGATGCCGGGTCGTCAGGTAATCGCGGGCGACCTGCGCTTCGGGGCTCTCGCGCAGCTGGCGGGCGAACCAGTCGGCCGCCGCGGCCACGGCGCTGTAGAGCGGCTCACGGGGATCGGGACCGGTAGGCCCCCGTTCCGGAATGGTGATCCCCACCCGGCGGGCCACTTCGCGCACCGCCGTGGGATAGTCCATGCCGAGCTTCTTCATGAAGAACGTGAACACGTCCCCGCCGGCGTGACACACGAAGCAGTAAAACATCCCTTTGCGGGGGATGACGGCGAAGTTGCGGTGGGTGCCCCCGTGAAACGGACACGGGGCGCGGAAATCGGATCCGGTGCGCTTGAGCTCGACGTGCTCGCCAATGATCCCCACGATGTCCGCCGCCTCGCGGACCTGCTCGATCACGTCGTCGGGGATGAGGCTCACGCGCGAAACTCGACGACCGTGACGCCGTGACCGCCCTGGCTCGGCGGGGCGAAGCCGAACCGCTTCACCCGCGAGTCGGCGGAGAGGACTTCGTGCACGCGCTGGCGCAGGGCGCCGGTTCCCTTGCCGTGAATCACGCGGAGGGAGGGAAGGTCAGCGCGTATGGCGTCGTCGAGCGCTTTGACGAGCAGCGGCTCGGCTTCGGAGACGCGAAGGCCGATGAGCGAGATTTCCGTGGCGGCGGTCAGGGACGGCACGGTGGAGGTTGGAGGAGGTTGGGGGAGGTTGGGGGAGGCAGATCCCTTGCGGGCACGCTTCAACTCGTCCAACGACATCCACCCTTCCCTGGGCTTTTCCCCGGCCGTACCACCGGCTGTCTCCTCGAGTGCGCTTTCGACCAGTCGCCGCGCTTCTTTGGCGGTCGCCTCGTCGACGGCCGCCCGTGCGCGACCCAGCGCCTCTTCGACCTTCTTGCGCGCCTCGAGCAGATAGGCGCGGGTTTGCTCCCGCGCCTCGCGTTCGAGGCCCTGCGCCCGAGCCTTCACGTCCCGCTCACGCGCCGCCAGCTCCGCGCCGCGGAGGTCGACCTTTTCCGCGTCGGCGCGAACGGAGGCGTCACGTGCCGCCAGCTCTTGGTCCTTGGTTTCCAGCTCTCGGGCCCTGGCTTCCACCGTCGCGAGCAGGGCATCGAGCGCGCGCTCGGCCCGCGGCACGGCCCGCTCGGCGATCTCCAGCACGTCGGGGGCGATGCCGAGGCGGCGCGCGATAGCCAGCCCGTACGACCGGCCGGGCACGCCCTTCAACAACCGGTAGGTCGGCGTCAGCGTATCGGCATCGAACTGGAGCGACGCGTTCACGATCCCCACCGTCTCCGCCGCCAGCTGCTTCAGGGCGCCCAGGTGCGTCGTCGCCAGGGTGACCGCCCGGCGTCGGGTGAGCGTTTGCAGCACGGCCGTCGCGAGCGCGCCTCCCTCGGCAGGGTCGGTGCCGCTCCCGATCTCGTCGAGGAGCACGAGCGCTCCGGCCCCGGCCCCGTCTCTCTCCAGGATGTCGCGCAGGGCGGCGACGTGGGCGGAGAACGTGGAGAGGCTCGCGGCGATCGACTGGCGGTCGCCGATGTCCGCAAACACGCCCCTGAACACCGGGAGGGTCGACTGCGGGCCGATCGGCGGGATGATGCCGCTCTGCGCCATGAGGGCGAGCAAGCCCACCGCTTTGATGAGCACCGTCTTGCCGCCGGTGTTCGGGCCCGAGACCAGCACGGTGCACTCATCGGGCGCGAGCACGAGATCGAACGGCACGACTACCTCACCCCCTGGTGAGGCCAGCAACGGGTGACGACCGTTCCGAATTTCGAGCGGTCCCGTGCCGATCGCGGGCGCGAACCCGTTCACCTCCACTGCGTACCGCGCGCGGGCGCAGAGGTCGTCGAAGGCGACGCACATCTCCCACGCCGCGGCGATCGCGTCGCGATGGGGGCGCAACAGCTCCGTCAAATCCCGCAGCACCTGCAGGACCTCCCGTTGCTCCTCGACCTCGGCGGCGCGCAGCGCGTTACCGAGCTCGATGACCTCGGGCGGCTCCAGGAAGACGGTGGCACGGGTCGCCGACTCGTCGTGCACGATGCCCCCGATGCGCGCGCGAGCGGTCGAGCGGACGGGGATCACGTACCGACCCTCCCGCACGGTGACGGCCGCATCGGGCGCGCGCTCCGTGGGATCGAGCCCGGCGAGCATGGCATCGAGCTTCTGCACCAGGCGCGCGCGCGCTTCCCGCACGGCGCGGCGGGCACGCGCGAGGACGCGGGATGCGCCGTCCTGTACCTGACCGTCCGCGTCGAGGGAGACGGCGAGCCGCTGCGCGAGCTCGTTCGGGGGCGGATCGACCCGCAGCGCGGCGGTGCGCGGCGCGTCGGCCGCGAGTCGCGCCAGATCGCCCGCGACGATCCGGGCGGCGGCGAGGGCGCCTCCCAGCCGCGCGAGGGCGGCACCTTCGAGCGCGCTCCCCGGCACGCCGAGCAGCTCCAGGGCGGCGGTGATGTCGGGGACGGGCTCGGCGCGAATCGCGTCGTCGGTGAGGAGGAGGGCTGCGAGCTCGGCCACCTGCGCGAGCGCGGCGCGGATGGCGGCGGGATCGGTCGCGGGGGTGCGACGCGTCACGCGGGCGGCGCCGAGCGGCCCGGCGGCGTGCGCCGCCACCCGCTCCAGCGCGGCAGGGAACTCGAGTGTCTCGAAGACCGCCCGGTCGATCAACCCCTGGCTTGCGCCAGGGGTTAGTGACTGACCCCGGGCGTCAGCCCGGGGTTCCCCCCGGGGTTCCCCCCCTGTCATACGGCCGCCGCCAGCTCCTCGCGGACGATCTGGTTCACCAGCTTGCCGTCCGCCCGGCCCTTGAACTGGGGCATCACCTGTCCCATCACCTTTCCGAGATCCTTCCCGCCGGCGGCGATCGCCTCCCGCACGGCGCGCCGGATCTCGGCGGCGTCGACCGCGGCGGGCAGAAACTGCTCGAGCGCCTTCGCCTCGCCGAGCTCCAGCTCGGCCCGGTCGGGGCGCCCGGCGGCAGCGTACTGCTCGGCCGCTTCGCGGCGGCGCTTGATGCCGCGGCGCACCACCTCGGCCGCCTCGTCATCGGAGACGGGGTGCTGGAGCTCGAATTCGCGGTTCTTGAGATCTGCGAGGATGGTGGAGAGGAGGAGCGTGCGCCCTTGATCGCGGTGTTTGCGGGCCTGGTTCATCGCGGCGCGGAGCCGCTCGGGCAAGGTCGCCACGTCAGGCCGGATGCGGGCGCGGGGTCTTGCGGCGCGCCGCGTTCAGCTTGCGCTTGCGTCGCTCGCTCGGCTTTTCGTAATGACGGTGCTTGCGCAAGTCGGACAGGATCCCCGCCCTCTGGGTAACGGTGACGGACAGAAGAACTTAGCCCTGACGATTCGATGGAGCAACCCTGCTACCCCGGCGGCCACGTCATCGGCCTGCCCCCGAGGAGGTGCAGGTGCAGATGGAACACCGTCTGTCCGCCGTCGGGGTTCGTATTCACCACGACGCGATACCCCCGCTCCGCGATGCCGAGCTCCCGCGCCAGCTCGCGCGCGAAGCCGAGGAGTTTCCCGAGCAGACCCGCGTCCTTCGTCTCGTTGAGGGTGGCCACGTGATGCGTGGGGATCACGAGAACGTGCGTGGGCGCTTGCGGGTTGAGATCCGTGAAGGCCAGCATGCCGTCACCGCGCTTCACGATCGTCGCCGGGATCTCGCCGGCGGCGATGCGGCAAAACACACATACACCCGCCATACACTTCCACCTCCGATGACCCCGCCCTGACGGGCGGGGCTCCGGGCTCGCGCCCGGGGGTCAGTTAGCGTCCGAACGCCTGGCGCAGCTGCTCCCAGAACTGCTTCCCGGTGTGGCCCTCGGCGGACGGCTTGCTCTCGATCTTCGCGAGCTGCTCGAGCAGGGCGCGCTGCTCCGCGGTCAGCTTGACGGGCGTCCAGACATGCACCCGCACGTGCAGGTCGCCGCGACCCCCTTCTCCCACCCGCGGCAGCCCCTTGCCGCGTAAGCGATACACGGCACCGGTCTGCGTGCCCGGCTCGATCTCGAGGGTCGCGTCCCCATAGGGAGTGGGGATCTCGACCGCCGCGCCGAGCGCCGCCTGGCTGAAGGAGACCGGGAGATCGTAGACCAGGTCGTCGCCGTGGCGCTCGAACCGCGGGTCCTCGGCGATGTCGAGCACGGCGATCAGATCGCCGGCGGGACCGTTGCGCGGCCCGGGCACTCCGTGTCCGCGCATGGTGAGGTAGTGATGATCGGCGACGCCCGCGGGGACGTTGATCTCCAGCTCCTTCTCGGCGCGGATGCGTCCGTCCCCCTGACATTTGGCGCACGGCTGTGGGATCACGGTGCCTTCTCCCGCGCAGCCGGGGCACGGCGAGACGGACACGAACTGTCCGAACATGGAGCGCGCGGCACGCCGCACTTCGCCGGTGCCGGCGCAGGTAGCACAGCTCGTGGCCTTGGTGCCGGAGGCCGCCCCGGTGCCGCCGCACGCGGTGCAGCGCTCCAGCGTGCGGACTTTCATCTTCTTGGTGGTACCGCTCGCGACCTCGGCGAGACTGAGCTTCAGCGTGACCTTCAGGTCCTGGCCGCGGTGGCGCTCCCGGCGGGCGCGCTCGCCGCCGCCGAAGAAGGCGTCGAACCCCCCCAACCCGCCGAAGTCCCGCATGAAGATGTTGAGCGCTTCCGACAGATCGAAGTGGGTGAACCCCGCGGCGCCCGAGCCCCCCCCGGTCCTCAGGCCCGCTTCGCCGTACCGGTCGTAGGTGGCGCGCCGCTCGGGGTCGCGCAGGACCTCATAGGCTTCGGTGATTTCCTTGAACTTCGCCTCGGCGGCTTCCTTTTCCCCCGGTGCGACGCGATCGGGATGATGCTTCATCGCGAGACGGCGATAGGCCTTCTTGATCTCGCCCTCGTCCGCGTCGCGCTTGACCCCCAGGATGCTGTAGTAATCGTGTTTCACTCGAGCAGCTCACCCACGAGACGGCTCGTGTGATCCACGAGCGCCACGATCTTGTCGTACGGCATACGGGTGGGGCCCATGACCCCGATGACTCCGGCAAGGGGGCCGAGGCGGTAGGAGGCGGTCACCAGCGTGAAGGGAGCCAGCGTCGCGTCCTGGTGCTCGCTGCCGATCGTGATGGTGAGGCCCTGGCCGAGCCGCTTGGCCAGCGCCTCGCGCAGCACGTCCCGGCGCTCGGTCACTTCCAGCAGTCCCTGCAGCCGCTCTTTGGTAGCGAACTCCGGCTGACCGGCGAGGAGCTGCGCGCTTCCGAGCACGACGCCATCGCCGGCCCCGGTGGCCGGCACGTCGAACAAGTCGTCCGCTTCCTGGATGAAGATGTTCAGGAGCTCGCTGGAGCCGGCGTCGGGCGCGGCGTCGCGCAGCCGCTCGGAGAGCGTAGCGCGGATTTCGCGCAGCCTCAGTCCGGCGAGGCGCTCGTTCAGCACCAGGGCCACCTGCACCACGATCTCGGGCGCGAGGCGCGAGGGCACTTCCACGAAGATGGTGCGCACCACGCCGCTCTTGAGCGTGAGCACCAGCAGGAGCCGGTCGGACCCCGCCTGCAACAGCTCCAGCCGCTCGAGCAGCGCCTCGTCGAGCGTCGGGCCCACCGCCACCCCAAGCTCTTTTGTGAGCACACCGAGCACCTGCGCCGCGCGCTCGAGGATCTGATCCACGGCATTACGCTCCGCGAGCTCTTCGCGGATCTGGTGCGAGTCGGATGCCGACACCTGCGACAGGCGCATCAGTGAGTTCACGTACACGCGGTAGGCGAGATCGGTGGGGATGCGGCCGGCGGACGTATGGGGGTGGTAGAGATACCCCTTTTCCTCGAGGTCGCTCATCGTGTTCCGAATGGTGGCGGCGGAAAGCGTGAGGCCGAACTTCTTGGCAATAGTCCGACTCCCCGCCGGCTCGGCGGTTTCGACGTAGGTCTCGATGACGGCCTCGAGGACCTGGCGCTCGCGGTCGTTCAGGGATGCTACCATGTCACCCAAGCTGTTACCTACTAACAATTTAGACCGCTCGCCCCGCGCCGGTCAAGTCGCCGACGAGGGCGTCGAGACGGAGCCAGCCCTCGGGGCGGCAGAGCAATCGCTGCTCCCTAACTTCCACCCAGCCCCGCTCCACCCAGTGGGCGGTAGAGGGTGGTAGAGGGCGGTAGGGGGCGGTAAGGGGTAACCCGGCATCGGTGCGCAAGGCGAGATAGAGGCGCTCCAGCTCCCGTTGCTCCTCGGTCAGGACCTCCTCGGCCTCGACCGGCGGCAGTCCGGCGACGACGGCGCGCCGATAGGCCTCCCACGCGGCCAGATTCCAGCGACGGACGCGGCCGTCGTACGAATGTGCCGCGGGACCGAGCCCCCAATAGGCGCGACCGGACCAGTACGCCGAGTTGTGGCGAGAACGGTGGCCGTCGCGCTCGGCGTTCGAGACTTCGTAGAACCGATAGCCGCAAGCCGCAAGGCGTAAGTGTGCGAGTAAGTACTCTTCTGCGTAGCGCTCGTCGTCCGGCGCGGCGGCCGCACCGCGCGAGATCCAGCGGGCGAGGGGAGTCCGCTCCTCGACGGTGAGCCCATAGAGGGAGAGGTGAGCAGGGAGCAGGGAGCAGGCGAGGTCCAAGTCGCGCGCCCAGTCGCGCCGGAGCTCCGCCGGGAGCGCGAAAATGAGATCGAGCGAGATATTGTCGAACCCCGCGGCCCGGAGCGCCCGCACGGCGTCGCCGATGCGCGCCGCGTCGTGCGAGCGGTGCATCCACTTCAACACCCTGTCGTCGAACGACTGCGCGCCCAGCGACACGCGATTGATGCCGGCGCGACGCCAGGCCGCCGCACTCGCAGGCGTCACGTCCTCGGGGTTGGCTTCGATCGTGACTTCGACGGCGTCACGCGAAGGCGTAGCACGGAAGACGTCAAGCAAAGACGTGAGCAGCGTCGCGAGCGCGTCCGGAGGCAGCAGGGACGGCGTGCCGCCGCCGAGGTAGAGGGACTCTAAGCTCTCGCCACCGATATCCCCGGGCTCGCGCCCGGGGTCAGTTGTCCCAAGGAGTTTCAGTTCCTGCAGCACCGCGTCCACGTACTCCCGCGCCGGGATGCGCTTGCGCACCGCGATGGAGAAATCGCAGTAGGAGCAGCGCCGCCGGCAGAAGGGGACATGCAGATAGACATGCCGCACCACGGAAACTTAACGCAGAAGTTGGAAGGCGGAACGCGGAACAGCAGTGGAAGGTCGCTCGCTGCAGCCGCGCTCGGATTTCTGTTCCGCGTTCCGCGTTCGCACCTCCGCGTTCACGCGAGCCCAAACCGCATCCCCGGCTCCTGCTTCACCACCCCCCGCAGCTCGAGCTCCGTCAGCGCGGTCAGCACCGCGCCCGTGTCGGCGCCCGCCGTAGCGACCAGCGCGTCCACGTGCCTGGGCTCCGAGCAAAGGGTCTCCCACAACGAGCGCTGCAACGCGCTCAAATCGGGCGGCGGAGTCCGTCCGGGTGGACCGACCCCGGGGCCATGCCCCGGGGAGACACCGGAAGAGTCACGTTCTGCGGCGCCCTGAGCCGCCCCCGGCAACCCCAGCTCCTCGAGGATGTCTCCCGCCGCGAGCGCCGGCTTCGCGCCCTGCTGGATCAGCTTGTTACAGCCGACGGAGGTGGGGCTCGTGATCGGCCCGGGCACGGCGAGGACGGCGCGCCCCTGGTCGAGCGCGCAGTCGGCCGTGATCAGGGCGCCCGATCCGGGCGCCGCTTCGATCACCACGGTGACGCCGGCGAGCCCGGAGATGAGGCGGTTGCGCCTGGGAAACGCGCCGGCATGGGGCCGCTCCCCCGGCGGCAGCTCGGTGACGAGGCAGCCGCGGGCGACCATGCGCTCGTACAGCACGCGGTTCACGGCGGGGTAGATCACGCCGAATCCGTTCCCGAGGATCCCGACCGAGGCGCCGCCCGAGTCCAGGGCGGCTGCATGCGCGATCGCGTCGATGCCGCGCGCCATCCCGCTCACCACGACCACGCCCGCCCCGGCGACGCCCGCCGCGAGGAGGCGCGCCGCAGCGGCGCCGTAGGGTGAGTGGTCGCGGCTGCCCACGATTCCCGCCGCCGGGCGGGCGAGCAGTGCCGCGTTACCCCAGGCGAAGAGCAGCGCAGGCGGATCGGGGACGTCGCGCAGCAGCGGCGGAAATGTGGGGTCGTCGGGAAGCAGCACGCAGGCGCCGAGGCGATCGAGCCCGTCGAGAATCTCATGGCCCGACTGGGGGGAGCCGGCGCGGATCGCCGTGGCGGCAGCGCGGCTGAAGCCGGGGAGCGCGGCGATGGCGCCGTGTGGCGCGCGCAACGCCGCCGCCGCGCTCTCGAACGCCGCCACGAGAGTGCGCAGCCGTGCGGCCCCGATCCCCGGGACCTGCGCCAACGCCAGGTACGCCGCTACCTCGTCCCGTTCCAACTCGTTCGCCCTACCCACGCATTCGCGGAGAGCTCGTCGCGACTCCGATCCGGAGCGATTGCCATAGAGTCTCGAGCAGCTCCGGCACGCCCGCACCCGTCACGGCCGAGATTGCGACCACCGGGGCGCCGGCCTGAGTGCGGATGGTCGGGATGCGGGATGCGGGATGGGAGAGATCGAGTTTCGTCAGCACGACGATATGTGGTTTGGCGGCGAGCTCCGGCGAGTACGACGCCGCTTCCCGCAACAACAGCTCGTAGGTTGCCTGCGGGTCCGGACTGTCCACCGGCACGAGCACGGCGACGACCCGGGTGCGCTCCACGTGCTGCAGGAACCTGATGCCCAACCCCTTCCCCAGGTGCGCGCCTTCGATGATGCCGGGAATGTCCGCGACAACGAAGGTCCGGTGGTCGGACAACGCGACCACGCCGAGGTGCGGCTCGAGCGTCGTGAAGGGGTAGTCGGCGACCTTCGGGCGCGCGGCGGAAATCACGGAGAGCAGGGTGCTCTTCCCCGCGTTCGGCTCGCCCAGGAGGCCGACGTCGGCGATCAGCTTGAGCACCAGTTCGAGCCGGCGTTCCTCGCCGTACTCGCCGGGCTCCCACTCGCGCGGGCTGCGATGCGTCGGGGTGGCGAAGCGTGCGTTGCCGCGCCCGCCGCGCCCGCCCTTCGCGACGATCAGCGTGTCTCCGGCCGCGAGCGCCTCGCCGATGAGCTCGCCGGTCGCGGCGTCACGCACTTCGGTGCCGGGGGGCACGGGGAGGTAGAGGTCGGCCCCCGACTTTCCAGTCATGTCCTTGCCCTTGCCGTGCTGCCCCCGCTCCGCCTTCCACTGGGTGCGGTAGCGGTAGTCGAGGAGGGTCGCGAGGTTCGGGTCGGCGCGCACGAAGACACTGGCGCCCGCGCCGCCATCCCCGCCGTCGGGGCCGCCTTTCGGGACGAACTTTTCGCGGCGGAAAGATGAAGCTCCCGCTCCACCCGCCCCGCCGACCACATGGACTACTGCCCGATCTATAAACATCTCCGCTCCGGGTGCGGAATGCGGAGTGCGGAGTGCGGAGTAGCACGATGAGCTTGCCGCGCGGTCCTGATTGATGTCACCGTCATCGCGAGAATCTGCCCGGCGTCCCGGCGAAGTAATGAGGCGCGTTGCGCGTCCAGCAGGCCGCGCTCGAGTAGGAGCCCGAGCCAGAACTCGGATTCGTCCGCCTCTTCTTCCACGATTCCCATCTTGGCGATGAACTCCTTGCGTGAACGAGCGCGACAAGCCGCCCGATAGTTGGCGCCTACTGAGGTGCCGGCGCGCAGGAGTTGGAGACCGATCACGTCGGCAGTCCGCCCTCGAGGAAGGCTTTCCACGGCTTCGACAACCGCTGACACGAACGCCCTCGTGCATGCTGCGAGGCGGCGTTGTGTCACGAACTTGCCCTTCTACTCCGCATTCCGCACTCCGCATTCCACACTTTGGTCATTCCGCATTAGAGCCTCCGACCCTTCACATCCGCCCACTGCTCCCGGGCGCTCCGTCGCCGCTCGGCATCCAGATCTCCGTCCACCAACCCCAGCACTGCTTCGATCTCTTCCCCCGCCGCCCCCGTGTTCAGCGCGCCCCGCAAGTGCGAGTGCAGCTGGTCGGCGGTGCCGAGCACTGCAGTCGTCGCCACCGTGCAGAGCTCGCGCCGCTTGAGATCGAGGCCCGGCCGCCCGATCACCTTGCCGTAGGCATCCACCAGCACCAGGTCCTCGAGCGCCGGATGCAGCGCGCGCAGGTTCACGAGCAGCTTGTGATACGCCCGCCCGTACACCTCGCGGCACACCGCCGCCCCGCGCGTCGCCCACGACTGCCAATCCGCGTGCGCCAGATCCTCCGCACCGTCGCCCTCGACCGGCGCCGGCCCGCCGACGCGACGCCACGCGCCGAACGCCACCAGCGCCAGCGGGTAGCCGACCACGAGCATGCTCTGCAACAGCAGCTCCTCGATCCACAGCCCCGGGACCCGCGCTTCGCGCGCGGCGGCGAGCCGCGCGTCGAGCTCCGGGACCTTGCCCGTCGCAACAGCCGCAGCTACGCGGACCAGCGCCGCGGTGGGGGAATCGAGCCGCGGGACCTTCCGTTCCCTCATTGTACCGCTCCCCCCTTCCCTCGCGCGCATCCTTTCATTGCTCTAATCCTCCTTTTACACGCAGCTCCCCCACCGTCTCGCCGCGGGTGTTCACGCTGGGTCGAGCCGTGAGCGAGGGCGGACGGGGCCGGAGGCCCAGCTCCTCGAGCACGGCCGCGATGGCGAGCGCGGAGGCGATCGCGTGTCCGTCGGTCACCTTCAACGCGACGCCGAGTCCTTGCTGTGTGAGCAGGGCGCAGTACACGCCCTCGGCCCCGACCTTGGCAATCACGCGCCCGGGGTGCGCCCGCATCAGCTCGGTACAGGGCCGACCTTCACCGGCGATCAGTTCAGGGTGGCGGAGCATGGCTTCGACAACGCGGAACGCGGAAGTGGGAACGCGGAACTGCCGGGGAAGGTCGCTCGCATCCCGAAGGTCTCGCGGCTGTTCCGCGTTCCCCGTTCCGCCTTCCGACTTTGCCAGCCTCGCATACGCCCACGCCATGTTCCTGAGCGGGAGCCCGTAGCACACGACCCCGCACCCGTCCACGGCCGTCTTGATGTCGCCGACCGGGACTTCCGTCCAGCGACCCACCTCCGCCAGGCAGCGTTGCTGCACGGGATGCTCCAGGCGCGTGTAGAACGCCGTGGGCCAGCCGTGGTGGCGCGCCAGCGCGAGCATCCCCGCGTGCTTCCCCGAGCAGTTCGAATAGACGGCCGTGAGCCGCAAGCCCCGAGTCTGGTAGTCTTGCGCCACCTGCTCGGATAGCGGCGGGTGCGGGCCGCACAGCAGGTCACGCTCCGAGCACCCGATCTTGCCGAGCAGCTCGCGCACCTCGGCCACCTGTCCCGGCTCGCTCGAGTGCGACGCGCACGCCAGCGCCAGCTCCTGGCTCGTGAGGCCGAACCGCTCGGCCGCACCGTCCTCGACGAGCGGCAGCGCCTGGAACGGCTTCGCCGCCGAGCGCCAAAACGTCACCAGCTCGGGGTCGCCGGTCCGCGCCACGATGCCTCCCGTCGAGTCCACGACGGCGACGTGGACGTCGTGAACCGCCTCGACCACCCCACCGCGAAGCTGCTCAACGCGCATCGCTGCCCTCCCGCCCCCTTCCCGCTGTCAGCGATAACGTGATCCCGAGGAGTACCAGAACTCCGCCCACCAGCGCCGTCGCCCGCGGGGCTTCGTGAATGGCGGGGATGAGCCAGGCGAGCACCGTCGCTCCCACCGGCTCGCCCAGTGCGGCGACGTTCACGGTCGTGGCGCGGAAGTGCCGGAGGGCGTAGTTCATCCCGGTGTGTCCGACCAGCATGGGTCCCGCCGCCATGGCCGCGAAGACCGCCCAGTCGCGTCCCGCGAATCCTACCAGCGGGGTGCGGCGGGCGAGGGCGAGCAGCGCGAGCGCCGCGGCGGCCACCGCGTACACACCGGTCGCGTAGCGCCAGATCCCGACCGTTTGGCGAACGCGCCGCCCGATCACGTAGTAGCCCGCGCCGGTGACGGCGCCGAGCAGGGCGAGGACGTCACCGCCAAACGCGCCGAGCGAGAGTCGCGCGTCGCCCAGACCGATGAGGCTCGCCCCGATCACGGCGAGCACGATGCCCCAGGCTTCCGTGCGCGTCGGGTGCTCGCGCAGCCATACGGCCGCGAGGCCCCAGGCGAAGACGGACTTGAGCGACACGAGGACGACCGAGCTGGCGACGCTGGTGTAGCGCAGCGATGCGATCCAGGACCAGAAGTGCACCGCCAGGAGTAGACCTGACAGCGTGATTAAAGGGAGCAGGGAGCGGGGAGCGGGGAGCAGGATTTCGCGCGTAACACTGCTCCCCGCTCCCCGCTCCCTGCTCCCTTCCAACACCGCCAGCCCGCCGGTTACGGGGAGGACCAGCACCAGCCTCCAGAACGCGATCGCCAGCGCCGGCGCGGCGGCGAACCGTACGATGGGTCCGGCGTATGTGGTGGCGAGCACCGCCACGATGAGCACCAGCAGGGGAGACATGGGCGCGTGAAAATAGCTGGTTGCCCCGGTAACCGTATGCGTCCAAATTGCCCGCTCCATCGGAGGCACCACCCGTGACGATCCCCACCCCCGAGCCTCGCCTCACCCGCGACCACCTCGAGCAGGTGTTCGCGAAGATGGCGGCCCGGCGGGTCGTCGTCGTGGGTGACGCGATGCTCGACATCTATCTCGCCGGCGACGCGGAGCGCATCTCGCCCGAGGCACCCGTCCCGGTGGTGACGGTGCACACGCGGCGCGCCGCGCTGGGGGGCGCGGCCAACGTGGCCGCCAACGTGGCGGCGATCGGGGCCGAGTGCCGGCTGGTCGCCGTGATCGGCGACGATGCGCGGGGCGACTCGCTGCGCGCCGAGCTGGCGCAGAACCGGCTCCCCGACCGCCACATCGTCGTGGCCGCCGCGCGGCCCACGACCTCCAAGACACGGGTCACCGCGCGCGGCCAGCAGGTGGTGCGGATCGACGAAGAAGTCGAGGACCCGATCGCGCCGCGCGCCGAAAACCAGCTGCTGGGCCAGCTCGACGCCGCCATGGCGGACGCCGATGCGGTGCTCATCGAGGACTACAACAAGGGCACGCTCACGCCGGGCGTGATCGAGCGAGCCATGATCCTCGCCAAGAAGCGCGGCATTCCCGTCGTCGTGGACCCCAAGTTCAAGCACTTCTTCGCCTACCGGGGCGCGACGCTGTTCAAGCCCAACCGCCGCGAGCTCGAGCAGGCGATGGGCGCAACCCTCGACCTCGCGCACCCGGACGCCCTCCCCACGTCGCTCGACAAGCTCGGCGTCGACAATCTGCTGCTCACGCTCGGCGCCGAAGGCATGGTGCTCGTCACCAGGGACCGGCAGCTCACCCGCATCCCGACCATGGCTCGAGAGGTGTTCGATGTCTCGGGCGCCGGAGACACCGTGACGGCGTGGGTGGGGACGGCGCTCGCGGCGGGCGCGTCGGTGCGAGAGGCGGCGCAGGTGGCGAACTACGCCGCCGGCGTGGAGGTCGGGAAATCGGGCGTCGCCACCGTATCGCCCTCGGAGGTGCTGGCGATGCATGAGGCGCACTATGACCAGCTGGGAAAACTGAGAAGGGGGGGATTGCTGTAGAGACGGGATCTACCGCCAGTTCAGCCCGACCCCGATCACCAGCCCGTCCACGGTCTCGAGCCGCTGGTAGGTTCGCGCGACCAGCACCGCGTGATCGATCCGGTAACCCACCCGAACCTCGAGCGGCGCCCGCGCCAGCCGGACGATCATCCCGGCCTCGCCGCCCTGTCCGTGGTCGAATGATTCGGGGACGTTGACGTCGGCCCCCAACACGCGCCAGAGCTCCGCGTAACCCCGCACCGCCGAGCCGACGAACGCGGTCGCGGCGCGCGCCCGCAGCTCCCAGAACAGCCACCGCTCCGTGCCCGCCGTCAGGCTGTACGCGCGCGCGTGCGGTCCGGTCTCGAGCGTCAGCCAGTCGAGCGCGCGAACGCCGAGCATCAGCGTGCCTTCGACGAGCGGGCGAGATGCCCCGAACGGGCCGTCCGCATTGAGCGTCCCTTGCAGATAGCTCGCGGTGAGCTTGACCCGGCCGAGCGCCAGTGCCCCCTGTCCCAGGAACGCGGGGCCGGCCCCAACGAACGGGTTCTGCCCCTGGCTGCGCACCCGTGTCGAGACGAGCGATGCGCTCACGGTGGGGCGGAGCGTTTGCGCCCGAGCCTCCCCGGCGGCGAGCACGGCGGCCACGAGCGCGAAGCGGACCAGGCGGAGGTTCATGGTCCGCGGGGCTGAATGGTGGTCGGCTCACCGGTCCGGACCGCCACTCGGACGTCCCGGCGTCGGCGAACGTTCTCCGCCGTGGTGCTGGCCACGCGCTGCTGCCACGCATCCCGCAGCGCCTGGTTGGCGCGTACGTTGGCCGTGAGCGGTCGGCCGGGCCGATGGAGCACGTAGCCGACCAGGCCGGCGAGGCCGATCGTCCCGGCGACGGCGATGCGCGGCCCGCTCCGAGCGTCCGTGCCCCCGACGACCGCGGGGAGCAGCGCCACGACGCCCGACAGGAGCGCGCCGCCCATCACGGCCCGCATCGCGGCGCCGCTCCTCGCCCGCTCGGGCAGGAGCTGGGCACCCGCGGGCGGGAGGGGCAACGGGAGCGTATCGGGTCGAGACAAGCTGAGGTCGAGTGGCACCTGAACGATGCCCGTGAGCTCGCCGGTCGGCGCCCGGGAGGCCACGCGCAGCACGACGCGGTTGATCGCCGGCAGCGCGCCCGCGGCGTCCAGGCCGTCCCATTGCACGTTGAGGCTGTCCCCGATCGGGCCGGAATAGAGCGGACGAAACGGCGCGCCGTCTTCGTACCGCAGCGTCACATCCACCAGCTGGAACGAGCTGGCGATGAGCCACATGCCGAAGGCGCCGGGGCCCGGCACGATCGTCGTGTCCCGTGGCATCACGACGGCCACGGTCTTGGTCTGCAGGCGCACGCCGTCGAACAGGCTCGTCACTTCGGGCGGAAAGACGAGTCGGCTCGGACGATAGCGAGGGTCGAGCATCACGAGCCGTCGGAACACGGCGGCAGCGGAGTCCCGCCGCCCGCGGAACAGGTCGGCGGCGCCCAGGTACACCAGCCCCTCGGCGCGCGCGGCGATCGGCGCACCCGCCGCGCTCACCTTGGCGAGATCGCGTCGCAGCAGCCACGCGGCCAGATCGAACTCGAGGTTCTTGTAGGCGCGCACGCCCGTGGCGAAGAGACTGTCGGACGACTGTGCCCGCAGGGCGTCGGGCGCGGTGCCCAGCGCCCACGCGAGCACGCACAGCCGCGCGAGGTGACGGCCCCCCCTCACGGCTTGATCTCCTGCAGCACGATGTCGGTGATGCGGAGCTCCTGGCCGGGTACGACCTGGATCGCGAGCTCGTAGGGCCGGAAGCCATCTCGCACCACGCGCAACCGGTGCGCCCCGGGGGCGACCGGCACGTCGGCCCGCGGCGTGTTTCCGATGAGCTCGCCGTCCACGTACACCTGACCCCACGGCGACGAGTTGATGAACAGCCGGCCGGGCGACGCCGGCGCGGCGCGGGCGGCGGCTCTGGGCTGCGGGCGGGCCCGGCGAGGCGGCGGGCTGGTCGGCCGGCGCACCGGCGCCGCAGTCGGGGGCGGCGCCGTTGGGGCCGGTGCCGACGGGGTGGGCGCGGCGGTGTCGAGCGGCAGAGCCGCCGTGTCGGGGAGGACAAACGAGTCCGCTCCGGCCGGCACGTACCCCCCACCGGCGCCGAGCGTGGAGTCACGCGACCCGGAGCTCAAGAGCCACGGCGCCGCTACCGCGCCGAGCACCACGAGGGTCACCACGCCGGCGGGAAGCCAACGCAGTCTGGTGGGAAGCCAACGCCATCTGGAGGGCGGCGGCGGATAACTCGGGTCGTCCTCGTCCTCGCCCTCGTCGTCGTCTTCGTCTTCGACCACCTGTGGGAGCGAGCCGCTCGGCGACCGTGGAGCGAAACCCCCCAGCGCGGCGCCGAAATCGTGCACGCTCGGGAACCGCGCCTCGGGAGAAGCGTGGAGCGCGCGCTCGATCGCCGCGGCAAGCTCCGGCGGGATCCGCGCGCGCGTCTTGGAGAGACAGGTCTGCAACAGGGCTGCAAGGGAATATTGGTCCGCCTCGGGACCGGACCTGCCCTCGGAGACCTGCTCGGGCGCGCGGTACGGCTCCCGCCGCGCCTTCCCACCGTCCCCGGGGAGCGCGCCGTGCCGCTCCAGCACCCACGGAATCCAGAAGTCCGTCACATGGGCGTCGCCGGCGGCGTCGATGAGCACGTTGGCAGGCGTCAGGCCGGCGTGGACGACTCCGAGCCGGTGCGCGGCCTCGAGGGCGATCGCCACCTGACCCACGAGCCGACGCGCGACCGCGGGCTCCATTGGAGTGCTCGAGCGCAGCGCCTCGGTCAGCGACCGGCCCTCGACGTACTCCATCGAACACCAGAAGAAGCGATCCGTGGCGCCGACGCTGTACAGGGGCACGATATGAGGGTGGTCGAGGGCCGCCACCAGAGCGGCGGCTCGATGGAACGCCTCCTCGGTTTCGGGGCCTGCCCCGGCCCCGGGAGCGCGGGGGATCACCTTCAGCGCAACCGGCTGATTGAACTCCAGGTCACGCGCGAGGCACACCAGAGACGCGGGCCCGCGCCGGTGGACGGTCTCGAGCTCGAACAGTCCGCGCAGGTCGTCGCGCGCTGCGGCATCGACCGGGTCGCGTCCCGCAGGAGGCATCTCGACGGAGGTCATGGGAGCGGCAACCCGGTGACGTTGAACAAGGAGCTGGTCGCACCGGTCAGACCGTTCGCCCCAGCATCCAGCTGGTACGGCAACAACGTACTCGGGAGATTGATGCTCAAATCGGAGAAGCTCGCGACGCCCCCTATGGGGTTGACCGGATTCGTGCCGGAGAGCGCGGCCAACACCGTACCCGTCCCCGGAGTGATGCTCAACGTGATCGCGCCGGTGAAGGCGTCGGCCGTGTTCCCGAACTCGTCTTGGGCCGTGACGACGACCGGTGGTGTGATGGGGACGCCGGTCTCAGCGTCGCTCGGCTGTCCGGTGAACGACAGCGTAGCGGCGGGGCCGGGCACGACCGTCACGGTCGCAGTCTGATTGAGAGTCACGGTGGCATTCACCGTGGCCGTGACCGTCTTGGTGCCAACAGCCGTAGCGCTCAACGTCCCTGCGATCTGCCCCTCACCGTTCGTCGTACCCGAGGGCTGTGTGAACTTAGTCCCTGGGTCCAGCGATGCTAGAGTTACCGTCGCCCCACTCACCGCGTTCCCGACCTGGTCCCGCACGGTCACCGTGATGGTGGAGGCGCTCTCCCCGTTGCTCGCCATGATCGGGGTCGAGGGCGCGCTCACCGATGATTGACTCGAGCTCGGCGTGCCGGCCGTGCCGGTCGCCGTGAAGAGCACCGGATTGCCGGTGATCCCGTCGGGCGCCGCGGTCGCGGTGAGGGTGTTCAATCCGACGAGCGCGCTGAGGGTCCAGGAGTTCACCGTTGCGGTCCCGTCGCCTCCAGTCGCGATCGGCAACGTGGGGTCTACGGTCCCACTGTTCGGGCCTGTCGCGAACGTCACCTCGACACCTACCACCGGGTTGCCGCTCGCGTCCCTGACAATCACCGACGGTGGTGAGGCGACCGGGGTACCTGCGGGGGCCGACTGCGTGGTCGGGCTGTTATTCCCAATCGACGCCGCTGGGCCCGCGGTGAGTGTGATGGTGCCGGACCCGATGCTCGAGAGCCCCGTAGCTCCGAAGCTCAGCGTGTAGTCCCCCACCGGCCCGCTGATGGCGAGGCCACTGAATGTCGCGGCCCCCGTCGACCCCGTCGTCGCCGTGGCGTTGCTGAGTGTCGCCCCGCCCGGGCCCGACGCTATCGTCGCCGTTACCGTCACCATGGCCTCGCTCACGGCGTTGCCCGCGCCATCCCGCAGCTGCACCACCGGCTGCTGAGCGAACGCCAACCCGCTCCGCGCCGTCGCCGACGGCTGGGTCGTCAGGGTCAGCTGGGTGGCCGCGCCCGCGGTGATCGTAATCGTGTTCGACTCGACGCTCGCGAGCCCCGTGGCGCTGAAGCCCAGGGTCCGGTCGCCCACCGTGCCGGTGATCTCCAGATTGGTGAAGGTCGCCACCCCGCTGCCGTTCGTCGTGGCGCTGAGCGTCCCGCCCAACGTCCCACCGCCCGTGGCGATTGCGGCCGTTACACTGACTTCCGACTGGCTCACCGGGTTGCCACTCG
>WNGI01000158.1_pt1 | contig 43903 bp, 46 predicted proteins | sample 5400621 | NCBI WGS metagenome assembly WNGI01 (sample SAMN13153374, study PRJNA577476) | soil metagenome | isolation source: 20 cm soil or saprolite under Garry oak tree replicate 1 | place: USA:California | collected 2016-06-15
CTCGTCGTCGAAGACGAGAGCCGCGTCGGCGCGTGCTACTTCATCGCATCGGAGGACAACGTTCGGCGGCAGGTCGCGATCGAGTGGATGAGCTTCGGCTCCGACGAAGCGGCGCCCGCGCCGGAAGGCGTGTTCCTCAAATCCAACCCGCACCCGCGCGCGTATGGCACCTTCGCGCGACTCCTCGGGCACTACGTGCGCGACGAAGGCCTGGTCCCTCTCGAGGAAGCGATCCGCCGGCTCACGAGCTTCCCCGCGACGAATCTGAACCTTGATCGCCGCGGCCGCCTCGCGCGAGGCTATTTTGCCGACGTCGTCGCGTTCGATCCGGCCGCGATCGCTGACCACGCGACCTACGCCGACCCGCATCGATACGCCAGCGGCATCGTCGATGTATTCGTGAACGGCGAGCAGGTTCTACGCCGCGGCGAGCACACCGGCGCTCGCCCGGGTCGCGTCCTATCGCCCCAGGCCTAGCTGCTCCGCCATCCAGTCCGCCATCGCCGGGCGGTACTTGTAGGGAATGTTGTTGCAGACATGGTTCCCTTCTGGATAGAGCAGCAGCGTCGCGTTTGGTGCTTCGCTGACGATCCGCTCTGCCTGCTCCGGCGGAAAAAGCCGATCCTTGCCGCCGTGGATGACCAGAAGTGGGCACGTCACGTTCTTCAGGACGCCCCGAAGGGTAAGAGCCTTCGATCGCTCGAATGCCTCACCTTCGTCACGCGAGTGGGTGTAAAAGACGTAGCCGCCCTTCGTGAGCGGATTCAACGCCGACCAGCACTCGGAGAGGTCATACGGGCCCGCGAGCGCGACGATCGCGCGGAGGCGCTTCTCCTTCGCCGCGGCGCGCGGTCCGTAGATCCCTCCCATGCTGATGCCCATCAGCCCGACGCGCCCAAGATCGAGACCGCGCTCGTTGGCCGACAGGTGGTCGAGGATTGGACTGATAACGCTCGACCAGTCAGCGCGGATCGGAAAACGCGGCGCGTTCTCGCCCTGGCCTGGACCGTCGATGGTGAGGGTGGCGAGCCCGCGACGGAGGAAATCGTTCTCCATCGCGTAGAGCTCCTCCTTCACCGAATCGAGCCCCGGGACGAGGATGACCACCGGTGGGCGCCGTGCTGCGCGCGGGACGCGCACGATTCCTGGGATGACGGCGCCCTCGAACGGCGCCTCGATCCGCCGGCCCGGCGGATCGAGATGTGGCATCGCCTTCGCGTACGTCGCCACGGTCCGCTCCCGTAGGTCGTCGTGCAGCGCGCGATCCTCGAACCAGAGGAACTTGCCGAGGTGGTAACACCACGCAGCTCGTTGATAGGCCTCGGTCGCGGTGACCAGGTGGCCCGACCGTTCAGCTTCCACGCCGATCGCGCGATGCTCGTCGCCAAGACCCTTCCAGTTCGGCGCCCAGTCGCGCCAATCTGCGGTCGCGGTCAGAACACGATCGAAATCGTTCCCGTCGATGCCGTTGGCGACGAACCGCGGCTTCCAGTGGCCCGCGGCAAGTTGAACGCGGTTGGCGGTCTCGGTCGTCACAGGTCGGCGAGCTCGATGCGCTCCGCGACCGCCGACAAGTAGCGCGCCGCGGTCGCGCCATCGGCGACACGATGGTCGACCGAGAGCGTCAACGTCGCGATCGGCCGTACCGCTGGCGCGCCGTCCCTAGCGACGACGCGGTCCGCAACGCGGCCGACGGCCAGAATCGCAGCCTCGGGCGGGTTCACGATCGCGGTGAAGCGATCGACGCCCATGGTGCCGAGGTTCGAAACGGTGAGGACGGAACCCGTCAGCTCGTGCTCGGCGAGCTTGCCCGCACGGGCGTGGCCCTCGAGCCGCTCGCGTTCGGCGGCGAGCTCCCGCAGGTCTTTGCGGTCGGCGTCGCGAATGACGGCGACGAGCAGTCCGTCCTCGAGCGCGATCGCGAGTCCGACGTTCGCTGCGTCGCTCGTCACGAGCTCTCCTCCCTCGAGGCGACTCCGCAGGCGGGGATGGTCGCGAAGCGCTTTCGCCGCGGCGGCGACGATGGCATCCGTGTACGACGCGCCGGCCGCCTTGCGCTTCTCGTTGGCCGCGGTCATGTCGACGTCGCGCGAGATGGAGAACTGCGGCTGCTCGCGAACGCTCTTTGTCATGCGCTCCGCGATGGCCCGGCGCATGCGCGAAAGGGGTTCCCTCTTTTCTCCGGAAGAAGTCGCGGGCGAGGACGACTTTGAGGTGGCCGCAGCATCGACATCTTCGAGAGTCACCCGACCGCCGGGACCACTCCCACTGATCCTTGAAATGTCGACACCAAGCTCTTGTGCCCGTTTGCGCGCCGCTGGAGATGAGCGGACTCGATCACCGTCAGACGGCCCGATTGGCGGCTCAGCCTCCGAGGGCCCCCGCCCGCCGCGGGAGCCCGGCCCGGTCGCGGGCTGGGCTGCGGCGGGTAGAGAGGGTTTCGGAGGCTGAGCCGCAACCGACTCAGCAGGGATCGGCTCGTCCGCCGTCTCTGTGATGAGCGCGATAACGGTGGCCACGGGAGCGGTGGCGTCGGCGGGGTAGAGGATGCGGCGGAGTGTCCCGGCGGTCGGGGACTCGACCTCCATGGTTGCCTTGTCGGTCTCGACCTCGAAGAGGATCTCACCCGCCGCGACGGGGTCCCCGACGCGCTTGTGCCACGCGACGATCCGACCCTCGTCCATCGTGAGCCCCAGCTTGGGCAGGATGACACGCGTGAGGCTCAGGCGACGAGCTCCTTCCCGACGCGGACGATGTCCTCGACCTGTGGCACCACGCTCCTCTCGAGATGCTGCGCATACGGGATCGGCGTCTCGAGACCTGCCAGGCGTTTCGGCGGCGCGTCAAGATCATCGAAGGCTTCCTCGGCGACGAAGGCTGCGATCTCAGCGCCGTAGCCACCGCGCTTGATCGCCTCGTGCACCACGAGGAGGCGATGCGTCTTCCGCACCGACCCGAGGATGGTCTCACGGTCGAGTGGTACGAGCGTGCGCACGTCGACCACTTCAGCCGAGATACCGTCGTCGGCGAGCTTTGCCGCGGCCTCGAGCGAGAACAGGACCTCCCGCGACCAGGTCACAATCGTGAGATCCGTCCCCGCGCGCTTGACGTCGGCTTTGCCGAGCGGCACCAGATACTCCCCCTCCGGCACCTGTCCCTTCGTACGGTAGAGAAGCTTGTGCTCGAGGAAGATGATCGGATTCTCGTCGCGGATCGCGGCGGTGAGCAGACCCTTCGCGTCGGCCGGGGTCGACGGCATCACGACCTTGAGGCCGGCGATATGCGCGAACCACGCCTCGAGCGATTTCGAATGCTGCGCGGCATTGCCGCGGCCCGAGCCACCCTGGGTCCGGAGCACCATCGGAACCCGCGCCTGGCCGCCGAACATGAAGCGGTTCTGCGCGGCCTGGTTCACGATCTGATCCATCGCGAGCCCGGCAAAATCGACGTACATAAGCTCTACGACCGGACGAAGCCCCGTCAATGCGGCGCCGACGGCGGCACCAACGATCCCTATCTCACTGATCGGCGTCTGGCGGATTCGTGTTGGTCCGAACGTGTCGAGGAGGCCCGCGGTCACCTGAAACGCACCGCCATGCTCGGCGATGTCCTCGCCGATCACGATGACGCGCTCATCGCGCTGCATTTCGAGTCGAAGCGCGTCGCCGAGCGCCTCGTTGTAGAACATCTCGCGCGTAGCCGAACCTGCTTTGGAGTTGGGGGCCGCGACCTCTGCCCTCATGCCGGCAAACCCGCATGCTTCTCTGCGTAACGGAGCATGTTCCGGAAGTTGCTCTTCGCGGCGCGTGGTGCCGTGACCGGCTCAAGCAACGCCAACACCAGCCGCATGAGAGGCGTCCCCGTCCCTGCGGTCGTCACCAATGTCACGGTGTAGTGCACCAGACTCCCAGTACCCTTGGGTTCGATCCGGTATTCCTCAATCGCCACAGCCTCCGGATAGGCGCGTTCGAAGCGCGTCTCGGTCCGAACCTCATAAAGGCGCGGACGGTCGGCCGCCGTGACCACCGCCAAGACCACGTATCCGATGCCTCGTGCGGTGCCACGGCCGGTGTAGCGCGCGCCCTGCAGCGCCGGCCCTGGGGCCGCCGCGAGCGGCTCTTGCACGATGTACGGCGGGCAGAAATCCCATTTCTGACGCTCCGTCGGGTCCGCAAGTAGATCGAACAAGCGCTCCGGGCTCAGCCCGGATGCAGCCGTGTCCTGCACCGTCCGCCCGCGCTGATCACTCGCCTGCATACACGTCCTCGGGCAGCTTGATCGGCGACGCGGCCGGCCCCTGATCGGCCCACGCGACTGAGCGATCGATCTCCGCGGCGACCTCGCGGTCGATCGCGTCGAGGTCGGCGGGAGACCCAAGCTTGTCCGCCACGATCCAGACGCGAGCGTCGGCGATCGGGTCGTACTGCTTGCGCCACCCGTCGATCTCGTCCTTCGTCTGGTATTTCCGCGGGTCGCCGTAGTAGTGGCCCTCGTGGCGGTACGAGTCGGCGACGATGAACGTCGGGCCCTTGCCGGCCCGCGCGCCCGCGACCGCTTCGCCCGCGGCGGCGTAAACCGCCCGCACGTCGCGCCCGTCCACGTGTATCCCGGGCATCCCGTAACCCTCGGCACGCTTCGCGATGTCCTCGACCGCGAACGCGCGCTTCACCGGAAGGCTCTCGGCGTACTGATTGTTCTCACAGACGTAGATCGCCGGCAGCTTCCAGATCGCGGCGAGGTTCAGCGATTCGTGGAACGTGCCTTGGTTGACAGCCCCGTCGCCGAAGAACGACACCGCGACCTGATCGGTCGCGAGCTGCTTCGCGGTGAGTGCCGCGCCGGTCGCGATCGGGATGCCGCCACCCACGATCCCGTTCGCACCAAGGTTGCCCTTCGACGTGTCGGCGATGTGCATCGAGCCGCCCCGACCTCGGCAGTATCCCGTTTCCCTACCGAGAAGCTCGGCGAACATCTTTCCAAGATCCGCGCCCTTTGCGATGCAGTGCCCGTGGCCGCGGTGCGTGGACGTGATCCAGTCGTCGTCCCGCAGGTGGGCGCAGACGCCGGCGGCGATCGCTTCTTCTCCGGCGTAGCTGTGGATCGTCCCCCAGATCTTGTTCTCGCCGAAGAGCGTCGTCGCGCGCTCCTCGAACGCGCGAATCGTCCGCATGACGCGATAGAGGTTGAGGGCCGTTGCGCGGTCGATCGCGCTCATGACGCAGCCTGCGGATGGAGCATGACGCGGATCGCGCCACCGCGGCGCTCGGTGAATATCTTCCAGGCCTCCGCGAACGAGCGAAGCGGGAAGTGATGCGTCACCAGGCTCGTGACGTCGACCTTGCCGTCGGCGAGCAACGCGAGCGCGCGGCCGGAAACGCCCTTTGGATTCGCAAGTGAGCCGAGAACGTCCAGGTTGCCTCGCACGATGGTCGAGAGGTCGACGCCGGAAAGCTCGACTCCGGTTCCGGTCGCCCCACCAAGGACCACCCGGCCGCCGCGACGCGCGAGGGCGATCGCCTCGCGTGCGGCCTCCGCGGTACCGGCGAACTCGACGATGAGATCCGCGCTGCCTCGTAGCCGCCCGACGTCCGCGACATCGATCACCTCGTCCGCCATGTCGCGGACACGCGCCAGCCGGCTGCCTCGGCCAACGAGCGTCACCCGCCCGGCGCCGAGCGCTCGCGCCAGCTGCGCGGCGCAGAGCCCGATTGCGCCTGGGCCGACAACGACCACACGCTCGCCCCCGGCGATCCTGCCGCGTTCGAGGGCCCAGAGCGCGACGCCCAGGTTGTCGGTCCACGCGCCTTGGTCGAAGCTGACGTGCTCAGGTAGTAGATGGAGGGCGGCCGCCGGTACCGCCGCGTAATCGGCGAGGCCACCGCCAATCGTGAAGCCGACGTGGGCGTGGCCCGTTTCGCGTTTGCCGTAATTGAGACAGAGCGTGTACATCCCTTCACGGCAGCGATCACAGCTGCCGCAGCCTACGTGTACCTCGACGCCGACCCGCGCGCCGACCGGGAATCGCGCGTCGTTCGACAGCGCGACTTCGCCTGCGAATTCGTGGCCGGGCACGTGCGGGAACTTCGTAGCCGGGAACTTGCCCGCGAGGATTTTCGCGTCGGACGCGCAAACCATCGACGCCCGTACGCGAACAAGAACCTCCCGCGGTCCGGGTCGCGGGGTCGGGACCTCGCGCACCGCGAATTCGTCCTGCGCCCCGAAGACCACCGCCAGCATCGTCGCGGGTATCTCCGCCGGCCGGGTTGACTCGCCGACCACGCTCTTCATGTTCGTGGCCGGCCCGGAAAGCGATCGATCGAGACGAGCTGGTCGAGCGGCAGTCGCTCGATGGTCGGCGCCTCAGCGGCATGGCCGAACGTGAATGTCCCCAGAAAAGTCCAGGACAGCGGAACGTTCAGGATCTTCTTCGCTTTCTCGGTGATCCAGTGCTGCACGAAAACGCCGCCGTAACCTAGCGAGTGCGCCCGCAGCCACATCGCGTAGATGGACATGGCCGCGGCCCATTCGAAGCCGTTGTCGGCATGGACATTGGTGAGGCTCTTCGCCGGATCCGCGAGCACGGCGATGACTTCCGGTGTCTCCAGATCGTTTACGCGGCCACTTGGCCCGTCCGGCCGGAAGATCGGGTCCCAGTACGCCGACAGATCCTTCGACTCCTTCGCCAGCTCCTGCAGCTCGCGCTTGATCGACGAGCTCTTCACCCAGATGAAGCGCGCTGGCTGTCGATTCGCGGGTGATGGGGCCCAGCGCGCCGCTTCCAGGATCTCGTTGACGTCGGCGTCGGGGACCATGCCCGATTTGAAGGCGCGGACGGCCCGACGCGTCCGGATGAGCGCACCGATCGAGCCACGAACATCGACGCTCACGGTTCGACGATCACTTTCAGCGCGCCGTCGATGCGCTCGTTGAACGTCCGCAGCGCTTGGGCGAACTCGGAAAGCTTGAAGTGGTGGGTGATGAGCTTCGCCGCGGGGATGCGGCCGTCGGCGATGAGGGGGATCACCTCTTCCATGGTGTTCCGGTTCGCACGGACACCGTAGAGGTCGATCTCCTCGAGGACCACCTTCTGGAAGTCCACCGACGACGGCTCTTTCGGGATTCCGGTGAACGCCACCCGTCCGCCTTTGCGGACCATCCCGATCGCCTGCCGGACGGAGTCCTTGGTTCCGGCGGAATCGACGGCGACATCGGCCCCGAGGCCGCCCGTCATCTTCCGGACCCGGGCCACCGGATCGCCGTCGTGGTAGTCAACGGTCTCGAAGCCAAGCTCCTTCGCCCGGTCGAGCCGCTTGCCGCCGCCGACGACGATGCAGCGAGCAGCGCCGAGCGCTCGGGCGCACATCGCGGTGAGGAGACCCATGCCACCCGATCCGACCGCGACAAAGAGGTCGCCGGGGTTGATGCCCGGCCGCTTCACCGAGTGCAGCGCAATCGAAGCGGTGTCGCAGAGCGCGGCGACGTCCAGGGGCATCGCGTTCGGGATGCCAAAGACGCTCTTGATCGTGTGAACGACGTAGGTCGCATACGCGCCCTGCGTGTAGTGGCCGTACTGGCGATGGCCGAGGTCCTCTCGACCGTAGTTGAGGCACAGGTTGTACCGGCCGGTTCGGCACATCCGGCAGTAGCCGCAGCCCGAGTGGCTGGTCCCGGCGACGCGTGTTCCCGGGATGAAGCCATAGGCGGTCGCGACCTCGCCCGCCTCGACGACTTCGCCGGCCCACTCGTGGCCGGGTATGAACGGGTAGGCGCGGGGCCAGCGCCCCTTGAAGGTTCCCTCGACGATCTCGGCGTCGGTCCCGCAGATCGCGATCGCGCGCACGCGCGCGAGGACCTCGTTCGCTGCCGGGCGCGGGATCGGCACGTCTTGGCGGATCTCGAAGTCGTGAGGCCCGGTCAGCACGAGCGCCTGCATCGTCGCGGTCTTCGGTGGCGTCGTCGTCCGAACGGCGCTCATGGCTGGAATGCCACCACGCGGCAGATGCACCCTTCGCCGTTGACCCAGCGCCAGGGGAACGCGCCGACCTCGATGCGCCGGCCGGCTACCTCGGCCATCTCGCCGCCGAGGTTCTCGAGCATGGGGATGTTCGCTTTGGCCATGTGGTAGTGCACGTGCTCGAAGTCCTTCATCGGTAGGGTCTCGTCGATGGGCTTTCCGGTCTGCGCCTCGTACTCCTTGACGAGATCCGGGCGGAAGTACCGGACGCGCACGTAGAGCGAGTGGTCCATCGAAGCGAGGTCGCCCCCGAACCAGCGGATCTTCTTGTCGATGAGGTAATCGCACACCTCCGGCATCGCCCCGGGGTGGCGGTCGAAGTAGGTCACGTCGTCGCGGGTGGACTTCGTCCAGTTGTAGCGGTCCCACCCGGTGTAGAGGATGACGACGTCGCCCTCGCGGATCTGCTCCCCTCTCGGAAGGCATGAGAGGACGTCCTTGAGCGAGTAGTAGGACCAGGGCTTGGTGATCGGACGCAGGTCGATCACCAAGCCCGTGCCGTAGAGATCACCGATCGGGATCTCGCCCAGGTGCTTGCCCGTCGGCCAGTAATGGATCGGCGCGTCGATGTGCGTGCCGGTGTGCATGTTCGTGCGCACCAGCACGGTGCTCTTGCCGTCGCGATGGTGCGTCGTGATGTCCGTCACCTGGATCGCCTCGAACTGCGGCCAGGTCGGCATTCGATCGCCCCACGGCTGGGTCAGGTCGACGAGCTTCGTCATCTCCCTTCGCCGATCAGTACGGAAAGTCCTTCACGCGTCCGAGCTGGTCGACGACCTTCTTCACGATGGTGAGATCGGTGACGTCCTCGAACTTCAGGTCCTTCGTGATCTTCCCGAACCCCTTCTCGCTCGCGATCGTCCCTTCGATGTTGGCTTTGAGCAAGCCCTCGTTCTGCGGCCAGGCCTTCGCCTTCACCAGCGTGTCGAAGGTATCGGCGACAACGTCGGCCGCTTCCTTCGTCTGGGTCACGCCGAGGTCGATGATCTTCTGCCGGTTCGCGGAGTCGTACATCGCGCGGTTCGCCCGCATGAGCGCGCGGATGATGCATTCGGGCGTGGCGGGATCGTCCTTCAGGACCTGCGTCGGGACGATGTACACCGAGTACTGGTAATCGGTCAGGACCTCCCACATGTTCGCGAGGACCGTGATCGTCGGTGTCTGCTTCTGCACCGTCTTGATCTGATCGATGTGCAAGACCGCCGTATCGGTCGTCCCGGTCGCGAGGGCCTGGACGCGCCCGGCGGTCGTCGTGGTAACGAACGTGACGTCCTTGGCCGGATCGAGGCCGGCTTTCTTCAGCACGATCCGCGTCATAACGTCAGCGAACCCACCCGGCTCCTGGACGCCCATCTTTTTGCCCTTGAGGTCGGCCATGGTCTTGATGCCGGGCCCGACCGCGAACGAGACGTCGACGAGCGGCGCGTAGGTGTAGATGATCTTCACGTCCGCGCCGTTCGCGATGGCGTCCACCACCGGCTCGGTCGAGGTGCCCGCAAGGTCGATCGCGCCGGACGCGGAGGCGCGGAGCGATCCAACGCCGCCATCAAACCGCACGAGCTCGACCGTGAGATTCTCGTCCTTGAAGTAACCGAACGCGTCCGCAATGTACGGCGTGAGATGAACGACATTCGGCGGAGTCACCGGCACCGCGATCGTGATCTTCTTCGCGGCGCAGCTCGCCTTCGGTGCCGCCGAAGCCGCGGCCGTGCTGGGCGTCGCGGTGCTGCCGCCACCTCCGCCCGCGCACGCCGTCATCAGAATCGCGAGACCGAGACCGATCGCCCCAAAAGCACGCACACGCATCTTCGAACTCCCTCTCATTGCTCTCTCTTCAGCCACGGCGCGATACGACCCTCGAGCCACTGCACAAAACCCATCATCAGGATGCCCATCGTCGCGACGACGATGACCGGTACGAACATGCGGTCGATACGGAACACGTTCTCGTACGAGATGATCAGATAGCCGAGGCCGACGAGACCGATGAAAAATTCCGCGACGATCATGCCGATCAGGCCGCGGCCGATCGCCAGGCGGACGCCCGCCAGGACATACGGTGTGGCGGATGGGAGGATCACGTCGGTCCAGAGACGCCGCTCGCTGCTGTTGAATGAACGCGCCACCTCCAGCAGCTGGCGGTCGACGTTGCGGACGCCCTGCTGCGTATTGATGAGGATCGGGAAGACCGCGAAGAGCGCCACAGTCGCGATGCGCGGCGCGTCGCCGACCGACCTGAACGCGACCGCGATGAGCGGCACGAGCGCTACCGACGGTACCGAGTACAACGCCGACACCAGCGGATCGATCGCGTTGAAGACGAAACGCCAGCGTCCCGAGGCGACGCCAAGGACCAGCCCGACCGCCAGCGCCACGGCGAGGCCGCCGAAGAGCTCACGAAAGCTTTGACCCATCGCGTCCTGGAGCTCACCGTTCGCGACGAGCTCGAAGAACGCTCGGAAGATATCGGACGGCGGGCGGAGGATGAGCTTGTTGAGCGTCGGTCCGAAGAGCTCCCACACGCCGAGGACGACCGCGATCGCGCCAAGACGCACCACCCAATCGCCGGGCCGAAGTCGGCGCCAGCGGCTCGTGCGGACGGCGACCGCGCGCGACTCGTCGACTTCGACGCCTACGCGATGGAACGTCATGCCGCGCGCTCCCGCAGGAGCCGCCAGCAATGGTCGCGAAGCGGGATGAAGCGCGGGTGCGCGATGACGCTCTCCACGGTGCGCGGCCGCGGGATGTCGACCTGGAAGAGCTCCCGCACGCGCGCCGGCCGCGCGGAGAGCACGAGGATCCGGTCACCCATCGCGATGGCCTCTTCGATGGAGTGCGTGATGAAGACCATCGTCCGGGGCGCGAGCTGGTAGATGCGGAGCAGCTCGTCCTGCAGGATCTCGCGTGTCAGGGCGTCGAGCGAGCCGAAGGGCTCATCCATGAGCAGAATGTCCGGCTCCACCGCGAGCGCGCGCGCGAGGCCGGCGCGCTGCTGCATACCCCCGGAGAGCTGGTTCGGGTACGAGCTCTCGGACCCGCGCAGGCCGACCATCTCGATGTAATGCGCGACCCGCTCCTGGATCGTGGCCTGCGGCAAACCGGCAAGCTCGAGTCCGTACGCGACGTTCTCGCGCACTCGCTTCCAGGGCATCAGCCCGAAGTGCTGAAAGACCATCGCGACCTTGCGACTGGGTGCGTGCACTTCGGCGCCGTCGATGGCGATCCGGCCCTCGTCGATCTCGGCAAGCCCGTGCATGCACCGAAGGAGCGTGGTCTTGCCGCAGCCTGAGGGCCCGAGGATGCAGAGGGTCTCCCCGTCACGCACAGCCAGATCGAGCCCCTCGAAGACTGTGACGGCACCCGCGCCGAACCGCTTCGTCACACGCTCGACCGAGATGCGGACCGCCGCGGCCATCAGGCGACTCTTCGACCGGCATTTCGCGGCGCCGCGGTCGAGCCGCGGATGATGAGCTCCGTATCGAGGAGGACGTGGCGCCGGGCCACCGGCTCACGCTCGAGCAGGCCGATCAGCATTCGCGCGGCGATCGCGCCCATCTCGCGCTGTGGCACGCGCGCAGTGGTCAGCGGAGGATCGAGCAGACCGACCATCGGGATGTCGTTGATGCCAACGAGCGACAGATCGATGGGAACGCGGACGCCGGTCTCGCGTGCGGCGCGCAGCGCGCCCAGCGCAAGGAGGTCGTTCGCGGCGAAGATGGCCGTCGGGGCCTGCTCCAGGAGCAGCTTCGCCGCATCGTGGCCCGCATCCTCAGAGTAAGCGGCGGACTCGGCGATCAAGGCGGCGTCGACGGGCAGGCCGTGGGCGCGCAATGCATCGCGATATCCCGCGGCGCGCTCCGCGCCGGTCGTCGTGCTGAGAGGACCGGCAATGTGGGCGATCCGCGTGTGACCGAGATCCACCAGGTGGGCGACGATCTCGGAGGCGGCGCGAGCGTTATTGACCTCCACGACCGGGTCCTCCGCGACGCGCGAGCCGCGATTGACCAGTACGAAGGGGAACCGCTCGCGGCGTACGGATGCCAGCGTCGCGTCGGCCATCCGGCTCGTGGCGATCAGCAGGCCATCCGCCTGGCGCTCGCGGAGTACCCGAAGCGACGCCTTCTCGCGCTCGCTCTCATCGTCGGTGTTGCAGAGCACGAGCTCGTACCCGCGCTCGCGCGCCGCTTCCTCCGCGCCACGGATGATCGGCGGAAAGAACGGATTGGTGATGTCCGGTACGAGCATCCCGAGAGTGCGCGTGCGTCGCAGGCGGAGACCGCGAGCGATTGCCGAAGGCTGGTACTCGAGTCGCTCGACCGCGGCGAGCACGCGGCGGCGCGTTTCGGCGCTCAGCGGAAGGTCGGCCCGGTGCAGAGCCCGGGAGACCGTCGACGGATGAACTCCGGCGAGGCGAGCGACATCAGTGATCGTGCGGCGTGTCGTCTGATCCCCCAACGGAAATCGTTTGCGGAAGCCCTCGCCGAGGCTAGGACGCGGCGGGCAGGCCGTCAAACCGGCCACAATCGCGCGTCGATGGCCACGCCCGTCCATCCCCGTCCCGTGGAGCAGCACGGCATCGAGCTCGTTGGCCACTCCGACCTCGGCGGCCGCGGCGACGGGATGCAGATCATGCGAGCGGGCGACGTCCTCTACGTCGGTCACATGGGCGATTTCGGCGTCGGGACCAGCGTCGTCGACATCGCCGATCCCGCCCGCCCGCGAGTCCTCCGGCAGATCCCCGTGCCGAAGGGAACGCATTCGCACAAGGTGCAGCTCGCCGACGGCCTTCTGCTCGCCAATCACGAGCAATACCCCTATCGCATCGGCGTCCCGGAGAGCGCGGGCCTCGTGGTGTACGACGTCGCGAACCCCGCCGAACCCCGGCGGATCGGCTTCCTTGCGATCGACGGACTGGGTGTGCACCGGATCTGGTTCGCCGGCGGGAGGTACGCGTACGCCTCGGCGCGGGAGACCGGTTACCGGAACCGCATCCTTGTCGTCATCGACCTCGCGGACCCCACGCGTCCGCGCCTTGCCTCGCGCTGGTGGTGGCCCGGACAGCGTGATGCCGATGGCGAGCGGCTCCCCGAGGACAGCGACCTCGGCGCACATCACGTCATCGTGCGGGGTGACCGTGCGTATGGCGGCTATTTCGACGCGGGCGTGGTCGTGTACTCCGTGCGAGCTGATGGCGCGCTCGATCTCATCAGCTCGCTGTCATGGGCCGATCGGTCGGGAGGCCACCCGCACACGCACACCGCGTTACCGCTCGGAGACCGGAAGCTGCTCGTCGTCACCGACGAGGCCATCGAGCCGGACTGCGAAGGCGCGCGGAAGGACATTCACCTCGTGGACATCTCGGACGAGACGCGGCCAAAAGAGATCTCGCGCTTCCCGGTCCCGGCCGGCGATTACTGCTCCCGCGGGCTCCGCTTCGGTCCGCACAACCTCCACGAGAATCGGCCCGGGACCTTCTCGAGCGACCGCACCGTGTTCGCGACGTACTTCAACGCGGGGCTGCGGGTGTACGACACCAGCGACCCGCTTCGTCCGAAGGAGATCGCGTACTACGTCCCGGAGGCGCCCGCCGGCCAGCGGGAGATCCAGCTGAATGACGTCCTCGTCGGTGCGGACGGACTCATCTTCGTCACCGATCGCGTCCGCGGTGGCCTGTACATCCTCCGACAGGTCTGACGCACAATCGGTGCGTGGCACGGATCAGCTACGTCGACGTCGACAAGCTGGATGACGCCGAGCTTCGCGGTTACATGGAGAATGCGCGCCGGTTCGGCACACCCAGACCGGAGACGCAGGCCATCCGGTCGCACGTCCCCGCCGTTGCCCGCGCGTTCTCCCGCGCGTGGGAGCGCATCTTCCGGAACGGCGTTCTGGAGCATTCGCTCAAGGAGCTGTGTCGGGTCTACGTATCGCGAACGATCGAGTGCAACTACTGAGGGTCGCAACGGTCTCTCCGGGGCGGAGAGCAGGGGCTCACCGAGGCTGATTACGAGGACCTCCTGAACTTCGCACGCTCCGACCGTTTCACCGCGCGCCAAAAGGCGGCTCTTCAGTACACGAGCATGCTGGTGTGGGATCCGGAAGGAGCCGACGATCGCGTCTGGGCGGCGCTCCGTGAGCACCTCACCGACCCGGAGATCGTGGAGCTCGGATCGTTCATCGCGGTGACCTACGGCCAGCAGCGGGTCATCAAGACGTGGGGCGTCGGCCACGGCGACCTGCCGGGCGATCCTGGGGCGGGCCTCGCGCCTGCCCGCTCTCTGCTCTAGTGCGGCGACTCGGCTCCACGGCGGACGAGATACGCGCCCTCGTCCCCGACGCGCTCGCGAGCTGGCGCTACATACGGGAGAATGTCATCGAGCAGGGCGTCGCCGACCAGCGCCTGAAGGAGCTCTGCTATCGGTATCTGGCCAACGATCCCGAGGTTACGGACCTCGCCCGTTTCCACGACCCTGCGCGTGCCGTTCTCGAATGGACCGACGCGATCGCGTACGACTCGGATCGCGCCGGCGACGGGCTTTGGGCGCGGCTCCATCGCTACTTCAGCGAGGCGGAGCTCGTCGATCTCGGATGCGCCATTGGCTTTGAGCTCGGCCAGCAGCATTGGCGGCGCACCGTCGGCCTCTCGGGCCGCGATTAGGGAAGCTTGTCGGCGATGCGCTCGTTCGCGCGGTGGTCCCACGGCACGGCGACGAGCGCCGGCTCGCCGAGGTCGAGGGCGCGGCGCAGAGTCGGGAACAGCTCGCGTATGGTCGGGACCGCAAACCCGGCGATGCCGAACGCTCGTGCCAGCTCGACGAACCCAGGGTTGCTGAACTCGGTGGCAAAGGCGCGGCCGAAGATCCGCCGCTCGTTCGCCTCGATGATGCCGAGCCGATCGTCGACCAGGACCATGCACACGATCGCCGTGCCGATGCGCTTCGCCGTCTCGAGCTCCTGGACGTTCATGAGGAAGCCGCCGTCGCCACTGAACGCGATGACCTTGCGCTCGGGAAAGACGAGCTTCGCCGCGATCGCGCCGGGTACGGCGATGCCCATCGATGCGAGCCCGTTCGACACGACGACCGTGTTTGGCACTGGGGTCGGGTAGAGGCGCGAAAGCCACACCTTGTGCGCACCGACATCACTGACCACGATGTCCTCGGGAGCGAGCGCCTCGCGGACGGCGGCGACCACGAGCTGTGGTGGGAACGGGGCTGGCGAGTCCTTCGGTGCCGATGCGCTGAGCGGCTTGTTCGCGACGCGGATCGGCTGGTCCCTCCGGGCCTCGACGTGATCCGCGAGGACGGAGAGCGATTCATCGAGCTCTCCGACCACCTCGACCGACGGCTGGTAGTGGCCGTCGAGCTCCGCCGGTGTGCTGTCGACGTGCACGACGACCTTGTCGCGCTTTGGATTCCAGAGCGACGGCGACCATTCCACGAGGTCGTAACCGATGGCGATCACAAGGTCGGCCTCGGCGAGCTGCGAGATGTTCGCGAGCTCGGCTCCCGGCCGCTGCAGGCCGGCCGGCGGAAGCGACTGCTGGCTGAACGGGTCGAGCACGCCTTTCGCCATGTAGGTGTGGGTCGCCGAGATGCCGCTCCTCCGGACGAAACGTCTGAGCGCCTCGACGCTGGCGTGACCCGCTGCTTGGCGCCGCGCGACGCCGTTGCCCGCGAGAATGATCGGCGCTTTCGAGCTTTTGATGAGCTCGAGCGCGCGATTGATCACCGCGTCCTGCGCCCTGGGATATGACGTCCGGCGCACCTCGAGCGGCTTCATATCGATGTCCTTGCCGGCGATGTCTTCGGGGAGCTCGATGTGCGTCGCGCCCGGCTTCTCGAGGCGCGCGAGCCGAAAGGCCTTGCGAACGATCTCGGGCGTCGACTCGGCGACGCTGATCCGCGTGCTCCACTTCGTGATCGGTCCAAACATGCGCACGATGTCGATGTACTGGTGCGACTCCTTGTGCGCGCGCTCCAGGCCGACCTGCCCGGTGATCGCGACGAGCGGCGCTCGGTCGATATGCGCGTCGGCCACCCCGGTGATGAGGTTCGTCGCGCCGGGGCCGAGGGTCGCGAGGCACACGCCGGGGTATGACGAGAGCCGGCCGTAGACGTCCGCCATGAATGCCGCACCCTGCTCGTGACGCGTAAGGACGAACGTGATCTTGTCGCTCTCGGAGAGCGCGGCGTTCAGTGCGAGCGTCTCCTCGCCGGGAATGCCGAAGACGTGACGAACCCCCTCGTTCTCGAGACATTTCACGAGGAGCTGCGCGACGTTCAACGGGCGGCCTCCCCGATGAGCCGCTCGACGATGACCGTGTCGCGCCACGCGCCGTCGAGCCTGGCGTGCCGTCGATACGTCCCGACCTCGCGAAACCCGACCTTCGCGAGAAGCTTGCGGCTCGCCTCGTTCTCGGGAAAGACGCGAGAGAGAAGCTTCCAGATGCCGCGGCTCTCGCACTCGGGCACGAGCGCCTCCATCGCCGCACGACCGGCGCCCGTTCCGCGCGCGTCGCGGGCGACGTAGACCGAGAACTCGGCGACCCCGGCGTAGCACGATCGCGCTCGGTATTCACTCGCGGAGGCCCAGGCGATCACTTTTCCGTCGCGCTCCACCACGACTGTCGGCCAGCGCGGCGCGTGTTCGCGAAGGCCGCGGGCGATGTCACTCGGCACGCGTGACTCGGTCTCAAACGTTGCGATGCGGTCGGCGATGCCTTCGTTGTAGATGCGCGCGATCGCTTCCGCGTCCTCTTCCGTCGCCACGCGCGTCCGGGTCACTCGGCCGGCTGCGACGTCGGCTGTTGTCCCTCCGCGGGCCCGATCCAGATCGTCTGGATGTTGGTGAACTCGCGCGCGCCGTACGAAGACAGCTCGCGCCCGAAACCCGATCGCTTGATGCCGCCGAACGGCAGGCGCGGATCCGACGCCACCATTCCGTTCACGAAAACGCTCCCCGACTCGATCCGCCGCGCGAGACGCTCGCCGAGCGCCGCATCACGCGTCCAGATCGACGCGCCGAGTCCATAGACTGAGTCGTTCGCGAGGCGAATGGCTTCGTCGGCATCGCGGACGCGGATCACCGCGGCCGCGGGCCCGAACGTCTCCTGCCTGAACGCCGGCATGTCGGGCGTGACCTTCGAAAGCACCGTCGGCCTGAAGAAGTAGCCCTTTCCGGAGATGCGCTCGCCACCGGTGAGAACGCGGGCCCCGGCACGCACCGACTCATCGACCTGACGCTCGAGGGTGTCGAGGAGGTCGCGTCGCGCGAGCGGACCGACCTGCGTCCGCGGATCCATCGGGTCCCCGACCACCAGATCCTCGACCCCTTTGGCGAAGCGCCGCTCGAATTCGTCGGCGATGGAATCGACGACGATGAACCGCTTTGCCGCGATGCACGATTGGCCGTTGTTCTGATTTCGGGCCCGAACGGCGGTCGCCGCAGCCAGCTCCAGGTCGGCGTCGGCAAGAACGATGTAGGGGTCGGAGCCGCCGAGCTCGAGCACCGTCTTCTTAAGAGCACGTCCGGCCAGCTCGGCGATGCGCGATCCGGTGTCCGAGCTTCCGGTGAGGGTGACAGCGCGGATGCGGTCGTCCGCGATGATCGGCTCGATCGCCGAGCCGGAAACGAGGACGGTCCGCAACAGGCCCTGCGGGAAGCCCGCCTCTCGAAACGCCTCCTCGATCGCGAGCGCGCACTGCGGCACGTTCGACGCGTGTTTGAGGACGGCGGCGTTGCCCGCCATGAGAGCGGGAGCGGCGAAACGGATGACCTGCCAGAAGGGAAAGTTCCACGGCATCACGGCGAGCACGACTCCGAGCGGCTGGAAAGAGACGATGCTCCGCCGCGCGTTCGCGCGTATCTCCTCGTCGGCGAGGTAGCGGGAGGCGTTCTGCGCAAAATGCTCTGCGCCAAAGGCGCACTTCTCGATCTCGGCCTTCGCTTCGCTGATGGGCTTTCCCATCTCGAGCGTCGCGAGGCGCGCGTACCGGTCGGTGCGCTCTCGGAGGAGCGCGGCGAGTGCGCGCATCGGGACCGCCCGCTCCGCGATCGGACGCTCGCGCCACTCGAGGAATGCGGCGTGGGCCTCGGCCAGGGCCATCTGGACCTCGTCGGCGCCGAAGGCGTCGAAGGACGCGATGACCTCTTCGGTCGCCGGATTCACTGCAACGATCTGACTGATGGTGGTCGCCATTCGAGTCGAGGATAAACCCCTATTTGTTCGCGAAGGGATGGACCGGCGTGAACACTTTGACCTCCACAGGCGCGGCGGCCTTCTTGAACCGCTCGCCATCCGCGGGGACGCCCACCCCGGGATAGAACCCGTAGTGCATCGGCACGGCGATCTTCGGCTTCAGCGCCTTGGCCATCCCCGCGGCCTCATCGACCGTCATGACGTAGCCGCCGTCGCCGATCGGCAGGAACGCGACATCGGTCCTGATCCTGTCGAGCTCCGGGAGGTGGTCGGTGTCGCCGGCGTGGTAATAGGTATTCCCACCGAGCTGCAGGACGTAGCCCACCCAATTGTTCCGCTTCGGGTGGGCCTCCAGGCGCGCCGGATCGACGTTGTAGGCCGGCACGGCTTCGATCTTCACGCCGGCGGCCTCGAGGCGGTCGCCCGGCTTCACCGGCTTGGCGTTCCCGGAAAGCTCCTTCGCAACGTCGGCCGGTGCGACGATCACGGTCTTATCTGCCTTGACGCGCGCGATGTCGTCCGGGGCGTAGTGGTCACCGTGCGCGTGAGTGATGAGCAGGAGGTCAGCCGGTGGAAGATCGTCGGTCAGTCCCCATGAGTCGATGTACACGACGACCTTCTCGCCCTTCCAGCGGAACGTCGACTGCTTGTACCACGTGAATTTGTCGAGCACCTAGGTCCTCCCTCTGATCGTGTTGCGCAGGACGCCGATGCCTTCGATCTCCACCTCGACCACGTCGCCCACTTTCAGAAATTCGGGCGGCGTCCGAGCGAAGCCCACGCCGGCCGGCGTACCCGTGATGATCATGTCGCCCGGCCAGAGGGTGCATCCCGCGCTGATCTCGGCGATGAGACGCGCGATCTTGAACACCATGTATTTCGTCCGCGAGTCCTGCTTCGTCACTCCGTTTACACGTGAGCGGATGGCCAGATCGCTTGGGTCAAGCTCGTCGGCGGTGACGATCCACGGTCCCATCGGAAGGTGCGTGTCGAAGTTCTTTCCTTTGAACCATTGGCCGCCGTGACGGCGCTGAACGTCACGCACCGAGACATCGTTGGCGCAGGTGTAGCCGAAGACGTGTCCCATCGCGGCCGCTTCGTCGATGTCGCGGCCGCTCTTGCCGATGACGACGGCGAGCTCCGCCTCCCAGTCGAGCTGTTCGGAGTGTGGCGCCGGGAAGAGCACCGTCGCCTCCGGTCCTACGACGGTCGCCGGGTTCTTCGTGAAGATCGCCGGAAATGCGGGAATCTCTTGTGGCGTCAGCGGCGGACCGGATTCTCCGCGCGCCTGCTTTCCTTCCTCGAAGTGCTCGCTGTAGTTCCAGCCGATGCAGAACACGTTTCGAGGGGGACGAGGGATTGGCGCGTGGAGCTTCGCGCTCCGGAGCGGAACGCCGCCTCGGGCTTTGCGCGCTGCACCGCGAAGCTCGGCCAAGAGCACGTCGCCAGAAAGCAACAGGTCGAGCACGTCGTCTTCATCGGTCGCACCGCCCAGGAGGTCGACGGTCGAGATGACCGTGTCGTCCGCGGCCACGACACCGGCCGCGGGCACGCCGCGCTGCTCGAACGTGCAGATCCGCATGCGCCTAGACCGCGCCTTCGACCGGGGGCGCCGGTCGTTCCTCGGGCCAGGCCGCGTATCTGCGCTTGTAATACATGAGCGGCGTACCGCCGAGCGTCTCTCCTGCCTCGACGCTGCCGACGAACATGACGTGATCTCCGCCCTCGTGCATCTGGGTCACCCGACATGCAGCGTACGCGAGCGAGAGACCGCGGAGGATCGGCGCGCCACCAGCCTCCGGGGAGGGCTCCCAGCGGAGATTCCTGAATTTGTCGTCGGCTTTCGACGCGAAGAGCGTCGCGACGTCTTCGGCACCTTCCCTGAGGAAATTGATCACGAAGGCACGGTGCTTCTGCAAAGCGGGAAGCGTCCGCGAGGTCCGATCGATCGACACGAGCATGAGCGGCGGCTCCATCGAGAGGCCGACGTAGGCCTGGCTCGTGAGCCCCTTGGGCTCTCCCTGCTCGTCGAGTGTCGCGACGATCACGACGCCCGTCGGGAACGAGCTCGAGATCGCACGAAAGAGCTCACGGCTGACGGGCACTAGCGGCCGCGAAGGTACGCGTCCTGTCCTTTGATCCAGTCCTCTCGCGGCGGGCTGAAAACGTCAAGGTCGTACGTGTCCTCGAGCGCGGTCGCCTCGTGAGGGAGGTTTGCCGGGATGACGAGCACCTCGCCCGCGCGCACCTCGTGGACTTCCGAGAGGTCGTCGCCAAGGCGGAGCCGGAGCGCACCCTCCACGATGAACGACAGCTGCTCGGCGGGATGCACGTGCCTCGGAACGGTCGTGCCTTTCTTCAACCAGATCTGGGCGAGCATCGCCTTCTCGCCGTGCAGGAACCTCCGCTGCACGCCGGCCATAAGGTCCTCGCGCGGCGAATCCTCCCAGCGGACACGTCTCCCTTTAGTGGCCACGTCATCCTCCCCGTCGTGATGTGGCGAGAATACCGGCCGGAACGACGACGGGTTTCTCACCGCCAAGCTCGCGACCGAGGAAGGCGAGGACGTGCTGGGCCCACTCCTCGGGATGCGTGGCGTACGCCATGACGTGCTCGCAGCCCGGGACGACCCAGAGCTCTGTGCCCGGGTTCGCGCTCGCGGCCTTCAGATCCAGGCCGTGATGCAACCGCACGGTCGTGTCGTCGCTGCACTGGATGAACAGGAAGGGCCGCTCGGGATGAGCGGCGACCACTTTCGACGGCGTGACCTGGGAGACATCAAGCCCGAGGAAGAGCCGCGACATGAGGACGATCCCGGGCGTAAACCACGCCGGTAGATTCGTGTACTTCGTCGCCGACTCGCTGACCACCGTGTTCCCGTCGGCGAACGCCGAATCCGTGACGACCGGGCCAATCGTCGGATCAACCTGCACCGTCATGAGGACACTCCCGCCGCCGAGCGACTCGCCGATCACGGCCACGCGCGCCCGCTCGATGTCCGCGCGATTCGCCGCAAGGTCGATCGCGGCGAGGATGTCACGCGGCTCTTCGATCCCGAGCGTGTATCTCGTCCCGCCGCTCTCGCCGTGACCGCGTAGGTCGAACAGCAGCACCGAGTAGCCATGGACGAGCAAGAGTCTGGCGATGGCCGCCGGCATGAAGTCTGAGTTCACGCGATTCCGTCCGCGGCCGTGCACGATCACAACGGCGCGATCCGCGCGAGGCACCGCGAACCACCATCCCTTGAGGACGATCCCGTCGCGACTGTTGAAGGTCACGTCCTCGTGTGTCGGCGCTATGGAACTTGCCGGTGGATCGAGCGGGACGCGCTCCACCTGGGTCACCGTTTCCGCGACACGGAAGGAGATCGCGAAATATGCGATCAGGGCCACGGCGATGACGCCGACGATCAAATATGGCAATGCCCTGCGCGCTTGTCGCGACACGCGACGAATGTATTCCCCCGGAGTAACGCTCACGCCGGTCTGGCGTTGAATGTGCGAACCCCTCCAAACCAGTCCATCCGACCCCCCTGCGTCGAGCGGCCCGCCCCACCAGGCGGGCCGCTCCTTTTCTGTCGGGCGCTACCCGCCTGAGACCGGCGCCCCTAATTGCCGCCGAGCGCGCGTCGTTAGGTCGTATGAAGAGCTCACTTAAATCGCTTCCCCTCCAACGCCGCCGGTCTCTCCACCGGCGGCGTTCTCTGTTTACGGGAGACGGCGTCGTGGAGCGCGAGCGTTCGCCGGGCTCGCTCCACGATCGGCTGATCCAGCAGCTTCCCGTCGAGCGCCACGGCGCCGAGACCCTTCTGTCGTGCGGCTTCAAACGCGTCGATCACGCGCCGCGCGTGGGAAACCTCCGCGGCGCTCGGGCTGAAGACATCGTTGATCGTCTCGATCTGCCCGGGATGGATGAGCGACTTTCCGCTGAAGCCGAGGCGGCGCGCCTGCACCGCGTCGCGGCGCAGGCCCTCGTTATCGGCGACGTCCGGCCAGATCCCGTCGATCGCCTGCCGGCGGGCCGCGACCGCGGCGACGACGATCGCTGATCGCGCGTACAGGAGCTCGGCCGCCTCGGCCTCGCGTTCGGTCGGGAGCGAAAGGTCGCGGGCGAAATCCTCGGCACCGAAGAGCAGCGCGATCACGCGATCCGAGCAGGCCGCGATCGCGTGAGCTTCGAGGAGACCTCGCGCCGATTCGATCGAGGGAACGATTCGGATCGAGCCGCGCGCGACCCCCGCGGCGTCCTCTCGTTCGTCGAGGACACGCGCGAGGCTCGCGATCTCGTCGGCGTGATCGACCTTGGGGGCGACGATGCCCTCGAGACCGGGGCCCACGGCGGCGGTCAGATCGGCATCGCGCGCCCGCACGTCGCCGTTCAGGCGTAGGTACCGAGCCGGGCTTGCATCGGCCGAGGGCAGCGCGAGCGCGGCCGCTACCGTGGCGCGCGCGCGATCCTTCTCCTCAGGTGGCACGCCGTCCTCGAGGTCGAGGATCGCGACGTCGAGGGCGCTGGGCGCGAACTCGCCCTGCCCGAGCGCGCGCTCCACCATTCGCGGGCGATGCGCGGGCACGAACATGAGCGAGCGCAGCAGCCGCATCAGTACGAGCGCGGCATTCCGAGCACGTTCTGGCCGAGGTACGCGAGCACGAGGTTGTTGCTCACCGGAGCGACGAGCAGAAGGCGCGTCTCCCGGAACTTGCGCTCCACGTCGTATTCGGACGCGAAGCCGTAGCCGCCGTGCGTGTCGAGCGCCGCGTTCGCGGCGTCCCAGGACGCCTGTGACGCGAGGAGCTTGGCCATGTTCGCTTCGGGCCCGCAGACCTTGTCGTTGTCATACAGCCACGCGGCTTTGTCACGCACGAGGGCGGCGGCCTCGATCCGCGCGTGCGCCTGGGCGATCGGGAATTGGACTCCCTGATTCGCGCCGATCGGCCGGCCGAACACCACGCGGCTTGTCGCGTAGCGTGAGGCTCGCTCGACGAACCAGCGTCCGTCGCCGATCGCCTCCGACGCGATGAGGATCCGCTCCACGTTCCAGCTGTCGATGATCTGCCGGAAACCCTGTCCCTCCTCCCCGATGAGGTCCCGCGCCGGGATCTCGAGGTCCTGGATGAACAGCTCGGTCGTGTGGTGGTTGAGCATCGTCCGGATGGGCCGGATGGTGATGCGGCCGTCGGCGAGGGCTCGTTTCAGGCGGACGATGAACACCGAGAGACCCTGCGTCTTGTCCTGCAGCTCCTCGTACGGCGTCGTACGCGCGAGAAGCAGGAGAAGGTCGGAATGCTCAGCTCGCGAGATGAAGACCTTCTTGCCGTTGATGATGTAGCGACCGCCCTTTTTCTTCACGGCAGTGGTCCGGAGTCGCGTCGTCTCCGATCCCGCCTCGGGCTCCGTGATCCCGAACGCTTGCAATCGCGTCTGGCCTTTCGCAAGCGCCGGCAGGTATTTGCGCTTCTGCTCGTCGCTGCCGTGTTTGAGAAGGGTGCCCATCGTGTACATCTGGGCGTGGGCGCTCGCGGCATTGCCGCCAGATCGGTTGATCTCCTCGAGAATGACCGCCGCATCCGCGACCTCGAGGCCCGATCCGCCGTACTCGGTCGGGATGAGCGCCGCGAGCCAGCCCGCTTTCGTGAGAGCGTCGACGAACCTTTCGGGGTACTCGCTCTTGCGATCGACCTCACGCCAGTACGTGTCGCCGAAGTCCGCGCAGAGCTTCCGCACGGCGGCGCGGATGTGCTCGCGGTCCGGATCGTTCGAGAAGTCCATCTCAGTCCCGAGGCGACGGCGGTTCGCGGCGGGTCGCGGCGACACGGGTCGGCACCATGAAGCTGCGGGTCATGACGAGGACGACCGTGCCGTCCGGTTTGAACCCGCGCTGCCGGACCTTCACGATCCCCCACCCCGTCCGCGATCGCGACTCCCGGGCCTCGAGCACTTCGCTGTCCGCGTAAAGGGTGTCGCCCTCGAACAAGGGGTTTGGCAGCTTGACGTCGTCCCACCCGAGCGCGAACCCGTTCTGGCTGGTGTGCGGGACCATCAGCCCGGTCACCACCCCGATGGTGAACACGCTGTTCACCAGCGGTCGCTTGAACTCAGTCTGCGACGCGTAGTGGGCGTCGGTGTGGATGGGGTTCTGGTTGTTGGTGAGCAGCGAGAACCAGATGTTGTCGGCCTGGGTGATCGTGCGGCCGGATGACGAACGGGACACGTCGCCGACCTTGAAGTCTTCGAGAAAAGGACCATTAGCCACGCGCGGAATGCTAGTTCGCGACCTCTGCTCCCCGGGGAGGACTCGAACCTCCAACCTACTGATTACCCGCTCCCCGAGGTTTCCCTCGGACGTGGACTATCTCATTGCCTTGGCGCGTTCCCGCGCTACAGGCACTGGGCGCTTAGTCTCTGAACCTTCCCGAGGCGTTCCCTCGGGCTTGGCTGCGGATTGCCTTGGCGCTTTCGCGCTTTAGGTTTCCCGCAATTCACCCAGTTTTCACTCCTGAGTTTCCCCAAGAGGCTGCCACCGTTTTTGGACAGTCAGCCGCGCTGCCATTGCGCCACCGGGGACCGTGCGAGCGATTTTAGAGTATCTGCGCCCTGACCGATAGAGGTTCGACTTCGTCCCGCTCATCGTTCCCGCCGTGATCGTCGCTCTTCGCGCTTCGGCAGCGATAGGCTGGCCGCTGGTGGATGCTCACCGGTCTGGGTTTCGGCATCGCAGCGGCGATCATCTGGGACCGGCCGTTCACTCTTGGCGCTGCGCTTCTCGCCGCGCGAGTCGTGGCGATCGGCGCCTCGGTCGCGGAGCGGGTCTCGCGTGTCGTTGAGCGCCCGACGCGCCGCCGCGGCCTCACCTTCGTCGCGCTCGCGGGGGTCGCGGCGCCCGTCTTCACGGGTGTCATCGACCTCGTCCTCCGCGCCCGCACTCCCTAGGCTCACCTCGCGGTCGTTCCTCGTCGGGGTCGTCGAGCGCGTGCAGGCCACGACCGGCGCGAGCTATCCGCCATTTCACGCGACCGCCTGGTCGTACATGGCCCAGCTCTGGTCGGGCAACAAGCAGCTTCATTACGAAGCCTGGATCCGGGAGCGGCTCGGAGTGATCGAGCTGGGACTGCACTTCGAAGCCGATGCGCTGACGAACGCTCGTCTCCTCGCTGCCTTTCGCGCGCGCGAGCGCGCCATCCGACGAAGCCTCGGCGCGGATGTGCGGATCGAAGGCTGGGACAAAGGGTGGGCCCGCGTGTGGGAGCCCGTAGCGCTCGTGACGCTGGACGGATCGTTCTTGGACCGCATCGCGGTGCGCATCGCCGCGTACGTCACCGCGCTCGAGCCCGTCCTGCGCGCGGAGCTCCCTGCCGACGTCGCTTGGACCGAACCGAGACCGAAACGCTAGGACTCGCCCGCTATGCTCCGCGCGAAAAGCGTGGCCGGCGGCAGCGCCGCCGAGGAAGGGGTCCCATTTGTCGGTTCAAGCGGCATCATCCGCACTCGCGCCCGCCGCGATCGGCGCGCGTGTCATCGCGTTCATCATCGACGCAATCGTCCTCGGACTCATTCAGGTCATCCTCGCGTCGATCGTGGGCGACACCTCGATCGTTGGAGGTCTCACCCGGGCCGTCATCTATGCCGTCATCGGCTTTGTCTACTTCGGCTACTCCTGGACGGCATGGCGCGCCTCACCCGGGCAACGAATCCTCGGCCTTAGCACGGTGAACGCGGCGGACGGCAGCACTCTCAACTGGAATCAGGCGACGATGCGGTGGGCATATCTGTTCGGCCCATCCGTCCTCAACTCGTTGTTTGGCACGCAGGTCGGCGGTGGGCTCGGCGCGATCGTCAGTCTGATCGTGCTCCTGTATTACATCTACCTGCTCTACACGGCGGCCACAGATCCACGCAAGCAAGGGTTCCACGACAAGCAGGCCGGGACGTTGGTCGCGGCCAAGTCCGCGTAACCACTCTCTCGACGCAGGGAAAGGGGCGGGCATCGAGCCCGCCCCTTCTTTTTGCGCTAGTTGCCGTTGAGGGCGCGCACGAGGTCAGGAAGGAGATTCGCGGCGTTCGGCGTGCCGAGGCCGGTGACCGGGTCCCAGCCCGTGGTGGCGGGATACCCCGGGATGCTCGGGTCGCCCTGGTTGGTGTTGTTGGTCGCGATGTCGAAGAAGTCGTTCGCGTACCGAGTCGGGTTCGCTCCGATCTTGTAGAGGGCCGCATTGATCGGACCGAGCGGCCCGCCCTTGATCTGACCCGCGATGGCCACGAGCCCTCCCCACTGCGGGGACGAGAGCGATGTGCCACCGATGTCGTACCAGCCCGTGTTGTTCACGTTGCTGCCGTTGCCGTCCGGCGGCAGCGAGAGGTACACGAGAGCGCCGGTCCCGGCGCTCGCCTGGAACGCGACGTCCGGTACTCCGCGCATCGTTCCGATCGCGGTGCTCCCCGCGGGGAGCGTGTTCTGCCAGCTTTGCTTAGCGAACATGTGACTGAATCCGCCGCCTGAGAACGTCCACGCCACCTCGGCGTTGACGCCGCCTGGGTTGTAGGCCCCCGTGCTACTGCACTTGGCGCCGATGCCCGGCTTCGCATAGTTCGTCCGCGGCTGATTCGTCGTCGCGACTGGATCGGTGCAGAGGTAGGTACCGCCGACGCCGGTCACGAGCGGGTCCGACCCTGGCCACGAGACCGTCGGGAACGGAATGAGGTTGCCGCCCTTCGCGGTCGGCTGCTTTGTCCCGTTCGCGGTGCCGCCGTCGCCGGACGACGCGAGAACAGTGACGCCGTTCGCGGCGGCATTCTTGAATGCGTAGCGCAGGTTCTCGAGCGACTGGAAGGTGCCGAACGCGTCTTCGGCCGAACCGAAGCTCTGCGAGATGACGTCGGCGAGATGGTTCGTCACGACGTAGTCCTCGGCCTTCATCAACTGTGGGAAGCCCTGCACGCCGAGGGTCTCGGCGTTGTTCGAGTGAACGAGCAGGATGTTCGCGCCGGGCGCGATGGCGTGAGCGGTCTCGACGTCGAGCGCGACCTCGAGGGCCCAGGCACTCTTATTCTCGAGGCCGGTCCCGCTGCCGGGCTGCGACTTGGTCTCCGGTGTCCCGTTGATCGCGAGCTCCTTGAAGGTCGGCATGTTCGCGGTGCAGGTCACGCCTTCCTCCCCGCACATCGGCGCGAGGCCGAACGCCTGGTCGAACACGTGGAGGTCATGCGCCATGGTGTCGCTGCCGTACGAATCGACGACGGCGATCGTCCGGCCCCGGCCGTTCAGGCCCTGCGCGTAAAGCGGGCCGAGGTTGTAGGCAGACTGGATCGCTTGCGGCGTGAAGCACGTACGCCCTACGGCTTCGCAGGCGGCCTCGGTCGGAGGCGTGGTGCCGGCCTTGATGAACTGGAAATCGGTGACCGAGGGCTGCGGGATCGCCTCGCCACGGGCTGCGGTGCCCGAATCACCGGAGGTTCGCGCTAGGGTTCCTCCGCCGCCGAACGCGATTGATCCGATGAGTAACGCGAGCACGCTGAAACAGGCTGCTGACAATTTCATCGCTTCCCTTTCCTCCCATGACGCCCGGTAATGCGCGCGGAACCGTAACACGGCGCGTCTAGCGAGCGGTCGCTGGTGTTCGGGCGAAGGAACGGCGGTAGAACTCGAGGGTCCGCCGCCACGACGCGCAGGCTTGCTCGTACCCGGGCGTCTTTGGATCCTCGAGCGATGCCTTGAGGAAGCCGTGGCCCAGACCCGGATAGACGTGGAACTCGTGCTCCACGCCGGTGACCTCGAGCGCAGCCCGCAGCTTTTCGACGTTCTCCATGCCGGCGCCCGCATCCTGATCGCCCCAGTGGCCGAGGATCGGGCCATGCATCTTCGACGCGACCTCGATGGGTGACGCGTCGGTGCGGGCGTCCGCGGGAAAGCCGTAGTACGAGACCGTCGCCGTAAGATCCTCGCGCCGCGCCGAAAGCAGCAGCGCCTGTGTTCCGCCCATGCAGAACCCGATCGTCCCAACAGCGCCGTTCACCTCTGATTGCGCGCCGAGCCAGTCGATCGCCGCGGACATGTCGCGGCTCCAGCGTTTGAAGTCGAGCCGCTTCGCGCGGGCCATCGCGGCCTCTCGCGTGGGTTCGGGTAGCGAACCCTCGCGGAAGAAGTACTCCGGCGTTACCGCGACGAAGCCGGCCAGCGCGAGGCGCCGCGCGAGCTGGTCGTAAAAGGGACTCCTTCCGAAGACGTCGTTGATGATCAGGATCCCCGGGGCGGGCGTGCGGTCGGGGAACGCGAGCAGCCCCGGCATCGCCCCGTCCTCGACTGGGATCAACGCGTCCTTGACGCGGACGTCGGGGATCGGCGCACCAGCAGGCACCTCTGGATGACACATCCCTTGTTGACCACCTCCGGACACAGAAGCGCGACGGCGCGAGTCTAAAGTCCGGCGGGTGGCCCGCCCGATCTATGTCGAACGCTTCATCAGCGCATCGATGGACGCGCTCTGGAATGCCACACAGAGCCCGAAGGTCCATGAGCGGTGGGATCTCCGTTTCTCGGAGATCAGCTACATCCCACGCGCGGCCGAGACCGAGCCACAGCGCTTCTTGTACGCGACTCGCATCGGGTTCGGTATGCGCATCACCGGCGCGGGCGAAAGTGTCGGGACCGCGGAACGCAACGGCGATCGCACCTCGGCCCTGCGATTCTGGTCCGACGATCGCAAGTCCCTCATCCGCAAGGGCTCGGGCTACTGGCGCTATGCGCCGACCGAGGCCGGGATTCGATTCATCACGCTGTACGACTACGAAACGAGATTCGGTCTCGCGGGGCGAGCCCTCGACCTGGTGTTCCGCCCGCTGCTCGGCTGGGCGACGGCGTGGAGCTTCGATCGTCTTCGGCTCTGGCTCGAGCGCGGAGCGAAACCAGAGACCACTCTGGAGCGCAGCACCATCCACTGGATCGGGCGCGGCGCGCTCGTACTCATCTGGCTCTATCACGGGATCGTTCCAAAGCTTTTCGCTCCGGCCGGCGAGGTCGACCTCTCGGTACGGACCGGGGTGACGGCTTCCCTCGCACCCACGTTCGTGATCGCGGCTGCGGTCGTGGAGATCGCGCTCGCGCTGGGCCTACTCGTCGCGCGCGATCCGCGTCGGTTGCTCGCACTGAGCAGCGCACTCGCGATCGGGCTCGCGCTGGTGACCGGCGCCCGGATCCCCGAGCTCCTCGTCGCACCCTTTCAGCCGGTCACCCTGGGCGTCGCGATGGTCGGACTCGCCGCCGTGGCGTTTCGCTCGTACTACGAATTGCCGGCTGCGCGTAATTGCCTGCGGAAAGCGCCTCCGAAATGACCTCCATCTACCGGCAGGCGCTCGGGTCGGAGTTCGACCGATTGCATCCCCAGATCCAACGGCGCTTCGGCTTCTCCAGCGAGGATCGGTGCGCGGCGATCGGTCGTGGCGTGATGGAACGCGTCTGGCACGGCCTTCCGTACACGCTGCCGTTCCTGTACGTCGGCACCTGGCGGCGAATCATGTTCCCCCAGCACGGACGCGATGTGCCCTTCTCCATCCACAACTACGCGTACCGCGACCGGCTAGGCCGGGAGACCGTCACCTGGAATCGCGACTTCGCTGCGCCGCTCGGGCGCCGTTTCGACGCGACGATGATCTACAGCGAGCGACGAGGCCGGATCGTTGACTATCTCGGAACGCATCAGCACCTCGCCGTCGACATCGATCTTGCGGTGGACGAGCGAGGCGGGATGCATCTTCGGTCCGGTCGGCAGCGGTTCTACGAAGGACCGTTCGCGTTCGACTTCCCGATGCTCTTCTCCGGCTACGCCGACGTGCACGAGTGGTTCGACGATGAGAGCAATGATTTTCGGATCAGCGTCAGGGTTACCAATCCAGTCTGGGGACCGCTCTTCGGCTATGACGGGCGCTTCCGCGTGGACTGGATCCCGTGCAGATCGGACGACGTCCCGTCCGATATGAGACCGCGCCGCGAGGAGCGCCGCGAGTAGCGCACGAACACCACGGGCCGTCGAAGGCCGAGCCGCTTGGCCCAGGCCGAATGGGTCTCGCGAACCATGACAGGTGATGCCCACGTGACCCCGACGAGATCGAGGCCGAGATCCGCGTACGCCCCGGACCGTGAGATCACAACATTTGGAGTGACCTCGCCCACGCCGTCGCGCTCGACGGCGGACATGAGGACGCGCAGCTCAGCACCCGGTTTCAGCAGATCGGCGATGGGGCGGACGACGCTGCGCGAACCGTCCACAAGACCGCGCAGCAGCGAACCCCACGGAAAGTGCACCGTGACCTCGTCGGCGATTCCGGACAGCTGCGGCGGAAGGTGTTCCACTCCCTCCGCAAGGAACGAGACGTTACGGAGGCGCGCCCGCTTCGCGCGCCACGCTCCACTTGCGAGGCCGTCAGGGCTCGCGTCGATGGCGATGGCGAAGGTCGCCGGTTCGGTTCGCGCGCGGTGCAGGACGTAGCCGCCGTCGCCCGCGCCCAGGTCCACGAGAACGTGACCGAACGAAGCGGCTACTACGGCGATCTAACCGACGTCCACGTCCACGAGTCGCTTGCCAAGGAGTGCGCGCATGGAACGGATGCTAGGGCCTACGCGCGGCATCCACGGCTTCGAGCGCATTCCCGACGAGGCGCTGCGCGCCGCCGACAGCGCGGGGCACGTCGAAGCGGCGGTCGAAGCTCCCGAGATTCTCCGCCGCCTCGAGCGCTTCCTCGAGCGCTGACTCGGCGAGGCGGAGCGCCGATGCGAGGCGCTCGAGCTCGCCCGGATCGACTTCCTTCATTAGGCGCATCATCGCACCTGCATGCCGAAAAGCCGCGACCGTTCGTCCGCGCTCGAGCCGATCCGTCGGGTATCGCAGATCCGGCAGTACTCGTCGGAACCGGTGCCCGACGAGGTCGTCGACCAGCTCCTCGAGCTCGCGCGCTGGACGGGAAGCGCGAAGAACGGCCAGCCGTGGCGGTTCATCGTCGTGCGCGACAAGGAACGTCTGAAGAAGATTGCGGCCCTGCGTCCGCCGATCGGCTGGCTCGCCGGCGCGCCCATTGGGATCGCGATCGTTCTCGAGGGCGCGGAAGGGATGTTCGGCGCGTACGACGAAGGTCGCCTCACCGAGCGCCTGCTGACGGGCGCGACCATGCTCGGGTATGGCGGCGGTACGGCCTGGTTTGGTGGCCCGACGCAGGACGCCGAGGCGAAGCGGATCCTCGGCATTCCGGATGAACTGACCGCGCGCCAGATCGTGATGGTCGGCCGCCCGACATCGAACAAGGACCCGCGCCCGTCCGGACCGATGCGCGGACGGAAGCCGATTTCGGAGCTCGTGAGCTACGACCGCTGGGGCGCGTCGAAGCAGAGATGAGATTCGGCGCGACCTAGAGACCCGGCATGACCAGGGACTCCCAGTGCCTCCCGCCGTCCCTCGTTCGCGCGAGCCCAAACCTCGCAAATGCGTAGCCGACCGTTTCGTCGGCGAAGACGAGCGAAGGCGAGACCGGCGCCTGCCTCATGTAGTCCGAGACAAGTCGATGCCACGTCCCTCCGGCGTCTGTCGTCTCTTCGAATCCGTCGACAAAGCGTAGCCAACGCGTCCTGCTGAGCAAAGCGATGAAGTCTCCACCCTCGATCGCGGGGCCGGATGTCCACGTCTCGCCGTTATCCGCGGATCGCAGCACGAATTGGATGAGCTTGCCGTCGCGCCACGCGTACGTCGCGAGCACCAGCGCCGTGCCGAACCATTTCGCGGAGGCGGTATGCAGCGCCGACCCGGCGGTGCCTGGCGCAAGCCCAGGTGGATCGGACAATCTGGTGGACCGCCACGTGGCCCCACCGTCCGCTGTGCGGTAGATCGTCGGCTCGCCGTTAGCGTCATCGGCGGTCAGGATCCCGATCTTTCCGTCCGCGAAAGTTGGCGCACCCTTGCACTGCCGGAATGAGATGTCATTCAGCCTGAAGTTCGAGTCAGCCCGCGCGATCAGCTCCCAGGAGGCCGCGCCGTCTCGGGTGCGCCATAGCTCGAAGCCCTGGGCCATGCACTCCGTCGCTGGCGATCCCCGTCGCAGCAGCCACCCTTCCTCAGCGCTAATGAAGGCGATCGACGACGTAGGGAACATGGTCCCCGGCCCCAACCGCTCGACCCATGTCGCACCCTGATCGGTCGAACGAAACAGCCGCTTGTTGTCGGTGACCGCCCACACGACGGATGGCAACGGCGCCGATAGAGCCGTGACGCCCGGGAATTCGATGCCGACTACCGCAGTCGGGCTAGGAGTGGTCGCGGCGGTCGGCGACGCAGTCGGAGACGCGGCGGCCGGTAAGGCGGGAGCTGCGGTCGCGATCGGAAGTGGCGCCGAACACGCCATCGCGACGGCCGAGGCAATGATGATGAGTCCGCGCACTGACCGAAGGGTCCCTCAGAGAGCCGTGCGCGTCGTCCGCGTTCCCGTGGCGAACGCGGACGCAAGTACTACGTCCGATGTAAACGAAAGGCGCCGCATGGCGGCGCCTCCGTCTCTCGTTATCAGAGTTTCAGGGCTACTCCAGGTAGTCCTTGAGCTTGCGGCTCCGCGATGGGTGACGCAGCTTGCGCAGCGCCTTCGCCTCGATCTGGCGGATGCGCTCGCGAGTCACGTTGAACTCGCGGCCCACCTCTTCGAGTGTGCGGGTGCGGCCGTCCTCGAGACCGAAGCGCAGCTGCAGCACGCGGCGCTCGCGGCCGGTCAGTCCTTCGAGGACCGACTCGACCTGCTCCTTGAGGAGCTTGTGTGACGCGGCGTCGCTCGGTGCGAGGGCCTGGTTGTCGGGGATGAAGTCCCCGAGGTGGCTGTCCTCTTCCTCGCCGATCGGAGTCTCGAGCGAGACCGGCTCTTGCGAGACCTTGACGATCTCGCGGACCTTGTCGGCAGTGATGAGCATGCGCTCGGCGATCTCTTCCGCGGTCGGCTCGCGGCCGAGCTCTTGGAGAAGCCCACGGGAGACGCGGATGAGCTTGTTGATCGTCTCCACCATGTGGACCGGGATGCGGATCGTTCGCGCCTGGTCCGCGATCGCGCGTGTGATCGCCTGACGGATCCACCACGTGGCGTACGTCGAGAACTTGTAGCCCTTCCGGTAGTCGAACTTCTCGACTGCGCGGATGAGGCCGATGTTCCCTTCCTGGATCAAGTCGAGGAAGCTCATGCCGCGGCCGATGTACTTCTTCGCGATCGACACGACGAGACGGAGGTTCGCCTCGGTGAGGTTGTGCCGCGCGTCGTCGCCCTTCTGGATGAGCTCGTCGGCCAGCCGGCGCAGCGCGCGCTGCTCATCCGAGTCGAGCTGCGCGAGCTTGTCGAGGTGCTTGACGAGAATGTCGCGGAGCTCCGCGCCGAGCATGACGAGCTCGCCGAGACGCTCCGCGCCCTCGGCCGGCCCATGGATCTTCGCGTACTGCGGCAGGATCCGGAACGCGAGGCGCTCGGGATCGCGGCGCGCAGCGTCGATGAGGGCGACGGTCTCGTCGATGAGCACCTTCGCCTCGTAGCTGATCTCTTTGCTGTTCGCTTCGCCCTGCAGCGGGTCACGCAGCTTGAGGAGCCGGTTCGCGACGCGCTTGAGCTCCTTGCCGCCTTCCTCGTCGCCGAGCGTGAAGCGGAGCGACTTGTTCGTGAAGCGGGTGGCCTCGTCGACGAACTCCTTCGGACGTCCGAGGGCCATGCGCTTCTTGACCTCGACGCCGAGCTCGTACAGGTGGATCACCGAGAGCGCCGGCGAGACGAGCGCCTGCTCGCCCAGCTCGATCGACTTGGCGAGGTTGACCTCTTCCTCCGCGGTGAGCAGAGGGACCTTGCCGATCTCCTTGAGGTACATGCGGACCGGGTCGTCGACACTGATGAGGTCCGACGCAAGGACCGATGCGATCGAATCCTCGCGCTGCAGCTCCTCGGTCTCTTCCTCTTCTTCCTTGACCTGCGCCCACGTGGGCGAGCGCTCGGCCTCGAGGATCTCGACGTTGTTGTCGTCGAGGGTCGTGAGCAGCTCCTCGACCTCGCCGGGCTCGGCGTCCGGGATCGCCCGAACGATGTCCTCCTGCGTGACGTAGCCCTGCTGGCGCCCGCGCGCGATGAGACGCTCGGCTGCCTCGCGGTGCTCCGGATGGATCCCGCGCTCAGGCGCCGGCGCCGTGGCCGTCGTGGCTTCCTTTTCCTTAGTCGTGCTTTTCATTCATCCCTCTCGTCGGCGTCAGCCGCGTGTAGGACTGTGTGTCGCTCCCGGCGGTGCATGAGCTCCGCGAGCTCGTTCGCCAGCTGAGCGACCTCTCCGTCCACCGCACCTACGTCGCCGCCATTCGCCCGAGCAAGCTGACCTTGCGCGGTCTTCATACGGCGCCGCACGTTTCGTTCCCGCAGTCCAAGCACCGCGATTTCGACCGCCTGTGCGACGTCCACTTCGCCTTCGAGCTCAGGCGCTGATGCGCCAAGGGCCGCAGCTTTGGCGGCCAGGTGAGCGGGCAGGTCAGAAGTCGGATGCTTCCCCGCCTTGAGCAATTCGAGCATCGCTCGGTGATCGGGGTCGTCGAGGTCGCCGGGGGCGAGTTCGGTTCGCGCTGCCTCTTCTGGAAATCGAATCAATAGTGCCATTAGGTAACGCTCGGCGGGGGCTGTTTGTTTCGCAGGAGTCTCATTGGCCGTCGCGGCGGGACGTTGCGGCGCCGGCGGCGCGGCCGCCGCCTGACGGCGAAGGGTTTCCTGATCGATGCCGGTCAACGACGAGAGCGTCCCGAGGTAGAGCTCCCGCGTGAGCTGATCTGGCTCGCCCCCAACGAGGGGCAGCGCCTCGGCCAGGAACCGGCGTCTCCCCTCGGGTTTCTGCAGGTCGCTGCGCTGCGAGATCCGGTCGAGCACGAACTCGAGCACCGGTTTGGCCTCGCCGAGGAGCGCTCGAAGGCGCTCGGGATCGCGCCGCGCGAGCACGTCCGGATCGGTGTCCGGTGGCAGCACGGTTACGTAGACCGACAGCCCCGTCGTCGCGGTCACCGCGCCGCGTCCGGCTCTGCGAACCGCCCGCTGGACCTGCTGGGCAAGATCGATCCCTCTCCGCTCGGCCGAGTTCTGCCCAGCCGCGTCGCCGTCGAAGGCGACGATCGCCCGCTCGATCCGCATCGCGTCGAGCGCGTGGTACTGGTCCTCGGTCAGCGCCGTGCCCATGGAGGCGACAGCATTCTCGAAACCGGCCTGGTGTAAAGCGATGGCGTCGAAATAACCCTCGACGATCACCGCGGCGCCCTCCTTCCGTATCGCGGACCGGGCGGCGTCCAGCGCGTAGAGGGTGGCGCTCTTGTTAAAGAGGACCGTTCCCTGCGAGTTCACGTACTTCCCGCGCTGGTCGGGCCGCATGGCGCGGCCCCCGAAGGCGATGATCCGGCCCCGGCCGTCCTTTATGGGGACGATCAGGCGGTCCCTGAACCAGTCGAACACACCCCGGTCGTTCCGTCCGACGAGTCCGGCGGCGACGACCTCGTCGTCCGAGTACCCCTTCTTCCGGAGGTAACCCACCAGTCCGTCCCAGCTGTCCGGGGCGTAGCCGAGGCCGAACCTTTCGACCGTTTCCGCACTGATCCCACGGTCGGCGAGATAACGGGCGACCTCTCTTCCCCGCTCGGTCCCGCGGAGCGCCTGGCGGAAGTAAAAGTGCGCCGTGTCATTCGCCGCCAGGAGTCGCTTCTCGCGCTCCTGCTCGGCGGGGTCGCGCCGGCTGGTGAGCTCGACACCGCCCCGCTCGGCGAGGATCTTGAGCGCCTCGACGGGCTCGAGCCCGTCCAGCTCTTCGAGCCAGGTGAAGATGTCTCCGTGACGCCCGCAGCCGAAACAGTGATAGGTACGCCGATCAGGATCGACCGTGAACGAGGGCGTCTTCTCAGAGTGAAAAGGGCAGAGACCTGAGTAGGCGCGACCGACTTTCTTGAGAGGCACGCGCTCCGCGATGAGCTGGACGATATCGACGCGCTCTTTGACGGTGTCGAAGTCCCCGGGCATCAAGCCAAGTATCGCGCCCGGCTTGCTCTAAAGAGGAATCTTGAGCAGCTCCTCGAGCTTCGCGACATCGACGGGCTTGGTTACGTGCTGATCGAACCCCGCCTCGCGGGCGAGCCGGCGGTGCCGGTCTTCGCCGTACCCGCTCAGAGCGACAAGGAGGGCTTCGCTCAATCCGAGCTCGTCACGCATGCGCTTCGCGACTTCGTACCCATCCATCTCCGGCATGCTGATGTCGAGAAGCACGATATCGGGGCGGTGCAGCCGAGCGTGATCCAGCGCCTGCGTGCCGTCGTGCGCGGTCGCGACCTCGTGGCCAAAGTCGCGGAGCAGCTCCCCAAGAGCTTCTGCAGCATCGACGTTGTCGTCGACCACCAGGACCCTGCGCCGCGGGCCGGCGGGCGTGCTCGCCACTGTGGGTGCCGGACCGTCGCTGATCGGCGGGAGCCGCACTGGCAGGCGCACGACGAACTCCGCTCCTTGACCCTCTCCATCGCTCAACGCTTCGACCGTACCGCCGTGGAGCTCGACCAGACGGCGGACGAGCGTGAGTCCGATTCCCAGGCCGCCGCGGGCGCGGGCGCGGGTCTGCGGGCCCTGCATGAATAGGTCGAAGGCATGGTCCCGCAGGTCCTTCGTAAGGCCCGGGCCGTCGTCCTTGACCCCGACGACGAGCGTGTTGCCCTCTACCCGAGCGCGCAGCCAGATGCGTCCACCGACGTCGCTGTACTTGGCCGCGTTGTTCAGCAAGTTGGCGAAGACCTGGGCGAGCCGGGCGGGATCGGCGAGGAACGCGACCGGCTCTGACGGCAGATCCAGGGCGATCCGGTGGCCGCGCTCGTCGATAAGCGGCCGCGCGGTCTCTACCGCCTGCTCGATGACCGAGCTGAGCAGAAGGACCTGCTCGCGGAGCTCGATCTTGCCACGCGTGATGCGAGACACGTCGAGGAGATCGTCGATCAGCCGGGTCATGTGCTCGATCTGGCGCTCGACGATCTCGCGAGAGCGCCCGACGCGGCCCGGCTCGCTCTCGTGGATGCGCATGATCTGCAGTGCCGTCGTCACCGGCGCGAGCGGGTTGCGGAGCTCGTGGCCGAGCATCGCGAGGAACTCGTCCTTGCGGCGATCGATCTCGGCGAGCTCGTCGATCTTGTTCCGGAGCGCCACCTCGAGGCCCGCGCGCTGCTTGCTCTCGGCCTCGAGCGCTGCCGCCTTCTGCTGCAGCGTGGCGATGACGCGGTTGCGTTCGTCGGACTCGGCGATGCTGTAGCTCTCGGCCGGAGTGATCCAGCTGTGCGCGGCGTTGATGTCCGCGAACGGCTTGGCGTGTCCAGCGTCGTCGAACGACCTGATCGGATAGGCGCAGAGGAGGGCGAACGTCTCCTCACGAGCGAGCGCGTTCCAGAGCTCTTCGAGCTTGATCGCGGCGTCGCGATTTCCCTCGGCCCAGAGGAGCGCGACCATCTCGCCGAAGGCGAGTACGCGCCGGTCTCCCGCGCGTGCGGTTCGGATGACCGGTCCGATCGTGTTCGCGAACCGCTGCGGGTCCGGCCGACCGTCCACCATGAAACGCGAGAGCGTGTCTCGCGCGTCGAGCGCGTGGTAGCGGCCGCCCGCCGTCAAGTGGCTTAGGTCTACGCCCCTGCCCCTGAGCCTCGATTCCACGCCGTCACGATGGGCCTTGGTCGCGATGAGGACCGCGGCATCCGTGCCTCGGAGGCCGTCGGACATGAAGTCCGTGACTCGGTCATAGAGGAACCCTTCCTTCTCGTAATACTGGACGAGGTGCCCCTCAGGCGCGGGCATACCGTTTGTCGCCACGGGTTCGGATAGTGCGAGACGCGTGCCACAGCGGAATCGTTGGCCCTCCGTCGCGTTACAAATGACTCCAGCCCGACGGAATGAAGATCGACGCGTAGGTGTCGAGCGCATACCGGTCGGTCATTCCCGCCACGTAATCCGCGACGGCCCGCTTCCCGCCGTCGCGCTGGGCGATCCGCTGGTGCTCGGGGGGTAACAGCTCGGGGTGCTTCTCGAAATGCTGGAGGAGCTCCCAGAGGACGCCCTGCGCCTTACGGTCCTCGGTCTTCGCCGGTCCGGCGAGGTAGACGTTCTCAAACATGAACTTGCGGAGCGCGTTGGTCGCCTCGAGAACCTCGTTGCTCATCGTGACATCCGGCTTTCCGTATGAGGTGACGATCACGTCGTAGATCATCGTGTCGAGGCGTTCGGCGCGATCGCGACCGAGCGACGCGCGTATGTCCTGCGGGATGTCCTCCTCGCGGACGATCTCGGCGCGCATCGCGTCGTCGATGTCGTGATGGAGGTACGCGATCTTGTCGGCGTACCGCACGACCCAGCCTTCGGGAGTTTCTGGGACTCCCCACGCGGCGGTCTCGACGCCGCCCTCGGTGGGCGCGCTATGTTTTCGGATCCCGTCCCGGACTTCCTTGGTGAGGTTCAGTCCGGCGCCGTTGTTCTCGATCCTCTCGACGATGCGAACGCTCTGCTCGTTGTGGCGGAAGCCGTCCGGGAGGAATTTGCCGAGCAGCTCCTCGCCGATGTGACCGAATGGGGTGTGACCGACATCGTGGCCCATCGCCATCGCTTCGACGAGGTCCTCGTTGAGACGCAGGCCGCGGGCCATCGACCGTCCGATCTGCGTGACCTCCAGCGTGTGCGTCAACCGAGTGCGGTAGTGGTCGCCGACGGGCGCCAGGAAGACCTGCGTCTTGTGTTTGAGACGGCGGAAGGCCTTGCTGTGGACGATCCGATCACGGTCGACGGCGAACGCGGCCCTCGTCGGCGACTGCTCCTCCGAATGGTCCCGCTGAGCGGTCGCGGAGCGAGTCGCGTAATCGGCGAGATTGGCCTTTTCGAGCTCTTCGGTGTGCTCGCGGACCCGGAGGGAGGCGACGGACCGCGATCGCGCAAGCTTGGCTTCGCCGCGTGTCTGTGTGGCCATTTCGCGTAAGGCTAAAGGGTGCCCGTTTTCACGTAGAGGACAACGGGGGTCCAAAAGCGAGCAGGAGCGCAAGCCCGGCAAGAAGCCATGCCGCCAAGGCGATCGCGCCCTGTGCCAGGAGCGGCAAGCGCAATGCGGGGGCCGGCAGCAGCCCCAGCGCCGCGGCGCTGAAGCCGAGCGCGGCTACGGCGTAGATCGCGATCAGCCCGAGCGGCGGGTGCACCAATAGGACATACATCAGCGGAACGCTCGCGACCAGAAGCGCTCCGACCCCAAGGGCCGCGCCGTGCCGTGTGGCGCCGACGAGCGACACGGCCGCCGCCGCGATCCCGAATACCGCGACAACGCGCGTCGCGAGCTCAAATCCGCCGTAGCCAATTGCGACGACCCACGACGCGAGGACGATCGCTCCGCCGACCGCCAGGCGGCGTGCGCGCGCCGGATCACGCGCGAGGATGACTCCCGCCGCCGCGAGGAAAACCGCGGCGACGACGTACAGAGATGCGCCGAAAACCGCGTAGGTCGGCGCCGCATATCGCACCGCCGTATCGACCGCGATGACACCACTCCCGATCGAAGCGATGAAGAGGAGAAGTCGCCGAAAAGTCATCTCCACAGTTAAGGCCGACAGCGGCGTGTTACACCCGCCTGCCGGCTTCGGCCCTCACCGCTGCGAAGACCCAGCCCTCGTAACTAACGGTCGCGCGACACGCCGCTCGCGAGTGCCGCCTGGGCCGCGGCCAGCCGTGCGACCGGGACGCGATACGTCGAGGGCGACACGTAGGTGAGGCCGAGCTCGTGGCAGAGGGCCACGGATGACGCCTCGCCGGCGTGCTCGCCGCAGATCCCGATCTTGAGATTTGGCTTGGTCTTGCGGCCGCGTTCGACCGCCATCCGCATCATCGCGCCGACCCCATCGCGATCGAGAACTTGGAAGGGGTCCGCCGGGATGATCTTCTCCTCGACGTAGCGCGTAAGGAAGCTCTTCTGCGCATCATCGCGAGAGATGCCGAGCACGGTCTGCGTGAGGTCGTTCGTGCCGAACGAGAAGAACTCGGTCTTCGTCGCGATCTGGTCGGCGATGATGCAGGCGCGCGGGATCTCGATCATGGTCCCGAACTTGTACTCGACGCGCTTGCCCCGCTCCGTGAAGACCTGCTCGGCGACCTCGGTGACGTTGGCTTCGAGACGATCGAGCTCCCCCATCGTCGCGACGAGCGGCATCATGATCTCGGGCTTCGCCTTGATGCCTTTCTCCGCTGAGTCGATCGCGGCGCCGAGGATCGCGCGGATCTGCATCTCAAGGATTTCCGGATAGACGAGGAGCAGCCGGCAACCTCGTAGGCCGAGCATCGGGTTGTCCTCGTGCAGCTGCTCGAGCCGGCGATAGATGCGTTCTTTGTCCGCAAGGTCGGCCCCGTTCTGTCCGGTGGCGCGCGCGACGGCGATGTCGATGTCGACATCGGCATACTCGCGCAGGAACTCGTGGAGCGGCGGATCGATCAAGCGGATGACGACGGGCAGCCCGTCCATGGCCTCGTACATCTCGCGGAAGTCGCCCTGCTGGAACGGGAGCAGCTTCGCGAGCGCGCGCTTCCGTCCGGCCGTGTCGTTCGCGAGGATCATGTCCTGCACGATCGGCAGGCGCTCGGCCTCGCGGAACATGTGCTCGGTGCGCGCGAGGCCGACGCCTTCAGCGCCAAGCTCGCGGGCGAGGCGGCACTCACCCGGCGTGTCTGCGTTGACCCACACGCCAAGGCGGCGGCGCTTGTCGGCCCACGAGAGAAGCTCGATGAGCTCCTTTTCCTCGCGGAAGTTGGCGGCGATCGTCGGCAGCTCGCCGGCGAAGACCTCGCCGGTGGTCCCGTCGATGGAGATAGCGTCGCCCTCCTTGATCACCTTGCCATCGACCCGCATCTCGCGTTTCTGGAGATCGATGTCGAGCGCGGCGACACCTGCGACGCAAGGCAATCCAAGACCGCGCGCGACCACCGCGGCGTGCGACGTCGAACCGCCGCGCGCCGTGAGGATCCCGGTCGCGGCGACCATCCCGTGAAAGTCGTCGGGACTTGTCTCCGGCCGGACGAGGACGACGAGCTGCTTCTGCCCCTTCAGCACGACGGCGCGGTCGGCGTCAAACACGGCGCGCCCGGTCGCCGCGCCCGGCGACGCGTTGAGACCCTTCGCCAGGTAACGGCCCGCGGTACGTGCGCGGTCGACCTCCTTCTGATCGAAGCGCGGCAGGAGGAGCTGCTCGACCTGAGCCGGTTCGACGCGCATCAGCGCCTCGTCCTTCGTGATGAGGCCCTCCTTGACCATGTCGGTCGCGATCTTCACCGCGGCCGCCGCGGTGCGCTTCGCCGAGCGGGTCTGGAGCATGTAGAGCTTGCCACGCTCGATCGTGAACTCGAGGTCCTGCGCGTCGCGGTAGTGCTTCTCGAGGCGCTTGGCGATCTTGTCGAACTCCGCGTACGCCTTCGGCAGGTCCTTCTTCATCTGCGCGATCTTCGATGGCGTGCGGATGCCGGCGACGACGTCCTCGCCCTGCGCGTTCGTCAGGTATTCGCCGTAGAGCTCCTTCGCGCCGGTGTTCGGGTCACGCGTGAACGCGACTCCCGTTCCCGAGTCGTCGCCCATGTTCCCGAAGACCATCGTGACCACGCTGCAGGCCGTGCCGAGGTCGTCGGAGATCTTGAACTGCTTGCGGTAGTCCTTCGCGCGCTGGCCGAACCACGAGCCGAACACCGCCTCGATAGCGAGGCGGAGCTGGTCCTGCGGCTCCGTGGGGAACGGCTTCCCCGTCTCCTTGCGGACGATCGACTTGTACTCCTCGACGAGCTCCTCGAGCTGCTTCGCCGAGAGCTCCGGGTCGGTCTCGACGCGCGCGGCTTTCTTCTTCGCCTCGAGGGCGTGCTCGAATTTCGCGGCGTCGATGCCCAGCACGATCCGGCCGAACATCGAGATGAATCGCCGGTAGGCATCCCAGGCGAAGCGCTCGTTCTTGGTGAGCTTCGCAAGGCCCTTCCGGCTCTCGTCGTTCAGGCCGAGGTTGAGTACGGTGTCCATCATTCCGGGCATGCTCATCGCGGCTCCGGATCGCACGGATACGAGGAGTGGGTCCTTCGGGTCGCCGAGCTTCTTCTTCGCGGCCTTCTCGACGGTCGCGAGCGATTTCTCCACCTCGTCCCAGAGACCCGCCGGCAGCTTTTTCTTCGCCGCGAAGTAGGCGTTGCATGCGGCGGTCGTGATCGTGAAACCGGGAGGGACCGGGAGCGAGGCGTTCGTCATCTCGGCGAGTCCGGCGCCTTTGCCACCCAGGAGAGCGCGCATCTTCGCATTGCCTTCGGCCTTGCCATTCGCGAAGAGATAGACCCACTTTTGCCCTTTCGGAGTGGCGCGGCGGGATGCGGCTGCGCGCGGACGAGTGCGAACGGCCATGGCGACGACCTCCCCTTCGGAGACACTCGATTCTGGCAGAAAACCTGCTCCGCCGGACGTGAGTGCGTGTCCCTGCGGTACAGTCGCGGCCCGTGTACGAACGACCCGGGTACCGCACGCTCCTCGGCCGAATCCGGGAGAACGTGCGCACCTACATCCGCAAGCAGCTCGAGCTGCCGCGCCAGGAGATCGCCGAAATCGTCCGGGCCAACGTGGCCGCCGCGAAGTGGTTCGGCGTCGCGCTCACATTCGTCTTCGCGTTCCTCATCGCGCTCGTGGTCCTGATCATCGCGCTCATCGCGCTCGTCCTGCCGCTCTGGGCGTCGGCCCTCATCGTCCTCGTCCTCATGGCCCTCGGCGCAGGGATCACCGGCTTCGTCGGCTACAAGCGCCTCGATCTGCGCGGTCCCACGCGAACGATCAAATCCGTGAAGGAGACCATTCGGTGGGCGAAACAGCGTCTGCTCGGACGGAGCGCGAGCTAGCCGCTCTCCGCGCGGAGATCGACGCGGACGTCGACTACCTCCTCGCGCGTTTCCGTGACGACGCGGATCCGCGCAATCTGGCGCGCCGGCAGCCGCTGGCGGTGTTCGGGACGCTCGGGTCGGTCGCCGCGATCGTGGGCGTTGCGATCGCCGCGCGAGTGAAGAGCTTCCGCCGGTCTCGCACGGAAAAGGAGCTCGACCAGATCGTGGAGCGACTCGGCGGCCGTCTCGACCGGCTCAAGGGCCGCGCCCGAAAGCGTTTCCGCGAGACGCTGAAGAAAGAGATCGACGAAGTCGAGACGGGGCCTCGGGTCAAGCAGATGGCCTGGGAATCGGCGGCGGCGGCATTGACCGCCGCTGCGACGCTCTTCGCGCGGCGGTTCGTCTCACGCCTGACGGGCGACGAGGAGCTTCCCGACTCCGAGACTTAGGACGAGCAGCGCGGCGTACGCGAGTGGCACCGCCGCCGCGCCGGCGAGACCCGCGGCGATAGCGAATGCAACGGTCACGGCCGGGTCGCGTGTGCCGGCACCGATTGCAGCTGCGAGTCCATCCCCGCGGAACAGGATCGCTCCGATCGCCGCGGAAACGGTTCCGACGAGAAGCATCAGCGCCGCGATCCAGACCGCGCGAAGATCGACGAACGCCAGAGCGGTGGTCGCGGCGGCGCCGAGGATGACGACGAGCGCGACGTAGCGCGCGCCATCCACGATCGGGAGGATGGCGTCACGAAAGAGCGGGACGGAGCTCGCGAGCGCCGCGCCGATGACGAA
>WNGI01000160.1_pt1 | contig 43887 bp, 43 predicted proteins | sample 5400621 | NCBI WGS metagenome assembly WNGI01 (sample SAMN13153374, study PRJNA577476) | soil metagenome | isolation source: 20 cm soil or saprolite under Garry oak tree replicate 1 | place: USA:California | collected 2016-06-15
CTCCGCCTCCGCCATCGCCGAGCGCAACATCACGCCATGCAAATCCACCGAAGTCATGGCGCAATACTCCAGGCCGTAAGTTGGCCGCTCGTCCGCCGCGCCGGTTTCTAATAATCTCTGCAGCGCCATGCGGTTGAAGCTCGCGTGTCCCATGACACCCTCTTCGTGCTCGCCGAGATCGGCTTCCACGTGGGTCGCGAAGTAAGTTGCCTTGTCTCGGTCAAAGCCATAGTGCGTCGTCAACGCTTGGTAACAGGCTGCCGACCAGTGGCCGATCTGTTCCTCCGTGGTCACCGCGGCATACCATTCCGCTGCCGTGCCTTCATAGACGATGCCGCGCATAAAATCGATTTTACCGCGAAACTCCGACAGCATCGGCGTGGTGAAGACTTCCTCTTCGGTCAAGCCGAAAGCCTGAGCGGTTTGCAGCATAACAAGAAAATGGCCGGGTGGTTTCGGATGAATAAACTCATCGGCGATCTTCTCGCCGATCGGCCCCATCAGATCGCGATTTACTTTAAAAAACGTAATGTTTCGATGATAGGTGCAGGCCGTGAGCGTGTTGATTTCGATGGTATACGCGCCCCAGTTGCGAAAAAACGTTTGCAGCGCTTTGAGCGTCAGCTTGCCCGCCATCAATTGTTGCATGAACGGCGTCCGGTTGACTTTCACTTCCCAGCGCTCGCGTACGAGCGAATAGAGTTTATCGACGATCGCTTTCGCGTCAGCTGCGGGGTATTTTTTTCCTAACTCAACTTTCAGCGCCATGATTCACCTGCCAAAAATTTTTTACCGATCAGCATGATCGGGATTGTCATTTAATCCTTAATTCCTTCTGTACTTCACGCAATATGGAAAAGTCGCGTACTTCATCCACCGTCTTCTTTTTCTCCGTGAGAATGTCCCATTCCTGATCGGTGATCTCGCCGTTGCGGCTGAGCGACGTAACCAGAAGTTCGTAGGATCTCTCTGCCACCTCGGGAGTCTGCTCTAAATAGCGGATCATTTGCGGCACGACGTCTTTTCTGTTTTCGAACACATAACGATGCGCTTTCATGAGGGCGCGCACCGCTCGCTTCACCAGCGCTGGGTTCTGCTGGAGCTGACGGTTCGCCGCCGCGAGACCGGAGGTGGGCAGTGCGATCTGGACATCCTGCGGCCCGGCCAACAGCCGAAAGCCTTCGGATTTCAAGCTGAGATCGAAGGGCGATGAAACCGATATCGCATCGACGAGGCCGGCACGCAAAGCCTGTGCTCTGACCGGCGCTTCGCCCAATGCAATCGGCTTGATCATGTTCGGGGAAAATCCCTTGCCGTGAATCATTTCTTCCGCGGCGCGCTGATCCGAGCCGAACAACGTCGCCACGCCGAGCTTTTTACCGTTGAGATCTCGGATCTCTTTGATCTCCGGCCGCACGACTAAGAAGTGCTCGGACTTCTTAACCGAAACCGCCACGAACTTGAGCGGAAAGCCGCCGATGATCCCACGCAGGGTAGTGCCGAAGGTCGTCGTGAAGTCGAGATCGCCGTTGAGCACGGCGGTGGGGCCGAGACGCGGATTGACTTGAATCAACTCCAAGTCCATACCTTCCTCGGCAAAAAAGCCTTTATTCTTGGCGATGATGAACGGCGTGTTGGAATTACTCCGGCTCGAATAGGAAATTCTCACTTTGTTGGACTGCGCCGCGGTGCTGCAATAGTCAGGCAAAAACCAGCTGACTAAAACGATGCTCAGCACGCGAGCCGCCATCGCATTCCTCCAACACTCCATTACGCCATCACTCCACTCCTGCTCTTACCTAAATCGCTCCGGCGAAAATGGCGCGGACTCTTTGTCCGGGCCGCCGAGCAAAAGATCCGCGGCCAACCCGCCCACCGCAGAGCTTGTCGTCATGCCATGGCCGCCGAGTCCCGCCACCCAGAAAAAATTATCCATTTTTGCATCCCAGCCGATAACAAACCTGCCGTCGGGCGTCAAAGTCCTAAACCCTGCCCAGCTTTTGTTGATGCTCACCTCCGACAGCCCCGGCATGAAACGCTCGATCTTTTCCGCCAGCAACTCTTTGACGCTATCTTCAACCGGCGGATCGCCTGGCGCCAATTCAGTCTGGTCGCACGCGCAGAGCAGTAAACCTTCGCCTTCGGGACGAAAATAAATATCGTGGGTCACGTCCCAGACAAACGGCCAATTCGGATCCACCCATGGGGTCGGCGGCGAGACGAAGAGATGACGGCGGCATGGCCGCAGCGGCAGTTGACGCGCTCCTGCCATCTCAGCAATCATGTTTGCCCAAGCGCCGCTGGCGTTGACGAGTACCTTAGCTTTGATGGCTTCGTTCTTCTCGGTGACAATCTCTACGCCGCGATTCGTAACGTGAATCACGCGCACTCGGGTGTTATAGCAAACGCGCGCGCCCTTCCCGATGGCCGCCTTCAAATATCCTGAAAGCAACGCATGGATATCGATGATGCCGTCGCTGGCGCACCAAGCGGCGCCTTCAAACTCCGAGCGTCTCAACACCGGCACATGCTGCTTGGCTTGCTCAGGCGTCCACAAGACGACGTCGATGCCGACTGAGCACCCCACGGCCGTGTCCCGTTGAAGCTTGTTCCAGCCGGCGCCGCTACCCAAAAGCAACGAGCCATTTTGCTTGAACTGCAGCGGTTCGGGCCAATCCTTTGGCGGATGGCGTAAAAACGCCGCCCCGTTGCGGGTAAGTTGCGCCAAGTCCGCATCCGGCACACATTGGCGCATCATCGCGGCGTTGCGCCCTGAGGAATGAAATCCCGGGATGCTCTCCTGCTCCAACAGCAGAATGTTACCGACGCCGCGCTGCGTCAGATGGTAGGCCGTAGCTGCCCCGGCGAAGCCCGCGCCGATGATCACATAATCGTACGTGTCCATGATTTACCGCCAACTCCAACCATTACTATATGAACTCAGAGGCAATTTCCAAAGGGTCACCGATGCGCGCCGGCACCTGATCAGCACCCGCTGTCAAACTCAAAAATGGGGTTTGAAAGCTATTTGAACTGCGCTATAGTCAATGACAAATGAGAATCCACCGCTACACTGAATGGGACGGCACTCAGCAGGTTCTCTTTCCCACCACCGACGATTTACTGAAGCATCTTTCCGACCACTTACTCGAGGAAGAAGGCGTGCGGCGCGCGCTGCGCGATCTGATGCGGCGTGGCTTTACGTCGGAGGACGGCCAGCGCTCGGTCAAGGGCATGCGCGATTTTCTGCGCGAGGCCGACGAAAAGCGGCGCGAACTGCTCAATAAGTATTCGCCCGATTCCTTTAAGCTCACGTCCGAAGAACAGCAAGCGCTAAGCGAAAAGCTCAACAGCCTGGCGGAAAAACTAGAGAAGTACCACGAGCAAATGCGCAACTTCATGGAGCGCATGTCCGGCAAATTTGCCGACCGCATGGACGAGCTCAGCCAAAAGATGCAGGAAGCCTACCAGCGCTACCAGGAGCTGAAAAACCGGCTGCAAAATCAGATCTCCGAGCGCGGCATGCAGGGAAAGCCGAACAAGAGCGGCCAGGATCCACAATCGCTGCTGGACATGCTCGACCGCATGCAGAAGCTTTTGGAAGACGAAAATTTCTTGAAGAATCTGCCCAGCATGATGGATGCCGCCGTCAACAATCTCGAAAGCATGCTGGAGAATCTCGACTCCATGACCCAAGAGCAGCTGCAGCAGCTAAGCGATATGATGAATCAGATGCAGCAGCTGGAACAGCTCATGAACCAGTTCGGATTCCAGGGTTCCGAGCGTATGGGCATGGGCGAAGCGGGGCAGATTTTGAATCAGTTGCGTGGCCTCGAACGCTTTCTCCGTTGGGGCCAACGCGGCATGGGCGATCCCGCGGAGCTCAATCTCGAAGAGCTGCGCGAAATTCTCGGCGAAGAAGCCTACGAGAATCTGAAATATCTGAAGGGCGTCGAGCAGACGCTCGAAGACGAAGGCTACATCGTTCGCACCAACCACGGGCTCCGGCTCACGCCCAAGGGCATGAGAAAAATCGGCGACAAAGCGTTGCGCGAAATTTTTCAAATGCTCAACAAAAGCCGTTGGGGCAATCACGCCACGTCTTCGCGCGGCTCCCAGGGCGACCGCATGGAGGAAACCAAAGAATACGAGTACGGCGATCCGCTCAACGTCAATATCGGCGAGACGTTGTTGAACGCGCTGGAAAAACGCAAAAAAGGCGAGCCCTTGCGGATCTCGCCCGAAGATTTTTCCGTGCACCGGGTCGAGTATTCGACGGTGAGCGAGACGGCGCTCTTGATCGATGTCAGCTATTCCATGTTGATGAATGACGCCTTGCACGCGGGGAAGAAAGTTGCGCTCGCGCTGCATCGCCTGATTCAAACCAAGTACCCTCAGGACAAGCTTCATCTCGTGGCGTTCCGTTCCAACGCCAAGCTGATACAAGCCGAAGATTTGCCGTCGATCGTCTCGCTTACCTATTTCATGGAACACGGCACGGATATCAAGGAAGCGTTGCGTTACGGCCGTCAGCTGCTCGGCACCAACCGGAGCGCCAACCGCCAGATTATTCTCATCACCGACGGCGAGCCGACCGCGGCATCACTCGATCGCGGCGGAAGACTGCACAGCGGCTGGGGATCGGCGCTGTTGCACAGTCGCATCGTTCACGAAACGCTCAAGGAAGTGAAGCGCTGCACGCAGAGCGGCATCAAGATCAATACTTTTATGCTCGGTGCGGACTTTTACCGGCAGGGGTTCGTCGATCAATTGTCCCGGCTAAACACCGGCCGTGTCTTTTACACCACGCCCGATCAGATGGGCAACTACATCGTCGTCGATTATCTTAACAACAAGCGCAAGCGGATCGGACGCTGACCCAAAACTAATTGGGGTGATGGAGTATTGGATTGTTGCGAAAACCATTACTCCACCACTCCAGTACTCCAACCCTTTGCCTGTCAATCAGTTTCAGTGACTAAGGCCAACACACCCGTATATGCAAAAAGGTGATTGGCGCGCCCGAGCGGCGCCAGTTCGTAGCCGCCGAACATACCGATCAACGGCACATCCCCGAGCGCCTGGCGAATATATGCGGAATCGATACCAGGAATGCCGTAGAGCGAATTGCCGCGCGCGCAGCAGTTGAAATACAACCCGAACGCGGGCTTCCTTCCGCCCAGCGCGGCGCTTTGCCGGCGGAGCATTTGTTCGAGATCTTCGCGCGCGCGCTGACCGTCGCGCATCGTAAAGATCATAGTCTCCCCTTCGCTCACTTCGTCGGCAACGCCCAAAATGCCTTTGTCCGGATCCAGGCCGATGATGTTCCGAACCAAATATTTTCCCGGCGCGACGCTATTTTCTTGCCGGTCCGCCGGCAGCGCGACAAAGAGCACCATGAGCGCGCGCCGGATATCTTCGGCGAGTGGCCCTTTGAGCAGTCGAGCGAAAACTTCGACTGCCGGGCGCTCGTTAATCTCGTGAATTAGATTTCCCTCGGCTTTGGTAATCATCATCGGCTCGGAGATGGGTTGGCATCCTTGCGTGATATCGACGTAGAAATTGACATCGCCCGACAGATACGCTCCCGCAATCGAATTGGTCGCGATCCTCTCACCGCAAAGCTGATAGGTCGCGCCCGCCGAGCCGTTTTCCGTCGAACCCGCGCCGACGACGGGGTGAAAGCCCGCTCTGCCGGCCATACTCGCGAGCAACCGTTGCGGATTGCCGTTGTATGAGTCGGGCAACAGCATCGTCAATGAATTTTTATCCTGTGTCTTCGCCAGAAAATCGCCGAAGGTTGCGCCCAAATTTGCTTCATTGCCTTTTAGCGGCTCGAAGATGAACGGACGGCCGACGATTTCGTCCGATGCGACGACCAGCACTGCCACGCCGCTAATGCCCTCAATTTCACCTTCGCCGGTCAAAATGCCCGCACCGCTGGAACCGACAACGCAATCGGTGCCTACAGTGCGAATCAACGACGATGCAAACTCGCCGGCGTTGCCGGCATGATCCGCAGTGAAAAATACGATCGCCAGATCCGCCCGAGAAATACCGGCGCGTGCCAGCGCCTGGCGAGCCGCGTCTTCAACCGCCTGTCCCGTTGATTGCCGTTGAGATTGTCCAACACCGGCGCGAATCATGATAACGGCACTATAGGAAAGTCGGGAATGGAGGGTCAAGTGGAATAATTCGTCGACGTGGATTTGAAAAATTCCCTGCTTAGGGTTATCATGCACACGTACCTTGACTCTTATCGGTCAGTTCAATCACCAAACATGAAAATTTTGCAGATTCCGCTCCTGCGGGACAACTACGGCTATTTATTGGTTTGTGAAAAAACCCAGCAAGCGGCCATCATCGATCCATCGGAAGCAGAGCCGGTGCTCGGCCGGATCGAAACGGAGCAGGTAACGCTGCGAGCTATCCTCAACACCCATCATCACCGCGACCACACCGGCGGCAACGAGGGCATTTTGACCAAGCACAAAGTCGAGGTTTACGGCCATAAGAGTGATAGCGGTAGAATTCCGGGATTAACGCATGGCGTCGATGAGGGAGACGAAATTCAGATCGGCGAGTTGAAGGGGAAAATTCTATTCATTCCGGGACACACCCTGGGTCACGTCGCTTATCTCTTTGACAATAATCTGTTCTGCGGCGACACCTTGTTCACGGCCGGATGCGGCCGGCTCTTCGAAGGTACGCCGGAACAGATGCACGGATCGCTCAAGAAGCTGATCACGCTGCCGGATAATACCAAAGTCTATTGCGGCCACGAATATACGGAAAGCAACTTGCGCTTCGCCATGTCGGTGGAGCCGAGAAATCCAAAGTTAGCTTCGCGCTTCGAACGAGTGCAAGGCTTGCGCGCGCGCGGCACATCGACCGTGCCTTCGACATTGGAAGAAGAGAAACAAACCAACCCGTTTTTGCGCTCGGACAGCAAAGAAATCCAAGCGAGCGTGAAGTCGGCCAATCCGACTGCGCGCCTCGATCCGGTGTCGGTCTTCGCCGCCGTCAGGAAGATGAAAGACGCCTTCTAGCGCCGCTTGCTCCGTGCTCCCGCGTCTCCCAATTCCTCTTTCTCCTTATCTCTCGAGTTTACTCTGCTACTCCCGTCCCTTGCGATGCATCTTATCCACGGCGAATTCTCTTCCCGCGCCATGACAAACCGCGCAGCTTTCCCGTCCCACAGAAGCGATCTGGGCTTCCATGTGTGCCTTGGCTGGCTCGCGCGTATGGCACCCCACGCAGGCGCTCACAATCGGGGTTAATGGTTTTACCGTTCCATCCGCCTGCGGCAGTGCCGTCGGCAATAAGCCCTCCGGCAACGGCAGCTCATTGGCACCTTTTTCATGGCACTTTAAACAGTTGCGCCGATCGCCCGAGAACCTGACCTCGCCGAGATTGTTTGGCACTGGCGCCGCCTGCGGTCCGCCGTAGACGATAAATGGCTCGCCCAAATTTCTTCCCGTATGTATCCGATGAATAAGACGTTTATAGTGGACGTTTTCCGGAGGCATCGGACCCTTGGCAGTTTTACGTTTATCCGCGTCCGTATGATTGGCGTTGTGACACATCACGCAGAATTCCGTGTTGTTTCGCTGCTCGCCGTGGAGCTGCAACTTTAAGTGGCAGACGTTACAGTTTTCCGTCTTGACTGCCTTGCGGCGTGGTATCGCTTCGCGGTCGGTAATCGCAAAATATTTAACTAGGTTCAGTCCGGCATTGCGCTGACCCTTTTCCTCGATCGTGCCGTTGAGTCGTTTCACGTCAAATAATCGATACCCTTGAATGCCGATCGCGCCGGAACCCACGGCGTCGGCAGGAATCATGTAGCTAAACTTATAGGCGTATACGCCGTTACCCAGCGGCTGAGCTTTGCGCGCGTCTTCAATGATTTCCAATTTATAGTCGCTCGTCGGCCACGCCAGCACCAAACTCAAATTATTCATTTGCGCGACGTTCACCGGCTCACCCTTTTTATCCTTGAGGCTAAAGGTTACCACCGGATTGGTTCCCGGTTTACCGCCGTCGATCTTGAGTATGTCGAAAACAATTCCCGGCAGCTGCGCCGAGTTGCCGGGAAATACATGCGCGCCGGCAACGGACGGGCCGAATTCCGGCCCTTCCGCCTGATGGCAATTGACACAGCTGCCGTCGGCTGCGGGTCCCGGACCGTGCTTTTTGCCCGTTTTTAGATCGACGTCGTCATGACAAGAGACGCAGCCGGCAATCGACGGCAGTGTCTTCCATTGCGTCACCTTCGGATTGGCATGACAGGCGGCGCAATTGCGATACTCCTTGGGAATGGTTTCGGTCACCACGGATTGCGGCGATACGACCGCGGAATAATCGAAAACTCTCTGGCGTGCGCCGACGATGAAATAAGGCTTCCCTTGTTTCACGCTCGGCAGATATTTCCCCCGGTGAAGTTTGTGGATGATGTATTTGAAATCCAAATTCTCGCCCGTTTCCGGGTCGATGAGCTGAGTCGTGTGGCAGAGCGCGCAGTATCCCGTTTCACGCGCCGTTCCGCCATGCGCCCGCATGGGATCGTGGCAGGTATTACATGTGGCGGTCTCCGGCAAATCGAAGTGCTCTCCGACTTTGCCACCGGCGGGGACAAACTCAAATAGAGGATTGGCAGCGTAGAGTCGATTGCCACGGGTCATCTCGCCACCGACCACGTGGGTGGCGCGCGCATTGAAGCCGGCCGGAAGCGCGCTCTTGAACGTGTAGCTAAATACCCCTGACCGCACGCGCGTCAAGACGCCGCCTTGATCTGTGTCCGTTTGCGCCGTCTCAGCAACTGCGGGTTTGCGCGTCTCGCCCTTGAAGACATAATCCTTGCCAGCGACTTTCGTAAGGATGTAATTGTGATAGCTACGTTCGCCGTTCTTCTCCACGTTCAGCGCGGCGATGGTAAATTTTAAGCTGTCGGGGTCGAGATCTTCGAGATCGAGCGGCTTACCTTTCGCGTCGGCAATTTTAAACGTCACTACCGGCCGCTGATTGGCAGGAATTGCGACGGCGGTGATTTCCGCCTTGAGTCCGCCCCCTGACGTCCCTTGACTGTAAACCAACGGCATCGGCAACGCTGTCAGCGCCAGGAGCAAAATTAAAATCTGTAAAAGCTGCATCGCCTTCCTCCGCCGCCGTCTCGTCGTTGCTATGTTCATAAAAAGGCGGTCACGTCGCGCGCTAAAGCCTTGTCTTCGAACTGCGCGAGTTTTATTAGCGCGCCGCAGTGTTGTCAAATGAAAATTCCGCGCGCCGGCCGCTGGAAAGCATTTCCCTTGATCGTCGTCCGCATCGAGGCTATGTTTATCCTCGGTCAACGAAAGGCGTAAAGCTTTTCCGAGTGAGCCGAATGCTCATCGTCATCCAGTAATCACGGCGTGCCGCGGAGTCTATCGATGAATCTTAAGGAACAAACCTATCTCTGGTACCTCTCGGTCCTGCGGATCTATGTCGGATTCTATTTGCTTCGGCAGGGCGTCGGAAAATTTCAGCGGGATTTTCCCAGAGGCGATTGGATTGGCCGTCAGATCGGCGACATCAGCACGCTGGATCTTTATTCGTGGTACAAAAAATTTCTGCTCGACTACGTCGTGCCCCACCATGAGTTTTTCGGTTATCTCGTCGTGGCCGGGGAAATTGCGGTAGGAGCCTGTCTACTCCTCGGCTTGTTAACGCGCTGGAGCGCGTTGATCGGTCTTTTCATGATGATCAACTACACTCTCGGTCCCGGTACTGCCCGCGGCGGCGCGACCCTGGCGCAACAGCAGACTTTCATCGTCGCCCTCGCCATATTTGCGCTGGCCAATCCAGGTCGCACTCTCGGTCTGGACGGCCTGCTGTTCGGCGGCGGGACGGGAAAGGGTGCGCGATGAAACTGCCAGGATCGGCGACCCCGGAAGGCACAGATCGTTATCGGCAACGCTTCGATGGCGAGATTCCGCGGGAACATTTTCGCAGCATGAGCGGCTTGTGGACGTCGTCGATCGGCATCGGCACCTATCTGGGCAATCATGACGACGTCACCGACGAACAATACCGTCGAGCCATCGTGCGCGCCGTCGAATCGGGCTGCAACGTCATCGACAGCGCGATCAATTATCGCTGCCAGAGAAGCGAGCGATCCATCGGCGCGGCGTTAAAAAACCTAGTTACGAAAGGTTACGGCCGCGATGAAGTGATCATTGCCACCAAGGGCGGGTTTCTGCCGTTCGACGGCACGCCGCCGAGCGATGCGCGTGGTTATTTTACTAAGACGTTTATCGACACCGGAGTCACAGTCGCGGCGGACATCGTCGGCGGCTACCACTGCATGACGCCGCGCTATTTGATGCACCAGCTCGATTGCAGCCTGCGCAATCTTGATCTGGAAACCGTCGATATCTACTACGTGCACAACCCCGAGAGTCAGGTCGGAAAAATCGCGGGCGAAGAATTCGATGAGCGGCTACTGAAAGCTTTTGAAGCGCTGGAGCAAGCCGTCACAAGCGGGAAGCTCCGTCTGTACGGGACCGCGACCTGGAATGCCTACCGGAATCCGACCGACGCCGGGGATTATCTTTCGTTGGCGCGAGTGGTCGCGTTGGCGGAAAAAGCGGGCGGTAAGAATCATCATTTCAAAGTCATTCAGCTGCCGCTCAATCTCGGCATGAGCGAAGCGTTATCGAGCGCCAACCAACCGGTCGGCGGCAAAGACGCAACCTTGCTCGAAGCCGCTCAAGCCCTTGGCATCACCGTCATGTGTAGCGCGTCCGTGCTGCAAGGACAGCTGACGCGTAGTCTTCCCGAGGTCATACGCGAGACCTTCGAGGGCTTGGAAACAGACGGCCAGCGCGCGTTACAGTTCGTCCGCTCGACGCCCGGCGTCACCACCGCGCTCGTCGGGATGAAACAGTTAAGCCATGTCGAAGAGAATCTCAAGACCGCGCGCACTGCGCCGGCGCCTTGGGAGCAGTATTCGAAGTTATTTGAAACGGCTCAATCTTGATCGGGGGGCGAGCGTTTTCCGCGCGAGCGAGCGCCTGTGCGCAAGAAAATTTCCAACGAAGATCAGTTGCCGGTCAAGTTGTCTAATCCGTCAAAAAGCTTTTCGAGCCTTTGCAGCACTGTCTCCGGCAGTGGCGGTTTGAGGATCGCGGCAATATTTTCTTTCAAGTGCTCGGGGTTGCCGGTTCCGGTCAACACGACATCGACGCCCGGCTCATGCCGGCAAAAACGATAAGCCGCTTCGGGCAAGCTCGGTGCGTTGCTCATCTTCAAGACAAATCCGAGCGGATCAGATGGATCGAGCGCTTCTTTGCGAATCGCTCCCTTGGCGATCAGCTCGGCGCATAGCTCCTTTAGACGCGTGGGCTGACTCAAGGCGCGCCGCACGGCGAACATATTGAGCGCACCGACGCCATTTTTCTGAGTCAGCGGCAGCACCGTTTTGCGCGCCGACGGATTGAGCAAGCTGAACCCGACCATCACCACGTCCCACAAATTTTCCTGCAGACTTTCTTGCAACATGACGTGCGACGGATCGGGAACGAACCCTTCGGTGACGCCGATGAAGCAAATCTTGCCTTGCTCTTTCAACCGGCGCATGGCGGGCAGCAGCCGGTTTTTGGCAAACTCGTAGCCTTTCGGCTCGACGCCGTGAAGATGATAAATATCGATGTAGTCCGTACCGATCTGTTTCAAACTCTGCTCGAGTCCCTTGACGACTTCCGCCGCGGGATCGGGATGATCTTCGGCAGGCAGCGTTTTCTTAGTCGAAATAATCACCCGGTCTCGCGGCACGCCAGCGATAGCCTTTCCAACGATCGGTTCGGTGCCGTAGTTTTGTGCCGTGTCGATAAAGTTAACGCCAAGATCGAGCGCTTGTTTGACCAACGCAATTGCATGATTCGCCGATTGCGGATCATCACGCATACCGAGCCGGCTCGGCCCACCGCAGCCAAGGCCCGCCACGCTCACTTCTAATCCGGTTTTTCCGAGGGTCGTATATTCCACAGGAAAGCCGTCAAGTATCAGTTCAACGGTTCAAAAGTTCAATGTTCAATCGCACGAGCGAGAACGGTTCAGTGAGTTTTTACCTTGAACCGTTGAACTTTGAACATTGAACGCCCCTATTTTTATTTCCACTCCACCCGCACGCCGAGCACTTCCCCCCGCGCCCGCACCTCACCGGCCGCGCTCAAGGTGCAGCTTACCCAAACTTTTCGCCCTTCTAACTTCTCGACGCGCGCACGCAGCTCGATCGTTTCGTGAAGCGGAGTTGGCTTGATATACGAGATATTCAAATTCCCGGTGACGTAACCGATGCGCGGCGGGCTGCCGATGGGGCGCTGCTCTGCGCGATACGCGCGGGCAATCGCCAGATTTAGACTGTGGCAATCGATCAGCGACGCGATAATCCCGCCGTTTAGATTTTCTCTCGTGCCGCCGCAATGGTGCGGCTCCGCCTGCCACTTCGCTACCGCCTCGTCGCCATCCCAATAGCTTTTGAGCCTTAGCCCTTTGTCGTTCGCTGCGCCGCAGCCGTGGCAATGATGAACCGAGCCTTGATCCTGAAAGGCGAGCTCGCGCATGGGCAAAAGTTATTTTTCCTTGTCGAATTTCAACGATGCCGAGTTGATACAGTAGCGCCGATTTGTCGGCTTCGGACCATCGTCAAACACATGTCCCAAGTGGGCACCGCATTTACTGCACATCGCTTCGGTCCGGCGCATCAATAGGCTATTGTCTTGTTCGGTCTCGACGTTTTCTTCCGAAACCGGTGCCCAAAAGCTCGGCCAGCCAGTGCCGGAGTCGAACTTGGTGTCAGAATCAAATAGCTTGTTGCCGCAGCAGGCACAGCGGTACATGCCTTTGTCGTGGTGATCCCAGTACTTGCCGGTGAACGCGCGCTCCGTGCCTTTCTGTCGGCAGACGTAGTACTGTTCCTCGGTCAGTTCTTTTTTCCAATCTTCATCGTTTTTTTTGATTTTTTCCATCGATTCCCCTTTCGTCGTTGATCGCGCAGGCAAAATCAGCGCTGCATATTGATGAACTGCAGCGGGATCGTCATCTGGCTCGCGCGCAGCATCTGAATGACTTCCTGCAGATCATCGATTTTTTTTCCCGTGACCCGCACTTGGCTCTCTTGAATGGCCGCCTGCACTTTGAGCTTTTTGTCCTTGATCATTTTAACAATATTACGCGCCGTATCCGAATCGACCCCTTCCTTGATCGCGATATCGCGCTGGATCATGCCGTGCGCCGCCGCTTCGCTCGGTTTCAGATCCAAACATTTTCGGTCGACCTTGCGCTTCACCAAGTTTTCAATCAGTGCGTCCTGCACAGCGCGCAGCTTCATGTCATCTTCGGTTGTCACCCGGATTTTTTTGTCTTTCTTGTCGATCGTAATCTCGGTCTTCGAATTGCGGAAATCGTAGCGCGACAAAATCGCCTTCTTGGTGATATTGACTGCATTGTCGACTTCTTGGAGGTCGACCCGGCTGACGATATCGAACGATGGCATGACTCCAGACTCCTCGTTTAGACGTTTGTTTTGGCGATTTGGCTGCGTCTGCCCTTTTGGCTCGATTTTTCTGAAGCACCCGGCGTTTTCACCTTCCACGTATCCGCTTGGCACCGTCACGCAGGACATAGTCGAGAATATCGCTGCGCGTAATGATGCCAACGAGTTTTTGATTTTTGATCACGGGCAAAGAACCGATCCGATGACGCCGTAGCAACCCGACGGCGGTCGCAAGAGCGGTTTCCGGACGCACGATGAAGACGTCGCGGGTCATCACCTCCTCGACGGTGACCTTTTCGGCAAATCGGTCAATCTCTTCGCCGCGGTTGATCATCATACTCGTCGGATAGGCGTCGCGAATGTCGCGATCGGTGACAATACCCGCCAAGTTATTGTTGTCGAGCACTGGCAATTGATTCACGCGGTGCTTTGCCATCACTTGCCTAGCGATAGCGATGCTATCGAACGTTTCAACCGCGAGCACCGCCTCCGTCATCCAATCGGCAACCCGAATAGTCTTAAACTTGTTCTTTTTGACCACCATTACTTTTGCTCCACGCTATAGCCTTTCGCCTTTAACATCTCAATAACGCCGTCTTTGCCGACAAGATGCGCCGCCCCGACCGCCACCATCGCGCCACCGCCCTGTTGCAGCAATTTTTCGAGCTCTGGCACCCAGCGCCGATTGCGATCGACGATGATTTTTTGATGTAGATCGGGATACTCCATCATGCCCGCCAGCAAAAGCTTTGCCAGCAGATCGCCGTCGCCTTTGAGCCACGATTGGATAATTTCATTGAGGTTCTTATCTAGCAATTCCAACTCAGTCACGGTCTCACGCAACATCAGCTCCTGATCCTTTTTCGACAATTGATCCAATAAACCGATTTGGAATTCCAAGGTCTCCAAACCGCTGGTGGGTTTGCCGCTACGTTTGGCCTCATTCGCAAGATAATGGTCGACTCCGAGATTAGAATCTAATCCGATCGCTTGCAGTTTGATCGCGACCAGCGTCAACGCCGCAAACCACGGCTTCATAGGGTTTATAAGCCTCACGTCGATGCCCAGTTCGGTCGCGCGCTTGGCTGCCAGCTGGTAAGTCTCTTGGCTAATATTTTGCGCCAAAGTGCTGCCATCCCGGTAGACCGCTTTTTCCAGAGTGATGCGCTGAGCGGCTTCCGGAGCCGTACTGTTGAGATCGATTTCCAAGACGAGCTTGTTGCTCGCTTCCAATGCGTCGAGGATGGTTTTGTTGAGAGGATAGTTTTCCTTGCGCAGATAATGAATCGATCCCAAGAGAAAAATGCTGTTCTTATCCTTGCTCACTTTCCACAGGAGACTTTTTTCCTGGGCGCCGAGGATGTCGGCTCGGGCAAGCCAGCCGATGCCAAGGAACAGAGCAAGAATCAGCCGTGTCGCGCGGCGCCCGTTAGTTCGGCCGCGAAGCCCTTTAGGAAACATCGGATTGTCGTCACGCATAAGCTATCTTGAACCGCATTCACGCCTGCACCGTGAAGAAAAATTTACTCTTTCTTAAGGGGGTTGGCCAGAGCTATGAAGGAGTTCCCCTGATCGCTCCGCTTCGAGAAGACTCTCAGTGCGCGCACTCGCCAGGTCGTGGGTGCCGGAGCGAATTTGTGGCTAAAAAGACACAGAGACTTACCACTCGAGTCGAATGCAGATCTCTTCACCTCTTTCTTCGGCAGGGAGAACCGTTAGCGGCGCCGCACCCTTGGGCAGGGTGCATTCGCCGGATTTTAGATCGTAGCAGTAGCTATGGTTGTTGCAGCGAAGCGTCGTTCCGTTGAGCAACTGGCCGGCGCTTTTCAGATCCGCTTCTTCGTGGGGACAGTGCCGAGAAAACGCAAAATACTTTCCCTCGACGAATGCCAGAAGCACCTGGCGTCCGCCGAGGTCGACTTCCTTTATGCCGCCCGGAACTAATTCACCCGCCCGGGCAACGGGGATGTAGCTTACTCCCATGGGTTACGCCGCGGCCTTGTGTTCGCGATAAAGCGCGCCGCGAATCACCTGGCCCGGCAAATCGCCCGTCATGCGACCGTCTTCGTTGATCACGTGGCCGTTGACGATGGTGTAGTGCATGCCGACTGAGCGTTGAATGAGCCGTTTGCTGTTCGCCGGATAGTCATTCGCCCATTCCGGTTCGTGTGCAGCGACCGTCTTGGGATCGAAAATCGCGAAGTCCGCAGCGTAGCCCGGTCTGAGCAAGCCTCGTCCCTGCAATCCGAAAATCGACGCGACATGAAAAGTCAGCTTGTGAACCGCCTGTTCGAGACTCATCACCTGACGCTCGCGCACCCAGAGCCCGAGAAGAATCGTGCCGTAACCGAAGTCGGCGCCGAATTGCACGTGCGCGCCCGCGTCCGAAGTGCCGACCAAAACATAGGGGCTGCGGAGAATTTCGCCCATAGCGTTCCAATCGCCGCCGTTGTTGGCGTTCCAGAAAATCGTGCCGAGATCTTCTTCCAGCGACAAATCCAAGAATGCGTCGAGCGGATCCTGATTGCGCATGGCGGCCAATTCCGCGATATTTTTGCCGACGTATTTTTGATTCTCCGGCTTCATCACCTTTTCGACCCGAAGTATATCCCAGCGCTTATGAAAATTCGTCGGGCGCGGATCGGCGAGATCGGCGCGCATTTTTCGCCGCGTGTCCGGGTCGGCGAAAGCTTGCTTGCGCACTTCAACGGGCAGGAACATTAAATTTTTCCAGGTCGGAAACTCATCGAACACCTGGCATTCCTTCAAAGTGAAATGGCGCACCAGCGGCACGGTATGCGACAAACCGTAGGCCTGGTAGCCGGCTTTAAAAATCGGCTCCACTGCGCTGAGCTGTGCGCGCCAAAGATTGGGCTCCGCCCAGCGGTGCTGCAGGCTTTGCCACAGCACCGGCCGTTGCGTCCGCTTGGCGAGCGCGTGATAAAACTCGAAATGCTCGATCTTGTTGCGCCCGAGAATCGTTTCGATCACGCCGGTGTTGCGTTCCGCCAGCACGTCGCACAAGGCAAATAATTCCTCGTCGTCGGCCAGCCGGCTTGCCACCGGCTTGCCGTCCTCGCGCATATGGCGCTCATTGCGATTGGTCGACATGCCCAACGCGCCGCCCTCCATCGCGTCGAGAATCAAGCCGCGCATTTTCTGTACTTCCGCTCCGGTCGCCTCGCGCTCCACGGCTTCTTCACCCATGACGTTGTGGCGCACCGCGATATGGCCGACCAGACCGCTGACGTTGATGCCGACTTTGCCTTCAAAATTGTCGAGGTACTCACCGTAGCTATGCCAGTTCCATTTAACGCCCTCTTCCAAGGCGTGACGTGGAATCGCTTCCACCCGCACGAAGCTTTTCACGATCGCGTCCTCGTCGCCATTCTTGATCGGCGCGAGGGTCAGGCCACAGTTGCCCATGACCACCGTCGTCACGCCGTGCTGCGGCTCGCAAGTGCCGTAAGGATCCCACAGCATCTGCGCGTCCAAATGGGTGTGATGATCGATAAACCCCGGCGACACGGCCAAGCCCGCCGCATCGATGGTCCGTGCCGCACTGTCCTTCAAGCGCCCGACTTCGGCGATTTTGCCGTCCTTAACCCCGACATCGGCGACGTAAGACGGCAGTCCGGAACCATCGACGACACGAGCACCGCGAATGACCAGATCGTATGCCATAAGTGTTCTCCTCCGTTGAAGTTAAGCGCCTCAAGCTGCAATAATTATTGCTCGCACCATACGCAATGACAAGCAGGCCGTCAATCGCTCGACTTCCTATGCCGCGCCGACACCCAAGGGTGGAATATTGGTACGATCAGAGCGTCGGCTGCAAGCCGTCGCTGCGGTCGAGTCGTGTTGACTCCCCGTCCCCACCAACTTAGTATGAGCGTCAGCTTGGGAGGATTTATTTAATGGCAGACGTCACCGACATGAGAGGCTACATCGAGCTGCTCGAACAGATGGGTGAATTGCGCCGCATCGAGGGCGCGGACCTAAACACAGAAGTAGGAGCGCTGACGGAGCTGGCGGCCGATAAAGAAGGTCCGGCGTTGCTGTTCAGCAATTTCAAAAATTATCCGGCGGGTTTTCGCGTCATCTCCAACGTCTTTCGCACCTGCAAGCGCACCGGTCCGGCGATGGGCATCGATGCAGAGAACGGCATCGATTACCTTTATGCCTGGAGGAAGAAGCTCGCGGCCTACAAGCCCGTACCTGTGCAACAGGTCGAAGGCGGCCCGGTGATGGAAAATCAGATGGCCGATGACGCTGTCGATCTTTACAAGTTCCCCACGCCGAAATGGCACGACCTCGACGGCGGGCCGTTTATCGGTACGGGCTGCGGCGTGATCACCAAAGATTTGGATACCGGCAAGATCAACATCGGCACCTACCGCGTCATGGTGCAGGACAAAAATCATGTGTCAGTAAAAATGAACATGGGCAAACACGGCCGCCTCGCCTTCGAGCGCGCTCGTGACGCCGGCAAGCCGCTGCCGATCGCGATTACTTTAGGCCAAGGCCCCGCGGTTTTTCTCGCGGCGCAGATGCCACTGCCACCCGACGTGAACGAATTCGAATTCGCCGGCTATCTGCAAGGCGCCCCCGTGTCCGTCGCGCGCGGCGCGGTAACGGGTCTGCCAATTCCGGCCAATGCCGAGATCGTGCTCGAGGGTGAGCTGCCGCCGATGGAAGACGAAGACATGCCCAAGGAAGGACCCTTCGGCGAGTGGCCGGGTTATTTCACCGAAGAAAATGTCGGCGAAACCCCGGTGATGACGGTGAAGCGCGTCTACTATCGCAACGATCCGATTCTTCTCGGCGCGCCGCCGCTCAAGCCGCCGTCAAGTTATTTGCCGATGCCGCTAGGCGCTGCGACGCTGTGGGAACAGCTGGAGAAAGCCGGCATTCCGGAAGTAAAAGGCGTCTGGGGTTTTGTCTACGGCGGCCAACCCGGTCCGTTCACGGTAATCTCAATCAAGCAGCGCTACGCCGGCCACTCCAAGCAAGCCCTGCTGGTCGCCGCGGGAGCGCGCGCTGGCGCCTACGGCGGCAAGTTCGTCGTGGTGGTCGACGACGACATCGACATTACCAATCCTTGTGAAGTGATCTGGGCCATCGCCACGCGCTGCTACGTCCGCGGCGGCATCGATATCGTCAAAGATGTTTGGGCGTCGGTTTGCGAACCGGCCATGCCGCCCGAAGAGCGCTCACCGCGGGGCTACACTTCCGATCGCGTGTTGATCGACGCTTGTCGGCCGTACAAATGGATGGATCAGTTTCCGGCGGTTAACGCCTTTACCAAGGAATACAAGGACCAGATCGCCAACAAGTTTAAGCTCTAGAACCGGCGTTTTTGTATGCGCCCGGCGAGTGATATATTTTGACTCACGCCAACGTCAAACCTAGAGGCGTTCGACCGTCAGTCGGTCGGAAGGGAGTCCTCCTATGGGCACAATGAGTGCGTTAAGTTTGGCGATGGGCACCGCTTGGACGTCCGGCATCAACCTGTACGCCACAGTGGCCGCCTTAGGCATCGCCAATCGGCTGGATCTCATCCAGCTACCCCACAATCTCGAAGTGCTGTCCCATCCAGGCGTCATTGCTATCGCTTGCATCATGTACTTGATCGAATTTTTCGCCGACAAAGTGCCGTATCTCGATACCGGCTGGGACGCGCTCCATACCTTCATTCGCGTGCCCGCCGGCGCGATCTTGGCGGCGCGCTCGTTGGGCGACATGAATCCCGCGCTGGAATTGATGGCCATGCTCGCCGGCGGCTCCATCGCTCTCGTAGCGCACGGCACCAAAGCGACGGCGCGTCTGGCGATCAATGCGAGTCCCGAGCCTTTTAGCAACTGGGCTGCCAGCATCGCCGAAGATGTCACAGTGTTCGGCAGCGTCTGGCTCATGTTCAATCATCCGATTGTCATGATGATCGTGGTGTTGGTTTTTCTCGCGCTGGTCGCCTGGCTGATACCGAAGATCTTCCGTTTCGCCAAGCGCGGCTTTCTGGCTCTGCGCAACAAGATGCGCGGCGTCAAGCCCGATCAGCCCACCCCGAACGGATCTTCGCCACAACCGACATAAAACCTGAAGTCGAATCCGATGGAACACTCGTCGACAAACGAACTAAGCGTCGAGCTTCCCGCAACGCCGCTGACGCTCGACGGTTCGTTTATTCTGCACCAGATGTTTCGCGTGCGATGGACGGCGTGGCGCGCCCTCGGCAGCTCCGATCGGAGACACGTGTTGACCGATGCGATGACGACACTCACCGTCATGGAGGAGAACCAGCAAGAACCCACCGGCCTGTTTTCCATGCTCGGCCATAAAGGGGATTTGATGCTCGTCCACTTTCGCAGGACGATCGATGAGCTCAATCACGCTGAATTGACCGTCGCCCGCTCCGAGCTCAACGAGTATCTCGAGCCGACGACGTCCTATCTCTCCGTGGTGGAATTGGGGCTCTACGAAGCTTCGGTGAAGCTCTATTCGGAATTGACCGTGAAAGGATTGCAGCCAGGCACGGCGGCTTGGAACCAGGAAGTCGAGAGCGAGTTGACCAAGCAGCGCGAAGCCGCGGCACCGCGCCTCTGGCCAGAAATCCCGCAGCGCCGCTATCTTTGCTTCTATCCGATGAACAAGTTCCGCGGTGAGAGCAAGAACTGGTACAGCGAGCCGATTCGCGAGCGCCATCGGATGATGCGCGAGCACGGCATGATCGGCCGCCACTATGCCGGACGGGTGACACAAATCATTTCGGGCTCCATCGGTTTCGATGATTGGGAATGGGGCGTCGATCTTTTCGCCGACGACCCGCTGGTTTTTAAGAAACTCGTGTACGAAATGCGCTTCGACGAAGCGAGCGCGGTGTACGGTCTGTTCGGAACTTTTTACCTTGGCCTGCGTTTTCCTTCGGCGCGTCTGGAAAGCTTATTCGACGGAATGACGCCGAGCTTCACCTAAATTTTCTCAATCTTCGATTCAATTCTCCGCCGCCGTGGAGGAAGGATGCGACTAAAAGACAAAGTGACGATCATCACCGGCGCGGCCCACGGCATCGGTAAAGCCTACGCCCGGCGCTTTGCCGAAGAAGGCGCTCACGTCATCATCGCCGACATCGACGGCGAAGCCGGCGAAGCGACTGCCAAAGCGATCATCGATAGCGGCGGCTCAGCTTGGGCGCGCACCACGGATGTCCGGACCCTGCCAAACATCGAAGGCTTGATGGGAGAGACCATTCAAAAATACGGCCGCATTGACGTGCTACTCAACAATGCCGCGATCTACGTCACGCAACAATTGTGGAAAGGCCCGGTGGAAGAACTGACGCTGGAGGAATGGGACCGCGTCATCGAGGTTAACTTAAAAGGCGTGTTCCTGTGCAGCAAAGCGGTGATCCCGATCATGAAACAGCAAAAGAGCGGCAAGATCATCAATATCGCCTCGGGCACATTTTTTAGCGGCTCCGGTAACATGCCGCACTACACGACGGCCAAAGGCGGCGTGGTCGCGCTCACGCGAGTGATGGCCAGACAGCTGGGCGAATGGGGCATCAATGTGAACTGCATGACTCCAGGCTCGACGATGAGCGAGGAGTCGGTGTCGGAGGAGGTGCTCAAGCGGCGCGAAGGCAGCATGGACAAGCGCGTCTTTCGGCGCGTCGAAACTCCCGCCGATATCGTCGGCACCGCGCTTTTTCTAGCCAGCCCCGACAGCGACTTTGTCACCGGTCAACTGCTCGTCGTCGAGGGCGGCGGCATCATGCATTAAGGCGGCGATTCGAGTCGACGCGCGATTCGCCGGAAGAAAGCCAATAAATTGTGCGACGAGGAAAGTTGCGCAGAATCACGTGGTGCTTGGCGTCACGCCATAGACGTGGCCGCACGCGTCGCAAAAAACAATATTGAACGGCGCGAGAACAAACTGTTTGCCGCGCGTTACGGCGGCACCGCCCTTTCGCGACACAATGTGATCAGTGCCGATAACGGAACAGGATGGACATTTGGGCTCCGGCTCGATTTTCTGCTGAAAGCCTTGGGTGAAGTGAAACCCCTGACCTAGATTGTCGCCGGACTGCTCCTCTTCCTCCTCGGCTGGTTCCTCTTCGACTTCAGGCTCGCCGTTTGCTGGACGCGTCACTTCATCATAGGCTGAGCGCTTCTTCTTGTCCGACAGGATCTCATACCCGTCCAAGACCTCTTTGAATTTTGTCGCGGCTTCGTCATCGCCAGGGTTGCGGTCGGGATGATAGCGAAACACGGCCTTTCGATACGCCCGTTTGATTTCATCCGGGGTTGCGCCGCGCTTGATGCCAAGCAGCGAATAGTAATCGAGGGTATCCAACTTCTACGGCCTCCAGGCCACCGATAATTTCACCAAGTCAGTTTTTTGATATTTATCCGCGCCCACGCGAACGACGTCCTCCGGTGCCGGTCAATTTTCCTCTTTGCTTATACATGACGACGCACATGTCATAGAGCGCCGAACCCGCCCGATCGTCGATCATGTGTTCTCCGTCGCGCGTAACGTACTCGACCTTGAACACGGAATCTTTACCCGGCCCTTCATTGTTGGTCATACGAATCAGGCGCGCTTCGTTTTTGTCCAGGTAGCCGCCGATGGTTCGAAAAATTTGTATTTGATTAAGGAACTCCTTAGCCGGCGACGGCTCGCCCCGTTTGCCTTCGCCCACCTGATCCAACTCTTCCAGATCTTTGACGGTATAGTGAATCGTCACCGGCGTCGGCGCCGGCGGTTCCTGGTAGCCACAATTCGCGAGATACTCATCTTGCGCCAGCTGGACATCGAATGTTCTTAACCCCCGGCGCTCGAGGTCTTGGGCGATGCAACGAAGGGCATCAGCGTATTTCATGCGCCGCATTATGGTGATTTCTTGAATCGACAGGCGAGGTAAATAGAGTTGTTTATATCGTTTCTGGACAATCTGTAACGTAAATGGTACGAACAGTCGGCCTAAAAATCAACTTAAAAATAGCGAGACTTGCTCGCCGCTCGGGCACACGTCGCGCCGTTTAGTCCTGCTGATGGCGTGTGAAGCTACTTGCGGGTTATATTCGGTGCTATTCGGGAATCGTGACGAGAGCATCCATCACCCCGATCATGCTGTCGCGGGTGACGAGCCTGGCTAGATCGGCTTCGCTCCACCTCTCGGTCCCTTGGGGGCGCAGGGGCAGAACCAGATAGCGGATATCGGCGGTACTGTCGTGCACTCGTACTTCGACGTCGTCCGCTAGATTCAGGCCGAACTCGCGCATCACGCCGCGCGGATCGACCACGGAGCGCTGGCGGTAATTGAAGCTCTTGTACCAATCGGGCGGTCTACCCAATATCGGCCGCGGATAACAGGAGCAGAGCGTGCAGACGACCATATGGCGAACTCGTTCCGTGTTTTCTAGAACGACAAATTCGTTGAGAGCGGTTGCATCGACGCCCATTTCAGCGCACGCCGCTTTAGGATCGGCGATGAACCGCGCTTTGAAAGCGGGATCAACCCAGGCGCGGGCCACGAGTTTAGCCCCGTTCGCCGGCGCGCGCGCCTCCTGGTAATCAATCTGACATTGAATGTCTTTCTCCGTGATGACGCCTTTTTCGATAAGCAGATCGCGGATCGCATAGATTCGTTTGGCGTAACTGCTCAATTCATGCTTCGGATGCTCGTGGCCGTGGGCGTCGCTTGGGACGTTACTCATTCTTGATTCCTCCTGACGCCACAGGTTCTAACCAATGCTCATAGATATCGACGAGAACTTTGTCTGTCCGCACCGCGGACTTGCCCCACACATCGCTTTGATCAAACGCAACGAGATAGAGCGTTTTTTTCGGCAAACCGTCACGACCGAACGCCAAGGATTCGGGATTTAAAAAATCGCCATGAACGCGTTCGATCCAGCCGGTCTTGCCGCGAATATACCACGGCGTCCGGATGTGGCCGGGGCGGTCTTCAACTTTTACTTTGACACGGTCGCCGGGTTTAAACTGTCCCGCTGCCGAGCTCACGGTTCGCCCCACTTGGCTTCGAATTCGGTGAGTTTACGATCGATCTCTTCCTTGGTGAGAATTTTTTTTTCGATGAGGATCGCTTCGATGCTGGCGATCCAGCGCTCGTAGTAGCTCATCTCGCGATAGACAGCAGAATCCATCTCTTCCCTGGCACGGCGCATCTCGTCGGTACGTTTGATGCCTTTCGCGCCGAGCGCTTGATTGACGGCATCTGCAAGAATTTCCCAGTCCGACAGCTGATGCTCGCTTTGATCGATCGGACCGCCGCCGGGAAGCCCGCCGATATCGTGATGCCCGCGCGCCATGATGATCTCTCTAACCTTTGAGGCGGCTGGCGAGCGCATTGTGCTCGTCTTTGATTGCCCCCGGCAGATGATCGCCGAAAGTGTCGAAGTATTCGCCCTGGCTTTTTAAATTACTTTTCCAGCCTTCGCGGTCGATGGCGACCAATTGATCAAGATCGGACTTGGAGACCTTTAAACCGCCGCCGTTGAGCGCTGACACTTTAGGCACATAACCGATCGGTGTCTCGTCCGCCGCGCCGGCTCCCTTCGAACGCTCGATCACCCAGCGCAGGACGCGCAAGTTTTCACCGAAGCCCGGCCAGATAAATTTCCCTTGATCATTGCGCTGGAACCAATTGACGCGAAAAATTTTCGGCGGATTGGTCGCACGCTTCGCCATCGACAACCAATGCCCCCAGTAGTCGCCCATGTTGTAACCGCAGAAGGGCAGCATCGCCATCGGATCGCGGCGCACGACGCCGACTGCGCCAGTGGCGGCCGCAGTGGTTTCCGACGCCAGAGTGGCACCGAGAAAAGTTCCATGCTGCCAGTTGAAAGATTGGTAAACCAGCGGCACGAGCTTGTTGCGGCGCGCGCCGAAGAGAATCGCGCTGATCGGCACGCCTTGGGGTTTTTCCCATTCGGCTGAGTAGGTCGGGCACTGTTTGATTGAAACGGTAAAGCGCGAATTCGGATGCGCCGCCGGCTGGCCGCTCGCGCGGTCCCAAGCTCTGCCGCGCCAGTCATGCGCGTTATTCGGTGTCGGATCGTCGTGACCTTCCCACCATACCGTCCCATCGGACCGTAACGCGACATTAGTGAAGATCGTATCTTTTTTGATGGTCGCCATGGCAGTGGGATTGGTTTTGGAGCCCGTCCCGGGCGCCACACCGAAGAAACCCGCTTCCGGATTGATCGCCCAGAGTCGTCCGTCGGAACCAACGCGAAGCCAAGAGATGTCGTCGCCGATGGTATGAATCTTCCAGCCTTTCATGCTTTCCGGCGGCACCAGCATGGCGAGATTGGTCTTGCCGCAGGCGCTGGGAAACGCACCGCAAACATAAGTGATCTCGCCATCGGGACTCTCAACTCCGACGATCAGCATATGCTCGGCAAGCCAACCCTCTTTTTCACCGAGCTTGCTGGCGATCCGCAGCGCGAGACATTTTTTGGCGAGCAAGGCGTTACCGCCGTACCCTGAGCCGACGCTCCAAATGGTGTTGTCTTGGGGATAATGACAGATAAAGCGCCGCTCCATGTCGAGGTCGGCTTTGGAATGCAGACAACGCGTGAAATCATCCGAGTCGCCGAGATGATCGAGGGCAATTTTCCCCATGCGCGTCATCAACCGCATATTGAGAACGACATACACACTATCGGTGATCTGGATTCCGACTTTGCTAAACGGAGACGCGGCCGGACCCATGAGAAAAGGAATCACGTATAGCGTTCGCCCGCGCATGGCGCCGGAAAATATCTTTGACAGCCGGTCATAGGACTCGGACGGTGCCATCCAATTATTATTCGGCCCCGCTTCTTCTTGTTGATCGGTGCAAATGAAAGTCAGATTCTCAGTTCGGGCCACGTCATTGGGTGCGCTGCGGTGCAGATAACAGCCGGGTAATTCCTTTTGGTTCAGGGGCATGAGATCGCCGTACCTCACCGCAACCTCGGTCAACCTGTCCTTCTCTTCTTCCGATCCATCGCACCAAAAAACATCATCGGGCTGGCACATGGCGGCCATGTCCTTCACCCAATTCTGGATATGTCGATTTGCGGCTACTGTACCGGATAAGCTCATGGGTTACCGATTCTTTCCTTTTCCCGGCGTTGTTGTTACCTTTGGCTCTTTTTGTGCGCAAATAAGTTCAAGCTATTGTCGCTCTCAATAGCTCTGCCTTAAAGCGGCCACGACGTTTGTTTTATTAGAGAAGCCTATCTGATGAAGCGCGGCGATGTCAATATTCCCACTACGCGCGGAAGATCCGAAATAGCCGCCAGCGCCCGGGGCCAACGTCTTCCACCCATTTGATTAGAGCCGCCAACTCGCCGCGGGAATCGAGAATCGCAACGTAGCTTTCGCCATTCTGGCGTGTGCCGATTCGCGCCAGCACTTCCTGCTGTCCTAGCCGCAATCGGGACAGCAACGGACTTTGCCAGGAAAAGGCGCGCAATTGAGCCAATGCCGAGTGCAGCGGAACCAGCGGGATAGAGCCCGTCGAGCAACGTTTTTCGAGTTCGTCGACGCCGATCGATTCAGCGATGGTCAAATGGTCGCAGGCGACCCGACGCAGGATTTTTAGATAAGCGCCACAACCGAGATCCTTTCCCATATCCGCCGCCAACGTGCGCACATAGGTTCCACGCGAGCACGTCACGTCGAATGCGAATTCCTGGTCACTTAGTTTGGTCAGGCAAAGCGCGTCGATCCTGATCGGACGCGGCTCGCGAGGAATTTCCTTTCCCTGTCGCGCCAAACGATATAGACGCACGCCGTCTTTTTTTAATGCCGAGAACATAGGCGGCACTTGTTGAAGCTTGCCGGTGAATTTTTTTTCCAGGGCGCGCAAGTCGGCTTCTCCGACCTCCGGCACCGGCTGTTCGTTCAACACTTTTCCCGTAGCATCCTGGGTGTCGGTTTCGACGCCCAGCACCATCACTCCATGATAGCTCTTCACGCCGCCAAGAAAGACATCGGCGACTTTCGTTCCTTCGTTGATTCCGACCAAGAGTAATCCTGACGCAAAGGGATCAAGCGTTCCGAGGTGACCGACTTTCTTGGCGCGCAAAATTTCTTTGACTTGGTGTACGACCTGAGCGGACGAGGGGCCTTCAGATTTGTCGATCAGGAGAATGCCGCTTCGCGTCATGAGCATAAGACCTGCGCCAACATGAGTTACGAAAAGGAATTAAACGGAGAACCTAAAGCGAAGCGATGTTAGGGTTTCACCGATCTGAGCAAGGATTCGATACGCTGGGCTTCCTCATCGGTTTCGTCGAAGGCAAATTCAATGGATGGCACGAAGCGCAGGTTCAGTTGCTTGCCGATTTTCGAACGGATAAATCCAGTGGCGCTCTTGAGCCCCGCCAACGCGTCACTTTTGTCGACGCCGGCGCCGAAGAGATTGAAAAAGACTTTAGCTTGCCGCAAATCTTTGGTGACCCGAACTGCGGTCAAATTCACCGATTGGAGCCGCGGATCGCGGATCTCTCGCTTCAAGAGCTCGGCGAGCAATTCCAGCAGCAAGTCACCGACACGATCTGAACGTTGAAACTCCATGACAAGAAAAATTTCCCGCGCTTCGCCGGCACGCCTGGCCTGCGGATGGCAGAAGCCAATTTAGCAATGAAAACATTCCACTTCGGCGCCGTTCAACTGCGCCAAACCGAGCGCTTCGACAAAATCAACCACTTTATTTAACGTCGCTTCGACAATCGGCTGGCTCGTGCCCGCAACGACAAATCCCAAAATCGTAGTCTGCCAAAGGTCGTGGTCGCCGCACTCGGTAACCGAGACGTTGAATTGGTTGACAACCCGCGCTTGGACGCTCTTGAGCACGCCGCGCTTGCCCTTGAGCGAGTGGTTTTCCGGAATGATTAGCTTGAGCTTGAGGACTCCCACGACCATGGGACAGACAAATTCTAAAACACAGCGCCGATCCGCGACTTAAACGCCGCTCAAGCGCGGTGCTTCGCGCCCGGCGGACGCCGGGGTGATCCGTCGTATCACCGGTGTGCGCTCGTACGCCTCGATGACATCGCCCTGTTTGATGTCCTGAAACCCTTCCAAGGAAAGCCCGCATTCGTAGCCCGCCGCCACTTCGCGCACGTCGTCTTTGAATCGTTTGAGGCTCGCCAGCTTGCCTTCATGAACCACCACTTGGTCGCGCAACAATCGCACCATGTTGCCGCGTGCGATCTTGCCTTCGGTCACGTAGCAGCCGGCGATGGTGCCCACGCCGACGATATTGAAGATCTGCCGGATCTCGACGCGCGCTTGCGTTTGCTCGCGGTACGTCGGCTCGAGCATGCCCTCCATGGCGGCGCGGACATCGGCCACTGCTTCGTAAATGATCGTGTAAAGTCTCACGTCGACACCTTCTTTGGCTGCCAACATCGCGCCCTTGGATTCCGGCCTGACGTTAAACCCGATAACGATTGCGTTCGAAGCCGCCGCCAGCAGGATATCGCTCTCCGTAATGCCACCGACCGATCCATGAATCACTCTGAGCTTGACTTCACTGGTTGACATCCGATTCAACGCGTCAGTCAGAGCCTCCACGGAACCCTGCACATCGGCTTTGAGCACCACGCGCAGCTCTTTGACGTCGCCGGTTTTAATCTGATCGTAAAGTTCCTCCAATGACACCTTGCTCGATTTTACCAGTTCCGTTTCTCTTTGCTTGCTCTGACGATACTCGGCCACCTGGCGCGCCTTGGCTTCGTCGGCCACGGCGACGAAAGAATCGCCCGCCAGCGGTACACCCTGCAAGCCGAGAATTTCGACGGGGAATGACGGCGGCGCAGACTCGACTTTGTGGCCCCGGTCGTCCACCATGGCGCGAACCTTGCCGTAATAGACGCCGCAGACAAACGCGTCTCCACCGTGCAGAGTGCCTTCCTGGACTAATACCGTCGCCACCGGGCCGCGGCCGCGATCTAACTTCGCCTCGACGATGGTACCGCGGGCAAGTTTATTCGGATTCGCTCTGAGCTCCAGAATATCGGCGTGGAGCAGGAGCATTTCCAGCAAATGCGGAATCCCTTCGTGGGTCTTTGCCGACACCGGCGCGAAGACCGCGTCACCGCCCCAGTCTTCGGCAACCAGGCCGTGCTCGGAAAGCCCGCGCTTCACTTTTTCAAGATTGGCGTCGGGTCGATCGATCTTGTTCACCGCGACGATGATCGGCACCTCGGCGGCGCGGGCGTGATTGATCGCCTCGACGGTTTGCGGCATGACCCCGTCATCGGCGGCGACGACCAACACGACGATGTCGGTCACTTCCGCGCCGCGCGCGCGCATGGCGGTGAAAGCTTCATGGCCCGGCGTATCCAAGAAAGTCACGCTGCGGCCAGCGACCTCGACATGGTAGGCTCCGATATGCTGCGTAATACCGCCGTGCTCCTGCGCGGTAACATGGGTGCTGCGGATCGCGTCAAGCAGAGAAGTCTTGCCGTGATCGACATGTCCCATGATCGTTACCACCGGCGGACGCGGCACCGATTCGGTGTCCAGCTCCTCTGCTTGATGTTCGATTTCCAAGACACTGTCAGCGTCAAAAGCAACGTTTTCCACTTGGTGATCGAACTCGGAAGCGATCAAAGTCGCCGTATCGGCGTCAAGCACCTGGTTGATCGTCGCCATCATACCCATGGTCATCAATTTTTTTATGACTTCGCCTGCCTTGATGCCCATTTCTCTGGACAAGTCGCCCACCGTGATGACTTCAGAAATCTTCACCACCCGTTTGCTGGCTCTGGGGACGGTGATCTCGGTTTTTCTGGTCTCTTTGCCCGGCAGCACGCGTTTTTTCTTGGGAATGCGCCCGCCGCGCAGCTCTTTTTCGCGTAGCTCCAGCACGTCCTGTTTCTTAACAACCCGCCGTTTGTGCCGCCCCGGCTTCGGCTTATCCTCACCGGTCGCTGGCTCAGCCGCGCCAGGCGGCGGCTTCTCCCCTTCCGGCACCCGTGCGCCCGCCTGAGCGGGCGGTCGGCGCAACACCGGCGTGGGTGCCGGTTCGATGCGCATGGCCTGCTTCAGGTCGATGCGCCCGAGAATCCGCGCGCCACGAGGCGCCTCCCGTGGCGCCGGTTCGTGGGTTCTCGCAGCGACTTCTGGTTGTTTCTGCGGCTCAGCTTGAAGGGGAGGCGTGTCGGGAGTCGATACGGCAACATCGCTCTCGTCCGGCGCTGCTGTCGTCTCTGCTTCGCTCGGCGCTTCCGCCGGGCCAGTAGATTCTTCAAACACTTCGATTTCTGCTTCGGTCCCGGCGGGGGTGTCTTCGATGAGCGGCGCGGGGGAGGTCGGCTCGACGTCGGGTGGCAATTCTGCCGTCGGCGCCGCGGCGGCTTCACTGGGTGCAATCTCAGTGCGGTTGACACGCCGGCGAATCACGTTGGCGCGCACCCGCCGTTCGATGACAGTTTCACGCGCTTCGGCGCCGTGCGCTTCGTCGTCGTTCTTGATCATTCGATCGGCGACGATTTTCTCTTCACCGACGTGAACTTGGGGCCGTTCTTGAGCGGCCAGAGCGGCGCGCACGCGCACCACCTCGTCGTCTTCGACGGCACTCTGGGCCTTTCGCCCTCTCATTCCCAACTTGTCAAGCTGGGCAATGAGATCCTTGGTCTCGATTGCCAATTCCTTAGCTAATAGATGGACTCTCGTCTTACCCATCTCCCTTTACTCCCAGTTTCGGTCCTTCAGTTCTTGGATCAATCGATCCTTGGCGGCGCGGCTGACCTCTACGTGAAACGCCCGGTAAATGCCCTTCCGCCGCAAAAACGCCTGCCAACAATCCTGCTTACGATGTAAATAACCGCCGCGTCCATTGGTCCGAGCAACCACCAATCTGCCTTGATCGACCAAAGTCAGCCGGATCAATCGATCCTGATCGTCTCGCTCCCCGCACCCTAAACATGTCCGCTGCGGATGGCGTCCCTTTTTTGGCACGCCTACTCGGGCGGCGACTCGTGCTCGGGTGCCGGCTCCGTCGCACTCGCTGCCGCAGCCGCGGCGGCCGCAGCCGCAGCAGCGGCTGCCGCCTCGGCCTCTCGGGCCCGTTTTTCGGCTACGTATTGCCGCGCTGAATTATGTAAAGCTTCAGCTTTGTCTTTGCTAATGCCTTCAACGTCGAGTATTTCCGCTAGGTCGCTATCCGCCACATCTTCCGCGGACTTAAATCCCGCTTGATAGAGCAGCTCCGAGGCAAAATCGCCGATTCCGGGGATCGCGCCAATGGATTGCCGCGCGCGACGTGTTTCTTCCTCGGCATCGGCTTCGCTGCGCACGTCGATGCGCCAGCCCGTGAGACGCGAAGCCAGCCGAACGTTCTGTCCCTTTTTGCCGATCGCGAGCGAAAGTTGATCGTCGGGCACGATGACTTCCATGGTATGATCCTCGTCATCGATAAGGATCTTGGAAACTTTCGCCGGCGCGAGCGCCCGGCACACATATTCCGCCTGATCTGGAATCCAGTGCACAATGTCGATCTTCTCGCCGCGTAATTCTTGCACGACCGATTGCACCCGAGTGCCCTTCATGCCGACGCAGGCGCCTACCGGGTCGACATCCGGGTCATGGGAAAGCACGGCGATTTTCGCCCGCCCACCCGGTTCCCGCGCCGCCCCTTTGACTTCGACGATCCCTTCATAAATCTCGGGAACTTCCTGCGCAAAGAGCTGAGTCAGCATGCCCGGATGGGTGCGCGACAAAACGATCTGCGGCCCCCGGCTGGTAATCTCCACACTCACGATGTAGGCACGGATCCGATCTCCTTGACGGTAGCGCTCGCGCGGCACTTGCTCTTTTTCTGGAAGAATCGCGTCGGTGCGGCCGAGATTGACGATGATGTTGCGCTTTTCAAAGCGCTGCACGATACCGTTGACCAGTTGGCCTTCGCGTCCTTTGAACTCGTTGTAGATGATCTCCCGTTCCGCATCGCGCAGTCGCTGCACGATATTTTGCTTGGCCGCTTGCGCGGCGATGCGACCGAACAGGCTCGAGTCGAGCTTGCAAAGCAATTCGTCGCCGATCTCGGCGTCCGGATCGAGATTGTCCTTGGCTTCTGCCAAGGTGATTTCGGTGGCCTCGTCTTGCACTTCGGCGACTACGGTTTTAGCTTCGAACAGCTCGACTTCACCGATCTCGGGATTGAACTGCGCTTCGATTTTGCGCTGGTGGCCGAACTTTTTCTTCGCCGCCGAAATCATGGCGTTTTCCAAAGCGCTGATGAGAATCGCTTTTTCGATTCCCTTTTCCTTGCTGACCTGTTCGATGACTCTATTTAGATCCTGCTGCATAGGCTGCACTCCAGTCGTGCTCGTAATTGGATTTTTCAATCTGGGCAAACGGAATCTCGCAGCGCGCGCCGTCTTGACTCAAGACGATTATCTCCTTTGAAACCTCGAGCAGCTGACCCAAAAAAGAGCGCCGGCCGTTAATCATCTCACGCGTACGCACACGAATGTTCTTTCCCACAAAAGGCACGAAATGCTCGGGCCGCCTGAGCGGCCGATTGATGCCAGGCGAGGAAACCTCCAGTGTATAGGCGCCGTCTACGACATCGTTGGCGTCGAGGAGCTCGCTTAGCTCCCGGCTCACGCGGCTCAACTCGTCCATAGTCGGACCACCCGCTTTATCAAGATACAATCGCAAGACGCGGCCGCCGCGAGTGCCCTCGGGTTTAAGTTCGATGTCAAAAACTTCCAATCCTAGCTTTTCCGCCAAAGGCGCGGCGAGCGCCCAAATGCGGGCGATGGTCGCATCCATCCTTTCGGCTCCCAAAAACAAAAAAAGCGGGCAAAGCCCACTTCAGTGTTAACTTCTAAAGTGTAAGAAAATTAATACCATGTGAAACCTGACCAATGCAAGGCCTGGATCTCTTTCTGCCGTTGCGCCACGAGCGGTATTTGCTATGATTCGAGTCTCAAAAAAAATCCATTGGTGACCATGAGAAACTTGATTCCGTCGAAACGGCGATCGCCTGCACAAATATCCTGGGAGCAAATCCTCGCCAATTTGGACGACGGTGTGGTCACGCTTGATGGCGATGGCAAAGTCATTTTCTTCAATGAAGCCTCGGAAGTGCTCACCGATATTTCTTCCGGGGCGGCTGCCGGCCAGCCACTGGAGCAGATCTTCAAACGCGAGCCATGGCTGATCGATCTCGTCAAGCGAACCCATCCGCCGCACCAAAAACGAGCCAGCGGCGAAGGTGATTTTATCAATCGCTGGGGCCGAAAGATTCCCGTCGGCATCACCGTTTCGCCGTTGCAAGACCGCCACGGTCATTTTGTCGGTACGATTCTACTGCTGCGCGATATCAAGCGGCGCAAAGAACTGGAAGAAGATCTCAAGCGCGCCGACCGGCTCGCCCTGATGGGCACTCTGGCGGCGGGTTTGGCCCATGAAATTCGTAATCCGCTCGGCGGCATTAAAGGAGCAGCGCAGTTGCTCCGCCGCTCCGCCGATGCTGATCCTTCGGTGCGTGAATTTACCGGCATCATGATCCGCGAAGTTGACCGGGTGAATCAACTGATCGAACAACTCCTCAATTTGTCGCGCCCCGCGCAACTGACGCTCGCCCCGGTGAATATTCACGAGGTGTTGGAAGAGGTATTGCTCCTCGAAGGCCAAACCGTTGGCGACAAGGAACTGCACGTGCGCAAGCGGTTCGATCCGAGCCTGCCGCCGATTCGCGGCGACCGCGCTCAATTGACTCAAGTCTTTCTCAATCTGGTGAAGAACGCTTTCCACGCAATGGACAGCGGCGGCGTTCTCACCGTCACCACCAGGGTGGAAACGGATTATCACATCCGCGAGCACGGCACCGCCCCTAATCGCTTCATCTGGGTCGATCTTGCCGACGAAGGACGTGGCATCGGCGAAGAAGACCTGCCGCATATTTTTTCACCGTTCTTCTCAACCAAAATTAACGGCACCGGACTCGGCTTGGCCACATCCTATCGCATCATCCGCGAACATGGCGGCTCGATCCGAGTCGAGAGCACCGTAGGAAAAGGCAGCACCTTCAGAGTCTCATTGGTGGTGGCGGACTAAGCTAAGATGGATCAAGGAAAAATTCTTGTTACCGAAGACGAGGAATCGCTGAGATTTGTCCTCCAGAAAGCTCTCGAAACCGAAGGCTATTGGGTTCAAATCGCGGCCAACGGCGCAACCGCGCGGCGGCTGCTGACCGACAGCCACTTCGACGTCTCGTTGATGGATATCAAATTACCCGACGTCGATGGTTTGGAGTTGCTTAAGGAGACCAAAGAACACGGCATCGACACCGCGATGATCCTGATGACCGCGCAGAATACCATGCGCAACGCCATCGGCGCCATGAAGAATGGCGCCTTTGACTATATCACGAAGCCATTTGATCTCGACGAGGTCTTGGTGCTGGTCAAGCGGGCGATGGATAGCCGCAAGCTCACCCGCGACTTTCGCGAACTCAAAGAAGAAGTCAAAAAGCGCTTCGAGCCTGGCGTCAACATTATTGGCACCAGTCCGAGCATGCAGGTCGTCTACAAAACCATCGGCCAAGTCGTTGATACGCTGGCGACAATTTTGATTCTCGGCGAGAGCGGCACCGGCAAGGAACTGGTTGCCAAAACGATCCACTATAATTCGCCGCGCTGGAATCAACCCTTCGTCGCAATCAACTGCGCCGCGATTCCGCGCGATTTGCTCGAGAGCGAATTGTTCGGCCATGAAAAGGGATCTTTTACCGGCGCTCTCGACCGCCGACTCGGCAAATTTGAATTGGCTGATGGCGGCACGCTGTTCTTGGACGAGGTGGGTGACATTCCTTTGGAGCTACAGACCAAGCTGTTACGCGTGTTGCAGGATCACGAGTACAGCCGCGTCGGCGGGCGAGACGTTCTGAAAGCCGATGTGCGCATTTTGGCCGCCACCAACCAGGATCTCGACAAAGCGGTCAAAGAGAAACGTTTTCGCGAAGATCTTTATTTTCGTCTCAAAGTGATTCCGATCTATCTGCCGCCGTTGCGCGAACGGCGCGGCGATATTCCGCTCTTGATCGGCTATTTCATCGACAAGATCAATCGCGAAATGGGCATTCAAATCTCCGGTGTTTCGCCGGAGGCGCAAAGGCTTTTGGAAGAACATACTTGGCCGGGCAACGTGCGTGAATTGGAAAACACGCTGATCCGCGCCGCCGTCTTGTCCTCGGGTCCGATCTTGTTTCCCAAGGATTTCACGTTACAAAACAAACCGACAACGACGACGCTGGAAGTCGATCAACTTTCATTGGAAGAGATTATCCGGCACAAGCTCGAAGATTACTTTCGCCGCACCGAAGGCGTCGACGTTGATAACCTTTATTCGCTGGTGATCGAACGAGTCGAGCGCCCGCTGATCGAGCTGACGCTCAAAAAAACCAAAGGCAATCAGATTCGCGCCGCGCAGATTCTCGGCATCAATCGAAACACGCTCCGGAAGAAAATTACCGACCTGCGCATCGAGCTCAAGAAGGCACCATCCTGAAACTCAATGCCAGCGCTCATCCTGCCGCCGCTCTACGCGATGCTCGACCCGGAACAAACCAGGGGACGCGCCGCTGAGACCGTATTGCGTGAGCTGCTTGCCGGTGGCGTTTCGATTCTCCAGCTGCGCGTCAAGTCATTAGCACCGAGCGATTTTTTTGCGCTGGCGAGACGGGCGCGAGTAGAGACGCAGGCGCGTGGCTGTAAGTTAATCATCAACGATCGGGCCGATATTGCGCTCGCATGCGACGCCGACGGCGTTCATCTCGGACAAGACGACCTGCCGCTCGCCGCCGGCAGAAAACTCATGGGGGAAAAGATCGTCGGCATTTCGACTCACAATATCGAGCAAGCTCGAGAAGCAGAACGAAACGGCGCCGACTATATAGGCTTCGGTCCCATGTTCGGTACGAGCACGAAAAACACCGGCTTCGCGCCTCGCGGCATTGAGATGTTGCGGCAAATCCGCGCGGAGGTGAAATTACCGATCGTTGCGATTGGCGGGATCAACGAACAAAACGTTCAACAAGTCTGGCAAGCCGGCGCCGGCTCGGCGGCGATCATCAGCGATATCTTGGGCACCGATGATGTCTTGTCAAAAACCAAGCGAATCATCGCGGCTAAGGCTAGTGACTAACGACTGATCCATTGGGAAGGTGCAGCTTGGCAAGCGGCTTCAAGACATCGCCTGACAATCGCTACTTTGAAGATTACGTTCCTGGTATCGTCCATGAGTTTGGTTCCATCACCGTCGACGAAAAAGAAGTTCTCCAATTCGGCAAACGCTATGTTCCGCTCTCTTATCACGTCGACAAGGAAGCTGCGAAGAAAAGCATCTACGGCGGCTTGATTGCCAGCGGCTGGCACACTGCTGCGCTGATGATGCGCGCCTACACGGAGAACTATCTCTCCCAGGTCGCTAATCTGGGATCGCCCGGAGGTGACGAATTGCGCTGGGACAAGCCTGTCTTTCCCGGTGACGTTTTGTCCGTGCGCGCGACGGTTCTCGAAGCGCGCCGCTCCGAATCCCGCCCGGACCGCGGCATCGTGCACACGTTCATCGAAGTTCTAAATCAAACACGCGAAGTAGTGATGAGCATGAAGATGGTGAATTTCGTGCGATGCCGGGAAGGCTTGGGCGCGAAATAAAATCAGTATAATGTCCCCGGAATTCGAGCGGTTCAACCCGGCACGGCCTAAAAGGGTCACTCAATAGTTAGGTCCGGAGGAATAATGATCAACGAGTCGCAAGCCCGAGCATTTGCGTCCGAGTGATCGCCGGACCTAAGCGTCATAACCATAGTGTGCCGGCGGAAACACAGGGATGGCGATCGATCACCAGCTCATAGCTCAATCTCACCCAGTGGTAATCGTCTTGCAGCTTCTTCAAAACAATCCAAAGGCATTTAATACATCCGGGAAGCCGACCCAACAAGAAACGGAATTGGCGGATTTCAACCGCATCCGTTGTCCTTTATGCAAATGGCAACCCAAACCATCGCATCGTTGGTTTTGCGCGCCGTGCGACTATCCAGAATTTTTTGCCGATGGTTGCGGTGCGTGCTGGAACACATTCACGACGCGAGGTCGTTGTCCTGGCTGCAGACATCAATGGCGCTGGACGGCGTGCTTGAATTGCGGAGGCTGGTCTTTACACGCGGACTGGTACGAAAACAAATCGACGAAACCACGATGAGTCAAGACCACGCGATCAGAATTCTTCACGCACTCGCAAATAACTCGCAAACCGCGGCAGGCCCGTGTTGGTCAGGCCGCGATAAGTGTAGGTGACGGTCGTCCCCACCGGCGGCGGATTCTTGCGCACTTCGTCGGTAAATCCGGTGCCGATCAGAAATCGTTTTCCGTCAAGCGCTCGCACGCGCAGCGCGCCGAGCCTGCCTTGGTATTTGCCTTTGCCGGGAACATGCTCGATCACCACCGCCTCGGTATCCTGTAACGGCTTGAGCTTGAGCAGCACGTCGCTGCGGCCGGTGACATAAGAAGCGTCAGCCAAATGCAGCATGAGCCCTTCGCCGCCGCCACGCACGACTTCGTCCAATCTACGTTTGAGTACGGCGCGGTCAGCGACACGAAATTGCTCTACCGCAACCAATTGCCCCCAGCCCGCCTGCGCCACGATTTCTTTAATGCGTCGGGCGCGCTCGGCGAAAGCGCCGGGCGCACTGGGCAGTTCAAAGATCATGTAGTTGATCTGACGCCATTCGTCGTCCTGCGGCGCGGTCTTGCGCACGATGCCGGAGAGCGCCTCGAAGCGTCCGCGCCCCAACCATAGCTCGCCGTCCAACGCGGGCGCCGGCAGTTTGGCAATAAACCAGGGCGGCGCATTGACCGCGCGGCCGCTGCGAAAGCGCAGCACCCTGCCGTCCCACATCGCCCGCACGCCGTCGTATTTTTCGCTGACGAGATATTTGGTCGGGTCAACCTGCGGTCCAAGCTCGTTGGCCAACAGCAACGCCGGCGGCTTCGCGCTCGGCTCTGCCGCCGGCGTTGCTTCGCGGAAGCATGCAATCAACGTACAGGCCAAGAGGAGGACCGAAAGATGTTTGAGCTTGCGTTGCCTCAACGTCGTTCCTCCGTGGAGACGCACCGGTTGCCCCCGAACCAGCGCGAATCGACGCACAGATTTGCCGGGTTGAAAATCGGCGAGCTGAATTTTTGCACCGGCATTATCCCGGCTCGCTAGGCTTCGTCCGCTTCGTCGAAAGTAACATCATTTCGTTCCGTGTAGTTCTCAAAACGCGTGTACTCGGCAAGGAAAGTGAGGGTAATCGTTCCGGTGGGGCCGTTACGCTGTTTCTCGACGATGACTTCCGCTTTACCTTTCACATCGTCGTTGTTTTTGTCATAAAGCTCTTCTCGGTAAATGAACATGATCACATCTGCATCTTGCTCAATGGCACCGGATTCACGAAGGTCCGACATCTGGGGCTTTCTCCCGGTCCGATCTTCGACCTTGCGATTGAGCTGCGAGAGCGCGATCACCGGAACGTTTAACTCCTTGGCGAGCGCTTTTAAGGAGCGGGAGATCTCCGAAATCTCCTGTTCGCGGTTGTTGGCATTGCCCATGCCGCGCATAAGCTGCAGATAGTCGACGACGATAAGACCGACTTTTTTTGAGTGGTCACGCAACAATCGGCGTGCCTTGGCGCGTAGTTCGAGAACGGAAATCGCGGGCGTGTCATCGATGTAGATCGGCGCTTCGTGCAACTTTCCCGCCGCCTTGGCGAGCTGCGGAAAATCGCGCTCGCCCAAATAGCCGGAGCGAACTTTGGCACTATTCACCCGAGCTTCGGAGCAAAGCATGCGCAAAACCAACTGCTCCTTGGCCATTTCGAGCGAAAACACGGCGGCGCCAACACCGTTATAAGCAGCGTTGGTGGCGATGTTTAGAGCAAATGCGGTTTTACCCATGCCGGGGCGGCCGGCGACAATGATGAGATCTGCCGGCTGGAGCCCCGCGGTGAGTTTATCTAAATCTTCATAGCCGGTGGGCACACCGGTCACCATCTCCTTGCGCTGGTAGAGTTTGTCGATGGTCTTGAGCGTGTCGGTGATCATGTCGCCGACGGCGACAAAAGCAGCTTTAATCTTTTTCTCGGAGATCTCGAAAATGACTTTTTCTGCGGCGTCGAGAAATTCTTCGACGTTTCCCTGCTCTTCGTAGCCGCGGGTGGCGATTTCCGTCGCCGTGGTGATCAGACTGCGAAGGATCGCCTTCTCGCGCACAATGCGGGCGTAGTAGGAAATATTGGCGGCGGTCGGCACGAAATCGGCCAACGCCGCAAGATAAGCGCTGCCGCCAACCGCTTCCAATTCGTTTTTGCTCTTTAAGAAATCGCTGAGCGTGATCAAATCCACCGGCTCGCTGCGGTCGGTGATCTCGATCATGGCACGAAAAATTTTGCGGTGTGATTCCCGGTAGAAGTCTTCGGCGCGGAGGGTCTCTAGAACCTGATTGATAGCGTCATTGTCGAGCAAAACGCCGCCGAGGACCGAGGACTCGGCTTCTAAATTTTGCGGCGGTACCTTGCGTAGGTTATCTTCTAACGTGGCCATCGGTGGTACAAAAGGTGCGAAAGAGATCTTCAGCACGAGTAACTTAAAAAAAAATTCCGCTAGGGGAATGTAAAGAATATAAATCAAAAAGCAAGAAAAATTTTGCCTTCAGCAAAAAATACTTTTGCTCGTGGCAGCAAAAATTAGCTTGACTGCAAAACGCGAATAAGCGGCGCACCAGGAGCGCAAAATATTTCCACAGAGAAGTCACAGCTTGTGAACAATTTATTCACAACCGCCGATGATTGACAACGGCGGTGCGGTTAAAGGCAAACGGGAGAAAAAGATTCAACCGAGTTAAGTTCGGTTGTATGCGGCCGTCACCGTGGTATGGATCCCGCCGCGCACATTGAAGTCGCCGACCACGGTCATTTTGCGCGGCTGGCACGCCTGCACGAGATCGTCGAGAATCTTATTCACCACCGCTTCGTGAAAAGCGCCTTCGTTACGATAGGACCAAAGATAAAGCTTTACAGCCTTGAGCTCGACGCAAAGCTTGTCGGGAACATAATGGATTCGGATCGTGGCAAAATCCGGCTGCCCGGTGCGCGGGCAGACGCAAGTGAATTCCGGGCATTCCATGTCGATCTCGTAATCGCGCTCGGGCCGCGGATTGGCGAAGGTTTCCAGCGTGGTGCTTGGTGTCGAAGGCATGCGTCTATCTTAGCTTGCGGCAAAACTATTTCCAAATCGCCGGGTTAACTTGACTTGCCCGGATGCCGATGATAACCGCTAAAAGCAGGTTAATCTTTAGAGGATGATTAGGTGAGCAAACCAAAGGAACCAAAGGCAGGAGAAAAGCTCAGCGAAGCCGACGCGAAAGCCTACGTCGATTATCTCTACTCAACGCTCTACAAATACGCCCACGAAAAAATCTTCAAGGGCGCTTTCATGACCCAACTCCGCGAAGGCAAATTGCCAATGCCGGTAATGCGCCAGTTTTTTAAAAACTGGGGCCATTTTTCTCTGGAAGTAAACGCGCTCAATGCCGTATCTTATTATACGCACCTGCCTTTTTTCGTCCGGAATTTCGATTTGCTCGGGCCTTTTTGCGCCAAGATCGCCGATGAATTGATTTCCCCCAGAGCCCCAGGACATGTATTGGTGCTGCTCCAAACGGCGGAAAAGATGGGTCTCAACAAAAAAGAAATGCTCGAAGATCCCTATCTCCCGGCCGCCCGCGCGATCAATGATTTTTGCCACAAAATTTTTATCGATGGCTCGATCGTCGAGCTGTGGGGGCTGCACGTCTTTGAAGAATCGCTTTCCATGTGGTCCGGCCAATGGTTTACGGCGTTGACGACTCACTACGGCTTCAGCAAGCACGACGCGGTCTATTTTTCTACCCACGAAGAAGCGGACATGGACACCCACAAGCTCGGTGAAGGCGGCGAAGAAGCGATGGGCCACGGCGCGTTCAACCGCACCGTGCTCACCCGCGCGTTGCAGGACAGCGTGGAATTTCGCGCCGGCTATTCGATGGAATACTGCGCCCTGACGATGGTCGACTTGCACGCTCAGATGAAGCAAGCGGCGCTGGATAATCCTTATAATCCATAAATCCAAGTCTAGTCTAAGCTGGCCGTCCCAGGCCAACACGCTCGGTGCCAGTATCAGTGATGACGGATAGCGAACTCGATTCTCTGCGCTCCATCCTCGACAATTTGGCGCCGCAAGGCCGCGCCGCGCTTTTGCCGGCCTTGCACGCCGCACAGCAATTTCATGGCTGGATTCCCGAAGCCGTTGCGTCCGAGGTGGGCCGCGCCTTGGGTGTGCCGTTGGCCGACGTGTACGGTGTTATCGATTTCTATGAGATGCTTTCCGGTGAGCCATTGGGTCGAACCGTGGCGCGTGTGTGCGCGGCGCCCATCTGCGCTCTGGCGGGCAGCGATGAGTTGGCGAACGCTCTGTGCCGCCATCTGAAAGTGGCGCCGGGCGAAGTCAGCTCGGATAGCGCGTTCACAGTAGAGCACGCCCCCTGTTTGGGCTTGTGCGATCACGCGCCGGCGGTTCTCGTGGGCGAAACTGCTCTTGGACACGCCGATCCCTCGCAAGCGGCCGCCATTTGCACCGACGGCGGAGAGAGACCGATTAGCTTCGTCGGCGGCGACATCCGCGTCCTTACCGGCAACTGTGGTCAAGGTCATCCCACCTCCTTTGCCGATTACAGCAGCGGCGGTGGTTATGCAGGACTGAAAAAGGCTTTGACGATGGCGCCGCAAGATGTAGTCGCAGAGCTGAAGACTGCGGGATTGGTCGGCCGCGGTGGCGCGGCATTTCCCACCGGCATCAAGTGGGAAGGAGCCGCGAAGTCGGGGCGCCATCCCAAGTACATCGTGTGCAACGCCGACGAGTCCGAACCCGGGACCTTCAAAGATCGCACTCTCATGGAGGAAGACCCGCACCGCACCATCGAAGGGATGATCATCGCAGCCCATGCCGTGGGCGCGAGTCGGGGTTACATTTATATCCGCGGAGAATATCCTTGCGCCTTCAAAGTCATGAGCGAAGCGGTGGCCGAGGCGCGGCTGGCCGGCATCATTGGCAAAAACATTTTTGGCTCCGGATTGGACTTCGATATAGAAATGCGGTTGGGCGCCGGTGCTTATATTTGCGGCGAAGAAACCGCGCTGTTGGAATCCATCGAAGGCAAGCGCGGTCTGCCGCGCATCAAGCCTCCCTTTCCCACCACCCACGGCTTATTCGGCAAGCCCACCGTGATCAACAACGTGGAGACATTCTGCAACGTTCCGCTGATCATCGAACGCGGCGCCGCAGAGTATCGAAAAATCGGCACGGAACGCTCGCCGGGTCCGAAGCTGTTTTGTGTGTCAGGTCAGATCCAGCGGCCCGGTCTGTACGAGGTACCATTTGGCATCACCTTGCGCCATTTATTGTTTGATCTCGCCGGCGGGCTGAAACCGGGACGCAAGCTTCAAGCGGTGCTCATGGGCGGCGCAGCGGGCGCGTTCGCCGCCGAGAAAGACCTGGATGTCATTCTGTCCTTTGAGAACCTGAGCGCCGCGGGCTTGCCGCTCGGATCCGGCGCAGTCATGGTCTTCGACGATAGCGCGGACATGCGCGACGTGCTGAAGCGGCTGACGCAGTTCTTCGCAGACGAAAGCTGCGGCAAATGCTATCCCTGCCAGCTCGGCGCGCGGCGGCAGTATGAAATTCTCGACCGGACCGCGGCTGGACGCCCCATTGCCGGCGACCGCGAACGCCTATCCGATGTGGGCGGCACGATGATCGACGCCTCCCTGTGCGGCCTCGGCCAGACGGCGGCCACGGCGGTCCTGAGCGCGATCAAGCTATGGCCGGAGATGTTTGAAAAGCAAACGTAGGAGTTGGAGCAATGGAGTACTGGAGTGATGGAGTGATGTTTCCAGACCCAACACTCCAACACTCCAATTACTCCAATTGTGAACACGCGAAGGGTGAATCCTTATGGCTGACATGACACTCACCATCGACGGCGATTCGGTCACCGTACCCGCAGGGACGACGATCCTCAAAGCTGCGGAGAAGCTCGGCCGGCATGTTCCAACCATTTGCTATCATGACCATTGCACTGCGAACGGTCTCTGCCGCATCTGCGTGGTCGAAGTCGACGGCGTAAAGCCGCTTGTGCCGGCGTGCTTGAGCCGGGTCAGCGAAGGCATGAAAGTCTCCACGTCGAGCGCCCGCAGCGAGCGCAGCCGCCGTACGATTCTCGAAATGCTCGCCTCGGCCGTGGATCTTTCTCAGGCGCCGGAAATTAATAAGTTCATCGAAGATTATCGCGCCGACCGCGCGCGCTTTCCCGAAGCCGAACGGCGCGAGGTTCCGGTGCTCGATGATAATCCAATGTATCTTCGCGATTATTCCAAGTGCATTCTCTGCTGGCGCTGTGTTCAAGTGTGCGCCGAGGACGCGCAGTTCACCTTCGCGATCAACTTCAAAGGGCGCGGTTTCGATACCGGCATCGGCACCTTCTTTGACAAGCCCATGACTGAAACGACTTGCGTATTTTGCGGACAGTGCGTCGGCGTCTGCCCCACCGGCGCGTTGAAGTCCAAGCGCGAGGCGCTGCTCGAAGAGGGATTCTCGTTGGATGAAATCATGCAGGCAACCAGGGGCGGAAAAAAGCGCCGGAGGAAGTCGCCATGATCACCGCCGATCGCATCGTACCGACCACTTGCCCGTACTGCGGAGTGGGATGCAATCTTGAGCTGCACATCAAGGACGATTTCGTCTACAAGGTCACGTCGCCTTTCGACGCGGTAGTCAATCACGGCAACCTGTGCGTCAAAGGACGCTTCGGCTACGATTTCGTTTACAACAAGGACCGGGTGACGACGCCGCTCATACGTAAAAAAGCGCAGGCACCCGGCGCGCGCACGCAGGCGTTCGACCGCGACCAATGGCGCGAGGTCTCGTGGGACGAGGTCCTCGACTACACCGCCGACCGGATGGTGGAAATTTACCAGCGCGATGGCGCCGACGCCATGGCAGTCTACTGCTGCGCCAAGGCGACCAACGAGGACAACTACCTCCTGCAAAAGCTTTTCCGCGCGCTGTTCCGCAGCAATAACATCGATCACTGCACCCGCTTGTGCCATGCGGGCTCCGTGGTCGCGCTGCAAATGGCCATCGGCTCCTCGGCGATGAGCAACACCGCCGCCGAAGTGATTCACAGCGACGTCTTTCTCGTGACCGGCTCCAACACAGCGGAAACCCATCCGATCATTGCGC
>WNGI01000173.1_pt1 | contig 43626 bp, 36 predicted proteins | sample 5400621 | NCBI WGS metagenome assembly WNGI01 (sample SAMN13153374, study PRJNA577476) | soil metagenome | isolation source: 20 cm soil or saprolite under Garry oak tree replicate 1 | place: USA:California | collected 2016-06-15
TTCTCGATCGGCGTGCGGATCACCTGGCCGCCTTCGGAGATGACGATCAACTGCTCCTCCTCGGGGTTGACCACGACGCGCATCCCGACCAGCGGACCGGTCCGATCGGTGACAGCCATGGTGTAGACGCCCTGGCCGCCGCGGGAATGCGCCGGGTACTCGGCCAGCGGCGTGAGCTTGCCGTAGCCTTTTGCCGAGACGACCAGCAGGTGCGCATCGTTGCGCACGATATCGAAGCCGGCGACGAGCGCATCCTTGCGCAGGGTGATGCCCCGGACGCCGGTCGTGTCACGGCCCATGGGGCGGACCTGCTTCTCGCTGAAGCGCACCGCCTTGCCATCGGTGGTGGCGATGATCAGCTCGTCACCGCCCGAGCTGAGCTTGACCCAGTTCAACTCGTCACCCTCTGTCAGGTTGATGGCAATCAAGCCGTTGCGCCGAACCTGGCTGTAGAGGCGTGCTGGTGTCTTTTTGATCGTGCCCTGCTTGGTGACCATCACCAGGTAGCGATCCTCGGCCCAGTCGGTGATGCCAATCACGGCGGTGATCTTGTCCTTGGGGTCGATGTCGATCAGGTTTGCCGCCGGCAAGCCTTTCGCCTGCCGGTTGACGTCGGGGATTTCATGAACCCGCAGCCGGAAGACCGAGCCGTGGTTCGTGAAGAAGAGCATGTCCGAGTGTGTGGAGGCGATGGCCAGGTGCTCGACGAAGTCGGACTCAACGCGGGCCGCGCCGAGGATGCCTTTGCCGCCGCGGCGTTGCGGCCGGTAGGTGGTGGCCGGCACCCGCTTGACATAGCCCCGGTGGGTGAGCGTGACGACCACGTCCTCCTTGGGCACCAGGTCTTCCTCGTTGAGCTCGACAGAGCCCTGGAAGTCCAGCGTGGTTCGGCGGGCATCGCCGTACTTCTTCTTCAGATCGCCCAGGTCGTCCTTGATCAGCAGCATGATCTTCGCCTCGTGCTGCAGGAGATCCTCGAGATAGGCGATCCGCTTGATGACCTCCTCGTACTCCTCCATGACCTTGTTGCGCTCGAGGCGGGTGAGGCGGCCCAACCGCATGTCGACGATGGCCTTCGACTGACGCTCCGACAGCTTGAAGCGCTCCTGCAAACGCTCCTGCGCGGTCTTCTCATCCTGCGACTCGCGGATGGTCTTGATGACGGCATCCAGGTTGTCGAGCGCGATCTTGAGGCCTTCCAGGAGGTGGGCACGATCCCGAGCGCGCTCGAGTTCGTACCGCGTCCGACGGGTGAGGACATCGCGGCGATGATCGATGTGGTGCTGGAGGAGCGCCTTGAGATTGAGGACCACCGGGCGGCCTTCCACCAGCGCCAGCGAGATCACCCCGAAGGTGGTCTGCAGCGCGGTGTGCTTGTAGAGGTTGTTGAGGACCGTGAGTGCCCGGGCATCCTTCTTCAACTCGATGACGATACGCATGCCCTGACGGTCGGACTCGTCGTTCAGGTCCGCGATACCTTCCAGCTTTCGCTCACCGACCAGTTCGGCGATGCGCGCGACGAGCGTCGCCTTGTTGACCATGTAAGGGATCTCCGTGATGATGATCCGTTCGCGGCCGTTCTTTGCCTCTTCGAAGGTGTGGCGGGCGCGCACGATCAGCCGACCGTGACCGGTGCCGTAGGCGGCGGCGATCCCCTCGCGGCCGATGATGATCCCGCCGGTCGGAAAGTCCGGTCCCTTGACCAGCTTCATCAGGTCCTCGGTGGTGGCATCCGGATGGTCGATGAGATAGATCTCGGCGTCGCAGACCTCGGCAAGGTTGTGCGGGGGGATGTTGGTGGTCATGCCGACCGCAATGCCCGACGAGCCGTTAAGCATCAGGTTCGGCAGCCGGGCGGGCAACACGAGTGGCTCCTGCCGGGTCGCGGAATAGTTGTCGCCGAAGTCGACGGTGTTCTTCTCGAGGTCGACCAGCAATTCGGCGGCGATCGGGGCGAGCCGCGCCTCCGTGTACCGGTAGGCGGCCGCCGAGTCGCCGTCGATCGACCCGAAGTTGCCCTGGCCGTCGACCAGCGGGTAGCGCAGCGAGAAGTCCTGCGCCATCCGCACCAGGCTGTCGTAGACGGACATATCGCCGTGGGGGTGGTAATGCTTGAGCACCTCGCCGATGATCGCGGCGCACTTCTGGTAGCGGGCGCCGGGCGTCATCCCCTGCTCCTGCATCGCGTACAGGATGCGGCGGTGAACAGGTTTCAGGCCGTCGCGAACATCCGGGAGCGCTCGACTCACGATGACGCTCATCGCGTAGTCCATGTAGCTCGAGCGCATCTCGTTCTCGAGCTGCAGCGGCAAGACCGTACCGATGTTGAGTGGTTCCATTTAGACCTCTGCGCGCAAGAGTTGGTTCTTAGTTGTTGTCAAAGCGCTTGAGCACGATGCAGGCATTCTGGCCGCCGAAGCCGAACGAATTCGACATGGCGACCTTGATCTCATGGCGGCGCGGGCCGTCGGGCACGTAGTCCAGGTCGCAGTCCGGGTCGGGGTGTTCGAGGTTGATGGTGGGGTGCACCATCCCGTGGTTGATGCTGAGGATCGACGCGATCGCCTCGACGGCGCCCGCCGCGCCGAGCAGGTGACCGATCATCGACTTCGTGCTCGAGATCGGAATCCGCTTCGCCCGGTCTCCCATGACCCGCTTGATCGCCGCCGTCTCGGACTTGTCATTCAGCTGCGTCGACGTGCCGTGGGCATTGATGTAATCGACCTCCGCGGGGCCGGTGTGCGCATCCTCGAGCGCCTTCGCCATGGCGCGGGCGGGACCGTCCCCATCTTCCTCGGGCATCACGATGTGGAAGGCATCATCGGTGACCGCGAAGCCGATGATCTCGCCGTAGATCTCCGCCCCCCGGTTCTGCGCGTGCTCGAGCGTCTCCAGGACCAACATGCCGGCGCCCTCACCCGGGACGAAGCCGTCGCGTTGCGCATCGAACGGGCGGCTCGCCTTGACGGGATCCTCCGATTGAGTCGAAAGGACTTTCATCGCCGCAAACGAGGCGAGCCCGAAGCGACACAGGTTGGCCTCGGCGCCACCCGCCAGCATCACCTCCGCGTCCCCGCGCTGGAGGACGCGATAGGCGTTGCCCAGTGCCTGTGTCGACGCCGCACAGGCCGTGGTGTCGGTATTGTTGGGACCCTCCAGCCCGAACTGGATCGCGATCTGGCAGGACGCCATGTTCGGGATCACGCGCGGGACGAAAAAGGGTGAGATGCGGTCGGGGCCGCGCTCCCCGCGCAGGGCGAAGGCTTCGATCTCCTCCGAGATCTCTTTGAAGCCACCGATGCCGGTGCCGACCTCGCAGCCGATCCGGGTCCGGTCCTCCGTCGCCAGCTGGAGACCCGACTGGTCGATCGCCATCTTCGCCGCGGCCACCCCCACCTGGCTGAAGCGCGCCATGCGCTTTGCTTCCTTGAAGTCCATGTAGCGACGGGGATCGAAGTTCTTGAGCTCGGCCACCGTCTTGACAGGAAGGTCGGAGACGTCGAAGGAAGTCGCGATTCCAAGTCCGGACCGTCCCTCGATCAGGCTGTCCCAGAACTCGACCAAATTGTTCCCGTTCGGTGCCAGGACCCCCATGCCGGTCACGACCACGCGGTGCTCAGGCCGCTCCCCGTTCCGAGCCATGCAGTCATGTTACGAGAGGCGCGCTCTGATGTTCGGATCTGTGCTGGTCTCCGGTTGACGACACGGCCGCCGTGATGGTCGCGACCACCTGGCGGTCGACGGCGTCGCGAGCGACCCGCACCGCATTGTAGGTCGCACGGGCATCGGAACGGCCATGCGCGATCACCGCCACGCCATTGACGCCGAGGAGGAGGGCCCCGCCGAACTCGCGCCAATCGGCGCGGCGCCGGACCGCCCGCAGCTTGGGACGGATGAGCGCCCCACCCAGCGTTGCGAGGGGATCGCCCTTGACGGCGTCACGAACGCTCTGGAAGACGAACTCGGCGGCGCCCTCGGCGGTCTTGATCAGGATGTTGCCGCTAAAACCGTCCGTGACGACGACATCGGCCTTACCTTTGAAGATGTCCTTGCCTTCGATGTTGCCGATGAAATTGATCGCCTGGAGAGCGCGCAGCGCGGGCTCGCTTGCCTGCACCAGCTGGTTGCCCTTGCCGGCCTCTTCGCCATTGCTGAGCAGTGCCACCCGTGGCGTCTTGAGACCCATGAGTTTTTCGGCGTAGATGCTCCCCATCAGGGCGTACTGGACCAGGTGCTCGGGCTTGGCGTCGGTGTTGGCTCCGACGTCCAGCAGAAAGCAGTTCTGGCCCGTCGCCGTCGGGATGATGGAGCCGATCGCGGGACGATCGATGCCGGGAATCCGGTGCAGCCCAAAGAGTGCGGCTGCCATCACGGCGCCGCTGTTCCCGGCGCTGACGAAACCATTGACACGCCCGTCATCGACCATCTGAATGCCGCGGACGATGGAGGAGGCTTTCTTGCTCCGCACCGCCTGCGCTGGATGCTCGTCCATGGCGATGACCTCGGGGGCGTCCTCGATCTGCGCCCACTTGCCGGCGCCCGATGCCGCGAGCGCGCTGTCGACCTTGTCCTTGACGCCCACGAAGATCACCTCGACGCCGAGCTCGCGATGCGCCTGGACGCCGCCGGCCACTATCTGGTCGGGAGCAAAATCACCACCCATCGCATCGAGCGCGATTTTCATGGGAAGCCGGACTACGGCGGCTAAACGTCCAGGTTGCGCACGGTCTTGGCGTGCGTCTGGATGAATCGTTTGCGGGGATCGACGTCGGTACCCATCAGGACATCGAAGATCTTGTCCGCCTCGACCGCGTCTTCGATCTCGACGCGGAGCAGCATCCGGTTCTGTGGGTTCATGGTCGTTTCCCACAACTGGTCGGGGTTCATCTCGCCGAGGCCTTTGTAGCGGGCGACCTCCGGCTTTCCCGTCATCTGGGCCAACTTCCGATTCTTCTGCTCTTCGGTGTAGGCGTAACCGATCTCTTTCCCGCGAGTGATCTTGTAGAGCGGCGGCTGTGCGATGTACAGATATTTGCCGGTGATCACCTGCGGCATGTAGCGGAAGAAAAATGTCAGGAGCAATGTGCGGATGTGAGAACCATCTACGTCAGCATCGGTCATTATCAGTACGTGATGATATCTGAGTTTACTGATATCAAATTTCTCGCCGATACCGGTCCCGAGCGCGGTGATCAGATTGCGGATCTGCTCGGAGGTGAGGATCTTGTCTTCGCGGGCCTTCTCGACGTTGAGGATCTTGCCGCGCAGCGGCAGGATCGCCTGGAAGCGACGGTCGCGAGCACCTTTCGCGGAACCACCGGCGGAATCGCCCTCCACCAAGTAGATCTCGCTCAAGCTCGGGTCGCGCTCGGAGCAATCGGCCAGCTTCCCGGGTAGCGTCGACGATTCGAGCAGTGACTTGCGCTGCACCAGCTCGCGGGCACGCTTGGCCGCGTCGCGGGCGCGGGCAGCGACGAGACACTTCTCGATGATTCGCCGGGCGTCCGGCGGGTTTTCCTCCAGGTACTGGGTGAACGCATCGGAGAAGACCGTCTCGACCTGACCGCGGACCTCGGAGTTGCCGAGCTTGGTCTTGGTTTGACCCTCGAATTGCGGCTCGCGAACCTTGACGCTGATCACCGCGGTCAACCCCTCGCGCACGTCGTCGCCAGTGAGGTTGGGGTCCTGATCGCGCATCAGGTTCGCCTTCCGCGCGTATTTGTTCAAGACCGACGTCAGCGCCGAGCGGAAGCCGGTGACATGGCTGCCACCTTCAACTGTGTTGATGTCATTCGCAAAGGCCAGGACGTTCTCCGTGAAGCCCTGGTTGTACTGCAGCGCGATTTCCACGGTGTTCTCTTCGATCTCGCGCTCGACGTGCAGCGGCCGCAGGTTGACCCAGCCCTTGTCACGGTTGAGATATTTGACGAAGGCACTGATGCCGCCCTCGAAGTAGAAGGTGTAATCGAGATCGATGCGCTCATCGCGCAGCAGGATGGTGAGCGCCTTGTTGAGGAAGGCGAGCTCGCGCAGCCGGTGCGACACGATGTCCCAGTGAAAGCCGAGCTCTTCGAACACCTCGGGATCCGGCCAGAATCGAATGTACGTGCCGGTGGTGTCGGCCTTGCCGACGACCTTCAAGGGTGCCATGGGCGCACCGCGCCGGTATTCCTGGTAGTGCTGCTTGCCGTGGCGCATGACGGTGACCTGCAGCCGCTCGGAGAGCGCGTTGACGACCGAGAGCCCAACACCGTGCAACCCACCGGAGACCTTGTAGCCGCCGCCGCCGAACTTTCCGCCGGCGTGCAGCTTGGTCATGACGACCTCGAGGGCGGGCTTACCCTGGTCTTTCATGATGTCGACCGGGATGCCACGGCCGTTGTCGGCAACCGACGCCGAACCGTCCTGGTGGAGGGTTACCTCGATCCGAGTGCAGAAGCCCGCCAGGGCCTCGTCAGTCGAGTTGTCGACGATCTCATAGATGAGGTGGTGCAGGCCCCGATTGTCCGTGGAGCCGATGTACATTCCGGGACGGCGTCTGACCGGCTCCAAACCCTCCAGAACCTGGATGGCCTTGGCATCATAGGCAGCCGTCGTTTTTTCCTTAGGATTTAGCAAGTCGCGTATTCAAATTATACCCAAAAAGGGCGTCAAAATTGACTCTCAGGAGGCTACCAGCGGGGCCTTCTTTTCGGCCGGCGGCCGCCAGCGCAAGTCGAGCTGGCGAGCGGCCCGCACCTCGTCCAGGCGCCCCACCGGGGCATTGTGCGGCGCGGTCTTGACGACCTCGGGGTCCCTGGCGATTTCCTCAACGATTTGCTCGACGGCGGCGACGAACGCGTCCAGGCTGGCCTTGGACTCGGTCTCGGTGGGCTCGATCATGAGCGCCTCTGGAACGATCAGCGGGAAGTAGACCGTCGGCGGATGGACGCCGAGGTCGATCAGCCGCTTGGCGATGTCCTTCGCCGACACGCCCTGGGCTTTCGCCTTCTTCGCGGTCAACACGAACTCGTGCAGCGACGGCCCGCTGAACGCGTCCTCGAAGGAGCGGCGCAAGTGATGCCGGAGGTAGCTGGCGTTGAGCACGGCGTTCTGCGCCACCTCGTTGATGGTGTTGCCGTAGGTGCGGATGTAGGCATAGGCGCGTAGCAGCATGCCGAAGTTGCCGTAGAAAGACCGCACCTTGCCGATCGATTGTGGGCGGTCGTCCTCGAAGCGAAATCCCTCATCCGTACGCTCAACCGTGGGAATGGGCAGGAAGGGCACGAGGTGCGACTTCACGCCCACGGGTCCGGCCCCCGGGCCGCCGCCGCCGTGTGGGGTGGAGAAGGTCTTGTGCAGGTTGAGGTGGACGACGTCGAAGCCCATGTCGCCTGGCCGGGCGATGCCCACCAGGGCGTTGAGGTTGGCGCCGTCGTAGTAGAGTTGCGCGCCGTGCTCGTGCGCGAGCCGGGCGAGCTCCATGATGTCCTTCTCGAAGATACCCAGCGTGTTCGGGTTGGTGAGCATCACCGCCGACGCTCGCGTCGAGATCTTGCGCTTGAAATCCGCGAGGTCGACGAGGCCATCGGGCCCGGACTTGACGGTCACTGTCTTGAGATGGGAGAGCGTGGCGCTGGCCGGATTGGTGCCGTGGGCACTGTCAGGGACGAGCACCTCGTCGCGGGTGTCGCCGCGGCTGCGATGGTAGGCCTGGATCATGCGCAGTCCGGTCCACTCGCCGTGCGCACCGGCGGCAGGTTGCAGGCTCATGCGGTCCATCGCCGTCAGCGCCAGCAGCGCCCGTTCTAGCTCCCACATCAATCGCAGGGCTCCCTGGGCGCGCGCCGGCGGATGGTATGGATGGAGGTCGGCAAAGTCATCGAGGCGAGCGAGCGCCTCGTTGACCGCCGGGTTGTATTTCATCGTGCACGAGCCCAGAGGATAGAGACCCTGATGCAGGTTGAAGTTGAGGCGGCCGAGGCGGCCGAAATGCCGGGCCACCTCGGGCTCGCTGAGCGAGGCGATCGCTAGCGGCGACTGCCGGCGCAGGGCGGCCGGCACCAGGTCGTCGATCGGTCGTGTCTTGACCCCGGGCGCCGGGAGTCGGGGGCTCGGCCGGTCGGGGTGACCCAGCTCGAAGAGCAGCGGCTCGCTCACGCCAGCACCTCGAGGAAGCGTTCGATCGCGCGCGGATGGTTGAGCTCGGTGACGGAAATCAACAAGGCATCTGAGAGCTCCGGGAAGAATCGCCCCAGTGGCAAGCCCGGCAAGACACCGCGCTCGAACATGAGGGCCTGCGTCTGCTCGGCCGGATACGGGGTATGCATCACGAACTCCCAGAGAAACGGTCCGTCGAAGGCCAGCCGATATCCCTTGCGTTCCGCGAGCTGCGCCGCCAGATGATGGGCGCGTTGCGCGCTCAGCTCGGCGAGCTGCTTGAGGCCCTGTCCGCCCATATGCGCCAGATAGACCGTCGCGGCGATCGCCATCAGCGCGTGATTGGTCGTGATGTTCGAGGTGGCATGCTCGCGCCGGATGTGTTGCTCGCGGGCCTGCAGCGTCAGCACGTAGCCGCGCCGGCCTTGCGCGTCGACCGTCGCGCCGACCAGCCGCCCGGGCATGCGCCGCATCAGGGCCTCCGAGCAAGCGATGAAGCCGACGTAGGGCCCGCCGAACGATAGGGGAATGCCCAGCGGTTGTCCGTCGCCCACCGCCAGGTCGGCGCCGTACTCGCCCGGCGGCGCGAGGATCCCGAGTGAGATGGGATCGACACAGGCGATCAGCAGCGCGCCCGAGCGATGGGCGAGGTCGCTGACGGCCTTCGGTTCCTCCAGCACCCCGTAGAAGTTGGGTTGTTGCAGAATGACCGCGGCCGTCGTGCTGGTGACGGCCTGCTCCAGCTTCGCGAGGTCTACCCGTCCGTCGGCCCCGGGCGGGACCCGCAAGATCTCATACTGCTGGGCCTCCGAGTAGGTCTTGAGCACCTGTGCGTACTCGGGATGAAGCGCGCCGGCCACCACGATGTTCTGGCGGGTCGTGTGCGCGACCGCCATCGCCGTTGCTTCCGCCAGCGCCGTGGCGCCGTCGTACAGGGAGGCGTTGGATACATCCAACCCGGTGAGAAGGGTGATCATGCTCTGAAACTCGTAAGTCGCCTGTAGCGTGCCCTGGCTGGCCTCCGCCTGGTACGGCGTGTAGGTCGTATAGAAGTCCGGCCGTGAAATGACCTGGTTGACGATCGCCGGACTGAAGCGGCGCGACGCGCCGGCACCGAGGAAGCTGTTCGCCGGCGAAATCCTCGCGTTCAGCCGGCCGAGCTCGCGAATGTACTGCACCAACTCCACCTCGGAGAGCGGCTCAGGAAGGTCGACGCGCTCCAGTTTGAGGGCGTCCGGGAGGTGTGTGAAGAGGCCGTCGATGCTCTCCAGCTCGAGCGTTTTGAGCATCGCGGCGCGCTCGGCGTCAGCGTTCGGGAGGTAGGTCACCAGCAGGTCACTAGTGCGACTGGCCTTCGACGAACGCGTCGTACCCCTTCTGGTCGAGGAGCTTGGGATTGCTCTTCACGGCGCGGAGCTTGATGATCCAGCCCTTGCCGTAGGGATCCTGGTTGACGTACTCGGGATGATCTTTCAGCTCCGCGTTGGCCTCCGTCACCTCGCCACCAACGGGACTGTACAGGTCGGAGGCCGCCTTCACCGATTCGATCACTCCGAGCCGCGCGCCCGCATCGAGCTGCTGACCAACCGCCGGCAGTTCGAGGTAAATCACGTCACCGAGCTGCGACTGGGCATACTCGCTGATCCCCACGGTCGCCGTCTCTCCATCTTGCTTGACCCACTCGTGGGTCTCCGCGAAACGCATGCCGCTCAGGTCTGGCATCCCAACTCCCTTTCCTTCATTTCGGATGAGGCCGCTTGTAAAAGGGCAGCGGAACGACCTCGGCCGGCGCGGCCGTGCCACGAACGTCCACGCCAAGGCGGGTCCCCGGCTCGGACATGGCCGGTGGCACGTAGGCCATCCCGATGTTGTAGCCAAGGGTGAAGGAGACGTTTCCCGACGTCACCGTCCCGACCCCTTCGCCGTCGCTGACGACACGGTAGCCGTGGCGTGGAATGCTGCGGTCCAGCATCTTGAAGCCAACCAGCTGCCGCGAGAGGCCCCGCTGGCGAGAGTTGACGATGGCGTCGCGGCCGATGAAATCCTTCTCGAGGTTGAGCGTCCAATCGAGCCCGGCTTCGAGGGGATTCGTATCAGCGTCCATGTCGTTCCCGTAAAGGCGCATCCCCGCTTCCAGTCGCAGGGTGTCGCGGGCGCCCAGGCCGGACGGATGGATGCCATCGGACCGGCCCTCCTCCAGCAGCACGCGCCACAGTCGTACGGCGTCGGCGTTGCCGCAAAAGAGCTCGAAGCCGTCCTCACCGGTATAGCCGGTCCGCGAGATCACGCACGGCACATCCGCAACGGTCCCCTCGACGAAGGCATAGTACTTGACACCGCCGAGTTCAGACGGCGTCAGCCGCTGAACGAGGTCCACCGCCAGCGGGCCCTGCACGCCGATCAGCGCCCACTCTCGGCCGACGTTGAGCGCCGCGTCCGCGGCCTGCGCGTGTTTTCGGATCCAGCCGAAGTCGCCGTCCTGGTTACCGGCATTGACCACCAGCAGGTATCCGCTGTCCGGCATTGCATAAACGAGCACATCATCGATGATGCCGCCCGCGTCGTTGCAGAGCACCGCGTACTGGATCCGTCCGGGGCGAAGCCGTGTCACGTCGCGACTGACAACACGCTGGACAAGCGTTTCGTCCCCGATGCGCAGCTCACCCATATGCGAAAGATCGAAGAGACCCACAGCCTCGCGCACCGCGCGATGCTCCTCGCGGATCGTGCTGTACTGCAGCGGCATCACCCAGCCTCCGAAGTTCGTCATCTGGGCGCCGAGGCGGACATGCTCCTCGTACAGCGGTGTCCGCGCGGCCGTCACCACCAAACGTTACGCCTCAGGGTCGTCAGGCTCGTCCGCGTCGTCGAGGAGCTCGAGGTAGTCGAGGAGCTCCTGGTCGTGGGCCACCTCGGCCCCTCGCAGCATCTCCAGAATGATGTTGACGCGCGCCTCCTCCCACTGCAGAAGCTTGGCCAGCTCGGCGGGCGTCGCGTCGCGGCCCAGCCGCTCCGACAGCAGGCGCTGGGCCGATTCGAGCAGGCGGCAGGCGACGACGAAGGCTTCGTCGTTGCGCTGGGCCTCTTGCGTCTGGGCGAGCACGTCATCCATGGTGACGTCGATCGCGTGAACCAGCCGGGCATGGAAGCCGCCGTCTCCGGGCTTGTAGTGCTCGACCGCCGAGATCAACCCGACCGTCCCCTCCTGGAAGAGGTCGCCAAAGGGGACGCCGCGCTGCTTGCGCGCCTGCGCGGCCTCCACCACCAGGTGGAGGTTGTGCTCGATCAGCGTCCGGTTCGCCTCATCGCGCTCCACCCCCTGCGTGGCAAGGAGCCGCTGTTCCTGCGCGTTGGACAGTCGTGGATAACGCGCGACTTGCGCCCGGATCTCATCCTCCTCGTCCTTCGGAGGTTGCTGTTCCACGCGTTGGGCCATGTTCTCATTCTACGAACGACCGGGCCGTGAACCGGGGCTATGATCAGGTCGTGACGAGGGCCGCCCGGCTCTTTCTCGCGGCCGCCATGCTGGCCGTTTTGCTGCCCGCGGTTCAAGCCCGCGCCGCCGAGCCGCACGTCCTGGTGGCGACCCTCAACGGGGTTATCAACCCGATCACCGACAACTATGTCTCCACGGCGGTCGACAAGGCCGTCTCTGGGCAGGCCAACGCGCTGATCATCGCCATGGATACCCCGGGTGGGCTCGACACGTCGATGCGCGACATCATCAAGAAGATCCTTGCTGCGCCGCTGCCCGTGGTGATTTTCGTCTCTCCCTCGGGCGCCCGGGCCGCGTCGGCCGGTCTCTACATCACGGAGGCGGCCGACATCGCCGTGATGGCGCCGGGAACCAACATCGGCTCCGCGCACCCGGTCAGCCTGGGCGGCTCCAACCCCGCCGCCAGTCCGGCGGCAAGCCCCGGCGCCAGTGGCGCCACCTCGACGGCGCCGGACATCGAATCGCAGAAGATCGAAAACGACGCAGCCGCCTACATTCGGGCGCTGGCCACGCTGCACAACCGTAATGCGGACTGGGCGGAGAAGGCGGTGCGGCAGAGCATCAACGCGCCGGCGGACGACGCCGTGAAACTGGGTGTCGTCGACTTCGAAAGTCGCGACCTCGACACGTTGCTGCAGGACCTCGACGGTCGCCAGCTGTCGAAGGGCGGCCACACCTACACCCTTCAAACCGCGAAAGCCGGCATCCAGCGCGACGACATGAGTGGGTTTGACAAATTCTTGCAAGCGCTCGCAGACCCGAACCTCGTGTACCTCCTCTTCTTGTTGGCCATCATCGGCATCGGCTTCTGGGTGACGCATCCCGGGATGTTTCTCCCTGGGGTCATCGGCGTCATCGCCGGCGTTCTCGCCGCTGTATCCCTGTACGATCTCCCGATCAACATCGCCGGAGTCCTCCTCATCTTGATCGCGGTCGTCCTCTTCGTCATCGACCTGAAGGCGGTGACCCACGGGGTGCTGACCACCGGAGGCATCGTCGCGATGACGCTGGGAGGCCTGCTCCTGGTCAACACCAGCTTCCTCGCCGAGGGCGTCAACATCCCCCTCCTCATCGTCACCGTGCTCGTCATTGCCGGGGTCTTCCTCTTCATCCTTCGCAAGTTGATCGATGCCCGGCGGCGTCCGTACGCGGCGGGCGAGGAGTCGATGATCGGCAGCCTCGGTTCGGTGCGAGAACCGTTGGACCCCAGCGGGATGGTGTTCGTCAACGGCGCCCTTTGGCAAGCAACCTCAACCGGTGGGCCGCTCGAGGCCGGCGCGCAGGTGCGAGTGGTCGGGGTCGACGGGCTTCGTCTGCGGGTCGAACCAGTGCAACAACCGCAGGCGGGGCGGTCGGAGGGGCCGCAAGCGGCATCCTCGTAACATGAACACGACGGCAGCGGTGCGTTAGCGAAGGGAGGGACTCATGGGCGTTTTCGCTCTCATCGTCCTCGGCATCATCGTTCTCGTCGTCCTCATCGGCGTGAGCTCGGCGATCCGGATCATCAACGAATACGAACGCGGCGTCCTCTTCCGGCTGGGCCGCTTGATGGCCTTGAAGGGTCCGGGACTGCGGCTGATCATTCCCTTCGGCATCGACCGCCTGGTGAAGATCGATCTCCGGACGGTGACGCTCGAGGTGCCGCCGCAGGAGGTCATCACGCTCGACAACGTGACCATCAAGGTCAACGCCGTCATCTACTTCCTGGTCGTCGATCCCCGCAACGCCGTCACCAAGGTTGCCAACTTCATCAACGCAACGTCACAAATAGCGCAGACTACACTACGGAGCGTGCTCGGCCAGTCGTCGTTGGACGAGCTCCTCGCCAACCGGGAGAAGATCAATACCCGCCTGCAAAAAATCATCGACGAGCAGACGGAACCCTGGGGAATCAAGGTCTCGACCGTCGAGATCAAGGATGTCGAGCTCCCCCAGACGATGCAGCGAGCGATGGCCAAGCAGGCTGAGGCCGAGCGAGAGAAGCGAGCCAAGATCATCCATGCGGAGGGTGAGTTCGAGGCGGCGCAGAAGCTGACGGACGCCGCCGGCGTGATCGCGACGCAGCCCAGCGCGCTGCAACTCCGCTACCTGCAGACCCTTACGGAGATCGGGGTCGAACGCAACACGGTGATCGTCTTTCCGGTGCCAATCGACCTCGTCCAGCAGCTCATCGATATCCGCCAGGGCAAGGGCGGCGGATCGGCGACACCGGCAAAGACCTGATCCTCCTACTCGTTCACGGTGACGCCGCCGTCGATTTCTGGACGGTTGTCCTTCTTGGCATCGTCGCCGCCCTGTATGTGCTCGCCAACTTCGGCGAACGCAACTCGACGGCGCGGATCGTATCCCTCATCGCCGGTGGCGCACTCTGCGGGCTCGCGCTGCTGTTCGGCCTCCTCGTCGCCGGCGGCCACCTGGTGCTGTACCGCACCGGAGCGGAGAGCCTCGACAAATTCCGCGCGGCCGAGTTTCTCGCCGTCCCGCTGACGATTGCCGGCGTCCTCGGCCTGCTGTACTTGTGGCCTCCGATCCAGCGCGCGCTGGCGCGCGTGATCCCGATACGCGCTGGCTCGCCGGTCATCTACCTCACGATCGTGCTCGGCCTGCTCCTGATCGCGCAGCAAGCCGGAGCGCAGGTGCAACCCGGCACACCCTTGACCCTCGCCGATCTCCTGGCGCAGGACCTTCCGTTGCTTCTGCTCTCCTTTGTCGGCGTCGGGATCTTCGTTCGCCGGTCGCCGCGCGAAGCCACCGAACGGCTCGGCCTGCTGCCGCCGCGCCAGACGCGATGGTGGCTGGTGGCGCTGGTCGGCATCTTCGCGTTCCTGGCGGTCGCCTACGGCATCGAGCGGGTTGCGGACACGCTGAGCCCGTCGAGCCAGCAACAGGTCACCAATGCGACGAACGTGCTGTTCAGCCACTTCAACAACCCACTCGGCGTCGTCTTGCTCGGCTTGATGCCGGCGGTCGTGGAAGAGACCCTCTTTCGTGGCGCCCTCGTACCGCGCCTTGGCGTGCTGGTCACGGCCGTCCTCTTCGCCGCACTCCACACCCAGTACGCCGTCACTTTCGCGACCCTCGAAGTCTTTGTGCTCGGGATCGGACTCGGGTTACTGCGCGTTCGCTCCGGTAGCACACTGCCCTGCATGGTGACGCATGCCGGCTATAACATCGCCGTCGGACTGCTCGGCTTCCTGGCGAAATAGTTATGCACAGGCATTCCACTTGTGCAAACGTGCGTTTGATCCCGGCGACCGTATAATCCGGGCAGCGCCGTCCCGCGTTGCAGCCAGCAAATTGCCAAGAGTCTACGCAGTCGTCAACCAAAAGGGCGGAGTCGGCAAGACCACGACCGCCATCAACGTGGCCGCCAACCTTCCGCAGCTCGGCTTGAGCGGGCTGATCGTCGACATGGACCCGCAGGGCAACACCACCAGCGGGCTCGGCATCATCCGCAGCGAGCTCAACAGTAGTGTCTACAACGTCATCGTCGACGCTGACGACATCAATGAGGTGATCCGGCCGACCGCGGTGCCGGGCCTCGACATCCTTCCATCACACGTCTCCCTGGCCGGCGCGGAGATCGAGCTGATCAACCTCCCGCGGCGCGAACGCCGCTTGCTCTACGCGCTCGAGGCGCTGCGCGTCGCCTACGACTACATCATCATCGACTGCCCGCCGTCGCTGGGCTTGCTCACGGTCAACTCCCTGGTCGCCGCCGAGTACATGCTGATCCCGATCCAGTGCGAGTACTACGCGCTCGAGGGCCTCGGCGCGCTGACCCACACGACGCAGCTCATCCAGCGGGAGCTCAATCCGCGGCTGAAGATCGGCGGCATCGTCCTGACGCTCTTCGATCCCCGGCTGACGCTGGCGCTCCAGGTCGCGGAGCAGGTCCGCAAACGCTATCCAGAGAAGACGTTCCAAACCGTCATCCCGCGCAACGTGCGCCTTAGCGAGGCACCCAGTCACGGCATGCCGATCACGCAATACGACCCGACCTCACGTGGCGCCGTCGCCTATCAGGAACTCACCAGGGAGTTGATCGCCAGATGAACAAACGACGTGGTTTGGGTCGGGGCCTCGAGGCCCTGATTCCTTCGGGGGAGTACGTCGAGGAGCTGAGCGACAACCGCGCCCGGCGCCGCTTCGCCCTGCAGATCGCGATCGCCGAGATCAAGCCGAACCCCGAGCAGCCGCGCCGCGCTTTCGATCCGGCGTCCTTACGGGAACTCGCCGACTCCATCCGAATCCACGGCATCCTGCAGCCGTTGCTGGTTCGCGAGGGACTTGCGGGCTATGAGCTGATCGCCGGCGAACGGCGGCTCCGAGCTGCCCAGATCGCCGGCCTGACGGAGGTTCCAGTCATCGTGCATCCCGGCAGCGGCGGCCGCCTCGAGGAGCGGTTGGAGCTGGCGCTGGTCGAGAACCTGCAGCGCACCGACCTCAACGCCATCGAAGAGGCGCGCGCCATTCAGCGGCTGCTGCGTGACTTCGGCCTGACCCAAGAAGCCCTCGGCGAGCGTATCGGCAAGAACCGCGTTGCGATTGCCCAGAGCGTCCGTCTCCTCGGTTTACCCGAGCTTGCGATCAAGGCGATCGAAACCGGCGCGATCACGGCCGGCCACGGGATTGCCCTCCTCGGGCTGGCGACCGCCGCGCAGCAACTGGGCGCCCTCGAGCGGCTGGTCAAGGAGCGGTGGAGCGTGCGTCAAACCGAAGAGTGGGTGCGGGCCCGCGCCACCGAGGCTGGGACCAGGCTGCCCCGGCATCACGCAGCGACGGTGGACCCCGACACGCGCGCCGTCGAGGAAGAGTTTCGACGGGCGCTCGGCACGAAGGTCGTCCTGACCAAACTCAAGCACGGCGGGCGGCTGACCATCGAGTTCTACAGCAACGAGGAGCTCGAGGCGCTCCGGCGCCGCCTTACCCGCTAGACCTTACACGTGTAACTATTCGCGGATCCAGCGGTCCGCGGTGCGCTCGTACTCGTGCAACTCGGTCGGCTGGAAGAAGAGGGCGATTTCGGTTTCGGCGCGACCGGGCGAGTCCGATCCGTGGATCAGGTTCATGCCGAGGTCGAGCGCGAGGTCGCCGCGAATCGTCCCCGGTGCGGCTTTCAGCGGATCCGTTGCGCCCATCAGGCTGCGCACCACGCTCACCGCCTCGCGCCCTTCCCAGATCATGGCTACCACCGGCCCCGAGGTGATGAACGCGATCAACCCCTCGTAGAAGGGTTTGCCGTGGTGCTCCGCGTAGTGGCGGGCCGCCACGTCTTTATTGATGCGCATCATCTTGAGGCCGATCAGCTTCAGGCCGCGACGCTCCAGCCGTGCGAGGATGGCCCCGGCCAAGCCTCGCTGAACGCCGTCGGGCTTGACCAGAACCAGCGTGCGCTGCATCCTTATCGGCCCGCGGCGAGAGTCGGCTTGGCGCCGAGGAACCCGACCTGGCCGAGCGGCCAGATGCGGATTTCGGCTTTGCCAAGGATCGCGTCCAGGTCGACGGGCCCGAAGCTCCGCGAGTCGCTCGAATGGTTGCGATTGTCGCCCAGCACGAAGTACTGATTCGGTGGGATCAACTGGTCCTGCCCCGAGGCAGGCCAATTGTTGTTATAGGTCCAACGCTCCGGGAGATAGGGCTCGTTCAGCACCTGGCCATTGATGTAGACGACGCTGTTGGTAATGTGCACACGCTCACCGGGCAGGGCGATGATGCGCTTGATGAAGTCGCGACTGGCTTCATCGGGCGGCTTGAACACGATGATGTCGCCCCGTTGCGGCTGGTGGAGCTTGTAGGAAATCTTCGACGCCACCAGCAGGTCGTTGTCGTGCAGCGTGGCGTACATGCTCGAACCCAGCACGTGGACGGTTTGCACGGCGTACTGGATCACCACGTACAGAACGAGCGCAAGGAACACAATCTCGAGCGTGTCCCTGAGAAAAGACTTCTGGCGCGCTGGTTGCTGGGGCGCCGGCGGTTGCGCCATGTGCGGCTGCGCCATCCTTTAGGTGTTCAACTTCATCCGAGGGCGATTCATTCTATCTCTCAAGCGATCTGCTTGAGGAAGGGCGCGTCGCTGCGGAAGGGGCCGATCACTGCGAGCTGCAGCGCCTGGCTGAAGAGCTCGTTGGCGATCCGCATGAGGTCGTCCGCGGTGACCGCATCGATCTCCGCCATGTTCTCATCAACCCCCTCGATTCGACCGGTGAGGGCTTCCTGCCCGCCGTACCAGGTCGCCACCGAGTTGGTGCTCTCCATCTGCAGCAGCAACCGGCCCTTGTAGAACTCTTTGGCCTTGGTCAGCTCCGGGCTCTGCACCGGCTCCTTGCAAAGCCGCCGCAGCTGGCCGACGATGGCGCCCACCGCGCGCGCGGCCTGGCGCGGCTCGGTTCCCGCGTAGACGCCGAGCACCCCGGTGTCGAACATCTTGTTCACGTAGGAGTGCACGTCGTAGGCCAGCCCCAGCTTCTCGCGGACTTCGAGGAACAGGCGGGAGCTCATGCCCTCGCCGAGCACACAGTTGAGGATGTCGATCACGTGGCGGTCGCGATCCATGTAGGAGGGCGCGTGCACGCCCACGCATACGTGCGCCTGCTCCGTCTTCTTCGACTTCATCAGGACGCTGGGCTTCAGCCCGTTGCCGACCGAGGGTAGGAACGACGGGGGTGCGGCGCCGTTGCCGCGTACCTTGAGATAGGGCTGGACGAGGGCGATCGCTTCGTCATGCGTCACCGGGCCCGCAATGGTCACGACCAGGTTACGCAGCAGGTAATGCTCTTCGAGGTAGCGCAGCAGGTCATCCCGCGACAGGGCGCGGACGGACGCCTCGGTCCCCCCCACATCGCGGCCGAGCGGGTGATCCGGCCAGCTGATCTGCTCGAACAGGCTGTGCACGTACTCCTGCGGCGAGTCCTGGTACATACGGAGCTCCTCGAGCACGACCAGCCGCTCCTTTTCCAGCTCGGCGGAATCGAGCAACGGCTCGAACAGCATGTCCCCAAGGACGTCGATAGCCAGCTTCGCCTTAGTCTTGGGCACGCGGGCCCAGTACATCGTGAGCTCCTTGTCCGTCGCGGCGTTCAGGACGCCGCCGACGCCCTCGATCGCCTCCGCGATCTCCTTGGCGCCGCCGTAGCGGGCTGAGCCTTTAAAGAACATGTGTTCGAGGAAATGGCTGATCCCGGCTTCTTTGTCAGACTCATACCGGGAACCCACCTTGAACATGATCGCCATCGTCACCGAGGGGCGGTCGGCCAGCTCGGTCGAAACGACTCTGGCCCCGGTCGGCAAGGTGGACAGACGATAAGGAGGACGGGCTTGGGGCACGATCCGAGTATATCGTAGGGATGACGGCACCTCTTCACATTTCGACACCGTGACGGCACACATGATGGGCGATGCAGTGTCGGATAATATGGAAACGTGAAGGAGCGTTTGCAATTCGGCCACCGCCTGAATCGCCTCATCGCACGGGTCGAGGCCTGGAATTATGCGGACTCCGATGCGGGAGCGGGGTTGCCCGTGGAAGTGGCTCGTGAGCTCAAGGCGCTTGCCGCGGCGGCGGCCTCCCCAGGGCTCAAGCAGGGTGTCCGGCGGGCCCAGGACGCGCTCGACGACGGCTTATCGGCCGAGGCGGTCGCGGCGGCGCTCTACCGGGTCCGCGCCGAGCTCGACGCCGGCGGCGCTCAGGGCGTCTCGCCGCCTCCGCCGCCCTCGCCATCGCGGTAACCGGGCCGGCGCTCGCCGAAGCGCGGCCGGTCGCCGAAGCGCGGCCGATCGCCGTAACGGGGCCGGTCGCCGTAGCCCGAACCCTGGCGGGTGAGTGGCGGGGATGGGGCCGGCACCGGGCGCTCCGCCGGGCGCCGGGCCGCGGTGACGCCGTCGGGGAGGATCGCGACCCGCCGGTTTGGTTCCTCACCCTGGCTCTCGGTACGGATGCCCGGTTCCTTCTCGAGCGTGATGTGAACGATGCGCCGCTCGTACGACTGCATCGGATCCATCATGACCCGCTCGCCGGTGCGTCGCACACGATCGGCCAGGCGCAGCGCCATCTCCTTGACGGTCTCCTCGCGCCGGTTGCGGTAGTGCTCGACGTCGACGACCAGCCGGCGCCGGTCGACGCGTCCCTCGTTGAGGATCAGATTGACAACCGTCTGGAAGGCGCGAAGCGTCTCGCCCCGCCAGCCGATGAGTAACCCGAGGTTATCGCCGGCAACGTCGATCATCACCGGGTCGTCAGCTTTTTTGATGAATACCTGCGCCGTGATCCCCATCTTGTAGAGAAGCTCGGCCACCACCTGGCGCGCTTTCACGGCGTAGGTCTCACGAACGGTCACGCGGACTCGGGCTTCTTGCGGCGATTCGTCGAGGACCGTGATCTCGACGTTTTCCCGCGCCTCTTCGAGGTCCTCGAGCGCCTTCTCGACCGCCTCCTCGACCGTGCTTCCGGTGGTTTCCACGCTGTCGCTAGTGCTGCTCATGCGGCTTTCCCCCTGCGTAGGCCCGGCGGTAAGGACAGTGATCCCCAGCCGGTGATGAAGTATTGCTGGCCGATGCTGAAGAGGTTGCTGACCACCCAGTAGAGCGCGAGAGCGGCCGCGAAATTGAGCGAGATGAATCCGATGAAGACCGGCATGATCAGCGTCATGTTCTGCGTCATCGCTGCCTGCGTCGGGTCTTGAACCTGACCCGGCTGAGTCATCATCTTGGTCTGCACGAAGGTCGTCAGACCGGCAAGGATTGGAAGAAGGATCGCCAGCGCGATGAACTGCCCCGGTTGCAGGGCCGTCTTGTCGAGGAAGATGCCCAGGAACCGGAAATCGTGGATCGGCAATGTCTGGTGGGCGTCGCGGATCACGTAAAACAGGGCGATGAGGATGGGGGACTGGACCAGCGCCGGCAGGCAACCGCTCATCTGCGCCAGCGGGTTGATGTTGTGCTCCTTGTAGAGCGCCATCGTTTCCTGGTTGAGGCGCTGCGGATCCTTCTTGTGTTTCTTGCGCAACGCGGATAGCTGGGGAGCGATCCGGCGCTGCTCCGCCTGGACGCGACGCGAGGTCGACAGCTGGTACTGGAAGATGGGAGAGATGATCAGCTTGATCAGGATCGTCAAGAGGACGATGGCAATGCCGAACGGCCCGATCGATTCGGCGAGCGGATTCCCGCTCAGGACGCCCAGGATGGCCTTGAGGACGGCATGGATCGGCACGCCGATGATCGTCCACCAGAGCAGCCAGATCGGGTGCCAGAGGTCGCCGATCGTGCTCCATGGCTCGTGGCGGGTCACCAGCAGGGCAAGCAGGGAGGTCATGGCACGGGATCCCAGCCGCCGGTATGGAACGGGTGGCAGCGCGCGATCCGGCGGACGGCCATGCCCCAGCCACGCCACCAGCCGTAGCGTTGGATCGCTTCGTAACCGTACTGCGAGCAGGTTGGCGTGTAGCGGCAGCCCGCGACCACCCCGAAGAGGGGACCGAGCGTGACCCGATAGACGCGGATCAACGCCAGCGACACCGCCGTCATGACCCCCACCCCTTCGCCCACAGCATTTCCATCTCCTGGCGCAAGCGCGTAAATTCCGCCTCGACAGCACGAGCCCGTGCCACGATTACAACGTCGCGGCCGCCTTCGGCCCGCGTCAACAACGGTCTCACCAGTTCGCGCAGGCGCCGCTTGACTCGATTCCTGACCACGGCGTTGCCGAGTTTCCGACTGACGGCCAGGCCGACCCGGGGCCGGCCAAGCTCATTATCGCTCACGAATAGGGCAAAGTACTCGGAGGCGGCCCGGCGGCCCGAGCGCAGAGTCCGGTCGAAGTCGGCCGACCGGAGTAGCCGAGACCGCCGTTTCACCGGCGGTGGAGGCTGGCGCTTACCGGTAGCGCCGGCTGGAGGTCGGCGTCAGACGGCGACGTCCCTTCAGACGGCGGGCCTTGATGACCTTGACGCCGCCTGTGGTCGACATGCGGGCGCGGAAGCCGTGGACCTTGACCCGCTGGCGCTTCTTTGGTTGGTGGGTACGCTTCATGCAGACCTCAACGTTTTTCGGGTTGTAACCATACCATGCGCGGTGGTGCGCTTCGTACGTAGTTTCGGATTGCACGAGGGGAAGCCGTTTGCTATTATTCCGCTGCCCTGGAGAGCTACGGCAAATAACCATCAACAACTTATGCACATGAGGTTGGGGAGACCTCGATAGACTTCTCCACTGTTGTGGGAAGATTGTGTACAAGTTCCGTCCTGCACACGCCGTCCATGGGCCTCGTTTCCGACTTCGCGGCCTGACGCGCAGCACCGGCTCGGCTCTCCACTGAATTCGTTGTCTTTGTTGTGTCCGTGTGGAGGAGTCGATGAACGGAGAACAGATCTGGCAGGCGGCGCAAGAGGAGCTTCGGTTTCAGCTCAGTAAACCCAGCTACGAGACCTGGCTGAAGAACGCCTCACTGGTCGGCCGTGAGAAGAATGCTTTCAAGATCGGCGTCCCGACCAAGCTTGCCAAGGACTGGCTCGAGGACCGCTACTCGGCGATGATCAAAGAGACGTTGTCGGCGATCGTCTCCGGTGACGTCAGCGTCGCGTTCGAAGTGATCCCGGGTCAGACCGAGGCAGCCGCCGGGCGGGCGGCGGTGGCGGTCGCCGAGGAGCCTCCGCCCGAAGCTGAGGAGCCGGTCCTCCACGAGGCATCCCAGCTGAATCCGAAATTCCAGTTCCAGCATTTCGTGGTGGGCAACAACTCGCGCTTCGCGCACGCCGCCTGCCGGGCGGTGGCGGAAACCCCCGCCAAGGCCTACAACCCACTCTTTCTCTACGGCGGTGTGGGTTTGGGCAAGACTCACCTGATGCACGCTATCGGCCACGCGGTGCTGGAAAAGCATGCCCGCCGGCGGGTCGCCTATGTGACGAGCGAGAAGTTCATGAACGAGATGATCTCCTCCATCCAGGAAGGACGGATGAACGATTTCCGGACTCGCTACCGGACAGTCGACGTCTTACTCGTCGACGACATCCAGTTTCTCGCCGGCAAAGACCGGACCCAGGAAGAGTTCTTCCACACCTTCAACTCCCTGCACGAGCTCAACAAGCAGATCGTGATCTCTTCCGACCGGCCGCCGAAGGAGATCCCTACGCTCGAGGACCGGCTGCGCTCGCGGTTTCAGTGGGGCCTAATCGCGGACATCCAGGCGGCTGACTTCGAGACCCGGGTGGCCATCCTCAAGTCGAAGGTCGGTCCCTACGCCCGGCTGGTTCCGGAAGATGTGCTTTCCTTCATCGCCCACAAGATCCAGAGGAACATCCGTGAGCTCGAGGGGGCGCTGATCCGAGTGATCGCCCACGCCTCCCTCAACCGCAGCGCCGTCAACGTCGAGATGGCTGCGAAACTGCTGCAGGACGTCATCCCCTCGACCGAGACCCGCACGCTCTCGATTGACACCATCTCGCGCACGGTCGCGAGCTTCTACCACATCAGCCTGGAGGAGATGAAGGGGAAGCGCCGCGACAAGCACATCGTCTTCCCGCGACAGGTGGCGATGTTCTTGATCCGCGAGGAAACGGCCTCCTCGCTGCCGGCGATCGGGCAAGCGTTCGGCGGACGAGACCACACGACCGTCCTTCATTCCTACGAGAAAATAAACACCGACTCCAAAGAAGACCAGCGCCTCCAGGCCGACTTGCGGAAACTCCGCGAGATTCTTTATTCGCATTGAGCCTGTGGAATAGCGCCGAAAGGGACGTGGATCCTGTTGGAAGCGGGCCCGCGTGGGGATACCGGAGCCGGGAACGCACAGTTTTTGAAAGCTATAATTGGCCCGATTTGAACGCGGGGAAGGGGTTTTTCCCTGTTGTGCACCGTACTACGACTACGTCTTATCTTTCAATTAACCCGTCTCATTAGAGGGGTCGTGTAGACCAGGAGCATCATGAAGGTCACTGTCACCGCCGGAAACCTCGGGCAGGGATTGCAGGTTGTTTCCCGCGCCGTCTCTTCGCGGACCACACTGCCCATCCTCAACAACGTCCTGTTGCAGACCGGCGAGACTGGGCTGCAGCTGACCGCGACCAACCTAGAGATTGGTATCCGGCAGGTCATCCCGGCCGAGGTCCAGGAAGAAGGTGGCATCACCGTGCCGGCGCGGCTGCTGACAGACTTTGTGACCTCTCACCCGGATGAACCGCTGTCGATGGCACTGGACAAGAAGACGCAGTCGCTGGCGGTCAAGAGCAACCGGTTCGACGCCACCATCCGCGGAATCGACCCAGCGGACTTCCCGCCCGTCCCGTCCGGCGTTGATGGTCGCAAGGTCAAAGTCGACCAGGCCGAGCTCAAAGATGCGATCGAGCAGACGGTGATCGCCGCCTCTAGCGACGAAGGACGACCGGTGCTGACCGGCGTCTACGTCCATCTCAACGGGGGTAAGGCAACCTTCGCCGCCACGGACGGTCACCGGCTGGCGGTCAAAACCCTTGCGGTCCAGGCAGAACCGGGTGAGGGCGAGACCCTCGTCATCCCAGCGCGCGCCCTGAGCGAGCTCAGCCGGATCCTCAAGACCGGCGACGACGGCGTCGAGGTCACCGTTGGCGCGCAGAAGAACCAGGTCTTCTTCAAGACGCGCGACGTGGAGCTGATGAGCCGGCTGATCGAGGGGACCTATCCCAACTATCAGCAGGTCATCCCCGGGCAGAGCACGACGACCATCACCAGCAAGACGCAGGACCTGCTCTTCACCACCAAGATGGTTTCGTTGTTCTCCAAAGATGCCGCCAACGTCGTCAAATTCAAAGCCGAAGGCGGCAAACTGACCCTGACGGCCAACACGAGTGAGGTGGGGCAGAACGTGGCCGGCGTGGAGGCGACGATCGACGGCGAGGACCTTCAAGTGGCCTTCAACTCCAAGTACCTCCTCGATGTGCTCGCCATCATCGGCAGCGAGGAGGTGCAGCTGGGCTTCACTGGCCCGCTGAACCCCGGCCTGATCAAGCCAGTGGGGAAAGACAACTACCTGTACATCATCATGCCGGTCAGAGTGGCGATGTAGTCAGCGCGCAGACCGCGTGTTCCTGGCCAACGTCTCACTGTTCGACTTTCGGAATTACACGGAGCTGGACCTGGCGCTCGAGCGCTCCGCCACGGTCTTCTTCGGCGGCAACGCGCAGGGGAAGACCAACCTGCTCGAGGCTGTGGCACTGACGGCTCTGACCCGCTCCCCACGCACGCAGCAAGCGGCCGAGCTGGTGCGGTTCGGTCAGGCCGCCGCCCGCGTCACCTGCGGCGTGCAGACCGACACCGGCCTCAAGGAGCTGGAGGTCCGCATCAACCTCAGCCCCGTCGCCGCCGGCTTACGGGCCTCGCGGAAGTTCACCGTCAACGGGATCCCACGCCGCTCGAGCGATATGATCGGGTCGCTTCGGGTCGTGCTCTTCTGGCCCGACGACCTGCAGCTGGTCAAGGGGCCAGGCGAGGGCCGGCGACGCTTCCTCAACACGCTGCTCTCCCAGATCGATGGTGACCATGCGCGAGAGTTGAATCGGTACTCGCACCTGCTGACGCAGCGCAACGCCCTGCTGCGGGCGATCCGGGAAGCCCGCCAGCCGGTCGACGGGCTCGACGTCTGGACGGTCGCCGTTGCCGAGTCCGGCGCCGCCATCATGGTGGAACGGCAGCGCCGCTTGCTCGAGCTGCAACCGATTGCGGCTGCCTTTCACCGCGAACTCAGCGACGACCGCGAGCGGCTCGAGCTCCGCTATCGGCCCGCCGGGGCCCGAATCGGGGAGGCGCCCTTGGAGCTCGTCGTGGAACAGCTCAAGGCCGCCATGCGCGAGGCGCGCGACGAGGAGATCGGGCGTGGACAGACAGCTGTCGGACCGCAGCGCGACGATGTCCAGGTGTGGCTCGATGACCACGAAGCGAGGCTCTACGCCAGCCAGGGGCAGCAGCGCAGCGCCGTGCTGAGCCTGAAGCTGGCGGAACTGCACTACCTCGCCGAGGTGACCGGCGAGCAACCGGTGCTTCTGCTCGATGACGTGATGTCCGAGCTCGATCCGGCGCGCCGCGAGCGCCTGCTGGCCGCACTCGAGCCAGGACCCCAGGCGTTGATCACCGCGGCCGACCTCAACGACTTGCCGAAGAGCATCCTGGAGCGGGCCGCGGTCTTTCAGGTCGAGCGGGGCGGGATCCATGCGTAGCATCGGAGCCGCCCTTCCCAAGACGCTGACGTCGCTCGGCATTACGCGCCGGACGCGCGAGGCGCAGGCACTGTGGCTGTGGCCACAGGTGGTCGGTGAGCACCTCGCCCGTGAGACCAAGGCGCTCAAGCTGACCGGCGGCACGCTGCTGGTGACGGCCAGCAGCCCGGCACTCGCGCACCAACTGCACCTCGAGCGTAGCCTGCTGATCGACCGGCTCAACGAGCGGATTGGTGCGCGCGCGGTGCGTGAGATCCGCTTCCGGCAATCCTCCGCATGATCGCGAGTACCGCCGCCCTCACGCCGGAGCAGCGGGCCGCGGTGGACCATGCCGGAGGACCACTCCTGATCGTGGCGGGCGCGGGCACGGGAAAGACGCGGGTGCTGGTCGAGCGCTACCGCCGGTTGCGGCAAGAAGGCGTGCCGGCCGAACAGATCCTGCTTCTGACCTTCACGGAGAAGGCCGCGCGCGAAGTGCTGGACCGGGTCGAGCAGGAGGACTACCTCCCCGCGGGGGAGCGATTCGTCCTCACCTATCACGCCTTCGCTCAACGTTTTCTCCAGGAAGAGGGCTGGCTCTGCGGCATCCCAAAGGGGTTTCGCATCGTGTCCGAGGTGCGCAAGTGGGAGCTCATGCGCGACGTCCTGCTGGAGTTGCGGCCAGCCCATCTCTTTCACGCCCAGCGGCCCTACGAGCGCATCGGCGAGCTGCTCAAGCTGGTCGAACGAGCAAAGCAGGAGTTGGTCTCCCCGGTGGAATTCCGCGCGTGGGCCAAGGCCAACGCACTCGTCGATGATCCGGTGCTGGCCGCCCAACGGCAAGCCGCGCTCATCTACGGCGAGTACCAGGAACGGCTGCTCAGCGAGGAGCGCCTCGACTTCGACGACACCATTTATTTCAGCGTGCAACTGCTGACCCAGGAACCATCGGTCGCAGCCCGCCAGTCCCGGCGCTTCACCCACCTGATGGTCGATGAGTTCCAGGACACGAACTTCGCCCAGAGTCGCCTGCTCGAGTTGCTCGCCGGATCGGAGCGAAATCTGTGTGTCGTGGGTGACGACGACCAGAGCATCTACAAGTTTCGTGGCGCGTCGGTCGCCAACCTGCGGCGGTTCCACGCTGTTTTTCCTGATGCCGCCGTCGTCCGCCTCGAGGAGAACTACCGCAGCCGCGGCCCGATCCTTCGTGCCGCCGGTCGCTTGATCAACGATGACCCGGACCGCCTGGAAAAGCGGCTGATCGCGACCCGCGGCGAAGGGCGCCCGCTCAGCGTGCTGACGGCGACCAATGTCGCCGAGGAAGCCGACGCCGTCGCTACCCTGGTCAAGACGGCAATTGACGAAGGGCGGCACCGCCCAACGGCGATCGCCATTCTGCTGCGCGCCAACGCGCACCTGCACAACTTCGCACGCGCGCTCCAGCGTCAGGGCGTCGCCTACCAGGTCAGCGGCGGCCGCGGCTTCTATCAACAACCCGAGATCAAGGATTGCCTCGCCTACCTGCGTGCGGTCGACAGCCCGGACGACACCATCTGCCTGATGCGCTTGCTGAGCTTGCCGCGCTACGCCGCGGACGCGGTGCAAGCGGGCCGCTGGGCGCGCCAGGCTCGCGACGATGGACGGCGATTCTTCGACCTTCTGCAGGAGTCGAACGACAATGGGGCGCGGCGTCTCACCGACGACCTGCGGCGCTTTAACGGCCTGGCGCTTCGCCTCGGCGTCGACGACCTCTTCTACGAAGTGATGGAGCAGACCCATTACCTCGACCTGGAGCGGTTTCTCGGGCCGATCGAGCGCCTGCAGGTCAGCGCCAATGTCCAGAAGCTGGCCGAGCTGATCGCGGCGTACTGCGACGAGCATCCCGATCACCACCTCGCCGCCTACCTCAAGCACCTCGACGCGACCGAGGCGGCGCAGGCGGACGAGGAGATCGCGCCATTGGATGAGACCGTGAACGCCGTCCATCTCATGACGGTGCACCAGGCGAAGGGGCTCGAGTTCGGCCTCGTGATCATTCCTCACCTGGTCGAGGGCCGGTTTCCGGCGAGCCGACGCGGCGAGGGACTGACGCTTCCGAACGAACTCTTGAAGGAGGAGTTGCCCGCTGCTGAGCTGCACCTCGCTGAAGAGCGTCGCCTGGCCTACGTCGCCCTGACGCGCGCCCGTGAGGAAATCGTCTGCACACTGGCGTCCCGCTATGAAGGCGTACGAGACTGGCGGCCGTCGCGGTTTCTGATACCGATCCGCGGCGAGGACGCGCGCGAGCTGGCCGGTCCGCAGCTGATTGCCGCATCCGTTGGCCTGGTGGAGGTGGCCCGCCAGGTGGAACTGCCGCTCAACGACGCGCCGCCGATCGCCGCCCTCTCGTACACGCAGGTGGACACCTACCTACGTTGCCCGCAGATGTACCAGTACCGCTTCGTGTTCCGCTTGCCAACACGGCCCAAGCCGCAGATGCAATTCGGTCGCATCCTGCACGACGCCCTCAAAGATGCCCTGGGCAGCATCGACCGCGAGACACCACTCACCTGGTCGATGGTCGACTCCGCCTACGTAGCGGCCTGGGCAAAGGAACGGTTTTGCGCGCCGGAGCAGGCCCACTCATTGCAGGACCTCGGCCGCAGCTACCTGCGGCGGGCCTTCGACGCCGGTGACCTGAGCAAGCCGTTGCTGCTGGAGCAGCCCTTCAGCCTCCGTGTGGATGGGCTGCGATTGACCGGCCGGATCGACCGCGTCGACCGTCATCCAGACGGGAGCTACGAGGTCATCGATTACAAGACCGGCTCGGCGAAGCGGGCCGCGGAGCTACAGCGGGATCTGCAGCTCGGTGTCTACGCGCTCGCCGCCCGCGAGGTCTTCCGATTCGATCCGCTCAGCCTCTCTTACTACTACCTCGAGACCAGCGAGCGGGTCACCGTCGACAAACCCCAAGAGCGGCTGGACGAGGACCGGCAGACGATTGTCAAGGTGGCGGAAGGAATTCGCGCTGAGCTGTTTGTGGCCAGGCCGGATCGCATGAAATGCGGCGGCTGCGACTTCCGGCTGCTGTGTCCCAGCGCGGCCGTGTAAGGTGAGATCGTGAGCACGCTGCAGAACCGGCCGAACACCGCTCTTCTTGTCATCGACGTCCAGAACGGGGTTGTGGAAGGCGCGCACCAGCGCGACGCGGTCGTCGCCAATGTTGCCAGCCTCGTCGAGAAGGCGCGGCGGGAACGGGTCCCTGTGGTCTGGGTCCAGCACTCCGACAAGGGGCTCGCCAGGGGGAGTGACAAGTGGCGGATTGTCGCCGAACTGACTCCGGGCGAGGCGGAGCCTCTCGTCGAGAAGAACTACGGCGACTCCTTCGAGGACACCACCCTCGAGACGGTGCTCTCGGGCCTCGGAGTCGGGCGACTCGTCGTCGTCGGCGCCCAGACCGACATGTGTGTCCGCTCCACACTCCACGGTGCCTTCGTCCGGGGATACGACGCGACCCTGGTCAAAGACGCCCATACGACCGAGGACTTAACGGAATGGGGAGCGCCGCCGCCTGACCTGGTCATCGCACACACAAACCTCTACTGGGCCGACCAGAGGGCGCCGGGGCGGAAGGCCGGCGCGGTGGCGACCAAAGAGGTCGACTTCGGCGGCACGTCCTGAAGCCCCTGCGTCGTCTTATCCACGGTCCGCCAGCCTGACGAGCACCTCGGCGACCTGAAAAGCCGCGTCGGGATCTGCGGCAGCGCGAACCTTTCGTGCATCCTCCAACCGTCGCGCCGGCGGCTCGGCAAACCACGCGCTCACCGCCTCGACCAGCTCGTTCGGGCGTGGCACGTACCGGCCCAGGCCGCGGTCCACAACTTCCGTCACGTTACCCTCTTCCTGGCCGGGTAAGTAGCCGGTCAGCAGCAGCGGGCAACCGCAGGCCAGGCCTTCCGCGATCATGCCTGGCCCGGCCCGCGTGACGAGCAAGTCAGAGGCGAGCAAGAGCTCCGGCATGTTGTCGACGAAGCCGAAGACGCGGACGCCGGCGTGATTGTCCTCGCGGAGGTGCGCCGCCAGCGCCTGGTTACGGCCGGCCACAGCGAGCACCTGGATGTCGAGCGGTGATCGGGCGAGCGCCGCCGCATATTTGCGCAACGGTTCCGTCCCATCGCCGCCGCCGGCCAGCAGCACGGTCGGCGCGTGCGGCCGCAGGCGGAGCTTGAGCCGCATCGACCGCTTGTCGGAAAACTGCCGGATCGCATCCTGGAAGCGAGGATGGATCGGCAGCCCAGTTTTGACGAGACGATCGGCTGGCACGCCGCGGCGGCGGCACAGCTCGACGGCGGCGTCGGACGGGCAGACGATGCAGTCCGCGGTCAGATCGGTCCATGCCTTGTGAAAGTCGATCCAATCCGTGATCACCGTCACGCGCGGAACCCCATGCGGGATCACGTCCACGGCGACGTGGTTCAGAAGTGGATGAAAGCTCGCGACCAGGGCGGGGCGTGGGTTCAGTGCCTGCCGCAGCTTGCGACGCAATCCCCGGCCGATGGCATGCTGGAAGAGCCGCACGGTCGGCTGCAGGTTGGTCGCGTGGTAGGCCGCACCCCACAAGAATGGGAGGCGCCGCGTGATCGGCCCATAGAGCGCGGTGAGACGGCCCGCGAGCACCGTGTGGTCGCGCATCGGATCGAAGAGCTCGACGTCAAACGCGTCAGGGTATCGGCGCACCAGGGCGGCGGCCACCGCCTCGGCGGCGGCGCGATGACCCGCGCCAGTGTCGGAAAAGAGAAAGAGGAGACGCTTACGGGCGGCCACGACCGCTCCACCTCCGCGTCAGAGCAGCCGTTCGGCGGCGCTCATCTGCTTGCGCGTTCCAATGGCGACGAGCAGGTCATCGCTTTCGAGCACCTGGGTCTCCGGCGGGTTGATGCGCAGCTGCCCACTGCGCTTGCGAATTGCCAGGATGTTGGCACCGGCCTGGCGGATCCCGGAGTCGGCGAGCGTCCGGCCCAGCACCCTGGAACTGGCCACGACCAGGAGCTCCTCGACGACGAGGTCGATGTTCTCGCCGTGAAGCACGGTGTCCAGGACGTCGACCGCCACCGGCCGGACCGCCAGGGCGGCCATCCGATGGGCGCCCATCAGGTATGGCGAGACGACTTGATTGGCGCCGGCACGCCGCAGCTTCTCGGTCGAGTCCTGATAGGAGGAGCGGGCGACGATCAGCAGGGCCGGATTCAGGGAGCGGGCGGTCAGCGTGATGAAAACGTTGCGCTCGTCCGAGTCGACCGCGGTGACCAACCCTTTGGCGCGTAGGATGCCGGCCTTGAGCAGGGAGTCATCCGAGGCGGCATCGCCTTCGACGTAGAGGACGTCGCTCGCGCGCAGCCGTTCGAGCGGTTCGACATTGCTCTCGACGACCACGAAGGGTGTATCGAGCTGGCGAAACTCCTGGGCGACCCTGGTGCCCATCCGGCCGTATCCACAAACGATGAAGTGATTGGTGAGGCCAGCGATCCGGCGTTCCATGCCGCGCATCCTAGCGTACCGGCCGAGATGTCCCTCGATGAGCGCTTCGGCGAGAATGCCGAGCGTGTAGAGCATGGTGCCGACGCCGAGGACGATGACCGTCATCGTGAAGATGCGTCCGCCCTGCCCGAGCGGATGGACCTCCTCGTACCCCACCGTTGTCACCGTGGTCAGGACCATGAACAGGGCGTCGCTGAAGTTCCAGCGCAGCAGCACCATGTAGCCGATCACCCCATAGCAAAAGACCAGGGTGAGGACCAGCAGCGGAAGCCGAAATCGCTTTAGCGGGTTGACTGGCGGTTGGTGGATCGTAAGTTTGGGTTCCGGCCAGGGTGGCTAAGAATCCGGACAACGGTAGCACAGGCCGCACAGGTCTGCTGCCGGTTCGCAGCGAGCTGGTACCCATTCGAAGTTGACCGCGCGGTGACCAAACGGCGACGATGGGATGGCGGCACGCGAACCAGAAGGAGACCGGATAGTTGAAACCGCTTGCGATCGTCAGCCTGCACGCCTCGCCGGTCGCCGCCCTCGGGGCGGGCGAAAACGGTGGGATGAACGTCTACGTGCGGGCGGTCTGCGAGGAGTTGAGCCGTCGCGGCATCGCGACCGAAGTCTTCACGCGGCGGTCGAACGCGCAGGGACCGGACCGGATCCGGCTGGCCGAGCGGGCCTGGGTCACGCGCCTTGCGGTGGGGCCCGCTGAGGAGATCGACAAGGCGCGCCTCTTCGACCTGCTGCCCGACTTCAGTGAGGCGATCCTGAGCGAGCAGCGCCGCCGCCGAACCGGCTACAGCCTGATCCACAGCCACTACTGGCTCTCCGGCTGGGTCGCCTCGCGCCTGCGCGACGAGTGGGGGCTGCCCTGGTTCCACACGTTCCACACGCTGGCGCGCGTCAAGAACGAGCGGGCCGCGGAAGGCGCGATCGTCGAGCCGGAGCACCGCATCGCCGTCGAGCAGGCGATCGTGCGAAATTGTGACCGCCTGATCGCCTCCAGCACACAGGAAGCGGATGACCTCATTCGGCTCTACGGCGCGTCGCGAAACCGGCTTAGCGTGGTCGCCCCCGGCGTGGATCTCCAGGTGTTCGCCCAGCGGTCGACCGCGGCGCTTCGCAAGCGCCTGGCTCTGGGCGACGCCCGCGTAGTCGTCTTCGCCGGACGCCTCGAGCGACTCAAGGGGGCCGAAACGGTCATCCGGGCGATGGCACACCTGGTCGGCGATCGGGCCCAACCCGAACCGCCCGTGCTGTTGGTGATCGGCGCCGACAGCCAGAATGGCGCCAGCGAGAGCCGGCTCAGCGGTGGCGAGCAGGCCCGGCTGGTGGCCCTGGCCGATTCACTGGGGATCGGCGGACAGGTCCGATTCCTCGGGTCAGTCGATCAGCCGGCGCTGGCGAGCTACCTCAGCCTGGCGGCCGTCTGCGTGGTCCCCTCCTACAGCGAATCGTTCGGACTGGTCGCGCTCGAGGCAGCGGCCTGTGGGACGCCCGTCGTCGCCGCTCGTGTTGGTGGCCTTCCCACCATCGTGAAGGATGGCCTGACCGGGTTCACGCTCGTGTCGCACGAGCCCGCTCAGTACGCCGAACGGATCGGTCGCCTGCTTGCCGACGAGGAACTGCGCCTCTGCTTCAGCCGCCGCAGCCGCCTCGTCGCCACCCAGTTCACCTGGAAAGACACGGTCGATCGCCTGGTGGCCGAATACACGTCGCATCCCCAGCCGGTCCTTCGCCCCGCCGTCGCGGGCTAGCTCACTCTCCAGGGCCTTGACGTGGGGGCCCGCGTTTGGTTAAATGGCTCGGCGTTTGATTGATTGACCAAATAAACAGAGGGAGTGACTCGTGCCCGATCAGACCAAGGACCGAATCGTCCAGGCGGCCTACCGGGCGCTGGTGAAGCGGGGCTACCACGAAACCTCGATGAAGGACATCGCGGCCGAGGCCGGCGTCGCGCCCGGGCTGGCGCATTACTACTTCGAGACCAAGGAAGACCTGCTGGTTGCGGCGATCGAGCACGCCTGCCAGCCGGTGATGGACGCCTGGCAGCAGGCGGGGATGAACCTCACTGGTCCGCTGCCGGAGGACGCCGACCCGATGATGGTCGCCCGCATGGGCTTCGAGTTGGCCAAGGAAGAGCTCCGAACGTACCGCGGCCTCTTCCTCCTGACCTTCGACATGTTCGGCGTCGGCCTGCACAATCCGAAGATCGCCGCCGCCGTCCGCGCGTTCATCGAGGAGCGGCGGGCCTTCATCGCGCGCATCACCCAGGGCGTCATCGCGGGGATGCCTGACCCGCCGACGGCCTCAGCGGATGCGATCGCGGCCGCGCTGTGGGGCAGCCTGCACGGCATCTACCTGCAGAAGGTGATGAACCCCGACTTCGACGCCGAAGCGGCCATCGACGCCTTGAGTGAGATGGCGGTTGCCTTTGCCACGCGTCGGCGACTGACCTCCGCGCAGGTCGCCTGACATGTTCGCCTGGTGGGGACAGTTCGTTTACCGGCACCGCTGGCTGGTGCTGTTCGTTTCCGCAGTCATGCTCACCGGGTCGATCGTTGCCCTCCTCAACGGCGGAACCCTCAAGAACAGCGGCGGTGAGAACACTGAGTCGGGACGGGCGCTTGCGCTGATGCAGCGTCAGCTACCCCAGAGCGGGGCCGGGTCATCGTTCGTGCTGGTGTTCGGCAGCCAGACCATCGCGGTCCAGGATCCCGCTTTCAAACAGGCAGTGCTCAGCGCACTGAAGCCATTGACCGCGGATTCTAGGGTGAAGGGCGTCGAGACGCCGTTCGATGTCCCGGTCGAGCAAGCGAGGGCGATGACGTCGACGGATGGTCACCATATTTACGCGCTGGTTACCCTCACAGACGACTACGCAACCGCCCGCGCCTATTACACGGAACTGCGACATAAGGTGCAATCGGACCGCCTGCAGGTGCTGGGCACCGGCAACGTCGCGATCGCCTCCGACTTCGACAAGTACCTCAAGTCGGACCTGCAGCGCGCCGAGTTGGTCTCCCTCGCCATCCTGGTGCCGCTGCTGTTGATCGTCTTCGGCACCCTGATCAGCATGCTGCTCCCGCTCGGCGTCGGCGGCCTCGCCGTCGTCGGTGGCCTGGCCGGGGTCGGTTTGCTGGCCCGCTTCACGGATGTCTCGACGTACTCGACCAACATCGTCACGCTGATCGGTCTCGGGGTGGCGATCGACTACTCGCTCTTCATCGTCAACCGCTTCCGCGAGGAACTGGCCGCCGGCCGGATCGTCGAACAGGCGCTGATCGCCGCCATCCGCACCTCCGGCCGTGCCGTCACGTTCTCCGGGATCACGGTTGCGATCGGGCTGAGCGCGATGCTCTTCTTCCAGGGCTCCTTCCTGGCGTCGATGGGCTTTGCCGGCACCATCGTGGTCGCGATCGCGGTGCTATACGCGCTGACCTTCCTCGCCTCCCTGCTCGCCATCCTTGGTCATCGTGTGAACTGGGTGCGCCTGCCGCTGCCGCGCCGCCCGTCGGGTGGCGGCTTCTGGCACGGCCTCGCCTTGCGTGTCATGCGGCGGCCGCTGCTGGTACTGCTGCCGATCGTCGCGCTGCTCCTGCTGATGGCATCACCGTTCTTGCAAATCAAGATCGCGAACGGCGATGTCGGGATGCTGCCCCCAGCCGCCGAAACCCGGCGCGGTTACGACCAGCTACAGGCGTTTCCCGGCCAGGGTCAGACGCGCTTCAACGTCGTCGTCAGCTATGGACGTGGCCGCCCACTGACGACCGAACGCGTGGGCGATCTTTATGACTTTGCGCAGCGCATCAAGCAGATTCCAGGCGTGGAGAACGTGGAGAGCCTGGTCAGCTTCGATCCATCCCTGAGCCGTTCCGCCTACCAGGCCCTGCTCACGCAGCCCGCCGCAGCACAGCCCGCCCGGCTCCAGGCGATCGTTCATGGGACGACGGGCTCGCAGATCGCGGTCCTCTCGGTCGTCACCAAGCATGGCCAGGAGAGTGATGCCTCCCGCGCCATCGTCCACTCGCTCCGGAGCATGACCCCACCCTCGGGCAGCAGCCTGCTGGTTGCGGCCTTCTCCATCGATTTCACCGACTTCATCCTGCAAAAGATTCCGCTGGCGGTCGCCTACGTGATGATCGTGACTTATCTGGTGCTCTTCCTACTGACCGGATCCGTGGTGCTCCCGCTGAAGGCGGTGATCATGAACATCCTGTCGATCGGGGCCTCGTTCGGCGCACTCGTCTGGATCTTCCAGTTAGGTCACCTCAGCGGCTTGTTGAACTTCACGGCCGCTCCGCTCGACCCCTCGGTTCCCGTCTTGCTCTTCTGCATCGTCTTCGGGCTGTCGATGGACTATGAGGTGCTCCTCATTAGCCGAATCCAGGAAGAGTACCGGCGCACCGGAGATACAACCCAGGCCGTGGCCAACGGACTCGAGAAGAGCGGCCGGCTGATCACCGGCGCCGCCGCCATCATGGTGGCCGTCTTCCTCGCCTTCGGACTCGCCGATGTGGTCCTGATCAAGTCGATTGGTCTGGGCCTCGCGCTGGCTGCCGCCCTCGATGCCACGCTGGTACGGGCGCTGATCGTCCCCGCCGTGATGCGGCTGTTGGGTCGGGCGAACTGGTGGGCGCCGCGCCGCCTCGCGCGCTGGCACCGCCGCATCAGCCTCGACGAGCCGGTCGCTGCCTAGCAGCGCCCCGGCGCTTTCACCGGTTCGTCGCCGGCCCGGCCGATGGGTCGCCATGAGCGGCGCGATATACCGATGTGCTGCCCGCTCGCGCGCGTCGATCGCGTCCCGCCGAGGTGGGCGGCCACCGGCCCGAGATTCGCGTCCGGATCGACCGCGGCGGCTGGCTGCTGTTTTTCGCCCACGGGCTCTCCGGCTTGGGCGCCGGCCCGTTCATCGCCTTCGGCGTCATTTACCAGCGGCAGCTGGGCGCGAGCGCCTTCGAGATCGGCGTGCTCGCCGCCATCGGCATGCTGGTGGCGACGCTGGTGATGCTGCCGGGCACCGGGCTGGCCGAGCGCCGCGACCTGCGCAAGACGGTGATCGCCGGCTGGATGCTCGCCGTGCCGGCGCCGTTCTGCTACGCGCTGGCGCCTCACTGGGGCTGGACCGCCCTCGGGATCCTCTTCCTCCAGGTCTCGGTCTTCAACACGCCCGCGATCAGTGTCTATCTCTCTCTGGGCGTGCCGCGCGACCGGATCGCGGCCGTCATGACCACGGTCTTCTCCGCATACTCGCTCGGCCTGATCGCGTCCAGCGTCCTATCCGGTTGGCTGGCCCAGGTCGTCCCGCTGAGTGCGCTCTTCTGGGTGTCCTTCGTCTTCTTCGTCCTGGCGACCGTCTGCATCGCCTTCCTGCCGGCCAAACCAACGCCTCGGTTCACCGTGCCGTCGATCCGCTATCGAGACCTGATGCGCTTCCCGGCCTACCGGGTCATGCTCTCGCTGTTCACGCTCGTGACGGCCATCATCTTCATCCCGTGGACCTTCACCGCGCTCTTCGCCCGCGAGGCGGCCCACGTCGACAACTTCTGGATCGGGGTCTTGATGAGCGTGCTCTATCTGGGCTCGGTCATCATGGGCCTGAGCCTCGGGCGCCTGCGCCGCACACTTGGCAGCGTGGTCATCGTTCTCTGCTTCGAGGCGGCGTATGTCGTCTCCGCGGTCCTTCTCCTTTCCTCGATGGCCCTACCGATCCTTGGGGTCGCCTTCTTCCTGCGCGGGGCGTTCTGGTCATTCCGTCAGGTCATGACCGCGGTGATCGGCGAGGTGCTGCCGGACTACGCCATGGCCAAGGGCTACGGGCTCTTCGCCCTGGTCACCGGCGCGGTGGTCATCGTCGCCTATCCCATCGCTGGCTGGATGTACGGCCTCCAGGTGAGCATGCCCTTCTGGTCGTCGGCCCTGCTGATGGCGATTGCCATGCTCGTCACGGTCTGGGTGCGCGCCTACTTCCATGCCAACTACTTGAAGCCGCCCACCAATCTCGAGATCGCGCCCGACGACGCTCTCCCGCGCGCCGCTTAACCGACCGGCACCCAGTTCGGCGCCTGGCCGGTATAGGGGTAATCGGCCTCCCACTCGGTCAGCTGCTGCGGGCGCGAGCCGTCCCCGTTCATCACGTAGACCTGGGGCAGCTGATCCACCTGGCCGACGAACCCGATCCGGCGATCGTAGACGGGTGTGTTGGGGGTCGAGCCATTCGGCGCATCCTTGCTTCCGGTGACCTTGACCACCCCACCGGCCTCGCCGGCCGAGAAGATGTTGACGCGGTAGAGGGCCGCCGAGTCTCCTATGCCGGTGGCGACAAAGACCGTGCTGTTGTCATTGAGCCAGGCGGCCCCCGTGACATCCAGCGGGCCACCGCGGCGGTAGGCGCCGGCCCCGCTGGCCGAAAGGTCGTAGACCCAGAGTTCCGGCCCGCTCGCCGTCAGCCGCCGGAAGGCCAGCTTGGTCCCGTTCGGCGACCAGGCCGGGTGGTCGGCCGGATCGTCGAGCCCGATCGGCCGGTAGCGGCTGCGCAGATCCAGGTTCAGGATCCACAGATGGTTGACGCCCTGCGCGTCCGCGGCGCTGTAGGCGATCGATTTGCCGTCCGGGCTCAGCGCGACCGGGTCGTTGACCCGCCCGTCCAACGAATCGGTGAGGCCAACGTCCTCGAGCGTTGATGGACGGAAGCGCCGCAGCGTGCCGTCTCGCCGGTAGACGATGGTGCCGTCCTGCGACCAGTAGACGGCCGACCCGCTGATGCCGGGTCGAATGACGGTGCCGGTCGCCACGTCGACGATCTGGATCGGGCCGCTATCCGCGTTGCGTGGCGCCTGGACCACCACGAGGCGCTGGGCGTCCGGCGACCAATCAAACGAGAGGATGGCGTCCTCGAGCTGGCTCTGGGCGCTGAGCCGGTAGATGATTTTCGGCGTCGACCGGCCCAGAAAGCCATCCGCGTGGGGATCAACGATCCCCACCGCGAAGGCCGGCTGGCCTGGCTGCGCCACGAGGTACCCGATCTTTCGGGACAGGCCCAGCGCTCCCGTCTTAAAGCGGGTCTGGACGCGCCCATAGATGGCGTTCTCGTGGATGTCGAGCGGACGGTCGACGGAGACGGTGTAGCTCTGGTTGGGTTGGAGTACCGCGGTCGGGATGATCTCGAACTGGGCGCCGTCGCCGCCCGGCTTCGAGCTCAGCAAGAAGGGGGTGTCGGGGCTGAGCTGGACGGCGGCCCGCATCGAATCGGCCCGCATCGGGCGGCTGAAGCTGAGGACGATGTTGCGATCGGGCGCAACCGCCGTCGCGTTGTCGGGCGGATCGACCGTCACCAGCGCAGGTCGCCCCTCGGTGACGAAGTGCCAGGAGTGCTCGAGGCCATTCTGCTGCCCGGTGGCATCGGCGTAGCCGGCATGCATCGAAACCTGATAGGCGGTGGACACGTCGAAGTTGACGTGGGCGTGGATGTAGGTCAGCGTGTTGCCGCTCCAGGCGAAGTGGCAGTTCTTCGATTCACTGCAGCCCGGCAAGGCGGGGCTGAGCCCAAACCGCTGCTCCACCGATTCGTGGTTCATCGCCCGGTCGAAGGTGATGGTGATCGCCTGATTGCTCGCGACGTCGGTCGCTTCACGGCCCGGGGAGATGCTGACGATGCGAGGAGGGTTGAGCGCGCAGGCGCAGGCGAGAGGCGCCAACAATGCCAGGATCACGAAGACTCCGCGGCGCATGCCCGGTTAGAAGGTTAGCGAGATGGGTGCCTTGCGAGGTCCAGCGGCGGCGGCTCTACCTTTGCTCTTCGAGCAGCTGTCGCATCTCGTTGGCGAGGTTGGTCAGCCGGGCCGGATCGACGAACATGATCGAGGTCTGCGAGATCCGGTCGATCGTCCGGTCCAACGCATCGACGTTGTGCTCGGTCGAGCCGAGCATCTCCTTGACTTTCTTCGATCGGTTCTGCAGCGCATTGTCGGCCATCTGATTCAGCTGGCTCATCAGTGCCGGCCAGTCGATGTCCGGCTCCCCGGCCGCCGGGGGCTGGGCGGGTTGAGGCGCTGGTTGATAGCTCGGGACGCGCTGCGGGGCCTGGGCCTGCGCGGCGGGGCCGGCTTGCACCGGCGCCGGTGAGGGCCGGTAGACGGTCGAGGGGACCGACGGCGTCATGGCGAGCATCTCTTCGAGGCTCACCGACGCCGGTTCCTCGAGGTCGGCCACCGCCTTCACCTCGATGCGGGTCTTGGCATCGCCGCAGAGCCGGGTCACGATCTCAGGGTCCTGCATCAATTGCGGCTGCCCTCGGGTGAAGGCGCCCAGCAGCTGGCCGTCGCGCAGCAGGACGATGCCCATCTCATCGGGGGCGCGGACCAGGAGGCTGCCATGGATCTTCTCTTCCTGCAGATACTCGAGCAGGGCGCGGATATCGACGAAGCGAGCCAGCAAGCCCTGCAGGATGGTCGGCGCCGTCAGCAGCTGATAGATGGCGGTGACCACTTCGGGCGACAATTCGATGACATCCATGCTGCCTTCGCCCCGGTCGACGTCGTTCTTGAACAGGGAGAAGGCCGTGCGTCCGGTGGAGACCACCGCGCCGCCGTCGTAGAAGCTTTCAATCAAGCTGCCCTGGTAGAAGAGGATCATGCCGCGCGACGCGAGCCCGGTCAGCCGCAGGTATCCGGTGAGCCGGTCGCCGCTCAGCGAGCGGAGCAGTTTGGGGAAATCGACGAAGGCGGTCTTGAGCGACTCGTACACCAGTTTGCCGACCGGCAGCGGGTAGAGCTCGGTCGCCGGCGGCCCTTCCTCCGGTGTGGCCGCCGGTTGGGCAGCGGCCGGGGGTTGGCTCACGACCGGGCGCTCGCTGACCTTGGGTTGCGGCGGCGTCGATGGGACAGGAGCGGCGGTTTGGGACGGCGCGGATTCGCGAGCCGGCGCGGGTCCGTTGTCCGCGCCCGGGACGCCCCGTCGCTTGGCCTCAGCGAGGATGTCGGCGGTCGGCGCCGTAATCGTTTCTTCGGTGGGGAGCTTGGATTTCGGATCGAACGAGTAATCGCCTTGCCGCCACGAGAGCGGTGTGAAAACTGCGTCCTCCCCCTGGCTGCCATTGCCGTAGGCGTGAAAGAGGTGCCCGAACAAAAAGAACAGCGAGTACGCCTCACCGCCATTTCGGACCTGAAGTGTACCGGTAGCGCGCTGGGCTTGTTTCGATTGCAACAGGGTGAGCAGCGGAGTCTGGTTGAGCGAACCCCTGTTATCGAGAAGCCCCGGCGCCTGCTCGATGGTACTCAACAAAAGCCTCCCACCGCCCCGAGATTTCCTTCCAATGCTAGCACAGGCCAAATACGATAACCGAACTGTCAGCGACGCGCTGTGGCGCGCCTTTCCCAAAGCCGGGTTAAGCTGTCAAGGCATGCCCGAATTGAGGCCCTGCGACGACGCGTCGGCATGGGACGCGTTCGTCTCTCAGGCTGGCGATGCCTCTGTATTGCAAGCCTGGGCCTGGGGCAGCCTCAAAGCGCGCCATGGCTGGGGAGTTCAGCGCTACTTCTGGACCGATCACAGGACACCCATCGGCGCTGCGGCCGTGTTACGTCGCGGTCTTCCGGGCGGGCTGGCCCTCAACTATGCCCCGCGCGGGCCCATCCTGGACGGCCACCTCGACCAGTGGCCGGCGTTCTGGCAGGCGCTGCGCGAGCATCTCGCTCAGGAGGGCGGCACCGTCCTGAAGGTTGACCCGGAGTGGAGCACCGATGCCCAGCGGGCGGTGCTTACCGGGTCGGGCGCGCTGCCGAGCCGTCATCCCATCCAGCACCAGGCCACCTGGGTCGTCGACATCAGCGGCGGTGACGAGGCGATGATGCGCCTCAAGGAGTCGACCCGGCGAAACATCCGCGCGGGCATCAAGCAGGGGATCACGGTCGAGGCCTCGGAGGCTTCGGCGGCCATGGACAGCTTCTATGAACTGCTCCAAGAGACCGCTGCCCGCGAGCAGTTCACGATCCGAAGGCGTACCTATTACGAGGATCTGCTCGCCCTCTTCCGCGAGCGTGGCCAGGTGGCGGTTTACCTCGCCCGGCACGAGGATCGCTTGCTGGCCGGAGCCGTGATGCTTTTCTTCGGGTCCAAGCTGGTTTACCTGTACGGCGGCACGCGGGGAGACGCCAGGAACCTCAAGCCCGGTTACCTGCTCCACTGGCGGGCGATCGAGGATGCCCAGCGCCGGGGTTGCACCACCTATGACATGTGGGGGGTGCCGCTGGATCCGCAGCCAGGGCAGCGCGGCTACGGCTACTACGTCTTCAAGTCGCGCTTCAACGGGCGGATGCTGCGGTTCATCGGGCTTTACGACCTCCCGGTGAATCGCGCCGCGACGCTGACGATTCGTCTAGCGGAGCGGTTTGCGCGCGCGGGTCAGCCCGAGTTTGTCTGAGACCGCGCTCGCCGTCACGCCTGGCGCCCGGCTGGGCGCGCAGGCCTGGGACGAGTTGCTGCTGGCGCAGCCTGAGGCGAACCTGCTGCAGAGCTGGAAGTGGGGCGAGCTGCAATCGCGCTTCGGGTGGAGCGTCGAGCGGCTCGCCGTCCACGATGGCCATGCCGGAGTGTGCTCGTTGCTGCGCAGCGCCAGCCTCTACCCCGGCGGCGCGGTCTACTACGTGCCGCGCGGGCCGGTCGTGGCCGAGCGCGAGCGCTTGCTGGTCCTCGATGCCCTGGAGCAGCGTGCCGCCACCGGGCGGGGGCTGATCCTTCGGGTCGAGCCAAACGCCCGGATTGGGGATGAATGGCCGGCTTTCTTCGAGGGTCGTGGACTTCGCAAGGGTCAGGCTGTCCAGCCGGAGGCGACGCGGCTACTGCGCATCGACCTCGACCCCGAGTCCCTCAAGGGTGGGTTCAAGCCGAAGACCCGCTACAACCTCAACCTGGCGCAGAAGAGGGGGGTAAAAGTGCGCGCCTCGCACGACGTGGCGATTTTCGCCCGCCTGGCAGCCGACACCGGCAAGCGGCAGGGCATCCATCTGCCGGGCGTCGCCTACTACCAGGCCGCGCTCGACCTCTTCGGCCCGTCCGACGAGGTACGACTCTACCTCGCCGAGCACGAGGGTGAGACCTTGGGAGGCATCATGGTCTTCCGTTTCGGCAAGACTGCCTACTACCTCTTCGGCGGCTCGAGCGACCGCAAGCGCGAGCTGATGCCGAATTACCTGCTGCACTGGCAGGCCATGCTCGACTTCAAGGCGCTCGGCTGCGATACCTATGACTGGTGGGGGATCCCGGAGGAACCGGCGCCCGACCATCCGTGGTTCGGGCTCTACCGTTTCAAGACCGGTTTCGGCGGCGAAACGGTCCGCTACATCGGCCTCTACGAGCACGTACTGCGCCCCGGTCCGCTCAAGCTCGAGCGGCGCCTCCAGCAACTGAAGGCGAAAGTCCGCGCCCCAGTGCATATACTGCGGTGAATGGCGAGGGAGCGAACGCTCTCCGAGCAGGCTTTTGAGCAATTCCCCCAGGCCCTGATCCTCGTCGACCGCGAGACGACCGTGCTGTCGTTGAACGCCTTGACTGGATGGGCCATGCGGGACGCAGTCGGGCGGCCGGCCGCCGACATCCTCGAGGTGCGCACCGAGACTGGTGTCAATCTCTGCGCGCCCAACGGGGCGCTGCGCCGGGCGCTGCGCCTCGGCACTCGCATCAATACCCACTTTGCCTACCTGTTCCGGCTGCGTACCAGCGACGACCCGGTGCGCGTTTCCTATTCGGTGTCGCCGATCCGACTCAAGGGAAAGACGCCGGACGCGGCGGTGATCATCATCCACGACGTCACCCCCGAGCTGGAGACGATCGAGGCCCGCGATGCCCTGATGCTCGCGGCGTCGCACGAGCTGAAAACGCCGCTCACCACGCTCAAGGGATTAAGCGAGCTCTTGCTCGACTTCGACCTGTCAGAAGCCCAACGCCGGGAACTCTTGCAGGACCTGCACGGCCAGGCGGACCGGATGGAGAAGCTGATCGGGGATATCCTGGCGGTGAGCCGGATCGACTCGGGTCGCATCTCCGTCGACCTCTCGCGCGTCGACATCGGGTCGGTGGTCGAGCACGTGTGTGACGAGGTGCGGCCGATGCTCAAAGGACGCACCCTCAAGTGCCGGACCCCCGAGGACCTGCCGCCGGTCATGGGTGAGGCGCGCAAGCTGCATCAGATCCTGGTGAACCTGCTGACCAATGCCATAAAATACTCCGAACCCGGAACCCAGATCACCTTCAACGCGCGCGCCGACCAATCGGCAGTGAGATTCGAGGTCTCAGACCAGGGGGTCGGAATCCGCAAGGAGCACA
>WNGI01000162.1_pt1 | contig 43622 bp, 41 predicted proteins | sample 5400621 | NCBI WGS metagenome assembly WNGI01 (sample SAMN13153374, study PRJNA577476) | soil metagenome | isolation source: 20 cm soil or saprolite under Garry oak tree replicate 1 | place: USA:California | collected 2016-06-15
CGCGTGATCACGTGGTGCAGCTTGGTGTTGATCTCCTCCTCCTCCCAGAAGAAGGCCTGCAGGTCCTGCACCCACTCGAAGTAGGACACGATCACCCCGCCGGCGTTGGCGATGATGTCGGGCACAACGAAGATGCCGCGCTCGTGGAGGATGGGGTCGGCCCCGGGACTGATGGCGGCGTTGGCGCCCTCGGTGATTAGCCGCGCCTGAATGCGGCTCGCGTTCTGCTCGGTGATCTGGTTCTCGATGGCTGCCGGCACGAGCACTGTCACCGGCAGCTCGAGCAGCTGATCGTTTCCGATCGCGTCCGCCTTCTTGAACCCCGCCACGCCGCCGCGCACCTGGCGGTGCTCTTCGAGCGCGTCAAGGTCGAGGCCTTTCGGGTTGTGCACCGCGCCCTTGGAGTCGCCGATCGCGACGATCGTCAGCCCCGCCTCAGACAGCAGGCGCGCCGCCGACCGGCCGACCTTGCCGTAGCCCTGGATGGCGACGGTCGGCGTCTGGTCCTCGAAGTGGAGGTACTTCAGCGCCTCGAGCGTCAGGTATGTGGCCCCCCGGCCGGGCGCGTCGACGCGGCCCTCTGACCCGCCAACGTCCACAGGCTTGCCGGTCACCGACGCGGTGACCGAGTGTCCGGCGTGCATCGAGATCGTGTCCATGATCCAGGCCATCACCTGCGGGCTCGTCCCCATGTCAGGTGCCGGGATGTCCTTCTCAGGGCCGATCAGGAGCGCGATCTCCGTGGCGTAGCGACGCGTGAGGTGCTCGAGCTCGGTGAGCGAAAGCTTGGTCGGGTCGACGCGAACCGCGCCCTTGGAGCCGCCGTACGGAATGCCGACCGCGGCGCACTTCCAGGTCATGAGCATCGCGAGCGCTTTGACGAGCTCGAGGTCGACATCGGGGTGGTAACGGATGCCGCCCTTCGCCGGGCCGCGGCTGATGTTGTGCTGCACACGCCAGCCCGTGAAGACGTGCACCGAGCCGTCGTCCATGCGCACCGGGAAGTGCACGGTGAGCTCGCGCTTGACCTCGCGGAGCGAGCGCCGGGTGTCGTCTGAGAGGTCGATGACGTCTGCGGCGGCATCAAAACGCCGCTGGGCGGTCTCGTAAGCCGACACCCTCGTTTCGACCGCCATACGTGCCAACCCACAATACTCCAGGGACCCCTCGGTGCTCTAGATCAACCCCCAGAATTGACCCGGGATGGGGCGCGCTCAACCTCTTAGCACGGCGCTCGTCGCGCTGGTCGCGCTGGCGGTCGGTTTCCTTCTGGCCGGCCAGGTCAAAGCGCAGCTGCTGACCCCTTCCAACCAGGTCGGGCGCAACCAGGCGCTCATCCGCAGCGTCCAGGACCTCGAGCGCACGAACCAGGCCGATCGCACCAAGATCGAGGCCCTACGCGGCGAGATCGATGCGCTCGAGGCCCAGGCCGCAAGCCAGTCGCAGACAACTCAGGGTCTGAAGAAACAGGTGGCCGACCTGCGCGCCCACGCCGGCCTGACCCCGCTGCACGGGCCGGGCGTACAGGTGGACCTGGCAAACGGTCCGCCCGGCTCGGATCCCTCCGGCCAGGGCCGCAACCTGGTCACGTACCAGGACGTCCAGGACCTGGTCAACCTCCTTTTCGCGTCAGGCGCCGAAGGCGTCGCCGTGAGCGGCCGGCGCATCACGCCGATGAGCGCGTTCAGCGGGTCGGAAGGCGAGGTGATCGTCGACCAGGGCCCGCCGCTGTTCTCCCCGATCAAGATCGTCGCGGTCGGCGACCGCAACGGCATGGAGGCCGCCCTGGGCGACCCGAACAGCCTGCCCAGCCTGCGGCTCAGGGAGATCCAGTACCAGCTGACCCTTGGCGTGCGCGGAGCGCCGAATGAATCGCTGCCCGCTTTCGACGGGAGCCTGGAGGCGCCCCATGTCGGCCCGGCCTAGCTCGCGGCGCCCGCGGCAGCGCTCGCGCACCTCGGCGGGCCCGGTGGCCGTGTGGCTCATCGCGCTGCTGGTGGCGCTTGTGGCGACCGTGCAGCTGCGCAGCCAGGCGGAGGTGGAGAAGAGCCTGGTCCAGGCCGACCCCGCAACGCTTGCCTTCTCGATCGACCAGCTGAGCCGGTCCAACGACCAGCTCGAGGCGCAGATCAACGACCTCACGCAGCGCCGGACGAAACTGCAGTCAGGCGGAAGCTCGGCCGCGGACCAGGCGCTGCAGGCCGAGCTGGACCAGCTGCGCATCCTCGAGGGCCTGGTGCCGGTTCACGGGCCGGGCGTGGTGCTGGTGATTGACGCGTCGGGCCTGACTGCTCTCGACCTTCAGGACGCGCTGAACAACCTCGCCGCGGGAGGGAGTGAGGCGCTGGCCGTGAATGATCGGCGCGTCGTGGCGGGCGTGCCCATCGTGCAAACCGCGGGCGGCGTCACGGTTGGCGGCACACTCACGCCGCCTCCGTGGACCATCGTGGCCATCGGGGACACCAACCGCCTGGCCGAGACCGCTGACGCGATGACGCTGCAGCTGCGCAGCGACCGGCGCGTGCGTCAGGCGACGTATCGCGTCGAGTCGGACATAGTGATCCGGGCGGTGACTACCGAGCGGCCCTTCGTCTACGGAGTGCCTTAGCCGCGTTCGGCGCGCGCCCGTTCGATCGCTTCAGCTCCGCCGAAAGTTTGTCGATGCGTTCGTTCAGGCGGTCGATGTCGCGCCGGCTGGGCAGCTTCAAGCGCTGCAGAGTGCGCTCGATGGCCTCATCGACCATCCCCTCGATATTGCCGCGGCGCTTCTCGACCTCCGACACCAGCTCGCCTGGCACATTGAGCGTCTTGCGCACGTAGTCGAGAAGGGCCTGGCCGCGCTCGTGGATGGCATCAGCGCCGGCGTCGACCAGGCGCTGCGGCCCGCGCTTCTCTTCCGTCAGGACGATCTGCGACAGCACCACCTGGGTGATGTCGTTGCCGCTGTCGCGGTCAACGACGCGGATGTCGTGACCTGCGCGAACCAGGTCCGCGATTCCGTCAAGCGTCACGTACTGGCTGCTGCGGGTGTCGTACAGCTTGCGGTTCGCGTACTTCTTGATAAGGTGGCGTTCAGGCCCGGGTGACATGGTTGGGCCCGATTCTAACGCGCTGCGTTATAGGGGTCGACACCAGGAGGTTTCTTATGCCAGCCCGAAAACGAGCTCCGTCTCGGTCTCGACTCAACCAGGCCGTGAAGGCCGGCAGGAAGGCGCTTCGCCAGGCCGAGAAGCGAATTCCTCCCGACCTGCGGCGGCAGATCGAGCGAGGCATCAAAGACGGCCAGGAGAGATTTGACGCGACGGTCAAGGACATTCGCGCGCGCGTCAAAAAGGCCACCGCGCCAGGCGAGCTCGACCGCGCGCTCAAGCGGTTCAGCGGACTGAGCAAGCAGGTCGAGGGTCTGGCCCGGACGCTCTCCAAGCGCGCGGCAACGGCCACGCGAGGCACGACTCCCCGCCGCACCACCACAACCACGACGCGCAGAACCACAACCCGGCGCGCGGCAACCGCCAAGCGGAAGACCGCCGCGGTCAAGCGCACCGCGCGCCGAAGCCCGCGCCGGACGGCGCCGCCGGCGGTTGTGATGACACCGCCCGCCGTGCCGGAGGCGCCGGCCGAGGCGATGGGCTCGGGGCAGGGCTAGAGGGAGCCGGATACCAGGACTCCGCCAAGCAGCACGGCCTGCGGGCGAAGTCCGTCCCAACCGGGCTGCGGTCCCGCCAGCGGGTCGGCCGCATAGACCTGGAGGTCAGCCAGCATTCCCGGCTCGAGCGTGCCCTTGAGCGTCTCCTCGAAGCTCGCGTACGCGCCACCCGCCGTGTAGGCGCGGAGCGCGTCGAGCACCCTGATGCCGTTGATCTCGTCCTCGACAGCCGCCCGGATTCCCGCCCACGGATTCGGGTCGGGTGTCACCGGCAGGTCCGAGCTGAACGCGATGCGCACGCCGGCGCGCGCCAGCGCGCGATGTGGAGCGAAGTCTTCGCGATCGACCTCAGGGAACACGCCCGGCGCGACCCGAGGCGCACGCACCGCAAGCGGCTGCATCACGGCGACCATGCGCAATCGCGCCAGGCGCCGGCGCAGGTCGGGCGGGCAGATCGTGCAGTGCTCCACGCGATGGCGCATGCCGCGGGCGCCGGCCGCCTCGACAGCGTCGCACATCGCCTCGATCGCGCCGTCGCCGATGGCGTGCGCGGCCACCTGCAGGCCCGCGTCGGACGCTCGCTTGACGAGGGCGTTCAGCTCGTCTGGCGGCGTCCGCCACATGCCCCCGCCAGAACGCATCACCACGCGCTCGGCGCCGCCGTCGATGAACACCTTGATCGGCCCCGCGCGCACGACGTCGCCGCCGAAGCCCGCGTGCACGCCAAGACTCGATGCGGCCTCGAGCAGCTCCCACGACAGGAACTCGTTGACGCGCATATGGAGCTCGCCGTCCATCGCGAGCCGCTGGTAGCAGAACAGGTCGTCTGCGAACCCACGGTTGACGGCGGCGCCGACGGAGGTAATGCCGCGCGACAGGAGGAGCTTCTGCGCCAGCTGAATGGCATGGCTCCTGCGCCTGCGATCAGGCAGAGGCTGAACGTCGGCGACCATCCGCATCGCCCCCTCCTGCAGCAGGCCGTTCGGCGCGCCGTCTGGATCGTGACCGATGCGGCCGCCGGCCGGGTCAGGCGTCGACGCGGTGATGCCGGCAGCACGCAGCGCGGCGCTGTTGGCGACGCGCGAGTGCCCGCCTCGCTCATCGATGAAAGCAGGGCGCGAGCCGGTGGCTTCGTCAAGCTCCAGGCGGTGAGGCGGACGCCTCTCGGCCAGCCCGCTCGCGCGATATCCCATGCCCTGCTGCCATTCGCCCGACTTCAGACGGCGCCCATGCGCGCGCAGCCGCTCGACGATTCCAGCAACGTCCCTGGCCGGTCCCAGGTCCGCGCCGAACCGCGTGAGCCCGTAGTAGACGACGTGCGCGTGCGCGTCATTGAATGCGGGCAAGACGGCCGCGCCGCGCAACGCCACGACGCGCGTGCGCGAGCTTCGGAGCTCCATCACGTCCGCACCGCCTGCCGCCAGCACGCGGCCTCCCGCGACTGCAAGGTGCGTGAACCTTTTCAGGCCGCCGCGGCCCAGCGTTCGCACGACGCCGCCTGCGAGGATCAGATCCGCTTTCACCGCGCGGATACAGTAGACGTGTGGCGGTGATCGACCTTCGCTCCGACACTGTGACCCAGCCGACGCCCGAGATGCGTCACGCGATGGTGAACTCGCCTCTCGGCGACGACGTGTTCGGCGACGACCCGATGGTCAAGAAGCTCGAGGAGATGTCCATCGAGCGCCTGGGCAAAGAGGCGGCAGTCTTCGTCTCGAGCGGGACCATGGGCAACATCCTCGGTGTCGCCGTGAATGCTCAGCACGGCCAGGAGCTGATCGCGGACGCCGACTCTCACGTCTATATATATGAGGGCGCGGGCAGCGCGGCCATCAGCGGCGTGCAGGTCCATCCGGTCGCCACGGCCCGTGGCGTGATGTCGCCGCAGCAGATCCGGGCCGCGACCAACCCGAGGGACGATTACCACTACGCACTGAGCGCCGCGGTCAGCTTCGAGGACACGCAGAACCGTCACGGCGGTGTGGTGTGGCCGCTCGAAGATCTCCGGGCCGCTTACAAGACTGCTCACGAGCTCGGCCTTCGCGTTCACCTCGACGGCGCGCGCGTCTTCAATGCGGCGGTCGCGCAGGGAATCGATGTCGCCGACATCGCCGCGTGCTGCGACACGGTGACGTTTTGCCTCTCGAAAGGCCTCGGCTGTCCGGCCGGGAGCGTGTTTCTCGGCAGCAAGGAGGCGGTCGACGAGGCGCGGCGGTGGCGCAAACGATTGGGCGGCGGCATGCGCCAGGCCGGCGTGCTTGCGGCGGCCGGCGTGGTGGCGCTGGAGTCGATGGTCGACCGGCTGGCCGACGACCACGCGAACGCGCGCACGCTCGCGGAGGGATTGGCGGAGCTCCCGGGCATCACGTGCGACCTGTCGCGCGTCGAGACGAATCTCGTGTACTTCGACGTCAAGGGCATGACCGGGCTGGAGTTCGAGGACGAGTGCCGCAAGCGAGACCTGCTGGGCGGCGCGACCGACGAGCACACGGTGCGGTTCGTGACGCACGAGGGCATCACGTCGCAGGACATTCAATCCGCGCTGAAGGTCTGCTCCGACATCCTTAACTGAGAAGGCTCGCCAGAAGCTTCGTGTCGATGTTGCCGCCGCTGACGATGGCGACGGTCACGGGTCCAGGCTCCAGCTGCTCGAGGGCGGCGTAGGCCAGGGCGCCCGCGCCCTCCGCGATTACCTTCGCCGCTGAAGCGAGCTCCGGGATCGCCACGCGCAGCCGTGGCTCTGGCACGGTGATCCAGCGATCGACGCATTTCTTCAACAGCTCGAAGTTGCGCGGGTCGAAAGGCGCGGTCGTGCCGTCGGCGATGGTGTTGGGCGTCACGCTGACCGGCCCGCCGGCTTCGAAGACCTTGGTCCAGAGCGCGTAGCCGTCGGACTGCACGCCGATCACCTCGACGCCCGGCTTCGAGCCCTTGATCGCCGACGCGATGCCGCTGATGAGGCCGCCGCCTCCGACAGGCACCACGACGCGAGTTAGGTCCGGCACGTCCTCGAGCATCTCGAGCCCGGCGCCGCCGTGGCCGGCGATCACCGCCGGCTCGGCAAACGGATGGATGAAGACTTCGGGCTCGGACGTCCAGCGCTCGTTGGCCAGCCAATCAAGCACCTTGTCGCGCGGGAGGAGGATCGGGCTCGCGCCCCAGCGCTTGACACCGTTTATCTTGGCGTCGGGCGCGTTCTCGTACATCACCACGCGGCACGAAACGCCGAGCGTGTGCGCCACATATGCGCACGCCTGGGCGGCGTTGCCAGCGCTGACAGTGATGAGTCCTCTTGCGAGCTGATCCTTGGGCATCGCGGTTGCCGCGGCGAAGAACCCGCGAACCTTGAAGCTCCCCGTGGGCTGCAGGCACTCGAGCTTCAGGAACGCGCCTTCGACGGGGACGACCGGCGTGCGCTGCATGTAGGGACGCGCTCGTCCCGCTGCTGCGACAACGTCCTCGAGTGGGATCAATCGGATAATCGTAGGGATGCCGATCTATGAGTACCGGTGCTCGGCGTGCGGCAAGAAGTCTTCCGCGCTGCTGCCGAGCTACTCCTCGCCCGACCCTGCGTGCCCGCACTGCGGCAAGCCCGAGCTCAAGCGCCTGGTCTCGACGTTCGCGACCGCCCGCTCGTCAGGTGACGGCGGCGACGACTTCGGCGGTGACGACGACTTCGGGGGAGGCGACGACGGGGGCGACTTTGGTGGAGGCGACGACGACTTATAGAGGCGCGGACCGGAAGCCATCGGCGGATCTTCGGCCCCCATGCGACCCATCTCCGGGCTCAGCTCCTGCGCTGCTCGCTCACGCAGTGTCCAATGCGCTCGCTCCGCTGCTCGTCGCTTCGCCCGGATCTGGGCCACCTGGATGGCCGAATCTCTCGCCGAGGCTTCCGGCCGCGCCTCTAGCTAGCCCGGCTTGAGCACCTGGTTGGCTGCTGCGACCAGTTCCTTCCTGTGCCCGTCGTCGCGCGCGAAGATGCGAAACAGCGACATCTGCACGGGCAGCCTGCGGAAGAGATCGAGCACGCGGCTCTGCTGGAACGAGTTCTCGAGCGGGTCGTAGAAGAGGATCCCGGCGGTCTCGGTCATCGGGTTGAAGGCTCGCGATTCCTGCGCCGCGACATCGACCTCGAACTCGATGCCGCGCAGCGGCGCGGGCAGGCACTCGCGGATGCTGCGCGCGAACCCATCGCGCGTAACGCTGAGGGCGCCCGCGGGAATGTCGCGCGCATCGGAAAGTCCCTGGTAGACGAGCTTCCACTTCAACCTGCGCGCCACGATGTCGGCCCACGCACGGCCGAGCTCGCGGCGCTCTGCATCGTCGGCGGAGCGTGCCCATCGGTCGACCTCGGAAAGGAGAGACCACTCGGTGAGCGCCTGGTAGTCCTCCATCCGCTCGAGCGGGTTGCCGCCGAGCAGCACATCCAGCGTCGGCCGGAACACCTCGCGCAGCTGCAGGTCGATGCGCCGCACGGTGCGGTGGAAGTAGACCTGGTGATAGAGGTACAGCCGCGCGCTGAGGAACATGTACAGCGCCTCCGCGCCGTGCGCATGCACGGTGAGCCCGCGCTCCGAGATGAACGAGTAGTGGAGGATCCGCTGGACGTCGACCGGCCCCGCGGCGACGCCGCAGATGTACGCATCGCGCGGGACGTAGTCCATGTTGTCCGCTGAGTACGGCCCGACCATCGCCGGCTTGAGCGCCGCGAGCCACGTTGGAGCCTTGAATCCAGCGAGGTCGTCCGGCGAGATCAGGTACGCGACCCAGCGCGGGTCGACGCGCTCGCCCGATCCGAAGTCGGCGGTGGGTGACGCTCCCAGCGATCCGATGAGGTCCGCCAGCGGCCCGCCGACGATCGCACGGCCAAGGTCCTCGTGGTCGATGTCCCAGCGGTCGAGATAGTTCTCGTCGAAGAAGTGGCCGAACGGACCGTGTCCGACGTCGTGGAGAAGCCCGGCCATGCGCATCGTCTCCTCGACCAGCGCCATCGAGGGCGTGCCGCCGTGCGCGGACGCCAGCGTGGGATAGAGGTGGCGGGTCCAGTCACCGGCCAGGTGCATCGCGCCAAGCGCGTGCTGGAAACGCGAGTGCTCGGCGGTCGCGAACACCCACCACGCGCTCTGCAGCTGGTGGATGCGGCGCAGCCGCTGCAGCCACGCGGCGTCGATGAGGTTCTGCTCCGAGGCCTGGCCGGGCACGCCGCCTGGCCCGCCCTTGGTGATGCGAAGGTAGCGGTAGATTGGGTCGCTGAAGAGGTTGACCCGCGAGTACTCGGCCGCCGGCGATGTCATCTGAGACCGATTATGGGTAATGGCTGACGACCCCTCGATCGGAGTCGACCTTTTTAACAGGGGCCTGTACTGGGAGGCTCACGAGGCGTGGGAGCACGAGTGGGTGCCCGACCGCAAGGGGCCCGACGCAGGTTTCTACAAGGGACTGATCCAGATCGCGGCAGGCTGCCTCCATTACGGACGCCACAACCGGCGCGGCGCGGTCAACAAGTGGCGCAGCGGCGCCGGATACCTGCGTCCTTATCTACCTGTGCACCGCAGGCTGCGGCTGGACGCGCTGGTGGGGTCGGTCGACGCCTACCTCGCCACCATGGAGGGCGGCGCCTGGCCAGACCTGGAGATGCCGGAGATCGCCTACGAGTAGGGCGGGAATCGGCGGCCGGCCCCGGACTCGATGAGCCCACCATGCCCGAGCCGTAGCAGGTCCTTGGCGTCGGCGCGCCCGTAGGCGAAGACGAACGGGAGCAGCAGGTCGAGCGAGCTCGAGCGTCCGAACCCGGCGCACGACGCCACGCCGACCACTGCCGCGTCCGGCAGCCTGCCGAGCCACAGCATGCTGCCCGGGTGCATAGGCGCACCCAGCTGCAGCAGCTCGCCGCCGACGTTGACGAGCTCCGCATACGCCGGGTCGAGCGGGTCGATCGCCGACGCGCCGGCGAACAGGACGAGCTGGGCGCCCATCGACTCCGCCTCGCGGTAGGCGGCTGCCACCGCTTCCGGCGTGCGCGCCACCTCGCGCACGGCGAGCACCTCCGCGCCGTACCAGCCGAGCTTGCGAGTGACCGCCGAGCTGAACAGCTCGCGGGCCTTCGGCTTCAAGCGCTCGGTGGCGACGACGAACGTGCGCAGCGGCATGAAGTTGAGCAGCTCGATGACCGGACCGCGGTCGCGGATGATGGCTTCCGCCTCATCGAGCACGCGCCCGGGGACCGCGACCGGCGTGATCTTGCAGCCCGCGACCTCTTCACCCTCGGCGACCGCCTGGCCGTCCATGACCGTGAACACCGACACGCCGCCGAGCTCGTTGATGGCGTCGATGAGGTCACCACGCACGCGCACCAGCCCGCGCCGGGTGGCGATCAGCCGCGCCTGGCTCTGCACCGGCGGGCGGGCCTCGAGCCCGGGGCCCGCGAGCGCGGCAGCCAGTCGCTTCGCGGCCACGTCCTCATGCACATCTCCGGGCTCCAGCTCGACGACATGTATCTCGCTCGCGCGCCGCACCGCTTCGAGGTCCTCCGGCCGCAGCACCGAGCCTTTGCGCAGCTCGTGGCTCACGTCGTGGACGAGCACGCGTCCTTTTATGTCATCAGCCGTGGCCGACGCTGCCGTAAGGCGAACCGCACGCACAACTGGGAGCATAGAGAGCGGTCCATGCACACAGTAAGGTCAACCTTGCCGCGCCTGGCGCGCGGCACGGGTTCCGGCATCCGCCTCTACAACACGATGACCCGGCGCAAGGAGGAGCTGCGTCCGCTGGAAGCCGGCCGCGTGAGCATCTACTCCTGCGGCCCGACCGTGTATCGCTTCGCGCACATCGGCAACCTGCGCACGTACATGTTCGCCGACGTGCTCACGCGATCCCTCGAGTACCTCGGCCACGACACGCACCAGGTGATGAACATCACTGACGTCGGCCACCTCACCGACGACAGCTTCGACCGCGGGGAGGACAAGATGCTCGTCTCGGCGCGCCTCGAGAAGAAGTCGCCTGGGGAGATCGCCGGCTACTACACCGAGGCGTTCATGCACGACGCGCGCATGGTCAACATCCGGCCCGCGCGCGAGTATCCGCGGGCCACCGCATACATCCCGCAGATGATCGAGATCATCGCGAAGCTCATCGAGCGCGGCCACGCGTATGAGGTCGGCGGCACTGTCTACTTCGACATCGCGAGCTTTCCGGCCTACGGCCGGCTGTCGCGGAACACGACCGATCAGCTTCTGTCGGGGACGCGCGGCGAGGTCGATCCGCGCAAGCGACACCCGGGGGACTTCACGTTGTGGAAGGCGGCGGGCGAGCACCGTCTCCAGGTGTGGCCCAGCCCGTGGGGTCCGGGATTCCCGGGCTGGCATATCGAGTGCTCGGCGATGTCGATGTCGCTGCTGGGCGATCGGTTCGACATCCACACCGGTGGGTCCGACAACGTGTTTCCTCACCACGAGGCTGAGATCGCGCAGTCCGAGGGAGTGACGGGCCACCAGGTGGTGGGCTGCTGGGTTCACGGCGAGCACCTGATGCTGTCCGGCACGCGCATGTCTAAGTCGGCCGGCAACTTCTTCCGCATCACCGAGCTGGTCGAGCAGGGCTTCGACCCGCTCGCGTTCCGCTACCTGACTCTGCAGGCGAAGTACCGGACCAAGCTCAACTTCTCACCGGAGGCGATGAGCGGTGCGGATCACGCCCTCCGCCAGCTGCGCGACCGCGTGGCTGAATGGTCCGCCGCGCCCGACGGTCCGCGCGGCGATATCGACGAGCGCTTTCGCGCAGCGCTCGCCGATGACCTCGACCTGCCCGGGGCGATGGCTCTCGTGTCGGAGCTGATTCGCTCCGACCTTGCGCCAGGCGCGAAGGCTCGCCTGCTCATCGAATGGGATCGGGTGCTCGGGCTGGACCTGGCGCGCGCGCCTGAGCATGGAGCCCTGCCCGACGGGGCTGCGGTCCTGCTGACTAAGCGCGAGAGGGCACGCGCCGCGAAGGACTTCGCGACCGCGGATCGACTCAGAAGCGAGCTCGCGGCCATGGGCGTGGCCGTCACCGACACGCCTGACGGCCAGAGGTGGGAGGTCCGCCGCCTCTAAGGCAGGGCCGGGATGCTCGGACTCGGGATCGGCAGCGGGCCGACGGACGGAACCGCAGGCGGCGTGACTGTCGGCAGCGCCGGCGCGCTCACGACTGGCGTCGGGATCGGGCTGATCGCAGCCTGGGGCGACTTGGGCGCCAATGACGCCGGGTTGGTGCTCCCCGGTTGCGGCTTCTGCGCCGGCTGCACCTGCTGCGTCACCTGACGGGCCCAGTCGACGGGATTCACGCTGTGGGTGATCACCGCCTCGGTCGTCGCGCCCGCGGCCATCACCGCGACCACGGCTCCGACCGCAATCTTCGCCGTCAGCGCGACGCCGGCGCCGCGGACGATAGGGAGGCCGCGACGGCCGGGCTCGGGCATGCGCCAGGCCGGGATCGTCCCGGTCGAGTGGCGGTCGAGCAGGAGATGGAGGTCATCCTCCAGGTGCTGGTCGAAGCGCGGCTCTCGAGGCATCGAAGCTAAACCCCGCCCAGGGCAAAAGTACCCAATCTCATTCCACCCAGTCCGCGAGCTCGACCCGCAGGCGCGCCTTCGCTGCCGCCAGCCGCGACGCAACTGTTCGCTCGGGGACGCCGAGCGCCTCGCCGATCTCGCGATTCGTATAGCCGTGGTAGTGGCGAAGCACGAGCGCCGCCGCCTGCTTCGCGGGGATCTTGCGCAGCGCGCGGCCGAGCTCCGTGTTCTCGGCGATCGTTGCCGGCGATGCGGGCGCTGCAGGCCTGCCGAGACGCTTGACGAGCTCGCCTGCCTCGCGCAGGCGCTGCCGGCGCCAGTGCGACACGCCGACGTTGATGGCGATTCGGTGCAGCCAGGCCTCGGCCGGCGCCCCAGGCTTCCACCTGTCCCAGGCCCGGAACGCTCGAACGAAAGCCTCCTGTGTGCAGTCCTCGGCCGCCGCGGGGTCGCCGAGCATGCCGATGAGCGTGACCAGGATCCGCCGGTATGAGCAGCGATACAGGCGTTCAAAGTCCTCGGCCGAGCCCGGTATGTAATCCGGTTCGCCCGCAGCCTCTTCTTCACGCAAAGCGTTGATGGCTGTTTCCCCCGCGCGCCTTCTCAAGTTAACGCGTCAGGGCCAAAAAAATGAGGCCGAGCCTTGCGGCCCGGCCTCGTCGAGAGGAAGGGGCTGGTTAAGGCTTGCCCGGCGTTCCGCTGGGCTTGCCGTGGTTGCCGTTGTTGCCCTTGTTCTTGTTGTCGTTGCCGTTGCCGTTGTTGCCGTGGTCGTTGGTGCGCGCGTTGCTGTTGCGGTGCTCGCCACTGACGACCTTGCCGTGCTGCTTCGCGAACGCGCTCACGCACTGGCCGATGCCGCGCACGCCTGAAGCGCGCAGCGTGTCCTTGCAGGTGTTGACCTGCTGGACGACCTGCTGTCCCCAGTCGTTGGGATTGAGGCTGCCGGTGACCGCCACCTCGCCCGCCACCCCAGCGCCTGCGGCCGCCAGCGCGGCGACCGCGAAGCCTGTGAGCAGCTTCGCTCCGATGGCGGCTCCCGCTCCCCCAAACAGTCTCTTCATTACTCCTCCCGAGGCAGGTGCTCTCCAGGCGGGGATCGAAGCGCGATCCACCGGGCCAAGGACCCGGCTCAGCTCGCTCTCGATCTCCCGGTCGAAGTCGCTCATGTGTCCAACCTCAATCGGAAGGGACGCTGTCCTCGGACAAAGTACTCAAGTCGACCTGGGGAGCCGGCCTGGGCCCGGAATCGAGCAACGCCTTGAGCCTGGCTTTGGCCGCGATCAGGCGCGACGCCACTGTGCGTTCGGGAATTTCGAGCGCCGCGGCGATCTCGCGGTTGGTGTAACCGTGGTGGTGGCGAAGTACGATGGCCGCCGCCTGCTTGGGCGGCAGCTTGCGCAGGGCGTTGAACAGGTCGGAGCGCTCGGCGACTGAGCTGGGATCGGAGGGCAGCGTGGGCCGGCCAAGGCGCTTGATCACCTGGCCCACCTCCCGCATGCGTGAGTACCGCTGGTACGAGATCGCGGTGTTGATCGCGATCCTGTGCACCCAGGCCTCGGCGGGGGCGTCCTTTCGCCACGACGACCAGCTTCGGTAAGCGCGCTCGAATGCGTCATGCGTGCAGTCCTCGGCCGCCGCGCGGTCGCCGAGCACCCCGATCAGGGTGCCGAGGACGCGGCTGTACGAGGTCCGGTAGAGGCGCTCGAAATCCGCCTCGTTGCCAGGCCGGTACTGCTGGCCTTCGATCTCACTTGACTCCGAACGAATGTTCGACTAACCTCCTGGGGCGCCCAATGCCCCCCACGCTCCCGCCATTCGACGCGGCCGACTTCCAAGGGGAAATAACGCTGGATCGCGTGATTCCGTCATCCCCACCCCAATACTCACCCCTGCCCGCCGACCTCAGACCGGAGCTCGCCGCCGCTCTCGAGTCGCGCGGGATCACCCGACTCTACTCTCACCAGGCTGAGTCTTATGCCGAAATACGGCGGGGCCGGCACCTGGCGGTCGTCACGCCCACGGCCAGCGGAAAAACCCTCTGCTACAACCTCCCGGTCCTGCAGCGGATGCTCGAGGACCCCCAGCGCCGAGCCATCTACCTGTTCCCGACCAAGGCCCTCGCCCAGGACCAGCTGGCCGAGCTCGGCGCGCTCAAGCGCGGCCTGCCCATCGACCTGCGAGTGGACACGTACGACGGCGACACCGCGCCGGGCCGGCGCACCGCGATCCGAGAGGCCGGCCACATCGTGATGACGAACCCCGACATGCTGCACACGGGCATCCTGCCGCACCACACACGGTGGCGTCGGCTCTTCTCGAGCCTCGAGTTCGTCGTCATCGACGAGCTCCACACGTATCGCGGTCTTTTCGGTAGCCAGGTCGCCAATGTCATACGACGCCTGAAGCGGGTTTGCGCCTTTTATGGCTCGCATCCGACGTTTATCTGCGCGTCCGCAACCATCGCCAACCCGCGCGAGCTCGCTCAGCGACTCCTGGAGGAGGACGACATCGCGCTGATCGACCGCAGCGGCGCGCCGCGCGGCGAGCGCCGCCTGATCTTCTACAACCCTCCGCTGCTCAATCGCGAGCTGGGCGTCCGCCGCAGCTCGATGCTCGAGGCGCGACGCATCGCCGCGCCATGGATCCGCGCCGGCATTCAGACCATCGTCTTCTGCCGCAGCCGGCTGCAGGTCGAGGTGATGCTCAGCTACTTGCGACAGGACCTGGCACCGCGGCTCGACGCCAACCGGCGCGTTCGCGGTTATCGCGCGGGATACCTTCCCCTGCATCGACGCGAGATTGAAGCGGGCCTGCGCGCGGGCGATATCACAGGCGTCGTCAGCACCAATGCTCTCGAGCTGGGCATCGACATCGGCAGCCTGGACGCGTCGGTGCTGGTCGGCTATCCGGGAACCATCGCGTCCACGTGGCAGCAGATAGGCCGCGCCGGACGCCGTTCCGGGTCGATCGGCGTCTTCGTGGCTTCGAGCTCGCCACTGGACCAGTTCATCGTTAGGCACCCCGAGTACTTCCTCAGCGCCGATCCAGAGGAAGGGCTCATCGATCCCGACAACCTGCTGATCCTCGCGGGCCACCTGCAAGCCGGGCTGTTCGAGCTGCCCTTCGAGGACCGTGAGCCGCTCGGCCGCGCCGACGTGCAGGAGCTGCTGCGCGTGTTCGAGGAGGACGGCTCGGCGACGCGCTCCGCGGGCCGCTGGTTCTGGAGCCGGCAGGCATTTCCGGCGGAAGAGGTGCACCTGCGGCGCATCGCGGCCGACAACGTCGTCATCGTCGACACCTCGCAGCCGCGACCCCAGGTCATCGGCGAGATGGACCAGTTCTCGGCGCCGGTCTTCCTGCACGAAGAGGCCGTCTATCTGCACGAGGGCGCGCAGTACCACGTCGAGCGTCTCGACTGGGACGAGAAGAAGGCATACGTGCACCCCGTCGAGGTCGACTACTACACGGATGCGCTCGCATCGGTGACGGTGCGCGTGCTCGACACGTTCGCCGGTCCTGATGAATTTCCGCTGGCGCGTCACCACGGCGAGGTGAAGATCACATCGCTCGCGAGCATGTTCAAGAAGATTCGCTTCCACACGCACGAGAACATCGGCTCGGGTCCCATTCACCTGCCGGAGCAGACGCTGCACACAACCGCGTGGTGGCTAACGCTCGATGAGCAGCAGTGGGTGGCTCTCGGTCGCGAGACTCTCGAGGCAGGGCTGCAGGGGATGGCGCACGCGCTGCGCCACGTCGCGAGCCTGCGCCTGATGTGCGACCCGCGCGACCTCGGCGCGGTGGCGGAGGTCCGCTCCGTGACGACGAGGCTGCCGACCGTGACCGTGTACGAGATCTATCCAGGCGGCGTCGGGTATGCACCGCGCATGTACGACCTGCACCACGAGCTGCTCGACGGCGCCGCCGCGCTCGTGCGTGACTGCCAGTGCCTCGCGGGCTGCCCTTCCTGCATCGGACCCCTGCACATGGTCGAAGGAGCGAAGGACGCATGTCTGCGGTTGCTGCAAGCAGGAGGTCGGCGGCGGGATGGCGACGAGAGATTCGGCGACCAGGTGTTCCAGCTGCTAGGCGCCACCGAGCAACGCAGCTAAGCGGATCCGTTGATCCGCGTGCGAGTAGCGCAGGTGGCAACGACGCAGATGGGGCGCATGGGCGCCGAAGATCCGTCGACACGCCCGCCGCCGACCTCCACACTCAGAGAGCGTCTTAGTCGTCTAGGCGGCATCTCGCAGGCGCATGCGAGGCCGCCACTCGAGATCCCGCGTGGGTTCGAGCGGGTCGAGACGCCATACGGCCCGGCCTTCCTGCGCCAGGACGTCCTGGGCCTGCCGCGTCTCGACCCGAACCCCGGCTCGATTGCCTACATCGACACCGAGACCACCGGCCTTTCCGGCGGCTCGGGCACGTATGTGTTCGCGGCAGCCGTGGCAAGACCGATCGATTCCGGACTCCGGCTCGCGCAGCTGTTTCTTCCTCAGCCGGGCATGGAGGCGGCATTCCTCCATTCGCTCAGCGACGAGCTCGCCCCCGCGTCGGGCGTGGGCAGCTTCAACGGAGGGTCGTTCGATCTGCCGATCCTCCGCACGCGATGGGTGATGGCCCGCATGCAAGGAGACCTGCAGCACCCACCGCACGTCGACCTGTTGACGCTCGTGCGCTCGCTGTATCGACACCGAATGGAGAGCTGCACGCTTCGCATGGTGGAAGAACGGCTCCTCGGCTACGAGCGCGAGGACCCCATCGCAGGTGCGCTCGCGCCGGACGCGTACTTCGAGTACGTGCGCCACGGGCCAAGCCGGCTGCTGGAGCTCGTGCTCGAGCACAACCGCCTCGATGTCATCAGCCTCGTACACCTGCATTCGCTCCTGCTGCGGCGACTGCGCGGCGCGGATGCGGACATGGACGCGTCCGACTGGCTCGCGCTGGGCCGGCATCGTTTCCGGCGAGGAGCGCGCGCTGACGGATGGCGTGCGCTGCGCAACGCGGCAGGTTTCGAGAAAGGCGATGACGCCGCGACCGCGTCGCTGTGGATCGCGCGCAGGCTGGTGCGGCGCGGCGCGATCACGTCGGCGGATCGATTGCTCGAGCGGATGGAGCAGCGCTTCGACGGCGACATCCGCGTGTCGGTCGCGCGGGCTCGTTTGCTGGAATGGAGGAGGCGAGAGCCGAGCCTGGCCTTGACTGTGGTGGAGGCCGCCCTGGACCGGATGCCCCACGCGGCAGCCGAGCTGGAACCCCGCCGAATGCGTCTCAGGCGAAAGGTCGAATCCCGAGCGCGGTCAGGCGGGCACCGCGATGCGAACGGTGGCCCCGGCCACGGCAGGCAGGGCCGTCGAGGGAAGGCCTGGCTCCAGGCTTCCTTCGACGACGGCGCGGGCGAGGGCTTCGACCAGGACCGGATCGAACTCTGAGCCGGCGCCCGCCTTCACGAGCTCCAGCGCCCTGAGCGGCGTCACCCGCTCGCAGCCGCGCCCTGCGGTCATGGCCTCGTAGCCCTCGGCCACCGCCAGGATCCGAGCGAGCTTCGGGATCTCCTCGCCGGCCGTGCCGTCGGGCTTGCCCTGGCCGTCCCAGCGCTCGTGATGGTGGCGCACCGCCGCGGAGATGACCAGCGGGAAGTGCGAGCCCGCGACGATCTTCTCGCCCTCCTCCGCGTGGCCGGGCACCTCGAGGTCCTGCGCGTCGCTCATCACCATGTGGCCGACGTCGTGAAGGTACGCGGCGGTGCGAAGGTCCTCGAGGTCGCTGCCGGGCAACCCCGCTGCGCGCGCGATGGCCTCGGCGATCGCCGCCACGCGGCTCGAATGTCCCTGCGCCGCGGCCGCGCGATGGTCCACGGCATGGGCAGCCGCAACCACCACCTGCGGACCGGCCTCGGCAAGCATCGTCATGAGATTGCCGTCGGCAAGCTCGAGCTCGGTCACAAGCTGCGGGAATGTGCACGCGCGGTCCTTGCCCTCGCGCTTGGCCAGATACAGGGCCTGGTCGGCCGCCGCGATCAGCTCGAGCGCGCCCAGCGCATCTTCCGGATATGTCGCGACGCCGACGCTGAAGGTCAGGGCCTTGCCGGGCGCTGTGGCCACCGCGGCCGCGTGCACCGCGTCGACGATTCGGTACGCGAGACGCTGCGCTCCGACCCCGCTTGTGTCGACGGCGAGAATCGCCAGCTCGTCGCCGCCGTAGCGCGCGACCACATCCTGCGCGCGCGCCGCGTTGCGGGCGATCCGCGCGCCCATCTGCAGCACGAGGTCACCGTGCTGGTGGCCGAGCTCGTCGTTGACCGACTTGAAGTGGTCGAAGTCGATGAGCAGCAACGACACCGACATCGTTGCCTTGTCCTGCCGCGCGAAGACCGCGTCCAGCCGGCGGCGCAGCTCGCGGACGTTGTAGAGACCCGTCAACACGTCGGTGGTCGCCTCCTGCGTGCTGCGGTGGTAGCGCACGGCGTTTGCCATCGCCACCGCCGAGCTTCCGGAAAGCGCGTCCACCGCGAACAGGTCCTGGTTGCTGAATGCCCGGCCTGGGCGCTTGAGGCTGAGGAGCGCCGTGATGCCTTCGTTCGAGGCCATCGGGACGACCATCGCGCTCTTGTCTTCGGAGAACGACGCCTCGCCCGAACGTGCGACCTTCGCGAGCTGCGAGTCGTCGAGACCGTCAGGCGATACGCCGTCCGACAGGGGTTGGCTCGTCGAAGATGCGACGACGGCAAATCCGTCGGGAGACGCGAGCACCATGCTGGCGCTCGTCGAGCCGCTCATCTGCAGCGCGTGCGCGACGACGACCGCGAACACGTCCTTGATGTTGGTTTCGCCCGAGATGTCAGAGCTCACCTCGCGCAGCTGGTCCGCCTCCGCCGCGCGCCTCACCGCCTGGCGTCGCTCACGCTCCAGCTCGCGAGTCATGTATCCGGTCGCGAGCGCAACCACAAGAAAAAGGAAGACGACGCCGAACGCGGTGAGGCGGGAGTTGGGGTCGCTCGAGAGCGTCGTCGGGGTGAACGTGCCTCCGACGAACAGGTAGATGAACGCGATCGTCACCGCGGACGCGACACTCGCGATGGCGCCGAACCGTACCGCGTTGGTGATCACCGAAAGAAAGAGCGCCAGGAAGTAAGGGCTGTTGAATCCGTCAGACAGGTAGACCAGCCCAACCGCGAACAGGATGTCGAGCACCATCGTCGTCAGGCTGAACTGCTTCCCAGGCTTGAAGCCGCGAAAGAGGAGCACCGTGACCACCCCGGCCATGACCGCCCAGACACCGAGCACGATGTCGACCGTGTCCTTGGCCTGGATGCTCGTGATCGGGGTCAGGTTGATGAGCGCGCCAAGAACGGCAAGGAAGATCCATCGGAACATGACCGCAACGCGCTCGCCGATCGCCCTGCGCTCGGCGTCGAACTTCTCGTCCAGGACCTTGGCCCGAAGTTCCTGCTGACGTTGGTTGGGAGTGACGACAGCTGGGATGTTCATTGGAATCTTGCTAAGCCGCGGGCGAAGTTGCTCTCCGGAGGCTACCATTCACACTCGCGATTCGAACTTCTTTGCACGTTGTGGCGCACGAAATGAACCGGACCCTCGTTATTTCCCTACACAGGTGAGTCCCGCCTTGCGATCCGAGCATGCTGGCCGGCGGCCCAAAGCGCCGGCAGGTCGAACGACTGTTCGCCGCCGTCAGGCGGGCCAGTCGCTTGTGGAGTTCGCCATCTCCTCGATCGTCCTTCTCCTCCTGGTGATGGGACTCCTGGATCTCTCGCGCGCGTTCTACTTTTCCGTGAACATCCAGGGCGCTGCGCGTGAAGGGGCCAGGCACGGCGCCTGGTTCAACACGGCAGCCCGGAACAACAACTTCCTTGACGACACCGACGTGATGAGCGCGGTCAATGCCGGCCTGAACGGCGCGGGAATCACCGCCAACCTGGTTCCGAGTGGCAGCTGCCTCTCGCCCTCTGACGGCAACGGCTTCAACAACAAGCCTTACTCGCAGGCCGCTTACCCGGTCGTGACGCAGCAGGTGAATGCCTACATCTGCTACACGTACCCCGGCGGCGCCTTCCAGACGGGCAGCAGGGGCGTTCCGCCGGCAGACAACTCGTGGCGGCTGGGCGACATCAACGTGTCGCTGCTGATGAACTTCGCCTTGATCACACCGTTGATCCAGGGCCTGTTCGGCAACGGCATCGACCTCGCTTACAACGAGCACTTCACCATCCAGGGGAAGCCATGAAGCAGGGCTACTTCCACAGCCAGAGGTCGCAGGGCCTGACCGAGTTCGCCATCATCGCGCCGGTCATCCTGCTGCTGACCTTCGGCATCATCGACTTCGGACGCGGGCTCTACTTCTACATCACGCTGCAGCAGGCGGCCAACGAAGGCGCACGCGTCGCGGTGCGTGCCTCCTACTTCATCGACCCGGGTGGTTCAACTCACCAGTGGCCGACCGACGCCGACGTCGCCACCGCCGTCCAGCAGCACGCCGTGACCGAGAACCTCGCAAACCCGTGCCCTAACGGACCGATCCCCAACGGCGGCAACCCGGTCGGCTCGCCATCGTTGCCGCCCTCCAACACGGGCTGGATTTTCATCACAGATCCCAGCTCCGCGGGCAACGGGACCCCGAACGGGCCGCGCGGCGGCCTGGGCGTCCTACCTGCGCCCGGGCCCGGCTGCAATGCGATCACGCCCGCCGTCGGCAATGAGGCCATCAAGGTCACGCTCTGGTTCAACTTCCAGCCGCTGACGCCGCTCATCCAGCAGGCAGTCGGGAACAGGATCATCATCACCGCCTACGCGGTGTACCGCGCTGAGTACAGCAACTAGCAAGATGCAAGCCACTATTGCGTCTCTCAACTAACAACATGCGAATGTTCATGCGCAAAGACGGCAAGCGGGGCGGCCCTCAAGGCGGGCAGGCGATCGTCCTGATCGCGCTGCTGATCCTGGTCTTGTTCGGCATGCTTGGCCTGGCCGTCGATTCCGGCCGCGCGTATGTCGACCGGCGTGACCAGCAGTCCGCCGTCGACGCGTCGGCGCTCGCCGCCGGTGACTGGTACGAGAACTTCAGCGACCTGTACGGCTCGACGCTGCCGAACGCGAAGGCCGTGTACCAGAGCAACCTCCACCTGTACGGAGGGCCCACGTCAGACGTCGACACGACAACGTTCGTCGGCGTCGGCAACAGCCTGCAGCAGGACACCGACATCGTCACGTACGGCGGCGGGTACGCGCTGACGATCGTGGCCACCAACACTCAGTTCAACGGCTACCAGTTCGTGTTCACCAGCACGCACCAGCTGCCGCTGGCGTTCATGCAGCTGTTCGGGGGGAACCCCAATATCACCATCAACGCCACCGCCACCGCGATCGTGGGCAACCAGCGCCAGACGCCGGCGCTGCTGACGCTGAGCACCGACAGATGTTCGCTTAATCTGACGGGCGCCGCGACGCTGACACTGCTCGGCGACGCCTACTCCAACGGCACCGCCTGCGTCGACCCCAACCTGCAGGAAGCCGGCAACTGCTACGGCGCGGCCGGCTCCAACTGCAGCTCGGCCACTTACTACTGCTACAACTCGACACCTGGGTTCGTCCCCTACCCGCCGCCCTGCAACCCAGGCGACACCCAGGGCCAGCCAGTGGTGCCGGCGCCGACGCTGCCTGACCCGGCGTACCTGGCGCCTTCGGTCCCCTATTACTCGGCGGCTCAGTTTTACAACCCGAACAACCGCGGCACGTGGACGGAGATGTATCCGGGCCAGTACGGCACCTTCCACCTGAGCGGTGGGTCCGGCAGCTGCGCCTTCCTGAACCCCGGCGTCTATAACTGGACCAACGACTACAAGTCGGACGCCACGGGCAGCCTGCTGTCCAACGAGCTGAAGGCGCCGCGCGAGCAGAATTACACCGCGCCAGGCACCACCAGCACCGCGGGCATCCAGTTCTGGAACATGAACGGCACCAACTGCGCGGGCGACTTCAGCGTGACGGTGACCAACGGCCTGCCGGGCGCGCTTGGCCTGAAGCACAGGAGCGGCGCCGGGAACTGGGGCATCGAGCTGACATCGGTGCGCTGGGACAGGTTCATCGACCCAACCATCGGGCCGAACCCGTGCTTCGGGTCACCTGGGTGCCGGCGCGAAAGCGCACCGTCGGCGTGTGTCTCGGCGGGCACCGATGACGTGAGCAGCGCGGCCCTTGATGTCCACATCCTTAAGGACGCGCCTGGGGCGCAGTACTACAACGTGTACGTCAACCCCAACGGCTGCGACGGGCTGCAGGACAACTTCGCCTTCGTCAACAGGTTCCTGGCGCCCGGCTGGAACGACTTCGGCGGCCCTCCGGCGTTCACACTCGGTCCTTACCCGAACGGCGGAGCCGGCGTCATCCTGAGCAGCGGTGTGGGCGGGTATCCGTGCGGCGCGCCGGGCCACACCGTCTGCGCCATCAACTACTCGGCCCTTTCGCCGACCAGCCTGTGCTTCGCGCAGACGCGCGTCTCCAACTGCCAGGCCCCGGACAACGAGATCGGCCCGCAATGCTTCAGCAGCTGCCCGCCGCCGGCCGGCCTGCTGTCCCAGGAGAACGGGGCGTTCTCGCTGCAGTACCCGCCGTACACCGGTGGCGACGTGGCCAACGAGAACTACTGCCAGGTCTCGCCGATCCCGGGCAACCCGAGCTCTCCGTGCGCGACGGCGAAGATCACGCCAGGTGCTGTGCAGTTCTACTTCCCGAACGGCTCCTGCTTCGACCAGAACGCCCAGGGCGCGACGTACGTGTACAGCGGGGAGCAGTACAACTGGATCTCCATCTATTCGCCTCCCGCCAACACGTGCAACAACACGATGAACGGTGGCGCCTCCACGCAGTTCATCGGCACCATCTACACGCCAGGTGCCAACTGGTCGATCAGCGGTGGCGACCGCTCGCCGCTTGCCGGACAGGTGATCTGCTACACGGCGTCGGTCAGCGGTGGTGGCTCGGTCGGCATCGACTTCAACCCCAACTACTCGCCGGCCCCGCCGGCCGCTCGACTGATCAACTGACAGCCGCGACCTAGCCCTCCGCGGGTAGCCCTAGCTCTGGGGCCGCGCCTCGTAATCGAGCCCGCCGAGCGCCTCGTTGATCCACTCGATCGCCATCTCGCGCGTGTTCGGCCAGACGTCGGCGCTTGAAGACTCAACACCCATGTCGATCGCCACACGTCCGCAGACGCGGAGAAGCCTCCGGATCAGGGGCGCAGCCTCGGGCACCGCGAACTCGATCTCTTCCAGCGAACGGGTCAGCATGAAGCACGCCGCGTTGAAGGTTTCGGCGTCGATTGCAGCCTCGCCGGCGAGCTTCTCCGCCACCCCCGCCCGCAAATTGGATGGGTCCATATGCCCGGTATTATTGGCCGAGAGGCTGGGTGCCAATGGATCTAACCGAACCTGTTCTGCTGACTCCTGAGGGGCTGGAGAAGCTCAAGCGCGACCTCGAGGTCGCGTTGAAGCGCCGGCTCGATGCCGGCGAGCGCCTGAAGGAGGCCTTCCAGCCTGGAGATATCGAGGACAACCCCGAGTATGAGCAGGCGAAGGAAGAGGTAGGTCTCCTCGACGGCCGCATCTACGAGCTGCAGGAGATGATCGGCCGCGCCGAGATCATCAAGGAATCGCATTCGAGCGTCGCCGGGCCGGGATCGACCGTCGATGTCGCCGACAACGACGGCGCCTCCGAGACGTATCACCTGGTGGGCGCTGTCGAGAGCGACCCGTCGGCGGGACGAATCTCGGTGGACTCGCCGGTCGGGCGGGCGCTGGTGGGAAAGAAGAAAGGTGACCGGATTACGGTCAGCGTGCCCGCGGGGAGCCTGACGCTGACGGTCAAGGCCGTCAGATAGACATTCGTTGTCCATAGGGACATCTGGTAGCCCGCCTGCGACTGAGCTGAATCCCGAAGGAATCGCCGACCGCACGACCGTCGGTGTGTTCTTCGGGCAGGCAGCGCGCTACGGCGAGCGTCCGCTGGTCCACCACCTCGTCGGCGAGCAGTGGAAGACGGAGACGTGGGCGGACATGAAGCGCTACGTGCTGGCCGTCGCATCCGCGCTGGTCGACGCCGGTCTGAAGCAGGGCGACCGCGTGGTCCTGCTGGGGGAGAACCGCTACGAGTGGCTGGTTTCCGACTTCGGGATCCAGGCGGCGGGCGGTGTGGCGGTGCCGGTCTACACAGGGACCGCGCCCGAGGTGATCCAGAAGATCGTCGACAACAGCGAGGCGGTCCTCGCGATCGCGTCGACCAATGCCCTGGCTGGCAAGCTCCGCGTGGGCGGCTCGATGAAGAAGGTCGTGACCATCGACACCGACGTGACCGCGTGGATGGCCCGCCGGCCGCAGCGGCTCGCTGAGGTCGCGACCCGGCTGGCGGCGGTCAAGCCCGACGACCTGTGCACCATCGTCTACACGTCAGGCACCACCGGCGATCCCAAGGGCGTCGAGCTCGCGCATCGCTGCCTGGTCGACATCAGCCGCGCTGCGCTGAAGGTGTTTCCGCTCAGCGACTCGGACGTGACGCTGTCGTTTCTTCCGTACTCGCACGTGTTCGAGCGAATCAACGGCGTCTTCATCGGCCTGCTCTTCGGCGGCCAGGCGTGGATCTCGCGCGGAGTCGATCACCTCAGCGCCGAGCTCGGCGAGGTGCAGCCCACCGTGATGTGCAGCGTCCCGCGCGTGTACGAAAAGATGTATGCGGCGGTGATGTCGCGAGTGCGCGAATCGCCAGGCTACCGGCAGACGCTGTTCCACTGGGCGCTGAAAGTCGGCAAGCAGCACCACGTCGACAAGCAGTCAGGCGCGTTGCTAAATGCGCAGTACGCGCTGGCCGACCGGCTCGTGCTGGCTTCGTTGCGCAAGAGGCTCACGGGCGGGCGGCTGCGCTTCTTCATCAGCGGCGGCGCCGCGCTCTCGCGCGACATCGAGCAGTTCTTCTGGTCGTGCGGCATTCCGATCCTCAACGGCTGGGGCATGACCGAGATGTCATCGGGCGCGTGCTCGAACACGTTGGCCGACCACAAGTTCTTGACAGTGGGCAAGCCGTTCCCGGGCGTAGAGGTAAAGATCGCGGACGACGGCGAGATCCTCGTGAAGAGCCCGGGCAACATGCTCGGCTATCACAAGAACCCGGAGGCCACCGCCGAGACGCTGAGCGACGGCTGGATCTCCACGGGCGACATCGGAGAGATCGACGGCGACGGCTTCCTGAAGATCACCGACCGCAAGAAGGCGCTGTTCAAGACGGCCGTCGGCAAGTACATCGCGCCGCAGCCGATCGAGTTCGGCCTCACGCAGGATCCGCTGATCGACCGGGCGCTGGTCATCGGCGAGAGCCGGCCATATGTGACGGCGCTGATCGTTCCCGACTGGCCCGCGGCCAAGCAGCAAGGCATTGACGAAGCGGCGCTTCGCGGCCACATCCAGAAGGTCGTCGACGGCGTCAACTCGCACCTCGGCAACTGGGAGACGGTGAAGTACTTCACGCTGCTTCCCGAGGACTTCACGGAGGCGAAGGGCGAGCTGTCGCTGAAGCTCGACGTCAAGCGCAAGGTCGTCGCGCAGAACTACGCCGCGCAGATCGAGGCGATGTACACGGGCAAGTCCAAGGCGGGTTCGTAGTGGCAGGACCCATCGACATGTCAGAGGTTCACGCGTCGCTCGATCATCTGCGGACGCAGATCTGTCACTGCGGCTTGAGGGGCGAGTGCCTCGGCTGCAAGGGCATCGAGATGGTGAGGGCGCAGGCCGAGGCGGTCGTCGCGGCCGCTAGCCAGCCGATCCTGCTACAGGTCGCGCAGGAGGCTGCGATGAAGGACATGTCGAACCGCTTCCAGGCCATGTCCGAGCGCCTCATGTCAGACCCCGACATTCGCCGCTCGGCCGAGGAGATGCAGCAGAAGCTGATGTCCGACCCGGAAACGCGTCAGCTCATCGAGGAGCTGATGCGCCGCCTGGGAGGCCCGTCACCCGAGGACTCCTAAGCCCCGGGATCCCCTCGTTTGTATACAAACGCGTGCCAAAACGCGCGCGAAACGCGCGTTTGTATACAAAACGCCTTAGTCCGCTAGGCGCTTGCGCATGGGCTTGTCCCAGAACGGGATCGGCCCGGTCTGCAGGGCCGCCAGGATCTTCTGCTCCTGCGCGCTGGTGATCTTCTTGTCCGTCACCGCCTTGTCGAGCGTGGGCTTCAGGTTGGCGATGAGCTTGCTGCGAAACTGCGCCTCGGTGACCGGAGGGCTCTGCGCGTCGGCGATCTGGTGCAGGGTCATTCCCTTGGCCAGGTCGGCCTTCAGGGTGTCGGTCGTAATGCCCAGCGCCGAGGCGGCCGCGCTCATGAGCGCCTGCCTGTAGACCGCACCCCCCGCGGCGTTCTTGCCGCCCAGGTTCCCCGCCAGGGTGCAGGGCGCCTTGCCCGCCATCTTCGTCTTGATCGCATCCGCCTGCGCCTGGGTGATGTGGCCGGCCTTCACCTCATCGGCGAGCGTCTGGCCGACCGCTTGCTCGAACGCGGAGTTGACCTTGTCCTGGCTCACCCCGAGGTCGCTCGAGAAATGCGTGGCGAACTCGTTGCAAACGCTGGATGAGGAAGTGCTCGACTGGTCTGCAACGGCGGCCGCAGGGACGTTCGATCCTTTCGGGCTGCCGAAGTTGAAGCTGTAGCCTGCGGCCGAGGCTGTCATGTAGACGGCGGCGGCGGCGATGGCCGCGGCGCCCGCCGCAAGGCTCGCGATGCGTAAGTTTTTTGGCGTGGCGATGGTACTGATCACGTCATCAAGTACACCGCGTAAGGCCCTGTCGCATCCTCACGCAGAGGTAAAGCTTCTGTAAATGACGGGTCTGGGCGTGATCTCTATAGTCGGGAGATGGAATCGCCCCCCAACACCGGCTGGGGAAGCGGCAAGCACGCCGTCGAGCTCTACGTCCGGACGTACACGACGATGCTGCAGAGCTCGGGCGAGATCAAGGTCGACTCGCTGGTGCAGTCGCACATCCGCATGGGCTCGGTGCTGCACCCGCTTGCGGGCCAGCCGCAGAGCGACATGGGCGCTCTCCTCTACGCGGCGCGCCGGCTGCCGCGGGCCATCGAGCACTGCCGGCACGTGGTGATGGGCCAGAGCGCGCAGGGCTTCAAGGCAGTCCTCGGCGCGGACATCATGGAGTGGCAGCCTCTGAAGGCTCCAGCCAGGCGCCGGCGCTGGTACCAGGACGGACGCACGCTCGCGGTGCTCATCGCGTCCATGTCCGACATCGACGACCTCGTGCCCTCGCTGGTTGCCTATCAGATCGAGTGGAACAAGCTGCACAAGGCGCTGCAGGGCGTGGACCTCGCCGAGGAGTCGGCGCGCGAGGCCGCCGGCGCCAGCGAGGATGACTGGCAGCGCCTGCATGAGGCCTGGGGCGAGAGCTTCGACTCGACGCTGGAGCTCGTGCAGAAAGACGAATGCCACGTCGGTCTGCGGCTGATCGGCGGCAGCCACCTCGGCTACGCGCGCATGGCCGCCCGCTGGTGGCTGCCCATCGCCGGGGCGATGGCCGAGCTGGGCGTGCTCGACTCGCCCGTCTACTTCGTCTCGTCCAACGCGCACAGTCTTGTCAACGTCCTGAGCGGAACCGCTCGCGATTTCGAACGCGAGATCCTCGACTGGGTCCGCGACAACGACCCCGAGCTGGAGGACGAGCGGCACAAGGTCGAGGTCGGGCACAGCCGGGCGTCGCGGCAGAACTGGCTCTACTTCGCGGCGCGGCAGATCTTCGACCTGCACCCCGATCGCGAGCAGCTGCGCAAGCGGCGAGCCGAGCTGGAGTCCGCTCGAGGAATCCGCCACATATCCGCAAAGGGCACCGGCGTCGACAGCGCGGCGCAGATCTTCAAGCTGTCGAGCCTCGACGCGAGCGCCATCGATCCACGCGTGGGCAATGTGGACGTCGAGCGACTCCGCTCGTCAGGCGCGTGCATCGTGAACGTCGACTATCCGCTCGGTTTCGCCGCGTACCACATCCTCCGTCAGGTCGCCGAGCACGTCTCGTGGGTCGCCGGCGTGTATGTGATGGGCAAGGCCGCAACGCTCAACTCCGACGTGGGCGATGTGATGATCCCGAACGTCGTCTACAACGAGCACTCGGGCAACACATACTGGCTCGACAACGCGATCACCGCCGCCGACGTGCAGCCGAACCTGGTGTACGGCTCCGCCGTGGACACGCAGCGCGCCGTCGCCGTGCGCGGCACTTTCCTGCAGAACCGCGACTACCTCGAGTTCTACTACCAGGGCCACTACACGGTGGTCGAGATGGAGGCGGGACCGTACCTCGACGCGTGCTACGAGATCGGCCAGCCCGACCGCTACCCCCTCAACGAGAGCGTGAACATGGCGCGCATCAACTTCGACCTGGGGATCGTCCACTACGCGTCTGACACGCCCTACACGCAGGCCCGCACCCTTGGCGCACGCGGCCTGAGCTACCGGGGACTGGACTCGACGTACGCCGCGGCCATCGCGCTGGCTCGGCGGATCATGCAGCGCGAGGGCGCGCTGGAAAGCTAGTCGCCCAGGACGAGCTTCTCGTGCGGGTGGTTGTGCGCGCCGGCGCCATGGTCGATGTCCCCGCACGGATGGCAGCTCTCGATCTGAATCGTCGTGTGGCCGATGGCGAACCTGGCACACAGGCGCTGCTCGAGGTCGCGCACAACGTGCTCCGCGTCGGCCAGCGGACCTTCATCCATCACCACATGCACGCTGAGCGCGGTCTGATCGGACGCGAGGGCCCAGACATGCAGGTCGTGCATGCTCCGCACGTGATCGGTGGCGCCGATCATCCTCGTCACCTCGGCCAGGTCGATGTCGCCCGGCGTGCCCTCCATCAACAGGTTCACGGCTTCCCGCACGATGCGCCACGCGCCGACAGCGATCAGCGCAGCGATGGCGAGTGAGAGCAGCGGGTCGATGGGGAGCCAGCCGGTCAGCACGATGATCGCTCCCGCGATGACGACGCCGATCGACGCGCCGATGTCGCCGGCGACATGCAGGAAGGCGGCGCGCGTGTTGAGGTTCTTGCCGTGGCCGCTCAGGACGAACATCACGTAGCTGTTGACGGCGATGCCGATCAGCGCGGCGACGATGACGATGCCGCCCGAGACGGGCACCGGGGCTGCCAGCCGCCGCATAGCCTCGTATGCGATCGCGATCACGATCACGATCAGCGCCGCCGAGTTGACCAGCGCCGCCAGGATGGTCGCGCGGTGGTAGCCGTAGCTGCGCCTACGGTCGGCCGGGCGCTGCGCCTGCTCGAAGGCGAACCAGGCCAGGCCGAGCGCGAAAACGTCGGTCAGCACGTGGCCGGCGTCGGAAAGCAGGGCCAGCGAGTGGGAGTACAAACCGCCCGCCAGCTCGACCAAAAGCACTACGAGCGTGAGCGCCAGAGCGCGCCTCAGACCGGATCCAGGAACCACTGATTTCATCCTACCCAGCGCAACGAAATTCCTATCTCAAGACGGGGTGGAGCTTGAGGCCGGATTCACTCCGGCCGTCACCAGGCGTCTCTACCTCGAGCGACCCACGCGGCACTTGGCAGGAGGGGGTTTCGCGGGGGAGGACAAGCGTCCTTCCCCGCGCTACCTATTCCAGGCGCCTCCGCGCTCCAGATAGGCCAGGAGCATCCCGTGGCGAAGGCCCTCGTGGCTGATGTGCAGGACCGCCAGGCCGTACCAGTCGAGCATGAGCAGCAGCACCTCCACGCCCGCCCGCATCGCCTTGACGCGGTTTACCGGCAGCCCGACCTTCTCCGAGACCTCCAGGGCCCTCGCGCCGTCCAGCCGCTTCTCGCACTGGAGCAGGTCGTCCGACGTCAGCACCGACGGCGGGTTGCGCTTGGCCAGGACGGCGGGCAGGTTGGAGGCGGTCCCGCCGGTGGCCACGAGTCGCTCCACGTCGCCGTCGGGGGCTTGCGCCAGCTCGCGCAGGGCGGCCCGGCGCATGCGGGCGCGCTCTTCCGGCTTCGGCGGGTCGGCGAGGTACGTGCTGGCGAGCACGCCCGAGCCTACGGGCAGGGACGCCCACCTCACCATCTCGCGCGCCCGACCGATCGCCACCTCGGTTGACGCGCCGCCCAGGTCCACCATCACCCACTCGCGCCGCGCGGCGTGCCGGCTGGCAACGCCCAGGAAGCTGAGCTCCGCCTCGCGGTGCGCCGAGATCACGTGCACTGGCGTGCCGATGGCATCGCCCGCCTGGCGAGCGAACTCCTCGCCGTCCCTGGCCACGCGGATGGCCTCCGTGGCGCCGGCGATCAGGTGGTCGTAGTGATGAGCGGAGGCCCGGGCGAGGACCGAGCGAAGGGCCCGGATGGCCGCCTTGCCGCGGCTGCCGATCGCGCCGGTGCGGGCGACCTGAGGCCCGAGCTCGGGCATCTCGACGTAGTGCGCTACCTCCTCCAGCCGGTCGCGGACCACGTCCGCCACCAGCACGTGAACCGTGTTGCTGCCGATGTCAACGGCGGCAAGACGCACCAGCGAAAAGTAACGCAGTGGAGCCTCAGGCCGGATTCACTCCGGCCGTCACAAGACGTGCCACCTTCCGCTGCGCCACAAGACATCCTTTGCGTCGGAGGGGGTTCCACGGGGGAGGCCTGCCTCACCCGTGCCTCTGACACAATTCGTTCGCATGACGGCCCGGAAAGGAACCCGAATGGAGAAGGACTCGATGGGTGAGATGGAGGTGCCCGCCGACGCGTACTACGGCGCGTCGACGCAGCGGGCGGTGCTCAACTTCCCAATCTCAGGCCAGCCGTTCCCGCGGCGGTTCATCCGCGCCCTCGGCATCATCAAGAAGGCCGCCGCGCAGACCAACCGCGAGCTCGGCCTGCTGGCGCGCCGGCGCGCGCGCGCGATCACCGCCGCCGCGCAGGAGGTGATCGACGGAAAGCTCGATGCGCAGTTCCCGATCGACATCTATCAGACCGGCTCAGGCACATCGACCAACACCAACGCCAACGAGGTCATCGCCAACCGCGCGACCGAGATCCTCGGCCGCGAGCGCGGCTCGAAGGTCATCCACCCCAACGATCACGTGAACCTCGGTCAGTCGTCGAACGACGTGATCCCGAGCGCGATCCAGCTGTCGGCCGCGATGGCCATCGACGAGGAGCTCATCCCCGCGCTCGACCAGCTGCGCAAAGCACTCGAGGCCAAGAGCCGCGAGTTCTGGCCCATCGTCAAGACCGGCCGCACGCACCTCCAGGACGCGACGCCGATCCGGCTGGGCCAGGAGTTCAAGGGCTACGCCGGGCAGATGGAGGAATCGATCCGCCGGGCGCGCGGCGCCATCGACGAGCTGTCGCGCATCCCCCTGGGCGGCACTGCCGTCGGCACCGGCCTCAACTCGCATCCTCAGTACGCGCGCTCCGCGGCCGCGCGCCTCGCGAAAGCAACAGGGCTTCCGGTCAAGGAGACGCCGAATCACTTTCACGCGCAGGCCACGCTGGACGCCGTCGTTGCAGCGCACGGCGCGCTCCGCACCATTGCCACCAGCCTCTGGAAGATCGGCTCCGACATCCGGCTGATGGGCACGGGTCCCATCGCGGGCCTGGGCGAGCTGCGGCTGCCCGAGACGCAGCCCGGCTCGAGCATCATGCCCGGCAAGGTGAACCCGGTGATCATCGAGTCGATGCTCATGGTCATTGCTCGCGTCTACGGCAACGACCTCACAGTGCTTGTGTGCGGTCAATCCGGCAGCCTGTTCGAGCTGAACGTGATGATGCCCGTGGCAGGCGTCGCGACCCTCGAGTCGATCACGCTGCTCGCTGCGTCGGTGCGCAACTTCTCCGAGCGATGCGTCACGGGCCTGCAGGCGACCGACCGCGGGCCTGAGCTGGTCGAGCGCAGCCCGATGCTGGCCACCGCGCTCAACCCGGTCATCGGCTACGACGAGGCGGCGAAGATCGCCAAGGAATCGATCCGCACCGGGCGCTCGATCCGCCAGCTGGCGCGTGGCCGCGGCGTGTCGGAATCGACGCTGACAAAGGTGCTCGACCTCGGCAAGATGACCAAGCCCGGCCTCGAGGGACCCGGCGGCGGATAGAAATATGAGGGACAACCTACGGTTTTCCCTCATCGCGCGGCTGCGCCGCGACCCAGCCCTCAGCGCCATTCGCAGAATTAGCCGCGTCAGAAGGGCTGGCGCTCTTTTTCCCTCAAGGTAGAGCCTTCTTGAAAGATGACGCCCGGCCACGATTGGCTGGCAAGAGAAACAAAGTCGCGGCCGGAACAAGTCCGGCCGCCCCTGCGACGCGGGCGGTGGAGGGCCTAACCCTCCGAATCCAGGGCGACGTGGCCACGGTCGCCATCGATCGGCCCCAGGCCCGCAACGCGCTGAACCTTGCCGCCATGCGGGCGCTCGGGCTGGCGCTCGACGAGGCGGAATCGAAGCGGGCGCGCGTGCTGGTCATTCGCGGCGCAGGCGACAAGGCGTTCTGCGCAGGCGGCGACCTGAAGGAGCTCGAGCACATGCGCTCGGCCGAGCAGGCCGCGCAGATGGCGCGAACGATGCGCACCACGCTCGACCGCCTGAACATCCTGCGCATGCCCGTCGTCGCCGCCCTCAACGGCGACGCACTCGGCGGAGGGGCGGAGCTCGCGCTCGCGTGCGACTTCCGCATCGCAGCGGCTCATGCGCGAATCGGCTTTCCGCAGGTCAACCTCGGCCTCATCCCGGCTTGGGGCGCGCCCGAACGCCTGGCAGCCCTGGTCGGGCGCGCCCGCGCGCTGCACATCACGCTCACCGGCAAGGCCCTCACGGCGGAGGAAGCCATGCGCGCCGGCCTGGTCGAGGAGGTGGTGCCCAGCGATCGCTTCGACGCACGCATACAGGAGCTGGCGGAAGGCATCGCGGCCGCGCCTCCCGCGGCTGTGGCCGGCATCAAGCGATCCGTCGACTCGGTGCGGCCGCAGCGCAACCCCGAGCTGGCGGAAAAGGCCATCGCTGAATTCGCCCGGACCTGGGCCGCGCCCGCGCACTGGCGCGCCGTCGAGAAGATGGAGAAGCGCCGCCGCAGCAGCAAGGCCGGGCCCTGATGCGGGGCCGCGTGCAGAACCCGCTGCTGCGGTTTCGCCTGCCAGCGGTGCTGCTCGCGATCGTGATCGCGTTCGGCGTCACCGGCTACACGCTTATCGAGCGCTGGAACCTGTTCGACGCCTTCTTCATGACGATCATCACCATCAGCACGGTCGGCTACGGCGAGGTCCATCCGCAGTCGGTCGCGGGCCGCGCCTTCAGCGCGGTGCTGATAGTGGTCGGGGTAGGTACGATGCTGTTCGGTTTCGGCGTCTTCGCCGAGACGCTCGCCGAAAACGCATTCGGCATGTTCAGGAGACAGAGGCAGATGGAGCACACGCTTCAGGAGCTCCGCGACCACTTCATCGTGTGCGGCTACGGACGTATCGGCACCGAGGTCGTCGTCGAGTTCGACGACCACAAGGTGAAGTACGTGATCATCGACCGCACCGAGGAAGCGCTCGGCCGCCTCCAAAAGGAGGACCGGCTCTATATCGAAGGCGACGCCGCGAGCGAGGACATCCTGCACCGCGCGGGGATAGATCGCGCGCGGGGCCTCATCTCGGCGGTGGACAGCGACGAGCGCGCGGTGTACGTCGTGCTCGCCGCTCGGGCGCTGAACCCGAAGCTGTACATCATCGCCCGCGCCGGATACCCGGAGTCGATAAGGCGCCTCGAGCTCGCGGGCGCCGACCGCGTCATCTCCCCCTACCGAATGGCCGGACACCTGATGGCGGAGCTCGCCGTGCATCCCGCGATGGTCGACGTGCTCGACACGCTGCACCACGGCGAGTCGGACATCGGACTCGAAGAGGTGCTGATCCAGCCCGAGACCAAGGCGATCGGCAAGACGCTTGCCGACTCCGGCCTGCTCGACGCCCAGGGCGCGAAGCTGCTCGCGGTGCGCCGCCGCGACGGCACTCTGCACGTCAACCCGAGCGCGGATCTGCGCCTGGCGGAAGGCGACCTGATCATCGCGCTCGGCTCCGAGCAGCAGCTGCTGACCACGGCTTCAATGCTCAACTAGCGCCATGGAATCCCTCGGCCGCCGGCCGGTGCTGGTTGCGGCCGTCTCTGTGGCGATCGGCGTCGTCATCTTCGTCGCGAAGCTCGTCGTCGGCCTGCTGACAGGCAGCCTCGGCATCGTCAGCGACTCCGTCCACTCGCTGGTCGACGTGGTCGCGAGCGGGTTCGCACTGGTCGCGGTGCGCACTGCGCGCAAGCCTGCCGACACCGAGCACCCCTACGGGCATGGGCGCGCGGAGAATCTGGCCGCGTTCGCCGAGGGCGTGCTGCTGGTGATCACCGCCGTGGGAATCGCGTTCGAGGCGCTGAGGCGGCTGACCGGCGAGGGCGCCGTCGTCGACCCCGCGTGGTACGCGTTCGCGCTCCTGGTCGCGACGCTGCTGGTCGAGGCAGGACGCGCCGGCGTGCTCCGGCGCGTGGGCAGGCTCGCGGACAGCGAAGCCCTGCAGGCCGACGCGACGAATCGGCTGTCGGACGTGATCTCCACCGTCGGCGTGCTGGCCGGGCTCGCCGGCGTGCGCGCAGGTCTCTCGTGGGCTGACTCTGCCGCCGCGCTGCTGGTGGCGGTGATCATCGCGCGCGCCGCCGTGATGCTGATCTGGCGCTCCGGCGACATCCTCATCGACCGGGCGCCCGCCGGAGCAGAAGCGAAGCTGCGCGAGGCGATCCTGCGCGTCAACGGCGTGCGCGAGGTGCGCTCCGTGCGCGTACGTCGCAGCGGCCCGAACCTGCTGGGCGATGCAAGCATCGCTACGCGCCGGATGCTCTCGGTCGAGGCGGCAGGCGCGATGATCGACGAGATCAAGAAGATCGCGCGCGAGGTCCTTCCCAAGCTCGAGCTCACCGTGCTCGTCGAGGGCCAGGCGCGATCGAGCGACCTGGTCGAGCGCATCCACGCGACCGCGGCGCGCGACGGCGGCATCCGCGACCTGCACAACGTCACTGTCGAGCGCGAGAGCGACGGCTCGCTGCACTTGAGCATGCACGCCAAGCTGCGCGGCGATATGAGCCTTGCGAACGCGGCTGAAGCCAGCGCGCAGTTCGAACGCAAGCTTCGCGAGGAGCTCCCCGACGCGTCTCGCATCGACATCCACCTCGAGCCGCTTGAGCCGACGGTTGTCGCCGGCCATGACGTCACCGAGCGACGCGCCCAGCTCACTGCTCGTATCAAGGAGGTGGTGGAGTCGCACCCGGAGGTTCGCAAGGGAGTTGACGTCGAGCTGAGCGACCGCGACGGGCATATATACGCGCACGTGGTCGCAGCGCTGGCCGGCGACGTCTCGCTCGAGCATGCGCACCAGGTGGAGACCGACCTCGAGGCCCGGATCCGAGAGGCGGTGCCCGAGGTGCGCGAGGTGGTGGCCCGGGCCACCACATGAGGCCAGGTCGCGTCGAGGACCTGCCCGCGGTGGTGCGCTTGTGGGAGCGCGAGGTGCTGGCGGGGCGGCGCGACTCGGCGCCCCACGGGCGATTCATGCAGCGCATCCTGTCGGGCTTCGACTGGGAGGCATGCTCGCGCGTCGAGGAAGACGCAACAGGCATGCGCGGCGTAGCGCTGGTGCTGAGGCGCCACACGGAGGACACGACCGTCGCTCGGGTCGAAGCGGCGGTGGCGGTCGACGATGACGACGAGCTCCTGCGGACTCTCATCGCTTGGGGAGTGGGACTGTCGCGCGCGGCCGGGGCACAGGTCGTCCAGGTCTGGCGAGTTCGCGGAACCGCAGAGTGGCTCGGCGACACCGGGCTGACGCCTGTGCGGCCGTGGTGGCGGATGGACCGCAGCTTCGACGGTCCGCTGCCGTCCGTGGTGCCGGTCGACGGCTACCGCCTGCTCGAATCCGCAAGCGTTCCACCGGCCGCATGGGTGGATACATTCAACGGCTCGTTCGCGGATCACTGGCGTCACACGGACCGAGCGGTCGAGGAGCTCCGGCTGGGTCGGTGGCCCGAACTCGAGCTGATGGCCGCCGACAGCGCCGGCAAGCCGGCCGCCATCACTCTCTGCGAGATCGAGAAGTACGAGGTTGACCTTCGCCCGCAGCCCGTCGGCCTCGTCGGCTCGGTGGGGACGCTGCCCGCCCACCGCCGGCGCGGGCTGGCCAGGTGGCTGGTGACGGAGTCGCTGGCCCGGCTCAAGGCGGCCGGCGCCGCCACCGCCTCCCTCTACGTGGACGGCAAGAACGAGCACCGGGCCCCCGACCTGTACTCCGATCTTGGTTTCGAGGTGACATTCGACACCACTGTCTGGGAAGCTACGTTCCCGTGAGATCAGGTCTGGCTGCTGGCTTGCTCGTTCTCGCGCTGGCCGCGCCCGCATGCAGCCAGCCGGCGACCACCCAGTCCTCCGGCAAGCACGCCGTCCTGAACGGCAAGCCCAGCGCGCCTCGGCCCTCCCTGGCTGACGCCATTCGGGTCGCCCGCGACCTCGGTCCGGCCGGCGCGACGACGCAGGTCAACCTGAACTTCTCCCTTAAGACCAGGCAGAAGGCGCGGCTCGATGCGCTGCTCGCGGCCGGGCGAACGGTGTCGCCGGCCGAGTACGCCGCCGAGTTCGGTCCCGACCTGGCGCAGGTGAATGCGGCGATCGCTCAGCTCCGCGAGTCCGGGTTTGAGCCCAGCTGGGAGCCCGGGTCCCAGCTCATCGCGGTGGACGGCCCGGCGCCGAGCGCCGCTGCGCTCCTGGGAGTTGAGATCGATAGCTACCGGCAGCCAGACGGCTCCACCTTCTATGCGGCGCTGGCCGCGCCCCGGCTCAGCGGCCCCCTGGCCGCGGTGGTGTCCGACGTGGCGGGCCTGGACAGCTACCGCCGCCTGCGCGGGCACGCCGTGAAGCCCGGCGGCCTCACGGCCACTGACCTCATGGACTTCTACAACATCACCGCCCTGCGCAAGAAGAACCTCGACGGCACCGGGCAGACGATCGTCTTCCCGGAGATCGAGCAGCTGCCGCAGAGCAACCTCACCGACCTCACCAAGTTCGCTGCCGAGTTCGGGCTGCCGCCGTTCAGCCAGGTGCTGACCGTCAAGCAGGACCCCAAATGGGGCAAGCCGGAAGCGCCGATCGGCGAGATCGTGCTCGACCTCGAGATCGCACACGAGATCGCGCCGAACGCCAAGCTCGTCGTGTACCTGACGGCACCGACCTTCGCGTTCCACAACCGCGCGTTCAGCCAGCTCGTGACGGATCACCTCGGCTCGATCATCTCCGAGAGCCTCGGCATCTGCGAGACGGACACGAGCCCGGCGCTGCGTGACCAGCTGCAGAGCTTGGAGGTGCAGGCGCAGGCGCAAGGCATGTCGCATTTCGTCGCCACCGGCGACAACGGCGCCTACGAATGCGGTCAGACCGAATACCCCGCCGCCAGCTTCCCGTCCACGCTGCCGAATGTGACCGCGGTCGGCGGCACCACCGTGTTCGAGTCGAAGCAGGGCACCTACTTCCAGGAGTTCGCGTGGGGCAGCCCCATCGACGAAAGCGGCACCGGCGGCGGCCGCAGCCAGGTGTACTCGCTTCCCGACTACCAGCAGTCGGTCCAGAACGCGAACGGCCATGGCTACAGACAGCTGCCGGACATAGCCGCCGACGCGGATCCGATCACCGGTTATCACATCGTCCTCGGGGGCCATGACACGCAAGCAGGGGGCACGTCTGCGTCGACCCCGTTGTGGGCGGCCGTGATCGCGCTGATCAACCAGGACCTGAAGGCCAAGGGCATACGCGAGGTCGGATTCGCCAACCCCGCGCTGTACTGGATGGGCGAGAACCGGTCGAAGTTCAGCACCCCGCCGTTCCACGACGTCACGGTTGGCAACAACCTCGCTTACGAGGCCGGGCCCGGCTGGGACTTCGCGACCGGTTGGGGCAGCATGGACGCGGCCGCGCTCGAGACGGCGTGGATCACCTACCTAAAGAGCGGCGGCGCATGAGCGAAAAGCAGTCGAACCGCCGTCGGGGAGATCGCCGCAGGGGTCCGGGCCGCAGGGCCGGGGAGGGCACCGCGGGTCACGGCGCACCTTCGCTGGTCGTGTGCCCGCACTGCGACAGCAGCGTCCCCCAGGGTGACTTCTGCGGCCACTGTGGCGCGCACCTCGCGACCGCGGACACGAGCCGCCGTCACGCGTTCGCAGCCATGCCCAACGAGCCCGTCGTCCACTTCAACGTGATCAGCACCCTGTTCCCGCATCTACCGCACCGGCGCGGAGGACCGTTTCGCTGGGCGATGGTGGCGGGCATCGCGTTCGTGCTGTTGCTTGTCGCGTTCAGCCTTTACGCGCCCGCCACCGCCGCGGCGACCGCGCTGCTGCCCGCGCTGTATCTCCTCTATCTATATGAGGTCGAGATCTATCAAGACGAGCCCTGGATCCTCATCGGAGCCACCATGGTGACCGGCGCGATACTCGGCTTCGCGCTGACCACGGTAGTCGGCGGAGCCGCCGCTGACCTCAGGCTGACCGGCGATACAGGCTCGACGCTCCTGCTCGAGGGGATCGTCATCCCGCTGGTTGCGCAAACGCTGATGCTGGCTGGTCCGGCGACGCTGTATTTCGCCCGCCGCGGCTACCGGGAGCCGCTCGACGGGCTGACGTTCGGCGCCGCATCCGCGCTCGGCTTCTCGCTGGCCAGCGAGCTCACGGCGCTCTGGCCCCTGATCAGCGGGCCGCTCGTCGGCAGCGGAGATCCTGTCGACTGGGCGCTGCGCCTGCTGCGTCTCGGCATCCTCGTCTCGCTCGTCAACGCAAGCACCACCGCTTTGATCACCGCCTCCGTATGGCTGCGCCGTTACGACCGAAAACGGTCGGACCGCGAGCGGGAGGTGAGCCTACCGGCCACCCTCGTCGTCGCCTTCGGCGTGCAGCTGCTGCTTGGCCTGCTGACGATCGCCCTCACCGGGCTCATCGCCCTTGTGCTCGTGTGGACGATCGCCGCGATCGCGCTGATGCTCTATGTGCGCCAGGTGATTCACCAGGCGCTGCTGGCCGAGGGGCCCGCGCACGAGATTGGGCCTGACTCCCAGTGTCCCGAATGCCATCGCATCGTGCCGACCATGCAGTTCTGCCCGCACTGCGGCGCCGCCCGCGCCGCCGCACCCAGGTCAACACGTATCAGGAAGGCCGCGAGCTGATGGCGGCAGAGTTCTGCGCGCGGTGCGGCGCCCCCCTGGCGCCGGGGGCGGCGTTCTGTGGCGTGTGCCGCACGCCGGTCGCACCCGTGTCGATCGCGTCGTACCAGCAGTACGCCTACCCCTACGCGCAGCCGCAGGCGCCTCGGATCGGCGGCGGTCGCAGCACCCAGATCGCGGTGGCGGCCGGCCTCGTCGTGATCCTTCTCATCGTCGCGGTCGGCGCCGCGGTTCTTGCTTACCGCGCGGTCTCGGGATCGCACACGCCCTGCACCGCCAACTGCAGCCCCAAATTGATCACGCCGCTGCCCGCGGCTGCGACCTTCCGCAGCACCGCGTTCAAGTTCGAGGTCGACTACAGCGAGAACTGGACCGTCCGCAGCAAGGACGCGAACGGCATCACGCTCGGCACGAAGCTCGGCAACGTCAGCGTCCAGGGCATGAAGGCGGGCCCGTCATCCGACCAGGTGATCCAGGGCGTGGTGTCCGCGCTGCCAAGCGCGACCTGGCAGAGCGTCACCCTTGTCTCCACCGTCCGCGGCTCGCACCTCGGTGACGTGGACGGCGTGGGGCAGGTCTACTCCGCCAACTTGATCGGTTCCAACTCGAAGGCTGCGCCTGTCAGGTTCGTCGTGCTCACCGCGACCAAGGGCTCGGTCACCGTGGTGGTGTTTGCCGTCGATCCGGCCGACCCGACGCATTACGCCCATGGCATGGCCGAAGGCGTGCTGTTCGATTACATGTGCACCGTGTTTCGCTGGAGTAGCTAGCGCGCGTCTAGCTGTCGACCTCCGCCGGTAGATCGAAGCTGATCTCGTAGACGCCGCCGGCCAGTCGCGCCTGGTGGATCCAGCCCATCTTGCGCAGCAGCCCGAGCATCTGCTGGTTCTCGGGCAGGACGATCAGCGAGAACGTCTTGATGCCCTCCTGGCGCGCGACCTTGGCCAGGATCGCCAGCAGAGCACTGCCCAGGCCGCGGCGCTGAAACTCGTCGACGACCGCGACCGCGGTCTCGGCCACGTCGGTGCCGGAGGCGCGGTCGTAGCGCGCGACGCCGACGATCCGTTCCTTGCCGTTCGCCCGGGCCATCGTGGCGACGATCGCGAACCGGTCGTGGTAGTCGACCACGGCCAGCCGGTGCGCCAGGGCGTCGGGCATGCGCTTCAGCGGCGTGAAGAAGCGGAAGTACACGGTGCGCTCCGACATCGCTGCCACCGCCTCGTGCAGCAGGGGCTCGTCAGACGGCTCGATGGGCCGGACATGGACCTTCGTGCCGTCCTTCAGCTCGAGCGTTCGCGGCGCGAATCCGGCGACAGCCATCGCAGTAACTTAACCTTCCGCGGGAATGAGGCGGAACCTGGCCGTTGCCGGCGCCGCAGCGGCGGCGGGCGTGAGCGCGGTCTACAGCCTGTGGTTGTGGGTCTCCAGCTATGCCGCCGACAACTTCCACAACGACTTCACGTTCTATTACGCGGCGGCGCGGCTTGGCCTGGCACACGGCTGGAGCCACCTGTACGACCTGCGCCTGCAGCAGGAGCAGCTCGATGCGATCGGCTCGCACATCACCGTCGCTCAGCTGGCGCGCTATGTAAGCCCGCCGCCGCTCGCGTGGCTGGTGACGCCGCTGGCGCTGCTGCCATACCAGGTCGCCTACTGGTTGTGGAGCGCGCTGCTGGTCGGCGCGCTGGTCCTTGCCTGGCACCTCGCTGCCCCGGGCAAGAATCGCGCGCGCGTCATCTTTCTTGTGGCGGCCATCGGCTGGCTGCCCATCGTCTACGGGCTGCAGCTCGGGCAGCCCGCCCTCTTCGTCGCTGGCGGGGTGGCCGCGTGTTACGCGCTGCTGCAGCGAGGACGCGACGTCGAGGCCGGCGCGGTGCTCGGCGTGCTGGTGCTCAAGCCGCAGCTGGCGCTGCTGGTGCCTGTGGTGCTCCTGGTGAGCGGCAGGTGGCGCGCGTTCGCATCGGCGGTCGTGGTGCTCGCGGCGTTGACGGCCGCGTCGCTGGTAGTTCTCGCCCCGTCGGGTGTCACCGACTACCTGGACCGGCTCAACTTCGCCACCACGATCCCCGAGAACCAGGGCCAGACGATTGCGGGCTGGATCCACAACCTCCAGGTCGCGCGCGTTGTCCAGGGCCTCATCGCTGCCTGGACGGTTGGTGTCGCCTACCGCCTGCGCCGGCGCGGCCCGGCCGTCGTGCTGGGGGTCGCGCTCATCGGCGGCCTGGCGGCCAGCCCTTACGTCCACTACGACGACCTCGCGATGCTTGGCCTTGCGTGCCTGCTGTTCCTGCGCGCGGCGCGCGGCCGCTGGGTGATCGCCTACGCGATCGCGCTGTTCATCGCGGCCGAAGGCTTTCCCGTGTGGCAGGCGGGACCTGTGCTCGCGGGCGAGCTGCTTGCTCTGCTGCTGCTTTCAGTCCCGGCGCTGGAACATCACCACGGCTACACCGAGCAGGATGAAGCCGAACGCCAGCATGATCCCGGCTTCGAGCGGGATCGGCAGCACCTGGCCGTTGATGGTGAGCCCCAGCCTGTCGATGGCCGCGCTCGGGAGACCTGAGTTCGAAAGGATGACGCGCCGCAGCGGATCGATGCCGTACGAGGCCGGGTCGATTCGCGTGACGAAGGTCATCCACCCGGGCAGGTTGGTAAGCGGGAACAGGGCGCCCGACAGGAAGAACATCGGCATCATCAGGAAGTTCATCACGACCTGAAAGCCCTGCAGCGACTTCATCATCGACGCGAGCATCACGCCGAACGCCGAGAGCCCAAACGCCAGGACGAACGCCAGAGGAACGACCTCAAGGATGGTGAGCAGGCTCAACTTCACGCCGACGAATGGCGCGAGGACGAGCAGGATGAGCCCCTGGATCATCGCCTGGGTGGTGCCGCCGAGCGCCTTGCCGATGGCCACCGCCCACCTGTCGATGGGCGCCACGAGCACCTCTTTCAGGAATCCGAACTCACGGTCCCACACGATCGACATCGCGCCGAAGATCGAGGTGAACAGGATCGACATCCCGATGATGCCCGGGAACACGAACTGGATGTAGGAGAGGCCGCCGCGCGACCCGAACACCCCGCCGCTGCCCAGCGATGAGCTCAGGCCGGAGCCGAAGACCACCAGGAACAGCAGCGGCTGCGCCAGCGAGGCCACCAACCGCCACCGGTCTCTCCAGTAGCGAAGGATGTCGCGGTACCAGATGATGTAGACCGCGCGCAGGCTCGCCGCGCGCGTGTCGATCGGCGCGGGCGTTTGAGGCGCGACCTTAGGTTCTACCGCAGTCTCGATGCTCATCGCCGCCTCCCCATCCACCGGCTCGCCATGGCCCGCATGCGTTCCCGGTCGCTGGCCTCCTCCTCGCGAATGGCGCGGCCGGTCAGCTTCAAGAACACGTCGTCAAGGCTCGGGCGGCGCAGGCTGATCGTGTCCACGGGCGCAGTCAGCTCGCGCACCAGCCGCGGCACGAACTTGCGGCCGTCCGGCACCTCCATGCGCAGCGTGCCGTCGTCGCGCGTCGGCACCACGCCGAGCACCTTCTGGATCTCCTCGACGGCGTCCTCGGCCTTGCTCGACGTCATGGTCACGACGTCGCCGCCGACCATGGCCTTCAGCTGGTCTGGCGTTCCGAGCGCGACGATCTGGCCCTTGTCGATGATCGCGATGCGATCGCAGAACTCGGCCTCGTCCATGTAGTGAGTGGTCATGAAGATCGTCACGCCCGTGCGGGCGCGGAGGTCGTTCAGGTGGGTCCAGATGTTGCGCCGCGTCTGCGGGTCCAGGCCGAGCGTGGGCTCGTCGAGGAACAGGATCTGCGGCTCGTGCAGCATTCCGCGCGCGATCTCGAGACGCCGCTTCATGCCGCCGGAGTAAGTGCGCACCTGCGATGACGCGCGGTCGCTCAATTGCAGCAGCTCGAGCATCTTGTCGATGCGCTCGCGACGCTGCTCGGCCGGGACGCTGTAGATGAACGCGTGGAACTCGAGATTCTCGCGGCCCGTCAGCTGGTCGTCGAGCGACGGGTCCTGAAACACAAGCCCGATGCGCTGGCGCACGCGCGCCGGGTCATGGACGACGTCGATGCCCGCCACGCTCGCCGAGGCGGCTGTGGGCTTCAGCAACGTGCACAGCATCGAGATCGTGGTCGACTTGCCGGCGCCGTTGGGTCCGAGGAAGCCGAAG
>WNGI01000169.1_pt1 | contig 43597 bp, 44 predicted proteins | sample 5400621 | NCBI WGS metagenome assembly WNGI01 (sample SAMN13153374, study PRJNA577476) | soil metagenome | isolation source: 20 cm soil or saprolite under Garry oak tree replicate 1 | place: USA:California | collected 2016-06-15
CCCGCGTCCGTTCAGGGTACCGTTCGTCCATTTTGTCGGAATCGTGGGTGCGGGATTGTGCCTGTTCGTGATGAAGGGATTGCCGCACATGGCGTGGGTGAGATTCGGGTGGTGGCTCACGATCGGCTTGGCGCTGTACATCCTCTACGGGTACGGGCACTCGACGCTCAGACGGCACGGGCCGCCGGTTCCCATCGAGCCGCCGCCACCAATTAGTCGTTGACCACTGGCTTGGTGCAACTGAGTAGGCGGGAGGTCCCAGTAGGTAAGTTGCCAGTGATTTAGTTCACTACGCCCGGACTTGCCTCTGTGGCGTTCGGGGCACAGGTAGTTGCTTTTGGCCTGATCAGAGGTGAGATAAGTCGGGGCGTAGTGAACTAGCAAACTTGTAGCTCCACCACTGAGATCTCCTGCCTATTCAGTTGCATTTGAGTAAATACTTTGCTCAGCATTCATGATCTATAAAAACCTCCGTCGTATCCCGCTGACATCGTGGATCCTGATCTCGATGGTTGTCGGCGTGCTCATCGGTACGTTCGCGCCGGCCTTCGCCATGACGCTGAAGCCGGTGTCGACGGTGTTTCTGCGGATGATCAAGTCGATCATCGTCCCGCTCATCTTCGGAACGCTGGTCGTGGGAATCGCGGGGCACGGCGACGACATGAAGCGCGTCGGACGGCTGGCGCTCAAATCGATCATTTACTTCGAGATCGTGACCACCCTGGCCCTCATAATCGGGCTTGTCGCGGGCCCACAACACTCAGACGGGGGCCGGATTTCTCGAGCATCTCGTCCCCACCAGCTTCTTCGATGCCGCGGCGAAGAACGAGGTTCTGCAGGTGGTTTTCTTCGCGGTGATCTTCGCGGTGGCGTTGTCAAAAGTTCAGGGCCGTTCCAAGGAGATCGTTCTTGCCGGCTGCGAAGGTCTCGCCGATGTGATGTTCAAGTTCACGATGATCGTGATGCGTTTCGCCCCATTCGGAATCGGTGCCGCGATCGCCGTGACGGTTGGACAGAACGGACTCGGCGTTCTCTTCAACCTGGGCAAGCTGATTCTGACGCTCTATGCGGCACTGGTCGTCTTCTTCCTCGTAGTGCTGCTACCCGTAGCCGTTCTCTTTCGGGTACCGCTGCGGCGATTCATTCGCGCGGTGAGATCGCCGGCATTGATCGCCTTCTCGACCACGTCGTCAGAGGCCGCGCTTCCGCTCGCGATGCAGTCGATGGAAGCGATCGGCGTCCCGCGGCGCATCGTCGCTTTCGTGATGCCGACCGGGTACTCCTTCAATCTCGACGGATCTACGCTCTACCTCGCCGTAGCGTCGGTTTTCGTGGCGCAGGCGGCAGGCGTTCCGATGACCCTGATGACCCAGCTCTTCATGATGCTGACGCTCATGATTACGAGCAAAGGCGTTGCCGCCGTTCCTCGCGCGTCGCTCGTCATTCTATCGGGAACTTTGGCGACTTTCGGGCTCCCGCTTGAAGGTGTTGCGATCATCCTTGGCGTCGATGCGCTGATGGACATGGCGCGCACCAGCACTAACCTGATCGGCAATTGTCTGGCGACTGTAGTTATGGCTAGGTGGGAAGGTGAATTCTCCGAGCCGCAGCCCGAAGTGCTCCTCGCGCAGGAAGGACTTCTTCCGATCGAATCTGTGCCCCCGGCACCGCGGACTTCAGGCGCTGCTCCAGCCGCTTCCTGAGCGGCGAGCCGCGCTCCATCAAACCGCCGCTGAACGCAACCGCGACCGCCGCGCGCTCGTCGGTAAATAGCTGACGCGCCAGCGCGCGAATGTGGAGCACAAGCTCTTCGGCGGCCAGAGTAAGTAGCGCGTTGGCGCGAGGATCTCCAGCCGTAGCCGCTCCGAACACCACGGGCACGAGTGAAGCAAACGTACGAGCGTCGGCTGCCGCAGCCCACGGAATGAGGTCTTCCACGTCCTCGCACTGGGTCGCGGCCAGAATGGGGAAGAGAAGTGCTGTGGGTGGCTCACGTCCGTCGCTCGAGGCGGCGACGATGCTCAACGCGCGCTTTCCGATCCAGCCGCCGCTCCCCTCGTCGCCAAACACGGGGCCCCACCCGCCGCAACGAACGATCTCTCCGGCCGGGCTCCGACCGTATGCGATCGAGCCGGTGCCCACGACGAGGAGAATTCCGGCGCGGTCGTCGAACGCATCGTACATCGCGATCAAGCCGTCCGAATCGATGATGACTTCTTCCGCGAGCTCCTTCGCATCCAGAGCGGAATGGAGCGCGCGACGCTCCTCGTCCCGCCCGGTACCGGCGACGCCACAGTAAAGGACGCGAGGGAACACGGCGCCTGGCTGTGCAATCTCCGCGAGCGCCTGTCTCACGAGCTCCGCGATGACGCCGGCTGAACGCTCAGCTCCTCCAGGGGAGACAGCGGATTTGGGACCTTCGACGGTTGCGAGAATCTCGCCTTCTGCGGTGCCAACAAGAACTCGGGTCTTCGATCCGCCTCCGTCAACGCCGACGACGATTTCACTCAATTCCAGCGATCTCCATCAATCGGTGCAGGGTGTGTGAACGATGAAAGGATAGCGACTCCCACCGTGAACGACGTTCCGATCAGCACATACCACGGAAATGCGATGTGAGAAATCGGCGTGAGTACGTTCGTCAGCGATGGGAACACCAGCATCATCGGTTTCGCGAACACGACAAAGCTCATCGCGATGATTCCGACCGCCATGCCAAGTATGGCATCCCTCTGAATGGCGCGTCGCCAGAACATGCCGAGGAAGAAGCCGCCGAGCAACGCTCCATAGGTGAACGAAGCGATCGAGAGCGCGATGACGACGACCGGCGTTCCCTGCTGCCTGTAGAGCAGCGCGGCGATCAATAGGATGGCGCCCCAGAACAGGGTGAACAGCTTCGCCATTCTGAGAGTGCGCGGGTCGTCGGCCCTGCGGCCCGACAAAGGCAAGTAAATGTCATGGGTCGTCGATGCAGCAAGGGAGTTCATCGCGCCGGAATGCGCGCTCATCGTTGCAGCCAGCACGGCGGCCACGATCAACCCTCTCAGTCCCGCCGGCATTGAATCAACGACGAAAGTGGGAAAGATCGAGTCGGGAACGGCAAATGTCCGGGCCTGATAGAACGCATACAGGCCGATTCCGATCATCAGAAAGAGCGCGAACTGAAAGAACACGGCGATGCCGCTTCCGATGAGTGCTTTGCGCGACTCCTTGAGGCTCGAGGCGGCGAGTAACCGTTGCACAATTACCTGGTCCGCTCCGTGGGATGCCATGGAGAGGAACGCTCCGCCGATCACTCCAGCGAACAGTGTGTATGGCTTGTCGAAACCAAAATAGACGTCGACGATACGAAGCTTCCCAGCATCGTGGGCCTGACTCAGGATTGCTCCCCACCCGCCGCTTACGCCTTTGCCGAGCAGGTACACAGCTGAGAATCCGCCGAGGAGGTAGACGCTAGTCTGAAGCACGTCGGTCCAGACGACAGCGCGCATGCCACCGTGATACGTATAGATCAGCGTCAGCGCGCCAAGGACCAGGATGGCGACTGGCATCACGTACTGCTGTGGGACAGTGGGTCCGAGTATCAACGCGATCGGAATTGCCGTGGCGAAGACGCGAACGGAGTCGGCGAACGCGCGGGTGACCAGGAAAACGATCGATGCAAAACGGCGCGTCCCGACGCCGAAGCGCTTCTCGAGCAGGGCGTACGCGGTGACGAGATCGCCCTGGTAGTAACGGGGGAGCAGCGTGTAGGCGACGACGATGCGCCCCAACAGATAACCCGCCGCGATCTGGAGGAAGCCGAGATTGGTGGTGTAGGCGAGGCCCGGGATGCTGATGAACGTCAGCGCGCTCGTCTCCGTGGCCACGACGGAAAAAAGAACTGCCCACCACGGAATTGCGTGCCCCGCTACGAAATAATCCTTGGAATCCTTCTGATTGCGGCCGAGCCAAATGCCAAGCAGCGTGGTCCCGACGAGGTACGCAGCCAGTACAATAAAATCGAGGGCGGTGAAATTGGTCTTCATTTCACCGCCCTCGAGTCGTACTGCTGGCCAGCAGAAGCTTTACGCAGAGAATGAGCTTCCGCAGCCACACCCGCCGGTCGAATTCGGATTCTTGAAGGTGAATCCGGAGCCTTGCATCGAAGTCACGTAGTCGATCGTGACACCGTTCAGGTACTGCGCCGAGAACGGGTCAACAAACACGTTGAATCCCTCGCGCGGGATGACGACGTCGTCATCCGCGGCGCGATCTTCGATGACCAGGCTGTACTTGAAGCCGCTGCAGCCGCCGGGCTGGACGCTTACACGCAGTCCACCCTGCTCGGCGGTAACGCCTTCGGCGTCCATAAACTTCTTGACCTCGACGCCAGCATTTGGCGTGACGGCGAGATCGATTTCAGGTTGTGACGAAACAGACATTAATCCTCCGGTACTGCATGAAATTTAGACTGACGGCTCTACTCGGGGTAGTGTTCCATCAGGCAGCTACACCTACTCCAGCTAGTGCTGCCGGCTCCTCTCTGAACGACCGTGCAATCCAGCTGAAGGCGACCACCGCTATGGCGAGCATTACCAGACCTTCCAGCAGGCTCCCCAACACTATCTTGCCGATCCCGAACAGAGTGGAGTACACTGCCACGATTCCCGCGATCCAGTTGGTCCAGGCAAGCGCGCCACCGGGAATGCTCTCCCTCCCGAATCCTGCTCTTTCTGACACGACTGCCCAGCCAGGGCCTCCGGGCCGCACTCGCCGATAGAACGCCTCCAGCACGCGATCGGGCTCGGGTTTGGTGGCAAAGGTCACCCCTAACCAGACGACTGTACTCACCGCTACGGTAACGAGCATTACCCAGGCATCGGCGCGGAGGTCACCCACGGCGAAGCGGGGCTTGAGGACGTTGATCGCGGTGACAGAGACAACGAACGAGGCGATCATGGCGCTGATCTCGCTCCAGGCGTTGATCCGCCACCAGTACCAACGAAGAATCAGTACCAGTCCCGTGCCCGACCCAAGCGCGAGCAGGAATTTCCAGGCGCCTTCGATCGTTCCGAGATAATGGGTAACGACCGCCGAAGCGAGGAACAGGAATATCGTGGCCCAGCGTGAAATCGCCACGTAGTGCTTCTCGGTGGCAGTCCGGTTCAGGAACCGCTTGTAGAAATCGTTGACGAGGTAGGAAGCGCCCCAATTGAGCTGGGTCCCGACGGTGGACATGTACGCTGCCGCGAAGCCCGCCATCATGAAGCCTCGCCATGGCGTAGGAAGCAAATCCACGAACGCCTGCACGTAAGCGGCTTCGTGATCGTGGGTCGGGCCGATTCCGGCGGGATAGAGCAGGATCGTGCAAAGTCCGGTGATGATCCACGGCCAGGGCCTGATCGCGTAGTGTGCGACGTTGAAGAAGAGAGTCGCCAAAACACCGTCTCGTTCTGTTTTCGCGGAAAAGATTCGCTGCGCGACGTAGCCGCCACCGCCCGGCTCCGCGCCGGGATACCACGCCGCCCACCACTGCACTGAGAGGAAGACGGCCAGGGCCAGGAGGGGCATCCACGCATAAGCCTCGACGCCGGTCGGAGTGATTTTCACCGGGAGCACTGAAAGAGCGGCGTCGGCGCTTCCAAAATGAGTCGTCAGCCCGTCCTTCAGCTTGCCCATTCCACCGACGGCCCGCACAGCATAAACGGCGAGAACGATAACGGCGCTCATCTTGATGACAAACTGGACGAGATCGGTCCAGAGGACGGCCCACATACCCGCGCCGGCCGAATACGCCACGGTGATTATGAAGCAGATCCCGACCGCGATTACTTCTCCGGGAACGTTGAATCCGAGAAGGCTGACGTCGCGAAGGCCGAGCGAGATCGTGAGGATCTTGATCATTGCCTTGGTGACCCAGCCCAGGATTATGAGGTTGATCGGGATGGCGAGGTAGAGCGCGCGGAAGCCGCGCAGCACCGCTGCCGGCCGGCCGCTGTAACGGATCTCCGCAAACTCGACGTCGGTCATGACGTGGGCGCGCCGCCACAGACGGGCGAAGAAAAATACGGTCAGCATCCCGCTCATCAGCATGTTCCACCAGAGCCAGTTTCCGGCGACTCCGTGCTGGGAGACGAGACCCGTTACGACCAGCGGGGTATCAGCCGCGAACGTCGTCGCGACCATCGATGCTCCCGCCAGCCACCAGGTCACCTGGCGGCCGGAAAGGAAGTACTCGTCGAGGCTTTCGCCTCCACGTTTCGTGAAGTAGAGCCCAATGCCTACCGAGAGCAGGAAGTAGGCAGCGACAATCGCCCAATCGATCGCAGTCAGCGCCATAGGTGGTGGATTGAGGTGGCCAGCCAGGACGTTTGCGTTTGCATTGCTAGCTCGCGTCGGTCAACATAAAGGACGCAAAAGAGTATCATTTGTTACCACCAGACACGACCAACTTACCGGACTCCCATCGATGATGCGAACCTATCGGCTGCTCGCAGTTCTCCTTCCACTCTGCGGCGGCTGCGTTGTCGTCAGCAAGCAGATCGACCCCACTTCCGAGCTTGCCGAGGCCAGAGTCCGGCCCGGCATCACGGTTCTTCTCAGTGACAGCATTCATTTGATCAGGGGAAAACGAATCGGCCTCCTTACAAACCAGACGGGCATCAACGAAAAGGGCGCCTCCGATGTCGACCTGCTCAGAGAAAAGAAGGCGCGAGACGCGGCAGTGAATCTGGTCCAGTTGTTCTCGCCCGAGCACGGGCTACGCGGGACCGAAGACCGCCAGAATATCGCCAGCGGAGTCGACCAGCTGAGCGGACTTCCTGTCTATTCGCTCTATGGACAGCAGACTATGGCTCCTCCGGACAGCATTCTGCGGGGACTTGACGCACTCGTATTCGATCTTCAGGACATCGGCACGCGGACCTGGACGTACGTCGGAGCGATGGTGTACTCGATGCGCGCCGCGGCTCGGCTTCACAAGCCATTCATCGTGCTGGATCGCCCAAATCCGATAACGGGCTACATCATCGAAGGTCCAGTTCTCGACACTTCGCTCGCGAACCCCGAGGACCCGGCACCGGGACGACCCGGTCAGGCGTTCGCACTCTGGCCGATTCCTCTCCGCCACGGCATGACGATGGGGGAGCTTGCTCTCTATTACAATGACGTGCTCAAGATCCGCGCGGATCTGCACGTTGTACCGGCGCTGGGATGGAGGCGGGACGTCTGGTTCGACCTGACCGGATTGAAGTGGGTGAAGCCTTCACCGAACATGCCCGATCTCCATAGCGCGATACTGTACCCCGGCCTCGTAGCGTTCGAGGCGACCAATCTTTCGGTCGGGCGGGGGACGCCGACAGCGTTTCAGCATGTCGGTGCACCTTGGCTCAACGCCGCCGCCACGGTCGCGCTGCTCAAAGACCGGGAGATCCCCGGCGTACGGTTTTACTCCGAGAGCTTCACACCCGTAGATGCAAGCGACGGGAAATACTCCGGTCAGACGATTCCGGGAATCAAGATCGTCGTCATTAATCGCAGTGCACTCCAGTCCGCGCGAGTCGGAGCGACGCTTTTGTGGGCCATCAACAAGACGGCGGGCACGAAACTCACGATAAACAATCACGACTTCGATCTTCGCTTTGGCTCGCCCTCGGTGAGAGAAGCACTTCTGCGCGGTGACGACCCCGATGTACTGATCGACAAGGAGTACAGGGCGGCGTACGCTTTTAGAGAGGCGACGCGACAGTACTTGATCTATAGGTAGGGGGAAACTGCAACTGAACGGGTGCGAGACATCAGTAGCGAAGATGCCAGTCATCCAGTTCACGACCCCCGGACTTGCCCCTGTAGCATTAAGGACACAAGCAACTGCCTTTGCCCCGCCCCCACCGAGATAAGTCAGGGCGTAGTGAACTACCAACTCGCATCTCTGCCACTGATTGCTCGCACCCGTTCAGTTGCAGTTGAGTCAGCATGTCTTTTGCACTAAGAGCAATCTCTACACATGAATTCGGAGGCAGTGCATGCGCGTTCTCATGGTCTCGCTGTCGATGTTGGCGCTCGCGGCGTGCGGTGGGCGACAAGTCGAAGTGCGCACCGGTCCGGAGCCAGCAACTGATGTCGCCATTAATCTGACGAACAATCTGAGTCAGGCAGTCAACGTGTACGTCGTCAGCGGTGGAAACGACATTTTTCTCAAGCAGGTCTCGGCTAACAGTGTCGAGCACGTTCCAGTGGCCGGAGTTCCGGCTGGCGCGACGGTGAATCTTCGCGCGGTCACGGTCGACGGAACGCGCACGTATACCAAGAACAACGTCACGCTCTCCAGCATGTACGATTGGCGCCTGCCTTGACGAGGCACGTGGCCCGGCAGGTAGCTCGCGGGTGGCAATAGATCGTTGAAGGACTTAATTTTACGAGGCCGTCGTGTGTCACACGCCGGCCTCTTTTTTCTGCGCCGTCAGCCGGTGAACCGGCACGTCGGCATGCGTGTGCTCAACGCCGGCCCCAGCTGAATGCCAACTCCCACGGATTATCTGAAAAAAGGAGCACTCCGGGCGATAGAGCCGGCGATCAGCCTTCTGGCGCGCAACAACGTCAGCCCCAACGCGCTCACGACCGTTGGTACGCTGCTCACAGTGGCAGCGGCGGTCGTCTACGCGACCGGCCACATCATGACAGCCGGCTGGATCATGTCGGCGACGGCCTTTTTCGATGTCGTGGATGGCGAAGTGGCGAGAAGAACGGGGCGCTCGACGGTCTTCGGCGCGTTCTACGATTCAACGCTCGACCGTGTCGCCGATGGAGCTTTGATGGCCGGCCTCACCGTGTTTTACGCGACCAGTCCGGTCCACCACAACATCTACATGGTTGTCGTATGTCTGGTCGGAATAATCGGGACTTTTCTCGTCTCCTACACGCGCGCCCGAGCGGAATCGCTTGGAATCGATGCCAAGGTTGGAGTTATGCAGCGTCCCGAGCGTATCGTACTTCTGTCCGCTCCGCAGGCACTGTTCGGCCTTTTCTGGAATGGCTGGGTGCTGATGAGCATCATCATACTTCTTACAGTCACGGCGTGGATCACCGCAGTGCAACGGATCGCGTTCGTCCATCGTTTTACCCAGCACCCCGATTCGAAGCCGATCCGAATCGTCAACGATCCAGTTTCCCCCACCCCCACCTCTACGACGCCCCCGCCGAAAACCGCGGGAATGCCGACCTCACGGCGAGCGCAATCTTAATCACAACGGAGAAAGCAATTGGCCAGATCGTCCTCTGGTGACGTCCCTAAATCGATAGCGCCGGCTACCGGCCGGCTGGGCATTCTGACGCCGGGCCTCGGTGCAGTCGCCACAACGTTCATGGCGGGGGTCGAGAGCATTCGGCGCGGCCGCTCCAAGCCGATTGGATCGCTGACGCAGATGGCGACCATCCGGCTCGGGAAGCGAACAGAAAAGCGCGCGCCGCTGATCAAGGACTTTGTGCCGCTCGCCAAGCTCGACGACATCGTGTTCGGCGCGTGGGATCCGATTCCCGACGACGCACTCACGGCGGCGAAAAAAGCCGGCGTGCTCGAGGACAAGGACATCGAACCGATCGCTGATTTCCTGAAGGGCATCAAACCGATGCCCGCCGTATTCGACAACAAGTACGTCACGCGGATTCACGGAACGAACGTGAAAAAGGGCAAGACGAAGCGTGACCTGGCTGAGCAGCTTCGGCAGGACATGCGGGATTTCAAGGCGAAGAACAAATGCGATCGGCTCGTTATCGTGTGGTGCGCCTCGACCGAGATCTACATCAAAGCCGGGCCACAGCACGCCACGATCGAGCAATTCGAGAAGGCGATGGAGAAGAACGACGACGCAATTGCGCCATCGATGCTTTACGCCTATGCCGCGATCATGGAAGGAATCCCGTTCTGCAACGGCGCGCCCAATCTGTGTGTGGACACTCCGGCGCTTCTCAAGCTCGCCCAGGACCGCGGCGTGCCGATTTCCGGCAAGGATTTCAAGACTGGACAAACCTGGATGAAGACGGTCGTGGCACCCGGACTGAAGGCCCGCATGCTCGGCCTCGCTGGATGGTATTCGACCAACATCCTCGGCAACCGGGACGGCGAGGTTCTCGATGATCCGCAATCCTTCAAGACGAAGGAGGAGTCGAAGCTGAGTGTGCTGCACACGATTCTGCAGCCCGACCTGTACCCGGATCTGTACAAGGATTTCACCCACGTCGTCCGGATCAACTACTATCCGCCGCGGGGCGACAACAAGGAAGGCTGGGATAACATCGACATCGTGGGGTGGATGAACTACCCGATGCAGATCAAGATCAACTTCCTTTGCCGTGACTCGATTCTCGCCGCGCCGATCGTGCTCGATCTCGCGCTCTTCTCCGACTTCGCGCACCGCGCCGGAATGAAGGGAATCCAGGAGTGGCTGTCGTTCTACTACAAGAGTCCGATGGTCGCGCCCGGCCTCCAGCCAGAACACGACCTCTTCATTCAGCAGACGAAGCTGAAGAACACTCTCCGGCATCTCATGGGCGAAGACCAGATCACTCATCTCGGACTGGAGTATTACGCCTGATGTTGCGTCGTCTGGCGTTCGTCGCTCTGATGGCCGCCGCTCTCACGAGCTGTGGCTCCAATCCCAAGGCGCTCGAGCTTCGACTGTGGTCCGATAGCTACGCCTTCAGGGTGACCGTAGATCCGATGCCCCCGAGAGCGCTGGAGCCGATTGTCTATCGGATCGTCGTTCAGGACAAGAAGACCGGACAGCCGATCGAGACTGGCGAAGGGAGAATCTTTGCCACGAGTGCGGACAGGGCGAACACCAGCGATGGCCTCAAGAAGGAAAAGGAGCTTGGTACGTACTCCGGCCATCTTTTCTTTGCGACCAGCGGGGATTGGGCAGCGGCGCTCCAGTTCCGTCGCGAGCAAAATCCCCGGATGCCGCTCGAGCGAGTCGACTGGATTCAGACGGTCCTCCAGGCGAGCGAGCCGGGAACCTGATTCTCCCATGCGCCATTTTTTCAGAACACAGCTCACGCCCGTCGATGTGCTGCGGATCGCCGATGAGTTCTTCCCCGAAATCGGAATGGAGCGCTCCGGGCACACAGCGCGCTCGCGGACTTTCGCCGGAGATCTCGGGACGCTGCAACTGAGCGTCCGCAAGGAAGGCGGGCACTACACGTTTGTCGAGATTGCGACCGACCAGACAGGAGAGAGCCGCCTCGACCGCAACGCCAAGAAGTTCTTCGTCGCGCTCCACAAAGCGGGGGATCCTCGCCACCGCATCGAAGCGGCGTACTAGCATGGCGCGGTCCGGTACGGCCGCGTCGAGGCCGGCGAATCTGACGAAAGAATCCGCCCGCGCCGGTTCTGGCGAATCTCTGTCTCGCGAGCAGAAGCTCGAGCTCTACTACTTTATGCGCCTCACCAGGTCTCTCGAAGAGAGGCTGGTGAATCTGTACAGACAGACGAAAGTCGTGGGCGGACTGTTTCGCTCTCTGGGGCAGGAAGCAGACGCCGTCGGCAGCGCTTACGCCCTGGACCGCTCGAAAGGTGACGTGCTGTCGCCTCTCATCAGGAACCTCGGATCGATGCTCGTGCAGGGAGCGAAGCCCAACGAGATAATCAAGCAGTACATGGCCAAGGGCGATTCGCCGACGCGGGGTCGCGAGCTGAACATCCATTATGGCGATCTCGTGCGCGGCTTCATCGGCCAGATATCGCATCTCGGCGACATGGTGCCCGTGATGGCCGGCGTAACCCTCTCGTTCAAGATGAGGAAGGAGGACCGGGTGGGGCTCGTGTACGTCGGCGACGGAGCCACATCGACTGGCGCATTTCACGAGGGAATCAATTTCGCGGCCGTGCAACGCTGCCCGCTCGTCGTCATCGTCGAGAACAACGGCTACGCCTACTCGACGCCGCTCAGCAAGCAGACGGCGGCGAAGCAACTCGTCGACAAAGCGATCGGCTACGGAATCGCGGGCGAGCAGGCGGATGGCAACGACGTGATCGCGACCTACGAGGTGACGAAACGCGCCGTTGATCGCGCGCGTTCTGGTGGAGGCGTCACGCTGATCGAGCTCATTACCTACCGCAGAAAGGGGCACGCGGAGCACGACAACCAATCGTACGTACCGCCAGGGGAAATAGATCGGTGGGCGAGCGAGAATGATCCGATCGACCGGTACGTAAAGGTGCTACTCGATGAAGGATGCGATAAAGCGGCGCTGGATGCGATCGACGCGCGGGTGAAGGAGGAGATCGACCGGGCTACGGACGAAGCTGAAGCATCGCCGATGCCCGACCCGACCGATGCTCTCACGGGGGTCTACGCCGATCCGCCGGCGGTGGTGCCGCTCTGGTTCAGAGAGGGAATCAAGTCTGCGGTTGAGTCACACGAGCGTCCGTCGAGCTGGGGGACGCACGATGTCTGAGGTGACTTATCTGGAGGCGATTCGGGAAGCATTGTTCGAGGAGATGGACCGCGACAAGAACGTGTTCTGTCTCGGTGAAGATATCGGCGCGTACGGGGGCGCGTTCAAGGTCACCGAAGGATTGGCGGCGAAGTACGGCGAGCAGCGGGTGATCGATACGCCGATCTCGGAAGCGGCGATCATCGGCGCCGGCGCGGGCGCCGCGCACATGGGAATGCGCCCTGTGTGCGAAATGCAGTTCATCGACTTCATCTCGACGGGCTACGACATGCTGACCAACTACGTGGCGACCGCGCGCTACCGGGCGATGCTTCCGTGTCCGATGGTGGTGCGCGGGCCGAGTGGTGGGTACGTCAGAGGCGGGCCGTTCCATTCGCAGAATCCGGAGGCGGCATTTCTGCACACCCCCGGCCTGAAGATCGTATATCCGGCGACCGCGAGCGACGCCAAAGGATTGCTGAAATCAGCGATTCGTGACGAAGACTGTGTACTCTACTTCGAGCACAAGTATCTCTACCGTCGCATCAAGGAGGCAATGCCAGCGGGTGATCACCTCACGCCCATCGGGAAAGCGCGGATCGCGAGGGAAGGGAGAGACGTCTCCATAATCACATATGCGGCGACCGTCTGGAAAGCGCTCGAGGCCGCCGAACAGGTAGAGAAGGAAGACGGGTTGTCGGTCGAAGTCATCGACCTCCGCACGCTGTTGCCGATGGACGATGAGGCGATCATCACTACGGTGAAAAAGACGAATCGCGTTCTGATCGTGCATGAGGATACGCGCACCGGCGGTGTGGCGGGTGAGATCACGGCGCGGATCAACGAGAGCGCATTCGAGTGGCTGGATGCGCCGATACTCCGAGTGACAGCGGCGGACGTGCCGCTGCCCTATTCTCCGCCGCTAGAGGATTACGTGCTCCCGCAGACGTCGGACATAGTCGCTGCCCTCAGGAAGCTTGCCGCCTACTGATGGCCACACCGGAGATGGATCGCGGGGCGATTATAGCCCGCAACATCGGTGTCGGATGCATAACGGGGTTCGCGGGTTTTTTCAGCGGTGGAATGATCGCTGTGCTGATCGGAAAGTTCGTCGGAAGCATGCAGGGATGTAGGCCCACGGAGGGGCTTCCGGCGTGCAATTGGTGGGTGTATGCTGGTGTCGGGGCACTTGTTGGCGCACTGACACTGCCCGTTCTTGCATTGAGACGGCTGAATCGAAGCGGACCAAACGAATAAGCGAACCAGGGAGAAGCGGTGGCACGAGTAGACATCATCATGCCGCAGATGGGGGAGTCGATCGCCGAGGGCACACTTTCGAAATGGCTGAAGAAAGTGGGCGACGAGGTGAAGCGCGACGAACCGATCTTCGAGATCTCGACCGACAAGGTCGACGCCGAAATCCCGGCGCCGGCCGCCGGCGTGCTGGCGGAGATACTCGTCAAAGAAGGGGAGACCGTCGCGGTGCAGACGGTCGTTGCGCGGCTGGAAACCGAGAAGGGCGCAGCGATCGGGAAGACCGAGCAGCCCGCGGGTGGGATAGTCGCGGAGCAAACCACGGGAGCGAAGCCCCAAACTAAATCGTCACCCACCGCCCCCCAACGGGAAGTTGCCTCGACGCACGCTTCCGCTCGTCAGCAACCGCCCGCACCAGCCATCGCCGTACCGCACACCGGCAACGGCAACTCGTTCGAGGATCGGGTCCGCACAAAATCCTCCCCGCTGGTTCGAAAGATTGCGGCGGAGCATGGGGTGAATATTGCGGCTCTTCACGGGTCGGGCATTGCTGGTCGCGTCACCAAGCGCGACATACTCGGCTTCATAGAATCGGGCGAGTCAATTACGACAGCTACGCCGGGAGCTCGGACAGGCGGCGCTCCAGGCCGCCACACATTGCCGCTGCCCGAACCATGGCCGGGCGACGTCGTCGAGCCGATGTCGAAGATGCGCGCGCTCATCAGCGAGCACATGGTCGCATCGCGGCACACCTCGGCTCACGTGACATCGTTCATCGAGATCGATTTCACGCGCGTCGCCCGCATTCGGGGCAAGAAGCGCGCGGAGTTCGAAGCGGCGACGGGACAGAAGCTCACCTACATGCCTTTCATCATCAAGGCGGTGACGGAGGGGCTGCACGCGTACCCGATCATGAACTCGTCCGTGGCCGGCACCAATGTCATCTATCGAAAGCAGGTCAACATTGGCGTCGCCGTGGCGCTCGACTGGGGACTCATCGTGCCAGTGATCAAGCACGCCGACGATCTCTCTCTTTCCGGAATTACTCGCGCGCTCAATGATCTGGCGGCGCGTGCCAGAGCCAAGAAGCTCTCTCCCGAAGAGGTTCAGGAAGGAACGTTTACGATTACGAACCCGGGTGTCTTCGGCTCGCTCATGGGAACGCCGATAATCAATCAGCCCCAGGTTGCCATTCTGGGTGTGGGCGCTATCGAGAAGCGCCCGAAGATCCTTGCGGGCGCCGATGGTGAGGACACGATCGCCATCCGTACCTGCGCTTATTTTTCAATCTCGTTCGATCATCGTGTAATCGATGGGGCGATCGCGGATCAGTTCCTCGCCTTCGTGAAGAAAACAATAGAAACATTTCCGGAGACCGGACTCTAAGATGCCCAAGGCTCTCACGATTCAGCGCTCGACCGTTCCTACGACCGAGCGTACCAACTACACGAAGCGACTCAAGGTGCTGCACTCGCACTACACCGCCGCGAACTGTCGCTTCTGGGTATTCGAGGAGGCGTCGCTGCCAGGCGCGTTCATTGAATTCACTGAGGCCGACGACGAGCAAACGCTCATTACCGCGCATGCTAACGCGCCGCACAAGACGCTGGACCCATCGCGCGTTTATCAGGAGGTCCCCCTTTAAGATGCCGGCCCGGTCGCTTCAGGTTGACGGTAAGAAATGGGACATCCATCCCTCCGGTTACATCACGCAGTACACGCAGGACGAATACGGGCTGATATTCTCGCGGGGTGAGGGCAAGGAGCGAGAAGTGCGCGTCACCCGCTATTCTCCGCAGGGCACTCGCTCGCGCGAGCAGGCGTTCGCCGAGCTGTCAGATGCGCAGCTGAAAGAGCTTTTCGAGCAGTCGCAGCCGAGCTTCACATCGCCTGAGGCCGGTTACGAGCGGTGAGTGCGGATGCGGGCCGGCCGGCGTTCGTCGACCTGCATACTCACTCGACTGCTTCTGATGGTACGCTCGCTCCCGAAGGAGTAATCGAGGCGGCCCACCGCTGTGGCCTTACCGCTCTGGCACTGACGGATCACGACACTATTGATGGAGTTCCGGCTGCGCGCGCTGCCGGCGAGCGCCTGGGCGTCCGAGTAATTGCCGGCGTGGAGCTGAGCGCTTTCCAGGAAGACAACGAGATCCATCTGCTGGCGCTGCACGTCACGCACATCGGGGCGTTGGAGACGCGACTCAGCGAGCTCCGTACCGGCCGCTACACGCGGGCCCAAAAGATCGTAGAGAAACTGCACACACTTGGCATTCCGCTCACGCTGGACGAAGTTCTCCTGCAATCCAACGGCGGCGCGGTTGGGCGTCCGCACGTCGCTCGTGCGTTGATCGCGCGCGGCGTTGTTCAGGATTTTCGGGAGGCGTTCACGAGATATCTCGGAACCGCGGGGAGCGCATTCGTAGCCAGGGAGCGTCACTCGATCGAGGACGCGATCTCCGTCGCGCACAGGGCCGGCGCGCTCGCAATCTGGGCGCATCCCGGTGACGGCGGCAGGCGCGAAAGGCTGGAGCCCCTGGTCGCGGCGGGTCTCGACGGCTTGGAGGTGAAGCATCCCAGCCATTCGCCGGAAGACGTCAAGCGGCTGCAGGCGCTAGCCGATTTCTTCGGTCTGGTACCGAGCGGTGGGTCGGATTGGCACGGAGCCCCGGACGGACCGCGCCGTCTAGGAATCATGAACGTGCCCGTCGACTGGCTCGAGCGACAGGACGAGAAACTCGCGTCACTCGGAGTGGCCAGTGGAACTCGATAGTCGCGTAGCGCTCGTCACCGGCGCGGGAACGCGCGTCGGACGCGTTATCGCTCTCGCGCTCGGCAGGGCAGGGATGCGCGTTGGGGTCCACTACTCCGGATCTGAGAAGGGCGCGCGCAAGACGGCGGATGAGATCATTGCGGCGGGGAGTGACGCGGTGACGCTTCCCGGGGATCTGACTGATCCCGCGACCGCTCCCAGACTCATCGAGCACACGACGAAGGTTCTGGGATCGCTCGATGTTCTGGTCAATTCGGCGGCGGTAATGCTACGGACGCCAGTCGGCGAGGTCCTGGTCGAGGACTGGGACGCGATGTTCGCGCTGAACCTTCGCGCGCCTTTCTTCCTTTGTCAGGCGGCGGCGCGAGTAATGGGGGAGCGGGGCGGCGCGATCGTGAACATCGCGGACCTGGCCGCGTTCGAGACGTGGAGAGGATACATCCCGCACTCGATCACCAAGGCTGGCATTGTGCAGATGACGCGAGGTCTCGCCCACGCGCTCGCGCCGAGGATCCGCGTCAACGCCATCGCTCCCGGGCCGGTGCTTCTCCCGGATGGATGGACGCAGGACCAAGCCGACAAGCTCATCGCGACTACGCCACTCGGGAGGCTGGGCAGCCCCGACGATGTTGCGCAGGCGGTGCTCTATCTCCTCGGCGCCGACTACGTGACAGGCGAGACGATTATCGTCGACGGAGGCCGTCACGTTCGTTACTGACGACGCGAAAACAAGCGCCGGCGCGGTATATTTCGTCAGTAGAATGACTTGTCAGCAGTATTTCTTTACAGGTGAATCCTTTGACGACAGTGCGTGAATACGACGTTGTCATCGTGGGGGCGGGTCCGGCCGGGATGACCGCGGCGCTCTACACAGGTCGTGCGATGCTCCGCACCGCCGTGCTCGAGCGCGGGTTCCCTGGTGGAGAGCTGCTCAATACCGAGTATCTCGACGACGTGATCGGCTTCCCGAAGATCCTCGGCTATGAGCTGGCGGAAAAGTTCGCAGCCCACGCGAAGCAATTCGGGGCCGAATTCTTCGAGACGACCAGCGTGACGTCGGTGACCAAGATGCCCGACGGCTATTTCCACACCGAGGCAGAAACCGGGGACATATTCCGCTCGCCCGCCGTCATCGTGACCGCCGGCGGAACTCCAATCAAGCTCGGGATTCCCGGCGAGCTGGAGTACGCGGGCAAGGGAGTATCGTACTGCGCGATCTGCGACGCTGCGTTCTTCAAGCAACAGATCGTGGCCGTGGTCGGTGGCGGAGACGCCGCCGTCGAGGAAGCGGATTTCCTCACCCGGTACGCGAGCAAGGTTTATCTGATCCATCGCCGCCACGAGTTCCGCGCATCGAAGATCCTTCAGCAGCACGTGTTCGACAATCCGAAGATCGAGGTGATCTGGGACACGATCGCGGAAAAGGTCGAGGGTAATCCGCAGGACGGGATGACGGGACTCCGCCTGCACAATCTCGTGGCGCAGAAGCGGACGTTCCTGGAAGCGACCGGCCTCTTCATTTTTGTAGGGTTCCGTCCGAATACCGGTGTGATCTCCGGGCACTTCGAACATGACGTGATGGGCTATGTGCTGACGGACCACGCCATGATGTCGTCGATCCCGGGCCTTTTCGTGGCGGGCGATCTGCGGGCACAGCTCACGCGACAGGTGACGACAGCGTCGGGTGACGCGACGACGGCGGCTATAGCCGCGGACAAGTACATCACGCGCTTCAAGGAGGCGGAGCGCGACGGCGCGGGTCAGGCAACACGGGAAGCTCTGGAGAGCTCTCATATCAGCGCGGGAGGATATACATGATGCGTGCGCTGGCGCTGGGCGTTTTCGCCATCGCCATTCCACTCACCTTTTCGCTTGCTCAGAACGGTAGCGTCAGGAATTCGAGAATCATCGGCGTCGTCGCCGACAGCGTGGATGGGACCCCGCTTCAGGGTGCGGAGGTGATAGTGTCGGGCGTGGCGACAACAGTAAGGACCGACTCGCTCGGCCGGTTCACCATCGACAGCCTCGCGCCCGGCACCTACCAGGTCGGCGTATTTCATCCGCTCCTCGAGAGCCTCGGAATTACGCTCGCCACGAAGCCATTCGTGGTCGGGCCCGACAGCGCCGGTGTAGTAACGCTCGCCGTGCCATCCGTTCCGACGCTCGTGCATCGCTATTGCGGGAGCGAACAAGTCCCGTCCACACCCTCCGCGGTCGCCGGAAGAGTGCTCGATCCGGACAACGACCAGCCGATCTCGGGCGCTAAAGTATCGCTCGCCTGGACCGACGTGCGGGTAAGCAAGGAGGCGGGTGTCGTTCGCGCTCCGCACGAGCTGCACGCGGAAACGAACAGCTCGGGATTCTTCAAGCTGTGCGGACTGCCTTCAGATCTCGACGGGACCTTGCAGGTCACGCGCGGCGATGTGACGACGCCGGAAGTGCCCGTCGTACTGAATGGCGCGCTGCTCGCATTCCAGGCAATGTCGATTCCCGACAAGCCTGGGACGCACGCCACCGGGATCGTGATTGGCCACGTGATTTCGCCGACGGGGAAGCCCGTTTCCGGCGCCAGAGTGGAGATCCCGGTCTCCGGAGTGTCTGCGATGACCCGTGAGGATGGCTCATTCCATCTCGCGGGAGTTCTCACCGGCACTCAGGTACTGGTCGCCAGGAGCCTGAGTTTCGCGACCGCAGCCGAGCCGATCAGCGTGACGTCGCGCGCGCCGGTCGATGTCACAGTAACCGTCGGCGACAAGGTCAATGTGCTCGACGCTGTATTTGTCACAGCTCGGCGTGATCTTGCGCTGGACAAATCGGGCTTCTCCGCGCGCAAGCGTGCTGGCGGCGGGCATTTTTTCACCCGTGAGGACATCGATCACCGAAAGCCGAACAACATCTCGGATATGATGAAAGGTCTGCCCAGCGTCACCGTGAGCTACCAGCGCGGCGGAACGGTAATCAGAGGCAGGGGCGGAGTCACCAGCATGTATTCCGCGAATGCGCCGTGCACTCGAGTGTTCGTCGACGGATACGAATGGCGCGATCTGCAACCCGGCGACCTCGACATGGTCGTGAATCCCAATGATGTCATCGGTCTCGAGGTCTACCAGGCCGATGAGGTACCAACCCAGTTCCGGAGATTCGATCGGGGATGTCTGACGCTGGTCGTGTGGACTCAGTTTCGCGGCAAAGCAGCGAAGTAGCGGTGAACGTCAAGACCATCACCGTCGGAGCATTCCAGGAGAATTGCTATCTGGTGGTGGACGATCGCTCCAACCGCGCGGTGATAGTCGATCCGGGGAGCGAGGGTGAGCGACTTGTGGATGCGATAGAGAGCTCGGGCGCGACCCTCGATGCGATCTGGATCACACACGCCCACGTCGATCACGTCGGCGCTGTCGCGTCCGTGAAACGGAAATGGGATGTGCCTATCTATTTGCATCCGCTCGACCGCCGCCTCTACGAAGCCGCGTCGCGACAGGCGGAGGTGTACGGGCTTCCATTCGAAGAGCCACCAGCCCCCGATCAGGAATTTTCGGATGGCCAGCGGCTCAAGGTCGGGGATGCGGAGATGACTGTGATCCACACGCCCGGACATGCTCCCGGCCACGTCGTCATCCACGGCAACGGAATCGCGCTCGTTGGCGACTGTCTGTTCGCCGGATCCATCGGCAGAACAGATCTGCCCTTCTCGAACCCTCCGCAGCTTGCCGCATCGCTCGAGAAAATATCTGCGCTTGCTCCGGAGACCGTAGTTTATCCCGGTCACGGCATTGAGACGACGATAGGACAGGAGCGGCTGTCGAATCCGTTCCTGAATGGCACCGCCCGGATCGTGGGACGCTAACTTGGATCTTCACAGCCAACGACCATGAGCGACAAGACTCGCACCGAGAAGGATCCGCTGGGCACTCTCGAAGTCCCCGACGAAGGGCTCTACGGCGTGCAGACTTTGCGGGCCGTCCAGAATTTTCCTATCAGCGGGCTGCGGCCGATGCCGGCCTTTGTCGACGCGACAGTGCGGATCAAACGCGCCGCGGCGCTGACCCACAAGGAAACCGGACGACTCGATCCGAAGATCGCTGATGCGATCGTCAAGGCGGCTGACGAAATTCTCGCCGGCAAACACCGCGAGCATTTCGTCGTCGATGTATATCAGGCCGGCGCGGGCACGTCGCACAACATGAACGTCAACGAAGTGCTGGCGAACCGCGCCAACGAGATCCTGGGCGCCAAGCGGGGGACGTACTCGCCGGTTCATCCGAACGATCACGTCAACATGGCGCAGTCGACCAACGACGTGATTCCGACGGCGATCCGTCTAGCCTGTCTGAGCGAGCTCGGCGGCCTGGAGAAAGCGCTCGGCGGCCTCGCCACGGAGTTCGAGAAAAAGGGGAAGGAGTTCGACGGCGTGCTGAAATCGGGCCGCACCCACCTCCAGGACGCGATGCCGATCAGGCTCGGCCAGGAGCTCGACGCTTACGCAGGATCGTTGCGCCGCGGCATCAAGCGGGTAGTCGAGGCCGCGGACTATCTGCGTGATCTGGGAATCGGTGGCAGCGCGGTCGGGACCGGCGTGAACGTCGAACCCGAGTATCCCAAGCTCATGGTCAAGCACCTTCGCGAATCGACGAAGGTGGAGCTGCGCGAAGGGAAGGACCGGATCCAGCTGATGCAGAGCATGGGGGATGTCGCGGGGTTCAGCTCGCAGCTCAGAGTCCTGGCGCTCGACTTGAGCAAGATCGCGAGCGATTTACGCCTGCTTGCGAGCGGGCCCCGCACCGGACTCGACGAGATTCGTCTGCCGTCGGTGCAGCCGGGCTCATCCATAATGCCCGGCAAGGTCAATCCATCGATCCCGGAGATGGTGAACCAGGTCTGTTTCCAGATAATCGGCAACGACGCCTGCGTATCGATTGCGTCCGAGCACGGTCAGCTCGAGCTGAACGTGATGATGCCCGTGATCGCGCACAATGTTCTCTTCTCGATGATGATCCTGCGCAACTCAGCGCGCGTCTTTGCCGAGAAAACTGTGAAGGGGATCGAGGCGAACGAAGAGCAGTGCAGGTACTGGCTCGAACGCTCGGCCGCCTTGGCGACGGCTCTGGCGCCCCAGATCGGCTACGCCCGCGCCGCCGAGATCAGCAAGCAGTCGGTGAGTGAGAACGTGCTCATCCGAGACTTGGTAAAGCGGGAGAAGATCCTGCCGGAAAAAGAGATCGATGAGGTGCTTGATTTAAGAAAGATGACCGAGATTGGGGTTCCTGGCGGGAAGCACGGGGGGGTATCGGCCGGCTAGGAAATGCAACTGAACGGGTGCCAGAAGTCAGTAGCGTAGTTGGCAGTGATTAGTTCACGACGCCCTGACTTCTGTTGGCGCTCTTCAAAGCACGGGCAGCGCCTTTCACGCCGCCGAGGTAAGTCAGGGCGTAGTGAACCGGCAACTTCCAACTACGCCGCTGACGCCTCGCACCCGTTCAGTTGCAGTTTCGCCCTCCCCTTGTCCCACCAGCGTCAAAACCCTATCCTGAGTACATGCGAATAACGACCTGGGCGGAGTACGGCGTGATTTGCGCGCTCAACCTCGCCAAGCGCACCGATCTCGGCCCCGTGAACGGGCGGGAGATCGCGCGGCAGGAGCGGCTTCCCGCCGACTACGTCGAGCAGATCCTGCTCAGGCTCAGGCGCGCGGGAGTGATCGCGAGCACACGGGGCGCGAGGGGCGGGTACGTTCTGGCGCGGCCGCCGGCCGAGATTTCCATCAGGGACGTGATCCACGCCTCGGAGCTCGAGACGTTCGACCTCCATTGCGTGAGTCATCCAGTCGAAGAAGAGCGTTGTTCCGCGTCGCACAACTGCAGCATCAGGCCCGTGTGGGTGATGCTGCAGCACCGAATCGATGACGTGCTGCAAGGCGTGAGTCTCGCCGACCTGCTCCACGACGAGCCGACGGTGCGTGAGCGCGTTGGATTGCCGAGCGAGGAACGCGCTCGATCGGAGAAAGTCGGCCTCCCGATTCTCGAGACGGTTTAGATTTCGAGACCGGATGCAGAAACGGCGCGTCTGAGTGAGACGCGCCGTTCTTTTTTTAGTGCCGAAGGGGGGACTCGAACCCCCACGAGCTTGCGCTCACTGGCTCCTGAAGCCAGCGCGTCTACCAGTTCCACCACTCCGGCGATCTGTGCTCCGAAGATAGAAACCGAGGATAGTGAAGTCAACGCGAAGGCCAGTGGCGTCGAAGCGCGAGCGCTTTCCCAGCATTGTTGTTGCGTCTAACTTGAGCACGAAGTCAAATGGCAGAGAAAGTCGAGAAAGATGCGAAAGAGTCGGTCGCGCGGAACAAACGCGCCAGACATGACTACCACATCATCGACACATGGGAAGCGGGGATGGTTCTGACCGGCAGTGAGGTCAAGTCGCTTCGGAACGGAAAGGCCAACATCGCTGATTCCTACGCGATCGTTAAGGATGGAGAGGTTTTTCTGCTCAACCTGCACATTTCGCCCTACGAACAGGCGAGTCATTTCAACCACGAGCCCACTCGGACGCGGAAGCTTCTGCTGCATCGCAAGGAGATCCGCAAGATGATCGGCGCGGTCGAGCGACAGGGGCTGACGCTGATTCCGCTCGAGGTCTACTTCAAGCGCGGAAAGGCGAAAGTCGCGCTCGCGCTTGGCAAGGGTAAGAAGCTCTACGACAAGCGCGCGGATGAAAAACGCCGCGACGACGAACGCGACATGCAACGCGCGGTGCGCACTCGATGATCGCCCTCGTTCTGGTCGCGCAAATAATTGGAGCGTCGGCAAATACGCCTGCTCCGACTTTCATCGTCGTCCGCGATGGTCAGCTTACGACTTCGGTTCCCGTCACGATCAACAACGGTGAGCCAAGCGTGCGGGCGGATGTTCTCATGAAGGCGATGAAGGGAATGCTGATCACGAGCACGAACCTCCATTTCACCCTGGCGCTGCCGCGCGCACGTATGGATCTGATCGATGGGATTCCATTCGCCAAGCTCGACACGCTGACGGTGCCACTCACGCGCGCTCCACAGGTGCGCGGTGGACAGCTATATCTGCCGTTTCAGTTCGTGAGCGAGGTGATTCCGCGCTACGGGGGCGGCTACTCCTATGATATTGCGCAGGGGGAGTTGCGCACGTCCGCGCCGAATTCGGTCGTCAGTGCTCCGGCTCCGCGCATCACTCCCTCGCCATCGGTCGCTAGCGCTCCGGCTCCGCGCGTCTCTCCTTCAGCAGCACAGCCGCCAGTTCGAAAGCCACCTGTGACAAAGCCGCCGGCGCGGAAGCTCGTGGTCATCGACGCAGGGCATGGTGGACCTGATCGGGGAATGACAGGTCCAATCGGAACAGCGCCGTGGTTCACCGAGAAGGATGTCACGCTGTCAGTGGCGATGAAGCTCGCGACTGTGCTTCGGGCGCGTGGTGTCGATGTGCTGATGACTCGCACCAGCGATACGCTGATCGCACTGTCCGATCGAGGTCGGATCGCGAACAGCAATCATGGCGACGTGTTCATCTCGATCCATTGCAACGCGCCCGGAAGCAACACCGCCGCCGGCGCGCGCGAGCACGGATTCGAGACATATTTCCTGGCTGAGGCGAAGACGGAGGACGAGCGACGCGTACAGGACATGGAAAACGAATCGGTGAAGTTCGAGACGGGGGCCAACGCGTCCAAGGGCGACCCACTCAGCTTCATCATCACCGACATGGCGCAGAATGAGCATTTGCGGGAGTCGAGCGATCTCGCTCAGACCATTCAACAGGGCCTGATCGATGTGCATCCAGGTCCGAATCGTGGCGTGCAGCAGGCAAACTTCGCGGTCTTGCGCGGGTCGTACATGCCCGCGGTGCTGATCGAGATCGGATTTGGCAGCAACCAGTCTGAGGCGACCTATTTGAGCGATCAGTCGAATCAACGCGCGCTGGCGAGAAACATTGCGGAATCGATAGTCGCCTATCTCGCGCATTACGAGTCCCGAATCGGGGGCGCCCGGTAGCGGTGACCCCGACCGCGCTCGAAGTCACCGTCGCGGGGATCGAATTTCAAAATCCGGTGTTGCTGGCCGCTGGCACGGCCGCCTACGGTCGTGAGATCGCGCGGGTTATCGATCTCGACGCTCTCGGGGGACTCGTCACGAAAGCGGTGAGCATCGAGCGGCGGCACGGCGCGCGGGCGCCGCGCGTGGCTGAGTTCGAGGGCGGCATGATCAACGCCGTAGGCCTCGCCAATCCGGGCGTCGAGGAAGTCAGGGCAGAGCATCTCCCGTGGCTCGCGAACAATCTGCGGCGAGCGAGAGTCCTCGTGAACGTGGTGGGCAATCAGGTCGAGGAATTCGCAACGGTCGTGTCGATGCTCGATGATTCACCTGGGGTCTCTGGCTACGAGCTGAACGTGAGCTGCCCCAACGTGAAAGCGGGCGGAATGGAGTTCGGCGCCGATCTGCAATCGCTGACGGAACTCGTGACGAGGGCCCGCCAGGCAACGCGAAGGCCGATCTTCGTCAAGCTCTCGCCGACGCTGCAGGACATCGGACGAATCGCGCAAGCAGCGGCCGATGCGGGAGCCGATGGAATCTCGGTCGTGAACACTTTGCCCGGCCTGGTGATCGATGTAGATGCGCGCAGACCCGCGCTCGGCTTCGGGACGGGCGGCGTCAGTGGGCCGGGGCTGCTGCCCGTTGGCGTGCTGGCTGCGTACAAGGTCGCCAAGGCAGTGCGACTTCCGATAATCGGGGTCGGAGGAATATCGAAGGCGACCGATATTGTTCAGTACGTGATCGCAGGCGCGTCACTCGTCGCGATCGGCACCGCCGCGATGCAACAGCCAAGACTTCCGGAGAAGCTGGTCGCTGACCTCGGACGCTGGTGCAGCGAGAAGGGGATAACTTCGTTGAGCGAAATTCGCGGATCTCTACAGTGGGAGAACTGACGTGACGCCTCATCAGCGACCCGCGGCAACGCGAACGAAGATTGCGACACGAAGCGCGCCGACGAGCTCACGGCACCCGATTCCGATCGTCGCGCTCGATTTTCCCCGCGCCGATCTCGCGCTGGCGATGGTCGAGCGGCTAGGTGATTCGTGCAAATTCTATAAGGTCGGGGGCGAGCTGTTCACTGCCGCCGGCCCGCAGGTCGTTCAGACTCTGCGCGCGCTGGGCAAAGATGTTTTTCTCGACCTCAAGCTTCACGATATTCCGAATACCGTTCGAGGCGCGGCCAGGAGCGCGGCCTCGATCGGCGCCAAACTTCTGACGGTGCATGCGACGGGCGGCCGCGAAATGATCGAGGCAGCGGTCGAAGGGGCAGGCCCAAGCTGTGGGGTGCTGGGCGTGACGATCCTCACCTCGCTCGATGCCGCCATGCTTCGGAGCGCCTGGGGTCGGAAATCGCTCGAGGTTTACGGCGAAGTTCTTCGTCTCGCGGGAGACTGCGCAGCAGTGGGCGCACATGGGGTGGTCTGCAGCGGCCTCGAGGCCCACAAAATCGGTGCGAAATACGGGGACAAGCTGAAGCTGCTGGTCCCAGGGATCCGGCCCGCCGGGGGTAGAACGGACGACCAGAAGCGAACAGTTACGGCGGCGGAGGCGGCAAGGGCGGGGGCGAACTACATCGTGCTGGGGCGGATGATCACCGAGGCCAAGGATCCTGCTTCAGAACTTCGATCGGTGATGAAGACCATTTAGCTCGGCCAACACAGCGGCCCTGCTAACCCGCTCTGCTATCACAGTTTGAGCCCTGTCCGTGGGTTGCGTTCCGCGTCGGCCCAATGTAATTTCAAAGGCTAACCTCGGAAAAAATTGGAGGGCTTCGGCCCTCCTTCCAACATTGTGGGGATCAGGACGTGAAAGTTCGCAGCAGCGTCAAGCCGATCTGTGAGCACTGCAAGGTCATCAAGAGACAGGGCGTGACTCGCATCATCTGCAAGCGCAATCCAAAACATAAGCAAAAGCAGGGCTGATAATGGCGCGTATTGCTGGCGTGGATCTCCCGCGTGAGAAGAAGGTCGAGATCGGCCTTACGTACATCTTCGGCATCGGCCGCGCGACGGCGCGACGCATTCTGCTGTCGACCGGCGTCAATCCCGATCAGCGGATTCGCGACCTGAACGACGCTGACACGAATCGGCTTCGCCAGGCGATCGAGAAGGACGTCCGCGTCGAGGGCGCCCTGCGAACCGAAGTCGCGATGAACATCAAGCGGCTCATGGACATTGGCAGCTACCGCGGCATTCGTCACCGTCGCGGACTTCCCGTTCGTGGCCAGCGCACGCACACCAACGCCCGTACCAAGAAGGGTCCACGCCGCGCAATCGCCGGCAAGAAGAAGGTCACCAAGTAATGGCGCAGGTAACCAAGTAAAATGGCAATTGGAAAGAAAACGAAGCGCATAATCGAGGCGGAAGGAATCGCCCACGTCAGCGCGACTTTCAACAACACGACGATCACGATCACCGACGCACACGGGAACACGATTTCCTGGGGCTCGTCGGGGAAGGCTGGCTTCAAGGGATCAAAGAAGTCCACGCCTTTTGCGGCTACCGTGGCTGGAGAACAGGCCGGACGCGAAGCCGTAACGCTCGGTGTCCGTCGTGTACACGTGAGAGTGCAGGGACCGGGATCGGGACGCGAGTCGGCCATTCAGGCGCTCGTCGCCGCCGGTCTCCAGGTCAAGTCGATCAAGGACGTCACGCCGATTCCGCACAACGGCTGCCGTCCTCCCAAGCGTCGGAGAGTCTAACCGATGCGGTATACAGGAGCGAGCTGCAGGCAGTGCCGTCGCGAGGGAACGAAGCTGTTCCTCAAGTCGACGAAATGCTTCACCGAGAAGTGCCCCGTCGAGCGTCGTCCGACGCCTCCGGGACAGCACGGCTCGTCGACGGCCCGGCGTCGGAAGGTGTCGGAATACTCGAAGCAGCTTCGTGAGAAGCAGAAGATCAAGCGCATCTATGGCGTCAGCGAGAGACAGTTCCGGAACACCTTCGAGCGGGTCGCACCGCTGCCGGGAATCACCGGGCACAATCTTCTCGCCGCGCTGGAGTCGCGTCTCGACAACGTCGTGTACCGCATGGGATTCGCGGGCAGCCGCAAGGCGGCGCGCCAGCTTGTTCGGCACCGCCACGTCGAGGTGAATCAGAAGTCGGTCGACATTCCGAGCTATCTGGTGCATCCCGGCCAGGAAATTCGGATGCGCCTGAAATCGCGCGAGCAGGCGAGCGTGATGGCAGCGATGGATCAGTCGTCCCGCGGCGCTCCGCTATCGTGGATCGCGGTGGATCGCGACACCTTCAGCGGCAAGATGCTCGAGAGGCCGACAAGGTCGAACATTCCGATCGCCGCGCAGGAACAGCTGGTGGTCGAGCTTTACTCCAAGTAGTCACGAACTGCATCACGAACTGCGGACGTTGGAATTGACGCAGCGCACCATTCATCAATCATAGTAAGACGAGACCCTAACTCTCGTTACGGGCTCACCGCGCGTTAGGGGCGGGGTGGCACGTTCAAGGAATCGAAAAAAATGGCAACCGCAATTGATCTCAGGGGACTTGTCCGTCCGCAGCTTGTCGAAGCGACGAAGCGCGAAGACAATCCCAACATCGCAGAATTTCGCCTTCAGCCGCTCGAGCGCGGATTCGGACACACGCTGGGGAACGCCATGCGGCGTCTTCTCCTTTCGTCGCTCCGGGGCTCGGCCGTGTGGGGATTCCGCATCGACGGCGTCCTGCACGAGCACCAGACGATCCCGGGCGTCGTCGAAGACGTCCACCAGATCATCGGCAATCTCAAGACGCTCACGCTCTCGCTCGACGAGGGCGTCGAGAACACCGTGCTGCGAATCTCGAAGAACGCGGCCGGCCCAGTAACGGCGGCTGACATCGAGGGTCAGGGCGGCGTCACGATCGTGGACCGCACCCAGCACCTGTTCACGATGCAGGGTGACCGCGAGCTCAACGTCGAGCTCTACGTCGGCCGTGGACGCGGCTACGTCGAAGCCGACCAGCACGTCGTCGACAAGACGCTGCCGGTCGATGTCGTCCGTATCGATTCGATTTACAATCCGGTTCGGCGCGCGAACTTCGCCGTCGCGGAGACGCGCGTTGGTCAGCGCACCGACTACGACCGGTTGACGCTGACGGTCGAGACGAACGGCACCATCACGCCGGAAGAGGCCGTGAGCTACGCGGCCGCGCTGGCGCAAACGCACTTCCAGTATTTCGCGGGCTTCGGCTCGCACGCGTCGGCGCCTCTCGTTCCGGGTACCGACCTGCCCGGCGGGGATGCCCATCGGCTGGCCGAGGTGCTGCGCACTCCGATCGAGGATTTCGAGCTCTCGGTTCGCTCCGTGAACTCGCTCAAGAACTCCGCCATTCGCACGTTGGGTGACCTGGTCCGGCAGAGCGAGAGCCAGATCCTTCAGGTCAAGAACTTCGGCAAGAAGTCACTGAACGAGATCGCCGATTTGCTCGAGCGGGAAAACCTCAACTTCGGAATGAAGTACGAGGAGACACCCGATGGCGTCCGCATCACGGATCAGGGAACGCCGCCCAACCGTAACGTCGCCACAGTTGGCGCCGATGACGAAGAGGAAGGCTAAGCATGCGTCACCGCAAGAAGGGTAGACAGCTTCGTCGCACGAGCGAGCAGAAGCTGGCTCTGATGAAAAACCTGGCAAAAGCGCTGATCGAGCGTGGCGCCATCGAGACGACCGAGGCGAAGGCCAAGGAGCTGCGCCCGTTCATCGAGAAGCTCATTACGAAAGCCAAGACGGGGACGCTTCATAACCGCCGTCTAGCTGGCGCCAAAGTCCCCCATCGTGCAACGGCCGACAAGCTGTTCCAGGAGATCGGACCGCGCTTCGCGACGCGCAAGGGCGGCTACACGCGCATTCTCAAGACCGGCCACCGCAAGGGCGATGGCGCGGAGATGGCACGCATCGAGCTGATGCCAACGGAGAGCTGACCATGGCACAGATCAAGAGGCACCGCTGCTATATCTGCGACAAAGGCGTCGCTTACGGGAACAACGTCTCGCACGCCAACAACAAGACTCGCCGCACCTGGAAGCCGAATCTTCAGGTCGCCCGCGTCGTGATCGATGGCAAGATCACGAAGGTGAAGGTGTGCACCAGATGCCTTCACGCGGGGAAGGTTGTGCGCGCTCCGAGAGGGCAGAGCGCTGCCTAAGCTTCTGGTTGCTACAAGCGAAAAAGGGAGCCCGTGGGGCTCCCTTTTTCTTAACCATCAACTGCAACTGAACGGGTGCCAGCTGTCAGTGGCGGCGATGCCAGTTTTTAGTTCACAACGGCCAGACTTAACGGAGCGCCATTCGAGGCACAAGCAGTGGCATTCACGCCACAGAGGTAAGTCCGGGCGTAGTGAGCCGGTAACTGCGATCTACGCAACTGACGCCTCGCACCCGTTCGGTGGTAGTTCAAAGGCTTTGTGCCCAGCCGGAGCCATTTGCTACCTTTGGTCAGTGAACCCGGCGAAACTGTATGCCTAAACGCACCGACATCCACCGCATCCTGGTCATTGGCTCAGGCCCGATCATAATCGGCCAGGGCGCCGAGTTTGACTATTCGGGGACGCAGGCGGCGAAGGCGCTCCAGGAAGAAGGGTTCGAGGTCATCCTCGTCAACTCCAATCCGGCGACCATTATGACCGATCCGGAGTTCGCCGATCGCACCTACATCGAGCCGGTGACGCCGGAGTACGTGGAGCTCATCATCGCGAAAGAGAAGCCGGATGCCTTGCTCCCGACGATGGGAGGGCAAACTGCGCTCAACGTGGCAATGAAGCTTGCGGAGACGGGAGTGCTCGAGAAGTACGGAGTCGAGCTGATCGGAGCGGACGCTCGCGCGATTGCCATGGCTGAGGACAGAGGACTGTTCGGCGAGGCGATGAAGCGAATCGGCTTGGCGGTCCCGCCTGGCGGCATCGCCACCTCTCTCGACGAAGCATTCGACATTCTCGAGACCACGGCCTTTCCCGCGATCATCAGGCCGGCTTTCACGCTGGGCGGCACGGGTGGCGGCATCGCGTACAATCGCCAGGAGTTCGAGGAAATCATTCGCCGCGGTCTCGATCTCTCGCCCGTGACTCAGGTGCTAGTCGAGCGCAGCGTCATCGGTTGGAAAGAGTTCGAGCTCGAGGTGATGCGCGATGGCGCGGACAACGTGGTGATCGTCTGCTCGATCGAGAACATCGATCCGATGGGTGTGCACACGGGCGATTCGATCACCGTAGCTCCGGCGATGACTCTGACGGATCGCGAATACCAGCTGATGCGCGACGCCGCGGTCGCGGTCATTCGAGAGATCGGCGTCGAGGCTGGAGGCTGCAACATCCAGTTCGCGATCAATCCGAAGGACGGCGAGATGCTCGTGATCGAGATGAATCCTCGCGTATCCCGCTCTTCCGCGCTCGCATCGAAGGCGACCGGATTTCCAATCGCGCGGATCGGAACCAAGCTCGCTGTCGGGTACCGTCTCGACGAGATCCCGAACGACATCACCGGCACAACGCCGGCCTCGTTCGAGCCGGTGCTCGACTACGTGGTGGTGAAGTGCCCTCGATTCGCGTTCGAAAAGTTCCGGGCGGCAGATCCCCGCCTCACCACGCAAATGAAATCCGTCGGCGAGTCGATGGCCATCGGCCGAACGTTCAAGGAAGCGTTCCAGAAAGCCATCCGCGCGCTCGAGACGGGGCGTCCCGGTTGGACCGTCGCGGAGACGGTCGCCGACGATCGTCTCGAAGACGATTCCCTCGAAAGCCTGCGCTGGGCGCTGAGGCAGCCGACTCCGGAGCGTATCTTCCAGGTGAAGCGTGCGCTCGACGCCGGCATCTCCGTCGACGACGTTTATGAACTTACAGGCATAGATCCGTGGTTCCTGTCCCAGATGATGGAGCTGCTGGACGCGGAGAAAGCCTTCGCAGCGCTCAGGAGTGTCGACAGGGACGCTCTGTGGCGAATGAAGCGAATGGGGTTTTCCGACAGACAGCTCGCAGATCTGCGCGGAGAAGTCGAGACAGCTGCGCGCGCCCGGAGAATCGGCTTTGGGATTGTCCCGGCTTACAAAATGGTCGACACCTGCGCCGGTGAATTCCCGTCCGCTACACCGTACTTGTACAGCAGCTATGACGAGGAGAGCGAAGCGCCCAAGAGCGGCAAACGGTCAGTCGTGATTCTCGGCAGCGGCCCCAACCGCATCGGGCAGGGAGTCGAGTTCGACTATTGCTGCGTGCGCGCTGCGCTGGCGCTGCGGGAGCAGGGATACGAGACGATCATGATCAACTCGAATCCCGAGACCGTCTCCACGGACTTCGACATCTCCGACAAGCTCTACTTCGAGCCACTGACTCTCGAGCACGTCCTGGATATCGTGGAGCGCGAGCAGCCGCTCGGCGTGATCGTGCAGCTTGGTGGTCAGACGCCGCTCAAGCTCACTCGCGGACTCGAGATGGCTGGAGTTCCCATTCTTGGCACCCAGCCCGATGCGATCGACATCGCCGAGGACCGGAGGCGGTTCGACGCGATCGCGCGGGGTCTCGGAATCCGCCAGCCGGAGAACGGCACCGCCACGAGCCTCGATGAAGCTGTTGCCGCGGCCGAGAGGATCGGTTATCCCGTGCTGGTTCGCCCGTCGTATGTGCTTGGTGGCCGCGCGATGGAGATCGTCTACGACGAGCGTTCACTGAATGACTATTTCGAGCGCGCTGCACGCGTGTCCGAGGACAAGCCGGTGTTGATCGATCGCTTTCTCGAGGATGCGTTCGAGGCCGATGTCGACGCGATTTCCGATGGCGAGCGCGTCGTGATCGGTGGAGTGATGCAGCACATCGAGGATGCGGGTATTCACTCCGGCGACTCAGCGTGCGTGCTGCCGCCGTATCTGATCGACGAGGAGCACATCGAAGAGATGCGCGGTCACACCGTGGCCCTGGCGAGGGCGCTCAATGTAGTCGGTCTGATCAACGTCCAGTACGCGATCAAGGACGGGCAGGTGTACGTGCTCGAGGTGAATCCGCGGGCGAGCCGAACAGTGCCGTTCGTGTCGAAGGCAATCGGCGTTCCGCTCGCGGCCATCGCCGCGAGAGTAATGCTGGGAGAGACGCTCGATGACATCGGCTTCACGGAGGAAGTGACGCCAGCCTACATCTCGGTCAAGGAAGCCGTGTTCCCCTTCAACAAATTCCGCGAATTCGATCCGATCCTCGGACCCGAGATGCGGTCGACGGGTGAGGTGATGGGAATCTCGGACTCGTTCGGGAGCGCGTTCGGCAAGGCGCAGCTGTCGGCTGATAACACACTTCCGACGGACGGCGCGATCTTCATCACGGTCAACGATTCCGACAAGCGGTCAGTCACCCCGATTGCGAGACGGTTCCAGGAAATGGGATTCAAGCTGTTCGCGACCGGCGGAACGGCGAAGCATCTGCGCGGACGCGGCGTCCCCGTCGAGACCGTGCTCAAGATTCACGAGGGTCGCCCGAACGGCATCGACATGATGCTGAACGGAGATGTGCAGCTCCTGATCAATACACCACTCGGCAAGGAGTCGCAGCGCGACGACTATACCATGCGCCAGGCGGCGATAGCGAACCACGTCGCCTACACGACAACCCTCTCCGCGGCCAACGCCGCTTGCGACGCGATCCTCTCGCTGCGCTCACGCGCGCCCTCGGTTCTCTCGCTCCAGGAGTGGCACGCCCGGATTCCAAAGGAAGCCGGCGTCTAGAATGGCCAAGCCCTTCATTCACGAATCTGCCTACGTCGATGACGGCGCTCAGATCGGCCCGGACACAAAGGTCTGGCACTTCTGCCACGTGCTCGGCGGGGCCGTGATCGGAGAGCGATGCTCGCTCGGACAGAACGTGGTGGTGATGAACGGCGTCCGGATCGGAAACAACGTCAAGATTCAGAACAACGTATCCGTGTACGAGGGCGTGGTGCTCGAGGACGACGTTTTCTGCGGGCCATCGATGGTGTTCACCAACGTCGTCAACCCGCGTAGCCATGTTTCGCGGAAGAACGAGTACCAGCGCACGCTGGTACGCCGAGGGGCGACGATTGGCGCCAATGCGACGATCGTGGCTGGGGTCACGCTCGAGGAGTACGCGTTCATAGGCGCCGGAAGCGTGATCACCAAGGACGTTGCCGCTTACGCGCTGATGGTCGGCGTCCCTGCCCGCCGAGTCGGTTGGATGTGCCAGTGCGGCGAGCGATTGCCAGACAAGAATCCCGAAGCGTGCAAGGCCTGTGGCACGAGATACCGCCAGGAAGGCGAACAGCTGAAGAGAGTTCCCAAGTGAGCTCCGAGAAGACGTTTCGCGTAGCCCTCGTCGGATGCGGGCGAATCAGCAAGAACCACTTCGAGGCGATCGACCAGGTCGAGGGACTCGAGCTGGCAGCCGTCTGCGATGCAGATCCGGAGCGGGCGGCGCAGGCGGGCGCCCAATGGAACGTCCCGCACTACACGTCGTACGAAAAGATGCTGAAGGAGAGCAAAGCGGACGTCATCACGATTGCGACTCCGTCCGGGCTGCACCCGGACCAGGGAGTCGAAGCGGCGCGCGCGGGCAAGCACGTGGTGATGGAGAAGCCGATGGCAATCTCGCTTACCGGCGCCGATGCGCTCGTGCATGCCTGTGACAAGGCAGGAGTGCAGCTGTTCGTCGTCAAACAGAACAGGCTCAATCCGCCGGTCCAGCTGCTCAAGCGGGCAATCGACAAGAACCGCTTCGGTCGAATCTACATGGCGAGCTGCACGGTTCACTGGGCGAGGCCGCAGGAGTACTACGATCAGGCTCCCTGGCGCGGGACGTGGGAGTTCGACGGCGGCGCCTTCATGAACCAGGCATCGCACTACGTCGATCTGATCCAATGGGTAATGGGGCCTGTGGAGAGCGTCATGGCCAAAACCGCAACGCTGGCGCGACGGATCGAAACCGAAGACTCGGGGATCGCCATACTGAAATTCCGTTCTGGAGCGCTCGGCATGATCCAGGTCACGATGCTCGCGTACCCGCGGAATCTCGAGGGATCACTCACGATTCTGGGCGAAAAGGGCTCGGCCAAAATCGGCGGCACCGCTGTCAACAAGATCGAGCACTGGGAATTCGCCGAGCATGACGACGACGACAAGCAGGTGGAGGCGGCCAACACCAATCCGCCAAACGTGTACGGCCTGGGCCACCAGGGTTACTATCGGAACGTCCTCGCGGTGCTCAGAGGCGAGGCGAAGCCCGATACGGACGGGCGGGCGGGCAGAAAGTCGCTCGAATTGATCCTTGGCATCTACGAGTCGGCCAAGACGGGCAAGGAGGTACCTCTGCCTCTTCGAGCGCAGGTCTGAGCCCGAAACGCTTATCTTTAAAGGCTTTCCCACTCTAATTCTGTTCCAGACGCGGATAAATGGCAGTTCCACTTCTTGATCTGAAGGCGCAGCACGCGACCATTCGCGATTCCATCGTGAACGCGATGACGAAAGTCATCGACGAGCAGGCGTTCATCCTGGGCGAGCCCGTCGAGCGGCTCGAGCGCGAAGTCGCGCTGCTCTCGCACACCACGCATGCAATCGGAGTCGCAAACGGGACCGATGCGATTCTGCTTGCGCTGCGGGCACTCGACATTGGACGTGGCGATGAAGTTCTGACCACGCCGTTCACGTTCTTCGCCACAGCGGGCGCCGCTCACAACGTCGGCGCCCGTCCCGTGTTCGCGGACATCGATCCCGACACCTTCAATGTCTCGACCGATGCCCTCGCGGCCGCGATCAAGCCGTCGACGAAGGCGATCATCGCAGTGGACCTGTTCGGGCAGATGGCGCCGATCGAAGCGATAGTGGACGCCGCCGGCAATCGACCCGTGATCGAGGACGCGGCGCAGTCGATTGGAGCGCGGCGAAAGATAGATGGGAAATGGGTGATGGCGGGCGAAGCCGCAGCGGTAGGCACATTCAGTTTCTTTCCGTCGAAGAACCTTGGCGGCTATGGGGACGGCGGGATGGTGGTTACCCAGAACGACGAAATCGCCACCCGCATACGACGGCTCCGCGTGCATGGCGGAATGAAGACGTATTATCACGAGGAAGTCGGCTACAACAGCCGGCTCGACGCGTTGCAGGCGGCAATTCTGTCGGCGAAGATGGTCAATCTCGCTTCATGGAGCGCGGCGAGGCGGAAGAACGCGTCGTATTACAACGCCGCGTTCGCGGATGTCGAGGGCGTGCGCACTCCGACGATCGATCCCGCCAACGAGTCGATCTACAACCAGTATACGTTGCGGGCAGCCCACCGCGATGCGCTCCAGACGCATCTGAAGGAGAAGCAGATCGGGACGGCGGTTTACTATCCGCTGTCGCTGCATCTTCAGCCCTGCTTCGAGTATCTCGCTTACAAGCGGGGTGCGTTCCCGGAGAGCGAGAAGGCGACACAGGAAGTGATTTCGCTCCCGGTTTACCCGGAACTGAAGCAATCGCAGCTCGACGAAGTCATAGAAGCCGTACGCGGATTTTACGGCCGCTGACAATCAGACACACTCATAAACAGGGCGTCAAGTGCAACTAAAGGATCAGCTTCTAGCGAAGATCGAAAACAGAACCGCGTGCATTGGCGTGGTGGGCCTTGGGTACGTCGGACTTCCGCTGGCGCTGGAGTTTGCGCGGGCCGGCTTCAAGGTGATCGGCTACGATGTGAGTGAGAGACTCATCAACCAGCTGATGTCCGGCAAGTCGCACATCCAGGATGTGCCGAGCGCGGAGCTCGCACGGCTGGTGAAGGAGGGGAAGTTCGAGGCGACGAAGGACGAAGCGCGGATGCAGGAGATGGATGCGGTTTCGATTGCGGTTCCGACCCCGCTCGCCAAGACGCGGGATCCCGACATGGGCTACGTGATCGCCGCGGCTGACGCGATCGGCCGAAACTGCCGGCCTGGTATCGTGGTTGTTCTCGAGAGCACTACTTATCCCGGAACAACGCGCGAGCTGCTACAGCCGAAGCTCGAAGCGGCCGGCCTTACCGTCGGTGAAGACGTCTTTCTCGCGTTCAGCCCCGAGCGCGTGGATCCGGGCAATCCGATCTGGAACACCAAGAACACTCCGAAGATCGTCGGCGGCATTACACCGGCGTGTACCGAGGTGGCGGTCGCGCTCTATGCCACCTGTCTCGATACCATGGTGCCCGTCTCCAGCACGGAGACGGCAGAACTGGTGAAGCTGCTCGAGAATACGTTCCGGTCTGTGAACATCGGCCTGGTGAACGAGATGGCGATCGTCTGCGACAAGCTCGGCGTCAACATCTGGGAAGTGATCGAAGCCGCGGCGACGAAGCCGTTCGGCTTCATGAAATTCACGCCGGGCCCCGGAATCGGCGGACACTGCATTCCGCTCGATCCACACTATCTCGCCTGGAAGATGAGAACGCTCAACTACAAGACGCGCTTCATCGATCTCGCCAGCGAGATCAACAGCGAGATGCCCGCGGTAGTGGCGCGCAAGGTCACGCAGGCTCTCAACGAAGACAGGAAGTCGGTCAACGGGAGCCGCATTCTTGTACTCGGCGTTGCTTACAAGAGGGACATTGACGACATGAGAGAAAGTCCGGCCCTCGATGTGATTCGTCTGCTTGAGCAACAGGGAGCGGCGGTGTTCTACCACGATCCTTACGTTCCAAAGTTCCGCGAAGACGGACACGAACACTCGAGCGTCCCACTCACCGACGACGAAATAACCCGCGCCGACGCTGTGGTGATCGTCACCGATCACGCGAGCGTCGATTACCAGCGTGTGGTCCACCTCGCGAAAGTGGTCGTCGACACCAGGAATGCCACGGCCAAGCTGGCAAAGGGCAAGGGGCGCATAGTCTCACTCGCATCGCCAAGCTCGTACGCGATCGCCTAGCACGACCGCGCTGCAACCAACTCACACCCTGGTCTCGTGGACATATCGGTAATTGGCACCGGCTACGTTGGGCTCGTCGTAGGCGCATGTCTGGCCGAGACGGGCAACAGCGTGTGCTGCGCCGATATCGACAAAAGCAAAATCGATGGTCTCAAACTGAACGTCATGCCGATTTACGAGCCCGGCCTCAAAGCACTCGTCGAACGGAATCAAGCCGAGCAGAGATTGACGTTCACCACGGATTTGCAGGAAGCAATCGCGACGGCAGAAGTCGTGTTCATAGCGGTTGGCACGCCGCCGGGCGAAGACGGATCCGCCGACCTGAAGTATGTGTTGCAGGTCGCGTCGCTGGTCGGGCAATACATGGCTCGTGAAATGGTGGTTGTGACCAAATCGACGGTGCCGGTGGGAAGCGCTACAAAGGTGAGCGCCGAAATCGCGAAAAAGGCAAACTTCCCCTTCCATATCTGCAGCAACCCGGAGTTCCTGAAAGAGGGCGCGGCGGTTGAGGATTTCATGCGGCCGGACCGCGTGGTTCTGGGCGTCGAGAGCGAGCAGGCGCGCAAGGTAATGACCGATCTCTACGCGCCGTTCGTGCGAACCGGGAAGCCGATTCTGGTAATGGACATCGCGTCGGCGGAAATGACGAAGTACGCGGCCAATGGAATGCTGGCAACGCGTATCTCCTTTATGAACGAGCTTGCCAATCTCTGCGAAAAGCTCGGAGCCAGTATCGATCTGGTGAGAAAGGGAATTGGAACCGACTCACGCATCGGTCAGTCATTCCTGTTTGCCGGGCCGGGATACGGCGGATCCTGCTTTCCGAAGGATGTGAAAGCGTTGGTGCGGACAGCGTCAGAGTGTGGTTCACCATTACAGGTGCTGGCCGCGGTCGAATCGGCAAATGAACGACAGAAACAGGTTTTGGTCGGGAAAGTGAAGCTCGCGCTGGGAAACACTCTGACCGGCCGGCGGATAGCGCTTTGGGGCCTCGCCTTCAAGCCGGGCACGGATGACATGCGCGAGGCTCCGTCGCTCGCTCTGATCGACGCGCTGCTCGAGGAGGGCGCTTCGATCTGTGCGCACGATCCAGCCGCGCTCAATCATGCGAGAGCTTTGTTTGGCAACCGAATAGATTATGCGGAGACTAACTATGAGGCGCTCGCGGGTGCGGATGCGCTGGTAGTGGTCACTGACTGGAACGAGTATCGCCACCCGGATTTTGCGCGGGTGAAGCGCACGCTCAAGCAACCGGTCATCGTCGATGGCAGAAATCTTTACGACGTCGAGAAGATGCGGGAGCTGGGTGTGCGGTACCATTCGATCGGACGCCCATCCGCATGAACGCGCTCGGCCGCAGAGGGTAATATCATACGGATGTTCAAGCCAAGATTGTTATTGCTGGCCCTGCTGCTCGCGGCACCGCTGGCTTGCAAGCCCCCATTCGATGTGAAGATCTACCCTACAGCGGACAAGCTGTACGAGGTGGCGCTCGCCGAATACAAAGCCAGGCGCTATGACAACGCCGCTAAAGCGTTTGAGAAGCTGACCCTGGATCTCTCTGCTCGCGATCCGCGACTTCCGCTCGCTTACTATTATCTGGCGCAGTCCCAGGCCAGGAATGGAGAGTATCTGCTCGCGGCGGGAACCTATAATCGTCTCATCGACGCGTTCCCGCAGGACACACTGGTAGACGATGCGTTCTACCTCTCGGGTTTGGCGTACGAGCACGAGTGGCGGCGTCCGCAGCTGGACGCGACCTACGGCAAGAACGCGCAAACCGCGTTTGAGTCGCTCCTCGGCAGCTTTCCTGATTCACGGTATGCCCCGCTCGCCAAGAAGGAGCTCGACAAGCTCGACGAGTGGTTCGCGGAAAAGGACTACGATACGGGTTACCTCTATCTCAAGCGGAAGGCGTTCGATTCAGCGATCATCTACTTCAAGGACGTGATCCGGCTGCATCCGAATGCCCCGAAAACCAGGGACGCATACCTGAGATTGCACGAGGCTTATCGCGCGATCAGGTACACCGAGGACGCGCGTGAGCTGTGCGACGCCATGCGGAAGGCCTATTCGAACGACCGCGAAGTCCTCAAGACCTGCGGTCCCGCGCCCGCGACGCCGGCGACGTAGTCCCGTGCGCATTGGGGTGTTCGGGGGCACGTTCGATCCGCCCCACGTCGGCCACTTGCTGGTGGCCTCCGATGCCCGCGAAGCGCTCAAGCTCGATCGGCTGATTTTTGTGCCGACAGGCGTCCAGCCGTTCAAGGTCGACACGCCTGCGGTGGCCTCTGGGCAAGACCGCCTCGAGATGCTTCGCCTGGCCGTTGCTGACGACGCCAACTACGTCGTCGACGACGCAGAAATCAATCGTAAGGGGTTATCTTTCACTGTTGACACGTTGGAGCATTTGTCGGAGAGATATCCGGCTGCGCAACTCTTTCTTCTCCTTGGGGAGGACTTGCTTGCGGGCTTCGAGCAGTGGCGGAACCCGGCGCGGATCCGCGAGCTGGCGACTGTCGCGGCGGTGCGAAGAGCCGGTCCGGCAAGCGCGGAAGTCGAGCATATCGGGCCGGGTGTGGTGATGGTGTCGACGCGACGTGTCGATTTATCATCGACGGAGATCAGAGAGCGCCTTCGTGCTGGAAAATCAATCAAGGGATTCGTGCCCGAGAGCGTCGAACGATTCATCGACGCGCGAGGGCTTTATCGTTGAGGCGGAGCGTGTCCGCCTGAGGAAGACAGGTACATGGCGTTGACAGGGCTGCTGAGCAATGTGTTCGGAACTCGCCACGATCGGGAGCGCAAGCGCGTTCAACCTATCGTCGACGAAGTGAACGAGCAGTACGCCCGCCTGCAGACCATCTCCGAGGACGAGCTTCGCGGCCAGACCGAGAAGTTCCGCGCGCGCATCCGCGAGCGCACGAGCGACATCGAGACCCGCATCGCGGCGCTGAGGGAACAGAAGCGGGTCACGCCGGACCCGGTAGCGCGTGATGAAATTGACAACGAGTTGAGCGGCGTCGATGGACGCGGTGGCGCGGAAGCCGAGCTTCGTGCCGCCATCGCCGACGTGCTCGACGAGCTCCTTCCCGAGGCGTTCGCGACCGTGCGGGAGGCGGCGCGCCGACTGCTCGGGACCAAAGTCATGGTCACAGGGCAGGAGATGGATTGGAACATGGTGCCCTACGACGTGCAGCTGATGGGTGGCATCCAGCTGCACCAGGGGCGCATTGCCGAGATGGCGACCGGTGAAGGAAAGACCCTCGTCGCCACGCTGCCGCTCTATCTCAACGCGCTGCCCGGCAAGGGAGCGCACCTGATCACTGTCAATTCCTATCTCGCCCGCCGCGACTCGGAGTGGATGGGGCACGTCTACAAATATCTCGGGCTCACCGTCGGCTGCATCGACGACACTGAGCCGGGAACGCAGGAGCGCCGCGCCGCGTACGAGTGTGACATCACGTACGGCACGAACAACGAGTTCGGCTTCGACTACCTGCGCGACAACATGGTTCAGTCGCTGGAGCAGCGCGTCCAGCGCGCCCACATTTACGCCATCGTCGACGAAGTCGACTCCGTGCTCATCGACGAAGCGCGTACGCCACTGATCATCTCGGGACCGGTCGGAAACGAGAGCGATGCGGAATACGCGGTGCACAACGCGGCGGTGGCGCGTCTGGTGAGGCGGCAATCGGATCTCGTCAACGCGCTCGTTGCGGCCGGCGAGAAGGCGTTCGAAGCGGGTGACAACGACGCGGCGGCGCTAGACCTCTACAAAGCGCAGCTCGGCGGACCGAAGAACAAGCGACTGCTCAAGGTATTTCAAGAGACGGGCGCCAAGCAGCTGGTTCAGAAGATGGAGCTTCAGCACATCGCTGATCGACGGCTGCCAGCTGGCAAGCAGCAGTACCGTGACATCGAGGAAGACCTGCTGTTCGTCCTCGACGAGAAGGGCCACACGGTTCACCTCACCGACGCGGGCGTCGATTTCATGTCGCCCGAGGCGCACGACGAATACGTGCTCCCCGATCTGTCGCAGGAGGTGCACGCGATCGATCACGATCCCGACATGACGCCGGCGGAAAAGCTCGAGGCGCGCAACAAGCTGAACCGGGACTACGCGGCCAAGAGCGAGCGGTTGAACATAGTTCACCAGCTGCTGCGGGCGCACGCGCTGTTCGAGCGCGATGTGAACTACGTCGTGCAGGAAGGGCAGGTGCTGATCGTCGACGAGTTCACCGGCCGCACGATGCACGGCCGTCGTTGGTCGGAAGGTTTGCACCAGGCCGTCGAGGCAAAGGAGGGCGTGCAGGTGAAAGGCGAGACGCAGACTCTCGCCACCATCACGATCCAGAACTACTTCCGCCTCTACGAAAAGCTGTCCGGCATGACCGGTACCGCCGAGACCGAAGAGACCGAATTCCACCAGATCTACAAGCTCGGCGTCTCGGTGATCCCGACCAACCGCCCCGTCATCCGCGACGACAGGCAGGACCTTGTCTACAAAACGCGACGCGAGAAGTACAACGCGATCCTCGAGGAAACGCAGCGCCTGCACGCGCTCGGCTTCCCGGTTCTCGTGGGCACCGTGAGTGTGGAAGTGTCGGAGACGCTCGCGCGCATGTTCAAGCGCGCGGGAATTCCGCACAACGTCCTCAACGCCAAGTACCACCAGCGCGAGGCGGAGATCGTCGCCGGCGCGGGCCAGCCCGGCGCCGTCACGATCGCGACCAACATGGCCGGCCGCGGAACGGACATTAAGCTGGGACCTGGCGTCACCGAATCGAAGCCGTCTCAGCGCAAGGACGCGGAGAACCAGATCGTGGATGTGGTCGAGTGGGGCGGTCTGCACATCATCGGCTCCGAGCGCCACGAATCACGTCGCATCGATCGTCAGCTCCGTGGCCGCGCCGGTCGGCAGGGAGATCCGGGCGCATCGCAGTTCTTCCTGTCGCTCGAAGACGACCTCATGCGACTCTTCGGCTCCGACCGAATCGCAAAGCTGATGGACCGCATGGGCGCGGAAGAAGGCGAGATGCTCACCCATTCGCTCATCACGAGGTCGATCGAGCAGGCTCAGAAGCGCGTCGAGCTCCAGAACTTCCAGTCACGCAAGCGGCTCCTGGAATACGACGACGTGATGAACCAGCAGCGAGAGGTTATCTACTCGCTGCGGTCGTTCGCGCTCGAGGGCGGGGAAGAGCTGAAGGCGGAAGCGCAGAAGATGGTCGAGAAGGGCGTCGCCAAGCGCGTCGAGAACATGCTCGGCGAATTTGACTCGCAGGAGGAATGGGATTTCGCGCTGGTGCGTCAGGACCTTCTGATGCACTACATGCTGGCTGTTCCCGGGTTCGAAGATGGATCGCTCCCGGGCAGCGAAGAGGAAGCGAGCCAGCGCGCCGTCGAAGCGGGCCGGAAGGCATTCGAGGACAAGGTGCTGAGTCTCGGACAGGACGCCGGTCTGCTTCTCGCCATTGTCATGCTGCACGTGCTGGACGAAAAGTGGAAAGATCATCTCTACGACCTCGATCAGCTTCGCAACGCAATCGGCTACCGCTCGTGGGGGCAGAAGGATCCGCTCATCGAGTACAAGCACGAGGCGTACAGCATGTTCGTGGATCTGATGGACGACATCCAGAACACGTTCACCGAAAGATTCCTGCGCGCCCAGATTACCTACGAGGAGCGGCAGGCGCCGCCGCCGCCGATGTTCCTGAGCGGTCCGGACCTGGACGGGAATGGCGAAGAGCGGACACCGAAGCAGCGCAAGAAGCAGTTCAACGCGCTCGGTGTCCTTGAGGAAGTGGCCGCGGACGGCGAAGAGGGGACCGATGCGACTCTGGACATCGCACCGGCGGAGGCGCCGAAGAGGGGAACCGCGGTGCGTCCCGAGCCGACGGTCCACATCGGCGGAAAGAGCTCCTCGCTGAGCAAGGCGATGGCGGGCGGTGCTCTCGGCGGAGTTCCCGGCGTGCCCGGGGTGTCGGGCGGCTCCGCGGACTGGAGCAACGTCGGGCGGAACGATCCATGTCCGTGTGGGTCAGGGAAGAAGTTCAAGAAGTGCCACGGCGCGAATCTCTAGTTCGAGATCGCGGCGACATCTCAAGCATCCACAGAACTGAAGCGGGGAGCCGTTAGCCAACCACGCTGGTCGCTCGGAGCTTTCATACGGTGCGAAAGGTCATAGAAGCGAAGTGACCCCAGAAGCGAAATGACCTCTGAGCGAATTGCACCGATC
>WNGI01000462.1_pt1 | contig 43454 bp, 40 predicted proteins | sample 5400621 | NCBI WGS metagenome assembly WNGI01 (sample SAMN13153374, study PRJNA577476) | soil metagenome | isolation source: 20 cm soil or saprolite under Garry oak tree replicate 1 | place: USA:California | collected 2016-06-15
GCCCGCGTTATGACGCCGCCAAAACGGCCGTCAATCCGCCATCGATAGCCAAAATCTGCCCCGTGATATGCTTGCCGGCGTCACTCGCAAACAGAAGTGCGGCGCCTTTTAGATCGTCCTCGTCTCCGATCCGCCGCAGCGGTGCGCCTTCGGACAGCTTCTCGACGCCCACCATTTCGATGATGCCTTTTGACATCTTTGACGGAAAGAAGCCGGGGGCCAGCGCGTTGACGGTGATGCCATAGCGCCCCCAACTGCCCGCCAGGGCGCGGGTAAAGTTCACCACCGCGCCCTTGCTGGTGTTGTAGGCGATCGTCTGTATTTCGCCGGTGCTTCCCCGCAACCCGGCAATCGAGGCAAGATTGATGATGCGGCCGTACTTGTTCGGTATCATCGACCGCTTTCCGATTTGTTGGCTGAGCAGAAACAGCGAGCGGATATTCAGATTCATCACCTTGTCCCAAGCCTCGATCGGGTGATCCTCGGTCGGGGCTCCCCACGATGCGCCCGCATTGTTGACGAGGATGTCTACTCTGCCCAGTTTCGCAATCGCCTCGTCCGCGAGACGCTTGACGTCGTCATCTCTGCTATTGTCCGCAGCGATCCAATCGGCTTTGATGCCGAGACCCGCAAGGTGCTTCTGGGCCTGCTCGAGATCCGCGGCCTTGCGCGATGACAGGACGATCTTTGCTCCCTGTTCGCCGAGGGCTTCCGCTATCTGCAGGCCGAGCCCGCGCGACCCGCCGGTGACAAGCGCCGACTTTCCGCTCAGATCGAACGCCTTCTTTATACTGCCCATGACCTGTTCCTCACATTGAATTGGTTTGTCCGCGTGTGTTCGGGTTTTCGGATGACCTCAGTGGCCGCGAAACACCGCTGCGCGGCGCTCGATGAACGACTGGATACCCTCTTTGGCATCCTCGCTGTTGAGGACACGCGCCTTGATCTTTGGAATGTAGTCGATGGCTGCCCTCTCGCCGCCTTCGATGTATTTCAATGCGGCTTCCTTGGTGACCTGAATACCCATCGGAGCGTTCCTGGCAATGAGCTGCCCGATTTCCATGGCCCGTTCGATTTGCTTGCCTGGTGCGACGACTTCCTGAACGAGGCCGATTTTGTAGGCGCGCTGTGCGTTGAACTCGTCGCACAGCAACAGATGATACATGGCATCGCCCCAGCCGGCGCGCGTCAGGAATCGGAAATGAGCACCGCCCAACGGAGCGATGCCGCGCTTGGATTCCATCTGGCAGAATCGGCAATCGTCGGCTGCGACGACGATGTCGCCGGCAAGCATCATCTCGATGCCGATGGTGAACACGATGCCCTGGACCGCGGTGACGATCGGCTTGCGGCACCTGTTTGCGAGCCCGAAGACGTCGATATTGCCTTCCTTGAGATCCCACTTCTCGGCCTTAGGACCGAAAAACCTCGGCATGTCGAGACCGGCCGTGAAATCGCTGCCCTCGGCACAGACCACGCCCACCCAATACTCATCGTTGTTGTGCAAGACGGTGAGCGCATCGGACATCTGCGCCATCATCTCCGGGCTGAACGCGTTCTTTTTCGTCGCATTGTCGATGATGACCTTGAACACACGTCCGTGAACCTCAGTGCGGATGTGCCCGGCTGGGATCTCTCGCTCACTCATTCGACGTTTCTCCCGGATTAACCGCGAGCGGGCGACGCTGTTCAACCTGCCGCAGCGTCCCGCATCAGCTTCTCGATCTTGGCATCCAGCTCGCGCGCCACGGCCAGCGCCTCCGCATTGCCGTAGGGTGCGAGCAAGCTTGCCATCTTGTCGTAGCCGAGATGCACCCCGTCCGATCGCTCATCGACCAGCACCGTGACGGGAGCGTAACTTGCGGCTTCCGGAACATGCTTCGCCATGTCCTTCATGATCAGCGGATTGCCGATCAGGAAACGCTGGGCCTTCGGCGAAGCGAGACCGCTTTCGCTGCGCATCACAGCACCCGCATCGAGATTCATGAACAGCATCAACCCGGCTGCGCTGACGCTCCGTTGCACCACGCTTTGGAGTTCGGCATAGGTGGTGGCGTTCCGGGTCGCCCTCAGGAACTCCGCCATGTCAGGTCGGCCGATCGACGCCTCCAGCGCCGCGACCACGGTTTCGAATGGCTTGGACGACGTGACGGTGAGCCGTTCAATTTCGATCCTGCGGACCGTCATGGATTGCCGCCTTGGTCGCCGGCGGCACCCTTCGGACACCAACCGGTCTGTATATGATGACTGTCATGTCATCATGGCATCGCAAAAGTTATCGGTCAATCGGCTTTTCCCCGTATTTAAAGGGTGCCCCTGACCTGAGGTTTAGGACTGTGCAAAATTGCTCATTTGGGGAAACATTCCAATCAACTGTGAGCATCAGGGCGGTTCCCCGCGGCTCCGGCGGGATCGTCGTTGACAAAGGCGTTACTGCAGCCGCTAATCGCGCCAAAAGCCAGGGGGAGATTAATATGAAGCGCATTTGCTGTGGGGTGATTGTCACGATCTTGTCTTGCGGCGGCGGGGTGGCGAATGCTCAAGGCCTGCCCCCCTATATGGCGCCAATTGCGGGACCAACCTCTACGACGCCGGGAGAGATCGCGACCAAAGATGTGCTGGCGCTTAACACCGGCATGTTCGAATTGTATGGCGACGCCGCCAATATCTTTCAGAAGAATTTTCTCGGCAACCACCCGGTGATCCTCGGGCTTTTTTCCGGCGCCGGCGGGCGGCTGATCCTCTATCGTCCCGGAATGCCGCCGATGGAGGCACCGCAAGTGCCGATGGTCTATCAACTGATGAAATCTGTCGGTCACAGCACGATGGCGCTGGCCGAAGTGGTCGGACCTTATCTGAACAATCCGGACAACAAGTCCTGGCGCGGTTCGATGCTTGCCTACCGCAGCCGGATGCAGTCGGCGCTCGACGGGATCGATGCCACCGCGATGCAGCCGGACTGGCGTCCCAATAATCGCACCATCCTGCAGAACAACATCGCGTTCATGGATGATTGCATTGCCAAGGGCGTGATCACCGTCGCCATGCTCGAGGCGTTCGGCAAGAAGCAGGCGCCATTCCTGGCATTGAACGTTGCATGGGCGGCGCAGACTCAGGTCGGACACTGGATGACGGTGCTTGCCGACTGGAAAACCCAACTCGGGGCTGACTGGGACAAGACCTATGCCGCAAGCAACACGATCTATGTGGCGCGCCAGAACAACGTCCTGTTCAGCGTGCTCGCGCAGTTCTTCGGTCCAGACGCAATCAATAACCGCCTGCTTTTGATCGAGACGATTTCCTTTACAACAACGCCCGCGGACATGCTGGAGTCGCTGACGCGTATCATCGCCGACCGCTCGGTCGGTTCACTATTCTTTGGCAACTATCATCTGATGGATTTCGAGCTAATGGGTGGCGACGCCCGCGCCGCAATTATCGCCGAAACCGGCAAGCGTGGCATGACACCGTTCCTGCCGCCGGTCGTGCCGTTTGGTTCAAAGCAGTGGCCGACACTGGTCACACCAGGTCCAGGTCCAGCATCTCTCGCCGACTTATCAATACGCCCGTGACAGCGTTGACCAAGAGGTAGGAGCATGCAGCCTTCGCGACGCGAGTTCGTGAAGTGGGTCACCGCGAGCGGCATCGCGCTCAGCCTGTCGCGGCTGGGATCAGCTCAGGAACTTGGTTTCGCAGCACGGGAGACTTTGCCCGGACGGCAGAAATGGAATCCGGCTGCGAAGGGCGCCGGCCGCATTGACGGCGTCGCCAAGGTTACCGGTACAAAACTCTACGCCTCGGATTTTCGTGCCGCAGATCTCCCCGGGTGGCCGGCCACAACATCGCACGCCATCCTTGTCCGCGCCCCCGATGCGACGCACGTCTACACCGGCATGGATCTCGCGCGCCTCAGCGGCGTGCTGAAGCCTTCGGTGGTGGTGACGGCGGAAGACCTCGCGAAGATCGGTACCCGCGTTCCTGAATTCTATGCCGGCGATCTGTTTTGCCCCGTCGGCAAGACGCCGTTGTATCTCGGCCAGCCGGTTGCACTCCTGCTCTTTGAGAAATTCGATGCGTTCGATCAGGCACGCCTCGCCCTTCGCGATGGAACTTTCGTCAAGTTCGGCGAGGAAACCGGCCCCGTCGTGGGGCCTAACTACGGCGCATTTCGTTTCACCCGTGTCGCCGGCCCGACCCCTGACGCGCCCGATGTTTACTCGCCGGTCAAGAACGGCTGGGTGAGTCCGGGACGTTTCCAGGACAGTGAGCGCCCGATATGGGCGCGGCTCCCGATTCCTACCGGGCGCGACTACGCCGAAGCCGCAACTCATGGCGAGCAGATCCGCGCGGAACTGGCCGCGACCAATCCGGCGCTGCTGATGCTCGACCGCGAGTTCGAAACGCAATCCGTCGACCCGGTATTTCTCGAGCCGGAAAGCGGGCTCGCCTGGTATGACACGGGCGCCAAAAACCTCGAGCTCGTGCTCGGCGTGCAGTCGCCTCACGAGACCGCTGAAGCGCTTGCATACATGCTCGGCAACGCGCGGGTTCCGTTCAAGCCGGCGCACATCAAAACCCTGTTTGCCTATATGGGCGGTGGATTTGGTGGACGCGACCATTCCCCCTTCCCGCTCTATGTCGCGCTGGCTGCGATCTTCCTTCCCCGCCGGCCGGTGCGGCTGGCCCATGACCGCTATCAGCAGTTTCAAGCCGGCATCAAGCGTCACGCCTTCAAGATGCGCACGCGCATCGGCGTCGATCGCGCGACCGGCAAGATCAGTGGATTCGCCGCCGATCACGTGCTGGATGGCGGCGGCCTCGCCAATTTTTCAGCCAACGTTGCGACCGTCGGCGCCGCCGCGGCCATCGGCATCTACGACATTCCGAAGGTCGATGTGACCACGGTCGCGCTGCATTCGCGCGGCGTTACTGCGGGATCGATGCGCGGTTACGGCACGCTGCAACCGATGACGGCGCTGGAGGTGCTGATCGACGAGGCGGCGGCGGCGCTGCCGCTCGACCCGATCGAGTTCCGGCGGCGCAACGCGCTCAAGACCGGCGGCAAGACCATGACGGGAAATCCGTACATCGTCTCCATCCGCACGCCCGAGATCTTGGACAAGCTGGAGAAGCATCCGATCTGGCAGCAGCGCGCCGAAGAAAAAACTCGCGGACAGCAAGCAGGTCTGCTGGTCGGCACGGGCGTGGCTTGCGTTACCAAGGACTACGGCTCCGGCGCGGACTGCTCGCAGGCATCGGTGGAAATCGACCCTGCTGGCCGGATCGCTATCCACGGCGATCACGTCGATATGGGCAACGGCATCGCCACGGCGCTGGCCAACCGGGTGGCGGCCCATCTGGGCGATGTGGCCGATGAAGTCACCGTGCACGACGTCGAAGCCTATGGCCCGCTTGCGCTCGTCACCTCGGGCAACTCCTACACCATGAACCAGGCGACCCAGGACGCCGCGGGAAAAAATCCGCGCTGGGTGCCGGCGATCAGTAGTGCCACGTTCGCCTCGAACGGCGCGCATGTCGGCACGCAGGCGGCGGCCGAGGCCGCGCGCGTCATATTCCGCTTCGGTTTATGGCCGGCCGCGCTCGAGCTGTGGGGTATCGCGCCGACCCATCCAACGGCCAAGCAATGGGAGGCCGCGCGCTGGAAAGACGGACACCTGCTAATGCCGGGTTTGGCGCCGCTATCGTTGCCCATGATCGCCGCCAAAGCCCATGCGCGCAATTTCGTGACCGGGGCCATGGCGCACGCCTTCTCCCGCTGGGGCTGGTCGCGGGCGACCTTCCCCGTCGCCGGGCAGACATGGACCGCCGATATCGATGCGCTGGCCGTGCGCAGGGGCGGCGGTAAATACGCGCGCCTCGATCGCTCGAGCGTAAAATTTCCGCCCACTGACAACAACCGTTTCGGCACCGATTACACCGCACTCTGCGCCACCTTGGTGCGCGTCGAGATCGCGCGCGCTACCGGCGTATTGCGCATCGCCAAGGCTTACAGCGTGTTCGAATGCGGCAAGGCGCTGGTGCCGGAAATCGTTCTCGGGCAAGCGCAGGGCGGCTTCGCCATGGGTGTCGGTTACACCTTGCTCGAATCGCTGCCGCCTTACGAAGGCGGACCCGGCAACGGGCAATGGAACCTCGGACAATATCTCATTGCCCGCGGGTCGGACCTGCCGCTGCGCGACCTCGAGATCGAGGTATTGCCGCCGCTGACGCCGGACGAGCCGCCAAAAGGCATTGCGGAAGTCGTGATGATTCCGGTCGTTCCGGCAATTCTGAATGCCATCTTCGATGCGACCGGTCGCCGCTTCCGGTCCCTGCCGGTCACTCAAGCCATGATCAAAGGAGCGCTCGCGTGACCACACTCGCCATCACGATCAACGGCCGCGCCTACGGTCCGACCGAGGTGCGCGACGATTTGACGATGAACGATTTCTTGCGCGAGTACCTCGGGATGACCGGCACCAAGTTCGGATGCGGCGCCGCGCAGTGCTTGAGCTGTGCGGTGATCGTCGACAGGCCCGACGGGACGAGTTACACCAGCCCGACCTGCATCGTTCCGGCAGCGAGCTTCGACGGCAAGGCGATCCGCACCGTCGAAGGCCACGCCAGGAACGGCGAGCTCTCCGATCTGCAGAAGGCTTTCATCGACCACTTCGCTTTCCAGTGCGGCTACTGCACCGCAGGCTTCCTGAATGAAGGCCAGGTTCTGCTGGAGCGGCTGGCAAAGACCCCGGTGGCGCGCGCCAAACTTGAGACAACCATCGCCGAGGCGCTCGACGGCCACATCTGCCGTTGCACCGGCTACATCAAATATCATGAGGCCGTGCGGGACGTGATCCTGGCCGATCCGAAAAGCTACCTCTTGTAGTGCATGATCCCGCGCATTGACGGCATTAGGGGACCGACGATGAAATCCGAGATGCGGGTCAGGATATTGATTGCGGTCGCGGCCCTCACGACAAGCGTGCTGACGAGTTACGCGGCCTCGCAAACCTCGGCCAACACACTGGCTTCACCCGAGAGTTTCGGGGCGATCAACGCCCCGGAAGCGCGCTCGGCCGCCATGTTCACGGAGCTCGGCAAGGTGCTGACCCATCCGCGCTGCGTTAATTGCCATCCCGCCGGCGACCGCCCACATCAGGCAAATGAAGGCCGGCTTCATCAGCCGCCGGTCGAACGCGGTGCGGACGGTCGCGGCCTGCCGGCGATGCGCTGTTCCATCTGTCACCAGAATGCGAACTTCGACCCCGGCCGCGTGCCAGGCCACCCCGATTGGCATCTCGCGCCACGCGAGATGGCGTGGGAGGGCAAGGCCGTTGGCGAGATCTGCGCGCAGATCAAAGACCCTGCGCGCAATGGCGGCCGCAAGCCCGAAGACCTCATCCATCACATTGGCGAGGACACCCTGGTCGGCTGGGCCTGGGCGCCCGGCTATGGGCGCTCCCCCGCTCCGGGCACGCAGAAGGAGGCCGGAGCGCTGGTCGAAGCCTGGGTAAAGAGCGGAGCAATTTGCCCAGGCAATTGATCGAAACGCGCGGCTAGATCATGATCCATCGGATCATGATCTCATCTTTTTGTTTTGAGCATGATCTTTTCAGAAAATCGGTTCCCAGTTTTCCGGATCATGCTCTTAAGGGGACCGCTTGAGAAGTTCGTAAAACGCCGGATTGTCCGGACAGGCTTTAAAGCCGCACTCCAGGAGCGTAGAGGCGGCATTGATCGCGGTCAGACTGATCACCAGCCATACCGCAGCGCTCGCAAATAGTCCGACCGGACCCGCCACCTTGTTATCGGGCGACCGATCGTCGAACAGCAGCACGATCGCGATCAGGGCGATGGCGGCGGCGAATGCGATGAACGCCCACGTATAATAGTGATAGCCGAGAAGCGCGCTGCCGTACCCCGGATCCCGCGGCATGATGTGCAGCAGGATCTGACGGGCAGAGACCGTGGCGCCCACAATGGCGGCAAGCAATGAAAGCGCGTAGTGACCGGGATGCGGACCGAAGCGGATATTCAGGATTGGCCCGATCGCCAGCATTGCGAACAGGACCCGCTGCAGGAGGCACAACGGACACGGCAGCTCGCCGAGCAAAATCTGACCCGCGAAGGCAGCGAGGAGGACCAGCGCGATGCCGTAGAGACCAAGTGCATTGAGGGTGACGCCGATCGAGCGTTTCATGCCTGCATGCCTAAAACGAGAGACGTCCCTAGAACGAAAGATTCAAGGTGTCGGTCGCATGGTGGAGATAGGTTGCCACAGATGCGACGAGCACGATCGAAAACAGTGCCAGCGCCAGGCGATGCGAGCCCCGCCACGACACCGCCATCACAACGAGGACACACAGGAACAATACGGTGAATTCCATCTTTTTGCCCGATTGCAGGGAGGACACTTCGACTAGACGAATCTTCAGAGGCAGCTTAGACCATGCTTAACGAAAATGCCGCCCCTCCGAGACGCAAACCCACCATCATTTCAGGGCGGCTGCTTTCAGGATTGCGTCGGTGTCGGTGAGCCAGACCGCGTCATCGCTCTTGAGACGCAGGAGAACACGCCGCAAGGCGGCCGCCCCGTCGGGCGTGCCGATTACAAAGGGGTGGATTCCGATGACCACTGTCGTTGCTTCTCGCGCAGGGTTGGCACGGGCCTCGCGCGCCAACTCCGACACGTAATCCAGCCACAGAGCCTCGATCTCCGCCGGTGTCTTCATTCGCGCCAGATTCTGGCCCATGTCGACGGTAACGACCGGATAGGGCAGCAACACCAACGACCCGTCCGGCGTCTTCAGGCGCGAAATGATGTCGGAATCCATCTGGTCGAGGTTGTAGGCGATGCCCTCGGCGGCCATCGCCTGCATCGTGTCGCCGTTGGAATAGACGCTGGGAGACGACCAGCCGGTCGGTTTGACGCCGGTCGTGGCGGCGATCAGCTCCAGCGTCCGGCGAATGTAAGCCTTCTGTTCGGCGAGCCCACGCCCGAGCGGCAGCATGTGGCTGCTGTTGTTCATGCCGTGGGCGACGATCGGCGCATTCGGCTGTGTCGCGCGGAATTCCTTCCATACCGACGCGTGGGTAGCGGGAAATTCGGCGTTCAACACGATGCTGAGCGGAACATCCAATTCCCTGAACAACCGGCCGACGCGGGGGATGCCCCAGTCGATCGCGTATTGACGGAAAGCCTCGTTCACGAGATCGGGATTGCGGCTCGCGAGGTCAGGGCGGAAGACCGGACCCTGGCCGAAGCCGAACTCCTCGACGAACAGTGCGAAGCTGACCGCGACCTTTCTGCCCGCTGGCCAGGCGGCGACATGAACCGGATCGCGCGCGAAGCCAGTGACCCCATCGATTCCATCCTGCGCAAAGGTCGCAGGGGGAGAGTGAATGGCAAGCACCAGCACCATTCCGGCGGGGAAACCGAACTGCCCTGCCTTCCGTATTAAAACCTCGACGATAGTGTTGAGATTCATGGAAGGTTCACCAAGATCTTGGCACCGGGCCCAGTGTGATTAGCCAGAAGAATGATGAATCCGCACCGTCTCATGTTGCGCTCCCCCTGCCCTCAGGACGACGTGATGGCCAAAGCCTAACACTTTGCGATCGGGCAGCGCGCGAGAAACGGCACAATTCCCCCACAAGTGAAACTACAAATAACGTGATTTGGGCGGTAATGAACGACGGGGTGGATAAGGAGATACATCAAGCGCTTTGGGATCCTCGGGCCCCTGGCCGCGCTGGCGGTCGGGACGATCACGGCGGCGGGGGACGCACGCGCGGCCATTGCCGGGGCGTGCCGCAAGAATATTATCGGTGCGACTTGAACAGGGGCGGAAGGATTGATCCCGCCAATCCCAATTGCTGTTGGAATCCAGTGGCTGCCCCCAAAGCTAGCTCCAAGGAGGACGCAACTCGAGGTGTAGATCGCTATGGCAGGTATGTTCTAAGCGCGCCCTGAACTTGCAAGAAGCAAGCCGCGGACTAGCATAAATTTTTCCTTTGTACTTCGCAACGAAACGATACCTGTAGGTCGATTAAATGGCTTCCTCTCCCGAGCATTTCTGGCCGAACAAGAGTACCTATGCAATTGCCCCTCGGATTGCATATACTCGCACGGGCGCCATGGGCCGATGGCTCCGGCTATCGGCCCATTTTGCATCGCGGGCGGGCCGTTCTTGACCCGGCTCGCCGCCTCTCAACGGATAGCACGGCAGGATGTCCGACATGATTGCCCAGCTCACCAGATCCGAACGGCAGCTCGCGCTTGTGATGCTGGTCATAACAGCGGTCTTCGGCCTTGTTGTAGCGATAGTAGGCCGGAACGATCCGCTGGGCATTCACGGCGCTCTGGTCGCGCTGCTGGCGATCGTCGCCACCTTCCGTGTCATTACCGACTACTATCAGCCCGAGCCGAATGAGGATCGTTCTCGCCACTATTATGACGATCCGACCAAGGTCGGAATCGTGCTGGCGATGGCTTGGGCCGTGTTCGGCATGTTCGTCGGCGACTGGGTGGCGTGGCTTCTGGCTTACCCTGACCTCACTTTCGATGCCGCATGGTCTAGCTTCGGACGGCTTCGTCCGGTCCATACCACCGGTGTGATTTTCGGCTTCGGCGGCAACGGACTGATCGCCACCTCCTTCTATGTCATGCAACGCACATCGCGTGCGCGACTGGCGGGCCAGTTAACCCCATGGTTCGTGCTGTTCGGCTACAATCTGTTCTGCATCATTGCCGTCACTGGATACATGATGGGGGTGACGCAGTCGAAGGAATATGCCGAGCCGGAATGGTACGCGGACGTCCTCTTGGTGATCGTCTGGGTGACCTATTTGGTGCTCTATTTGCAAACGCTGGCGCGCCGCAAGGAGCCGCATATCTACGTCGCCAACTGGTACTATTTGGCCTTCATTCTGGTCGTTGCGATGCTCCACATCGTCAACAACCTCGCCATTCCAGTCTCGCTCGGCCATTCCAAGAGCTATTCAGCGTTCTCCGGCGTGCAGGACGCGATGACACAGTGGTGGTATGGCCACAACGCGGTCGCCTTTTTTCTGACCGCCGGCTTCCTCGGCATGATGTATTATTTTCTGCCCAAGCAAGCGGGGCGGCCGCTGTTTTCCTACCGGCTGTCGATCATCAGCTTCTGGGGCATCACGTTTCTGTACATGTGGGCTGGCTCGCACCATCTCCACTACACGGCGCTGCCGCAATGGGTACAGACGCTCGGCATGACATTCTCGGTGATGCTGCTGATCCCCTCTTGGGCGTCGGCCGCCAACGCCTTGCTCACGCTCAACGGCGCCTGGGACAAGGTGCGTGACGACGCGACGCTGCGTTTCATGATGGTGGCTGCCGTGTTTTACGGTCTCACCACATTCGAAGGTTCGTTCATGGCGATCCGCCCGGTCAATTCGCTGTCGCACTATACCGACTGGACCGTGGGTCACGTCCATGCCGGCGCGCTCGGCTGGGTCGCGATGATCACCTTCGGTTCGATCTATGCCTCGGTGCCGTGGCTCTGGAAATGCAAAACCATGTACTCGCCGAGGCTGGTAGAGGCGCATTTCTGGTTCGCCGTCGCCGGCACCATAATCTACGTTTTTGCGATGTGGAATTCCGGCATTGTTCAGGGCCTGATGTGGCGGACCTATAGCGAGAGCGGCACCCTGACCTATTCGTTCATCGACTCGCTGATCGCAATGCACCCCTACTACATCGCTCGCGCGGTTGGCGGATTGTTGTTTCTGATCGGCGCGGTAATCGGCGCCTACAACATCTGGATGACGATCCGGATGGTATCGCAGACCGCCGACGAGCTGGCCGATCGACCCGAATTTCTGCCGGCCGGCGCAACATTACAGCAGGCGGAGTAGGCCATGTTCGGCTTTCATTATCGGCTGGAACGCAAGGCAATCGGCCTCGCGCTTGGAATCGTCGGTGTTGCGAGCATCGGCGGCCTGGTCGAAATTGCGCCGCTCTTCACCATCCATCAGACCGTCGAAGACGTGCCGGACATGCGCCTCTATACGCCGCTCGAACTGGCCGGCCGCAACATCTACATCCGCGAAGGATGCTACGCCTGCCACTCGCAAATGATCCGCACCCTGCGCGACGAGGTCGAACGCTACGGCCCCTATTCGCTCGCCGTTGAATCGAAATACGACCACCCGATGCTCTGGGGATCGAAACGCACCGGCCCTGACCTCGCGCGGATCGGTGAGAAATATTCGGACCAGTGGCACGTGGCTCACCTCAACAATCCTCGCGACGTGGTGTCGGTTTCGGTGATGCCGGCCTATACCTGGCTGCTTCGCACCTCCCTGCGAACCGACGATCTCGGCCTTCATCTCAAGGCGCAGCGCGCCGTCGGGGTGCCGTATACCGACGACATGATCGCCAATGCCGCAACCGATGCCTATGGCCAGGCTTCGCCGGATTCGCCCTGGGCCGCCGGGGTCGTCAAGCGTTACGGCAAGGCAACGAACATGCGCGCGTTCGATGACCGGCCGAATGAACTGACCGAAATGGACGCGGTCGTGGCTTATCTTCAGGTTCTCGGACACCTCACCGACGCGGCCTACAAGCCGGTCGCATCCACGGAGAAGTGACGATGAACGTCGCCCACGACACGCTGGCCTGGTTCTCGAAATCCTTCGGGCTGTTCTACCTGATCGCGCTTTCGGTGATTGTACTTGTGTATGTTTACTGGCCTTCCAACAAGAAGCAGTTCGATCGGGCCGCGAAGTCCATTCTCAGCGACGAGGACCGGCCATGGCGCTAGACGAACGCGACACCTACACCGGCCACATGCTGACCGGTCACGAGTGGAACGGCATCAAGGAGCTGAATACCCCTGTTCCGCGCTTAATCTATTTCTTCTTCTCGCTCGCTTTCCTGTTTTCGGTTGGTTACTGGGTGCTGATGCCGGCCTGGCCGCTCGGCACTACCTTTACCAAGGGATTGCTCCATACCGATCAGCGCCAGGTGGTTGAAGCATCACTTGAGCAGGCGACGCTCGCTCGAGATGTCTGGACCAAGAAGATCGAGGGCGACTCTTTTGCGGCAGTGCAGTCCGATCCTCGACTGATGGCCGTAGTGCGCCAATCCGGCCGGACCTTGTTCGGCGATAACTGTGCTGTTTGTCATGGCCTCGACGCCAAGGGCGGCAAGGGTTTTCCGAACCTAACCACGACATCCTGGCTGTGGGGCGGTACGCCCGAGGCGGTTTTTGAAACGATCCGGGTTGGAATCAATTCGACCCATCCGAAAACGCGGGTGTCGCAGATGCCCGCTTTCGGCCGGGATCAGATGATTCCACGCGCCGACGTTCTGAAAGTCGCGACCTTCGTCCATTCGTTGTCTAGTCCGAACTCCGGCACGGCCGACCCGAAGGTGGTCGAGGCCGGCAAAGCGATCTTTGCCGCTAACTGCGTCTCCTGTCACGGTGCGGACGCCAAGGGCAACCTCGAACTGGGCGCGCCCAACCTGACCGACAAGCTCTGGATCTACGGCGGCAATCTGGAAACCATCGACACGTCGGTCTGGGGCGGCCGGCAGGGCCATATGCCGACATGGGAAGGACGATTGTCGGCGCTCGATCGCAAGATCCTGGCGCTTTATCTGGTCGACAAGCGAGCACCCGACCAATGACTGAGCCGTCAATGATGCAGTGGTCCCGGAGGACGAAAGTGGCCGTCTCGCTTTCGGTCAGCGCCGGGGTGTTGCTGGTGGTGCTCGCGAATGTGCATCTGGTCTATGTGGCGACGATCTCGCAGCCGGACTGCGTTGCCCATGTCAGGCAAGGCGAAGGCGGCCTCCCGCACCGCCCATTCAGCGCAGCGCAATCGTCATGTTCGCCGCGATCAATCGCTCAAAAATAGGATCGGTGGAGCAAGACACATGACCATGATCCCTTCGGTAGTCCCGCCGCTGCCAACCGAAAACAAATGGAGCCGGTCGCTGAAGCCGGCCGACGCATTCGAATGGCTCTCCGATGGCTGGAAGGATTTTTGGATTCAGCCGGTCACCAGCCTCGGTTATGGCCTCATCGTCTTTCTGATCTCGATTGCGATCGTTGCCGGGCTGTACGCGCTTGGCTGGGACTACATCCTTTTCCCCGCCCTCGCAGGCTTCATGGTCATCGGTCCGATCCTCGCGGTCGGCCTGTACGAAAAAAGCCGGCGCATCGCGGCGGGCGAGCCGACAAGCTGGAATGACATCCTGTTCGTTCACCCCAAGTCGGGCGGCCAGATCCTGTTTACCGGCGTACTGCTCTGCCTGCTGATGCTAGTGTGGATGCGCGCCGCTGTCCTGATTTATGCGCTTTTCTTCGGCCTGCTGCCGTTTCCAGGCCTCGACCAAATCGTACCGATGCTGTTCAAGACCGAGGTTGGCTGGGCCATGCTGATCGTAGGCGGTCTGGTCGGCGGATTATTCGCATCGTTCTCGTTTGCGATCAGCGCGTTCTCGATTCCGATGCTGCTCAACGAAAAAACGGATGCCTTGACCGCGATGGGATCGAGCATGGCGCTGGTCTGGAACAATCTGCCGGCCATGCTGACCTGGGGCGCGATCGTGCTGGCGCTGTTCCTTTTCAGTCTTGCGACCGGCCTTGTCGGCTTGATCGTCGTGTTTCCTCTGCTCGGACACGGCACCTGGCACGCCTATCAGGCGGTGGCTCGATAGGCGATTTGGCCGAATCCGCTCGAAGCGGGCGCCGAAACGGAGTGTTCGATGAGCTGTTGCGCAGCCGGCGCCGAGGCTTTCATTGCGAGGACCGACCCCGCCGTTGCGCGGCAGGAAGTTTTGCTGGCGAGTCACCGTATCAGCGAGGATCTGCTTCAGACCGATCTTTCGGTGCCCGGTATTCACTGCGGCGGCTGCATTCAGGCGATTGAGAGAACTCTCGGAGCCTTGCCGGATATCGAGCATGCGCGCGTCAATCTCTCGACCAAGCGAGTCACGGTTCGCTGGCGTGGCGGCGATCCGCCGCCCTTCATCGAGGCGCTGGACAGGATCGGTTACAAGGCCCACCTCTTCGACGTCGACGGCGATCGGAAGGACGCCGTTCAGGGTGAGCTGGTACGCGCACTCGCGGTCGCCGGTTTCGCGGCCAGCAACATCATGCTGCTGTCGGTTTCGGTCTGGTCCGGAGCCGAACCGGCAACGCGAGACATGTTCCACTGGTTGTCGGCGCTGATCGCGTTGCCCGCACTGGCCTATTCCGGCCGCGTGTTCTTCCGTTCGGCATGGCAAAGTCTCCGGCACGGCCGCACCAACATGGATGTCCCGATCTCCGTCGGCATCCTGCTCGCCACCGGCATGTCTCTTTACGAGACATTCCAGGGCGGCCGGCACGCCTATTTCGATGCCGCGATTTCGCTGGTGTTCTTTCTGCTGATCGGCCGGACCCTCGATCACATGATGCGCGAACGGGCGCGCTCTGCCGTCAAGGGGCTCGCGCGTCTGGCGGCGCGCGGCGCGCTGGTCCTGCAGCCGGATGGAGCACGGGTCTACCTGCCGGTGAACGAGATAGCGCCCGGGATGAATATTCTGCTCGCGGCCGGAGAGCGCGTGCCGGTCGACGGCCGGGTGACAAGCGGCCGTTCCGAACTCGACGTTTCGCTGGTTTCCGGCGAGAGCCTGCCGCAGCCCGTCGTTGAAGGCGCGCTGCTTCAGGCTGGCACAATGAACCTGACCGGACCGCTGACCATTGTCGCGACAGCGGCAGCGAAGGACTCGTTCCTGGCCGAGATGACGCGGATGATGGAGGTGGCAGAAGGCGGCCGCTCGAACTATCGCCGGATCGCCGATCGTGCCGCCTCGCTCTATGCCCCCGTCGTCCATCTGACCGCGCTGTTGACGCTCATCGGCTGGATGGCCGCAGCCGGCGATCTGCATCAGGCGGTGACGATCGCCATTGCCGTGTTGATCATCACCTGCCCCTGCGCGCTCGGGCTCGCGGTGCCGATGGTCCAGGTGGTGGCCGCGGCGCGCCTGTTCGAGAACGGCATCATGGTGAAGGACGGCAGCGCGCTCGAACGCCTGGCCGAAATCGATACCGTGGTTTTTGACAAGACCGGTACGTTGACGCTTGGCAATCCCCAACTAGTCAATGCCGATGCGATACCGCCGGAGGTGCTCACGCTCGCGGGCGCGATCGCGTCGCACTCCCGGCATCCCTATTCGCGCGCGCTCGCGGTTGCGGGCAACGACCAGGTGCACGCCGCGTTCACTGCCTTCACCGATGTGTCCGAATTGCCGGGATCGGGACTGGAAGTGCGCGCCGGCACGACAATCTATCGGCTCGGTCGCCGTGAATGGGCGCTTTCGGGCGATCGAGCCCTGCCGGTCTCCACACGATCCGAGGTCGTGTTATCGCGCGACGGCGCGTATCTGGCCGGCTTTGATCTTCATGACAGCTTGCGCCGCGATGCGCGTGAGGCGATTGCCGCCCTGAAAGACGAAGGGCTGCCAGTCGAGGTGCTGTCGGGCGATCGCGAGCAGCCAGTGAGCGAGCTCGCCACAGCTCTCGGCCTTGACTATCGTGCGAATGTATCGCCGCGAGAAAAAGTTGCCCGCATCAAGGCGCTCTGCTCCGCCGGCAGGAAGGTTCTGATGGCCGGCGATGGCCTCAACGACGCGCCGGCGCTGACATCGGCTCATGCTTCGATGGCGCCGGCATCGGCTGCGGACATTGGCCGCAATGCGGCAGACCTGGTGTTCCTACACGAAAGCCTGTTCGCCGTTCCGCAGGCGATTGCGGTCGCGCGCGAAGCCAAGCATCTCGTCCGCCAGAACCTCGCTCTTGCGATTGGATACAACGCGATCGCCATACCGGTCGCGGTTTGCGGCTATGTGACACCGCTGATCGCGGCCGTGGCGATGTCGGTGTCCTCGATTGCCGTCATTGCCAATGCATTGCGCATCAATCGGCGCCGCGCGGGCCTGCAGCAGGACAAGGCCATTGACGCAGGCCAACGTATCGCCTCGCACATCGCCTTCGGCAGTCATCGATGATCGACTTTCTTTATCTCGTACCGATCGCGCTGGCACTCGGCCTCACCGGCCTAGCCGCTTTTCTGTGGTCGCTCCGGAGCGGTCAGTACGAGGATCTCGACGGCGCGGCCGAGCGTATCCTGTTCCAGGATGACGACGCTCCTATTGAAGACCACAAGGCGGGCCGCTAGCCGGCACCTCCACCTCGTTGCCGCTAAGCCCTTCGATCGAGACGACGCCTTCAACGTTACCAATACGGACTGCGGCGCGTTGCGGCTCGCATTCAAGCATATGGATTGATCAGCTTCTGATGCTCGGCGCTGTGGAGCGCGAGAAGATCGATAAAGGTTCTCACCTTCGCCGAGAGATGATGTCGGTGCGGATAAACCGCGTTCATCGCAAATTCCACCGGCCGGTACTCGGGCAGGAGCCGAACCAGGCGGCCTGCCTCGAGATCGTCGGCGATCAGGAATCCCGGCGCCAGGAAAACGCCGAGACCCTGCAGCGCGGCCGTCCGCAGCGTGTCGCCGCTGTTGGAGAACAGGTTGCCCGAGACCCGCACCGAAGTCGGTGTATCCTTCCGATCGACAAAGCGCCACTCATCCTCATACGGGTAAAGTGCGTGACGAACGCAATTATGATTTGCCAATTCGGACAATTGCTGCGGCCGGCCGTGCTTGTCGATATAGCCAGGCGAACAGCACAGCACATGCCGCCAGGTGGCGAGGCTGCGGACTATCAGGCTTGAATCGGGCGGCGGCGTCAGCCGGATCGCAACGTCGTATCCCTCGTCGATCATATCGATAGTTCGCTCCCCCATGGTCAGATCGACCTTGACGTCGGGATAGGAGGCGAGAAATCCGGCAACCACTGGCGCGATGAACGGAACGATATGCGTGGCGGTATAGACGCGTAGCGTGCCGCGCGGCGTCGATTGCAAGGCGCCGGCGATGTCGTCGGCCTGCTCGAGGTCGGCAAGAATCTGGATGCAGCGATCGTAATAGGCCTTGCCGACTTCGGTGAGGCTGACCTTCCGCGTGGTGCGGTGAAGCAGCCGCGCGCCGAGCTGGTCTTCGAGTGCCTGGACGTGGTTGCTCACCATCGTGGTCGACATGTTGAGGCGGCGGCCGGCGGCTGAAAACCCGCCGCTGTCCACCACCCGAACGAACGCCGTCAGGCTGGTCAGCCGATCCACTGGCCCTCCTCCCATTATCCGCTCTCATTGGATAATGTTTCCAGTTTTTTCCCAATTATCACATCTCACGGGACATTGCATGTTGGGGGCACATCACGGCGCCCTCCCAACGGACGCCAACATTCAGGAGGATGCCATGACCACCGCTTCTTATGTCTCTGATTCAAATACCAAAATCAGCCTTCGCCCGTCCCGGCAGGCAATCAAGCGCGCCGCCCTGGCGTTGGCGCTGACCCTCGGCGCCGCCGGTGCGGCCGACTTCGGCTACGGCTATCTCACCACCGGGAGGTACCTGGAATCGACCGACGACGCCTACGTCAAGGCCGACTCCACGATCATCGCGCCCAAAGTCTCCGGCTATATCGCGGAAGTGCTGGTCGGCGACAACCAGTCGGTGAAGGCCGGACAGTTGCTGGCGCGGATCGATAATCGCGATTTCGAGGCTGCGTTGGCCCAGGCCCATGCGGACGTCGATGCTTCAGGAGCCGCGGTACGCAATCTCGACGCGCAGATCGCCTTGCAGCAGCCCATCATTGAGCAGGAAAGCGCCGATGTCGCCGCCGCCGAGGCCAACCTCAAATTCGCCCAGGAGGAGCAGGCCCGCTACGACGGATTGATGAAGACCGGTTCCGGCACCATCCAGCGGGCCCAGCAGACTGACGCGGCGCTGCGCGAGAAGACAGCGCAGTTACAGCACGGCAAATCGGGCCTGCTCGCCGCGCAGAAGAAAGTCGACGTTCTCACCACCGAACGAGCCAAGGCGGCAGCACAGGTCGATCGCGCGCGGGCCGTCGAGCGGCAGATGGCGCTCAATTTGTCCTATACGAAGATCATCGCTCCGGTCGACGGTACCGTCGGCGCCCGTTCGCTCCGTGTCGGTCAATTCGTACAGGCTGGCACGCAGTTAATGGCGGTCGTGCCGCTTGATGCGGTCTATGTGGTGGCAAATTTCAAGGAGACCCAGCTCACGCATGTGCGCAATGGCCAGCCGGTCGAAATCCGGATCGATGGTTTCCACAGCACCAAGCTCAAGGGCCATGTCGACAGCCTGTCTCCGGCCAGCGGTCTCGAATTCGCGCTGCTGCCGCCGGACAACGCGACCGGCAATTTCACCAAGATTGTGCAGCGCGTGCCGGTGAAGATCGTGCTGGACGATCACAACCTGACCGGCCTGCTGCGTCCGGGCATGTCGGCGGAACCGACCGTCAATACCAAGGCGGCGGTGCTCGCTGAGCACGACCAGCAGACCTCAGCAACCCGCCTGGCTTCGAACCGCGTCAAGCAGCCGGGCAGCTAGACCCGGGCAGCGGATCCGGCAGGGCATCATCAAGCCCTACTGGATAATCCTTCCAGTTTTTTCCGGATTATCGAAATTCACCGCCTAATGCACTCTGCCTCTGCCAACAAGAGGAGACCCACATGACCGCGCTCCAGTCCACCATTGACCCTCCTGCTTCCGCCGACGTCAGCGGCGATCGCGCCCAAACAACGAGCGCGCCCGATCAGGCCGAGCCCGCGGTCTCGTCGAAGATCTGGCTTGCGGTGGCCGGCGCCACCCTCGGCGCCTTCATGGCGGTGCTCAACATCCAGATCGTCAATGCCTCGCTGGCCGACATCCAGGGCGCGATCGGCGCCGGTATCGACGACGGCGGCTGGATTTCAACCTCCTATCTGATTGCCGAGATCGTCGTCATTCCCTTGAGCGGCTGGCTGGCCCAGGTGTTCTCGGTCCGGATCTATCTACTGACCAACGCGATCCTGTTTCTGGCGCTGTCGGTCGCCTGTGCCTTCGCCCAGGACCTCTCGCAGATGATCGTGCTGCGCGCGCTGCAAGGCTTCACCGGCGGCGTGCTGATCCCGATGGCCTTTACGCTGATCATCACCTTGCTGCCGAAGGCGAAGCAGCCGATCGGCCTTGCGCTGTTCGCGCTGTCGGCCACCTTTGCGCCGGCGATCGGTCCGACCATCGGCGGCTACCTCACCGAGAACTGGGGCTGGCAGTATATCTTCTACGTCAACCTGGCGCCGGGCGCGCTGATGATTGGCATGCTGTGGTTTTCGCTCGAAAGCAAACCGATGAAGCTTTCGCTGTTGCGCGAGGGCGACTGGCCGGGCGTCATCACCATGGCAATTGGTCTAAGCGCGCTGCAAACCGTGCTCGAGGAAGGCAACAAGGACGACTGGTTCGGATCGCCATTCATCGTCCGGCTGTCGATCGTCGCCGCCGTTGCGCTGGCGCTGTTCCTGTGGATCGAATTGACCAGCAAGAAGCCGCTGTTGAACCTGCGGCTGCTGTTCCGCCGCAACTTTGGCTTCGGCATCCTCGCTAACTTCCTGCTCGGCATCGCCCTCTACGGCTCGGTATTTATCCTGCCGGTCTATCTGTCGCGGATTCAGGGCTACAACGCCGAGCAGATCGGTATGGTGCTGGCCTGGACCGGCCTGCCGCAACTCGTCTTGATCCCGCTGGTGCCGAGGCTGATGAAGCGCTTCGACCCCCGCCTCGTGATCGGTGTCGGCTTCGCGCTGTTCGCCGCCTCCAACTTCATGAATATCTACATGACCACGGATTACGCCTCCGATCAGCTGTTCTGGCCGAACGTGGTTCGCGCCGTCGGCCAGGCGCTGGTGTTTGCGCCGCTTTCCGCGGTTGCAACCGCCGGTATCGAGGCGGAGAACGCCGGTTCGGCATCGGGCCTGTTCAACATGATGCGCAATCTCGGCGGCGCCGTCGGTATCGCCCTGCTGCAGACAGTGCTGACCAAGCGCGAGCAGTATCATTCCAACGTGCTGACGCAGTCGGTATCGCTGTTCGAACAGGCAACGCGTGCGCGGATCGAGAAGCTCACCCAGTACTTCATGAGCCACGGCGTGGCCGATCATGCCGAAGCATCCCATCGCGCCGTGGTTGCCATCGGCAAGATCGTGCAAAAGCAGGCTTTCATCCTGGCGTTCAGCGACACATTCTACCTGCTGGGCGCGGCCCTGATCGTAGCGCTCATTGCAGCCCTGCTGCTGAAGTAGCCCGGCCAGCTTGAAAGCGGCGGCGCACACTAGGATTATCTTTCAACCGCAAACCGAAAAGGAGAACGACCATGAAACCCCGAATGAACTTCTATCAGGCCGCACCCGACGCCATCAAAGCGCTCAGCGCGCTCGAAGCCCAGGTGCAGGGCAGCGGCCTCGAGCAGTCGCTGATCGAGCTGGTGAAGACGAGAGCATCCCAGATCAACGGCTGCGCATTCTGCATCAACATGCACACCCAGGACGCGCGCAAGCACGGCGAAACCGAACAGCGGCTTTATCTTTTGAACGCGAGGCGGGAATCGCCTGTCTATACCGACCGCGAACGCGCCGCGCTGGCCTGGACCGAGGCGGTGACGCTGATCTCGGAAACCCACGCGCCCGATGACGTCTATGCCGAAGTTCGCGCGCAATTTTCGGAGGCCGAGACGGTCAATCTGACCATGCTGATCGCCACCATCAACGCCTGGAACCGGCTCGCGATCAGCTTCCGGTCCGTTCCTCCGGTGAAGGCCGCGCACGTGGCGGCATAGGAAATCTCCGCACTGAGGGGTTCGCCTTTGGTTACCTTCCATGCATCAAGCTGGCTGTGACGCAGGAGCATGCACCGTCATTTGGAGAAATTGACGGCGGTCATAGCCGCTGGCCCGCTAACCTCGGGTGCACAGCTAAATGCCGAAGATTAAAGTGGCCACCAGGTTGAACGGAAGGGCTGGGATCCTTGCGGATTGGCAGCCATCCTCGGGCGGTCCGGCCCCTTTGCGACCTTCGTCTTGCGGTCGACCTTGACGGCCGCTGCGGGTGCCGGGAGCGGCGCGCCAGGTTTGGCTTCCGCGACCGGCGCCGCGGCCGATGTTTGCTGCGCCATATCCGGGAGTGAAGCAGGAACGACCACAGATCGAACACTGGTATCGATCTCAACCCGCGGCGGACCCACCCTGTCGGAAGCAATTCGAATGACCGGCCTCGCCACGTCGGTGCGGTTGATGATTTCCGTTTCAGGAAAACACCATGACGCCAAAAACAGCAGCGCAAGCAGCGCTCCGCCGGCAACAGTGAAATAGCGAAATAATGGCACGGTCCCACCCCAAATAGAGAGCTACCGTTTAGCGACCTGCAGCTAACCGGCCTCGGCCGGCATCGCTTGCGGAATCGCTCAACTGTCGGATATGTCTCACCCGGCCCCTTTTTGGTTCAAACGTTTTACCGAAGGGCCATTTGCATCCGCAATTTTCAGGAAAACACCGAGCCTCGGTTAGCGCTGGAAGCTAGCTCACGAGATCGTCGGCCGAGCTGCGGTGACCCCCTTCCGGATCTCTTAAGTCACGGTCCCCGCTCTGATGAAATAATTCTCCCGTCGACGAAACCATTTAAGGCCCCTGACGCAACCGTCCGGAAACCGTCGCCAGATACTGACTCTCATAACGATGTGCCGAAAAGGCGCACTTGGGGCTCAAACGGTCAAACAGGGGACCACCATGTTCGATCTCGATATTTTCAAGGCCAATTCCCGCCGCGCCGCAGTGGCTCTTGGTGCCATCGTTGGTGCCGTCACATTGTCCGCATCTGCGGGTGCCGGACCGCTGCCGCTGTTTTCCTTCGTCACCACCGCGCCGCAACAAGCCGCGCCGTCCCAGGACGAAGGCGCCGCTGAACTACCGGCGCGCTTGAGGCGCCAAGTGGTCAGCTATGCCACCCGCGAAGCGCCGGGCACCATCATCATCGACACCCCCAACACCTATCTTTACCTCGTTCTGCGCAATGGGCAGGCGATCCGCTACGGCATCGGCGTCGGCCGCGACGGCTTCACCTGGTCGGGCGTGCAGTCGATTACCAAGAAGGCTGAATGGCCGGATTGGACCCCGCCTGCGGAAATGATCGCCCGCCAGCCCTATCTGCCGCGCTATATGGCCGGCGGCCCCGGCAATCCGCTCGGCGCCCGCGCCATGTACCTCGGTGGCACCATCTACCGCATCCACGGCACCAATGCTCCCGGCACTATCGGCACCCAGGTCTCGTCGGGCTGCATCCGCCTCACCAACGAGGACGTTGCCGATCTCTATTCGCGGGTCAACGTCGGCACCCGGGTGATTGTGCTGCCGATGGACCGCCGGGCCGACACTTCTGTCGCCGGGCGTGGCTGAGAGAGGGACGCACAGTGAACCATTCTTTTTATAGCGCCGACCGGTCGACGCATCTGAAGATTGTCGTCGTTGCGCTCGTGATGGGCATCGCAGTAACTGGCGTTGCCTTGTCATTCCGCCCCAACCTTGACGCGGGCTCCCCGCAGACGGCAGGTGTCATCAAGGCCGGAAAGCCAATAGCGATTACCAGTTCGGGTACCTCGGTTACTCGCTAGCCGATTGCCCAATAGACGAGTCCGTTGAAAATCACGCATCTCGAGCGACGGCTGCTAGGCTGGCTGAAGCATCGTGGGGCGCAACCGCTCCCGCCTCCGGCGCTGGGCGAAAAAGATGAGCCCTAGCACGACAAGCGCGGGAATCGTGAACCAGTAGGGTGTAGCACGATCCGCAGGTACCACGACGGCGCCGATCTTGTCACCCGGTTGCAATCCATATTTGCGCGCCTCGCTGCCGAAACGCACGGACTGGATCACCACCTCCTCGCCCACCTGATGGAGCGTAAGGCCGCTTGTCGCAAGCCGCTCGGCGACAGAATTGCCGGCGCCAAGAGTCAGGCGGACGAGCTTGTCGACCGTATCGCCGCTCGAATCCTGGGTTGCCACGCGCAAACGCAAGGCACCGTCCTTCGGTGCCTTCTGCACTTCCGTCGCGATCTGTGCCGCGGGCAGATTGGTGAGAGGCGCGCTGATCATGTCGAGCCAGAACGAGGGGCGAAACAGCGTCAGGCAGATGACGAGAAGTGCTACGGTTTCATACCAGCGATTGCGGGTTAGCAGCCAATTCTGGCTCGCGGCCACGAACGCCCCCATGGCGAGAACACAGCAACAAACGACCACGATGAAATGCAGCGGGCCGCCGATGTCGATCATCAGGATCGCGGGATTATAGATAAAAACGAACGGCAACAACGCGGTGCGGTTTTCGTAACGCATGCCCTGCCAACCAACCTTCATCGGATCGGCGCCGGCAATCGCGGCCGCTGCGTAGGCGGCGAGACCGACCGGCGGCGACACGTCGGCCATCAAACCGAAATAGAACACGAACATATGCGCCGCGATCAGCGGTACGGCGATGTCGTTCTGCGCGGCAAGGTCGACAATCACCGGCGCCATCAGCGTTGCGACAACCACGTAGCTCGCGGTGGTTGGCAGGCCGCTGCCGAGCACAAGACAAATCAGACCAGTGAGGATCAGCATGAACACGAAGTTGCCGGCCGAGAGCAGCTCGACGATCTCCGTCATCACCAGGCCCACGCCTGTCAATGTCACGGTCCCGACGATGATGCCCGCGGTCGCGGTCGCGATGCCGACTGCGATCATGTTGCGCGCGCCGTTCTCGAGACCCCCGAGAAAATCGCGAAAGCCGCTCCGCCAGCTGCGGCCGATGTCGCGCTCGCCGCGAAACAGCGCCGTCATCGGGCCTTGGGTCAGCACCACGGCCGCCATCGCCAGAACGCCCCAGAACGCGGCCAGGCCAGGCGACATTTCCTCGATCAGCAAGCACCAGATCAGAACTATCACCGGCAGCAGGTAATGTAGTCCGGTCCGGGCGACATCGTAGAAATCCGGCACAGTGACGAGGGGTTTGCGCAAATCATCAATCGGCAGGTCGGGGTGGCGCGCGCGATTTGCGATCAGACCGACATAGGCAACGGCCACAACCGCAAGCGCAATGAAACTGGTAGAATCGCCGAAGAGGTCCCTGGTCCAGCCGAGACCCCAGTAGATCAACCCGGACAGGATGATGAGACTGCAGATGGTCAGAAGACCTTTCGTAGCCCCTTGCAGCAGCGTTCGACGGCTAGTGCGCTGCAATCCGGTCATTCCGGCCTTCGCGGCTTCGATATCGACAATATAGAACAGTGCTCCATAGGTGATGATGGCAGGCAGGAAAGCGCTCCGCACCACATCCGCGTAGGTGATGCCGACATATTCGGCCATCAGGAACGCCGCCGCGCCCATCACTGGCGGCATCAGCTGACCGTTTACGCCTGCGGCACATTCGATCGCGCCCGCTTGGGTCGGGGTGTAACCGACCCGCTTCATCAGCGGAATCGTGAACGTGCCTGTCGTGACGACGTTGGCGACCGACGAGCCGGATATCATGCCTGTCATGCCCGACGAAACCACGCCCGCTTTCGCCGGGCCACCGCGGAACTGGCCGAGCAACGAGAATGCAAGCTGGATGAAATAATTGCCAGCGCCTGCCTTCTCCAGAAGCGCGCCGAACAGCACAAATAGAAAGATGAACGCGGTCGAAACGCCCAACGCAACGCCGAACACGCCCTCCGATGTGATCCAGAAATGCGAAGCCGCGCGTGAAACCGAGATACTCTTGTGCGCGAACAGACCAGGTAAATACGGTCCCGCGAACACGTAGAACAGAAACACGATGGAAATGATTGGCATCCACGGGCCTTCAGCGCGACGCGAGGCCTCGAGCAGAAGAACCACGCCGACCACCGAGACCACGATGTCTGCGGTTGTCGGCAAACCCGGACGCACCGCGAGATCACGATAGAAATAGATGAGATAGACGACGCACAGCACTGCCGCCGCTGCGAATGCCCAGTCGAGAAGCGGGATGCGGTTGCGTGGCGACGATTTGAAAGCTGGATAAGCCATGAAGCCGAGCAGCAACGCGAACGAAAGATGGATGACGCGGGCCTCAGTGTCGTTGAAGACACCGACACCGATCATGTAGGGGATTGGAGAGGCATACCAGAGCTGGAACAGCGACCATGTGACGGCAATCACGCTGAGCGCCATGCCGATCCGGCCGGCCGGGCGGCGCCCGCCAAGATCGGACTCGGCGACCAGTTCTTCGAGATCGACGTCGCGCGGCGCCGCCGGATCGTCCTCTACTTGCGATGCGACCCGTTCCATATGCCGCCCTCCACCCAGCCAAGATGGAGAGGGCGAACCGCCCTCTCCCCGCGCCCGTTTGTTACATCCAGCCTTTTTCCTTGTAGAATTTCTCCGCAGCCGGATGCAGCGGCGCCGTGATGCCGGCCTTGATCATCTCTTTCGGGTCCAGTGTCGCAAACGCCGGATGCAGCTTCTTGAATTCGTCAAAATTCTCAAACACCGCTTTGACGAGATTGTAGACCACTTCATCGGGGGCCTTGGCGCTCGTCACCAGCAACGCGCGAACGCCGTAGGTCGTGGTGGGATTGGGATTGCCGGAATACATTCCACCCGGAATCGTTGCGACCGAATAATAGGGATAGTTCTTCAGCAGCGTGTCGATGGCCGGGCCGGTGAGCGATATGAGTTTCGCACCACACGTCGTGGTTGGGTCCTGAATGGCTGCCGACGGATGGCCCACGCCATAGTAGAATCCGTCGATCTTGTTGTCGCACAGCGCCGGGCCCTGCTCATCGGCCTTGAGTTCGGCGGCGAGCGAGAAATCCTTCATCGTCCACTTCATCGCATCAAGCAACTGCTCCATGGATGCACGGGTTCCGGAGCCAGAATTTCCGACGTTGAAGCGCTTGCTCTTGAAATCCTCGAACTTCGTGACACCGGCCTCCTTGCGCGCCAGCACGGTGAACGGTTCGGGGTGGACGGCAAAGACGACGCGCAGGTCCGAGATCGCGTTGCCCTTGAACTGGGTTTCTCCCTTGTAGGCATTGTACTGCACGTCGGACTGCGTCATGCCGAAATCGAGTTCGTCCGACTTGATCGCGTTGACGTTGAAAACAGACCCCCCCGTCGATTCCACGGAGCAGCGGATACCGGTCTTCTGCCGATCCTTGTTCATCAACCTGCAGATCGCTCCCCCGACCGCGTAATAGACACCCGTAACGCCACCGGTGCCGACGGTAATGAACTTTTGCTGAGCCGCGGCCGGCATCGAGAACGACGCCAGTGCCAATATTGCCGCCACGGCAATGCCCCCGCGTTTAGCAAGATTTCCATTTCTTTTCATGTTCAGGTTCCCTCTTCCATCTGATCTCTCTATCGCAGCACCAGCAGCTGAGCCCCGGTCAGTCCGGAACAGACGCATCGATCGCATCTCCCAGCCGCTCCACGATGGTATCGATCGCCGCGGCGTCGGCGATAAACGGCGGCGCCAGCAGTACATGATCGCCGCGGCCTCCGTCGATCGTGCCACCCATCGGATAGACCATCAATCCGCGCGCCATCGCCTCGCGCTTGATGCGTGCGTGCAGTTTCAGCGCGGGGTCGAATGGCTCCTTGCTGCCGCGATCCGCAACGATTTCGATCGCCTGAAACAGGCCTCGGCCGCGCACGTCCCCGATGTTGGGGTGGTTGCCGAACCGCTGGCCAAGACGGTCGGCGAGATATGCACCTCGCTGGCGCACATTGGCCAGCAGGTTGTCACGCCTTATCACGCGCTGGACAGCGATAGCTGCCGCGCATGCGAGTGGATGGCCGATATAGGTGTGGCCGTGCTGGAACACCCCTGAGCCCTTGCCGATGGTATCTACAATCGTGCCGCTGGCGAGCACGGCGCCGATCGGTGCATAGCCGCCGCCGAGACCTTTCGCGATCGCCATCAGATCAGGAATGATGCCTTCCTGTTCACATGCGTGGAGCGTTCCGGTGCGGCCCATACCGCACATGACCTCGTCGAGAAGAAGCAAAATGCCGTGCCGGTCGCAGATCTCGCGAACGCGCCTGAAATAGCCGGGAACCGCGGCGACCGCGCCGAGTGTCGCTCCGACGACCGTTTCGGCGACGAAAGCGATCACGGTTTCGGGCCCGAGTTCTCCAATCTTCGCCTCGAGCTCGTTCGCGAGCCGCTCCCCGTATGCATGGGGCGATTCGTCAGCACGGCGATCGCGATATTCGTAGCAAGGCGAAACGTGAGACGTCTCGATCAAAAGCGGCGCGAACTGCCGGCGGCGCCATTCATTGCCGCCAACCGCAAGCGCACCGAGTGTGTTACCGTGATAGCTCTGCCTGCGGGCAATGAAATGCCGGCGTTGCGTCTCCCCGCGCTCGACAAAGAACTGCCGGGCCAGTTTCAGCGCGGCTTCGATCGCCTCCGATCCGCCACTGACGAAATAGACGTGCTCGATCCCTTCCGGAGCGTGAGCGACCAATTCATCGGCGAGTTCTTCCGCAACGTGTGTCGTGAAGAAGCTTGTATGCGCGTAGGCGAGCCTGTCGAGCTGCTCACGCATCGCCGCAAGCACGTCGGGATGAGAATGCCCAAGACACGAGACTGCAGCACCGCCGGAAGCGTCGATATAGTCCTTTCCTGCCGCGTCGCGAATAAAAATGCCCTTCGCACTCACGGCGGTCGGATAGGCATGGTTGATCTGACGGTGCAGGACGTGGGTCATGACAGCTTTGGCCGTTTCTTCCTTGTCAGGACGTAGGTGTCGAATGCGTCGAGCTGCTGTTCGCTGGCCGCGAGCGACTGGACTGCCTGTTTCCCCCTGCGCGCGGCAACCAACGCCGTCAGGCATTCAATCGCGGCGAAGGCAGGCGCCATGGTGTGAAAGAACGAGGGGGTTTCGGTTCGCACGACCAGGGTTTTGCTGGCTATTGCTGCGAGTGGCGAGACCTCGCTATCGGTGACCGCGATGACCCGCGCGCCACGTTTTTCGGCGTATCGCGCAGCCTGCACGGTCTGCCGCGTATACGGCTTTACCGAGATCGCCAGCAGCACGTCCGTTGGGCCAATCATCCGCAACGTGTCGGTTGCGATGCCGCCGGGACCATCGACCAGTACCGAAGCCGCGCCGAGCAAGGAGCGCACATAATGGAAATTGTAAGCGACCGAGAACGTCGAGCGCATCCCCAAGCAGAACACGCGCTTGGATCTGGCGATGATTTCGGCAGCCGCTGTAAATCGCTCGATTGAATCCGATGTCGAGAGCGCTTGCAGGTGCTGGGTCAGCGCGGAGAAAATGTCCTGGATCAGCGCCTCGTCACCCTCACTGTCGCGCCGTCGCAAGAGCTGCTCGGCGCGGCCGCGGAGATTTTCCGGGCGATGCCGGACCACCTCGGCATAAAGCTTCCGGATTTCATCATAGCCCTTCAACCCGAAGCGCTGTGCCAGCCGGGTCAGCGTCGCCGGCGGAATGCCCGCCCGTCGGGCCTGTTCGCGCATGGTGAGAAGCGCGACATCGGCCGGGTGATCGATCACCCAGCGCGCGGCCTCCTTCAGCTGCGGAGGCAGGGTTTCGAAGCCCGCGGTCAGCTCATCGAACAGGGGTTTCATCGCAAGGTTTTTGCTCGGACAGTCGCGAACGGATGAACACAAGGCTAGATCAGGAATGTCCTGGATGCAACACATGTTCCACTAATTGGAAAAACAGTTCATATGTTTCGCTCAACGACCGGCAACGACGACGAAGACGTCGAGAATGCTTCGGAGGCCAGCGACTTCCGAGATTGATGAGACGACAATCTCATCGCACCCGTCTCCCGGTAAATTCCCTGCTAACAGGGAATTTTACAGGGAATTTTGCGATTTCAACGGCTCCAGAGTCGATTCTGTAGCGATAAACCGCTGTGCCGCAGCAACTTCTCGTGAAATTCCCTACGCAGATTAACAGGGAAAATATTTTGAAGAGCAGGGAATTTTTGGGCGGTATCAGGGAATTCTAATCCGCAAAATCGTAAGCGTCCATTTCTCACACACTTGTCTGTCCGCGGTTAGGTCGCGATCTGTTCTCGCCGACAAATTTTCAAAAGGAGGGACGAGATGTCGCTGGTTCGTGAGCGTTACGGCGAGACTTTTTGGCGCAAGCACCATGAGGCGTGGCAGCAGAGCACATTGAATCAACGAGAGTATTGCGAAGCGCACGGGATTCCGCTCAAGGCGTTCGGCAATTGGCGGGCGAAGTTCAAAGCCGAACCGCAGCTGTCGGCACCGAAGCTTTTGTACCGACGTCGAGGCCTAAGTCATACCCTTAGTCATAGGCTAAGTCATAGCCTTAGTCATATCTGGTCGATCGGGCCAAGCGGCTACTTGCCTTTCCTCGATTTCGGACGCCTGGATGCGCTCATCGATGCGCAGGAGCTGCGAACGGACGAACTCCTGCTGAAATACAAGAAGACCATCCTTGTAGCGGTCGCGGAGGTGGACGATGCAATCAAGGGATCTCGGGCGGCGCGACAAACGTTAAGGGATGTGGAAACCGCGCTTGCAGAAAGTCGCCATGCGCTCGATCTCGCCACGGGACGTTATGAACGCGGGCTGACCGAATTCCTGAACGTCGTGGACGCCGAACGGCAGCTATACGTGAAGGAGGACGAGAGGATTGTCGCCCAGGAGGCCGTCGCATTGCAGTTCGTCCTGTTGTACAAGGCGCTCGGCGGCGGTTGGGAGCGCTATGATCTGTTGCCGCCGATCCGCCAGCCCGAGCCAGCGATCGTCGCGATGTTCCGCCGACTGTCGAACCAATGGCAGTAGCGAAGCTGCCCATCTATCTGGTGCCGGAGGGCTTCTCTCACCTTTCGGCGAATATCGTCGAAGGTGAACGACGTGGACGAGCAGCCATTCGAAAATGGAGACTAACCCAGAACCACCGGGCGCTTTTTTCCTCGAACTATCCGGTGTTTTCGGAACGAACGCTCGGGTCGTGATGTTCGCGGCAACGAAGTGGTCATTGCTCTCGCGGACACACGTCCCTTCTCCGGTGTTAACCGACGTCAGCCTTGAATGGCCGCTTCGCGCCAGAAGCTGCCCTTCTCGTGAGTCCGTTTCTGATGTTGAACCTTTCCCGCGCTGCGGCGCAACATGCAAAATGAGACTGGCGGTCAAGCTACATGGGAGTGAAGACATCCGCTCTGTCGGCGCCATCGGCTAGCTTTCTTGCGACGTCCAAGGAACTCGATCACATGCGTTGAGATCGGGCCCAAAACAAGTTGGCGAAGGAGGAGGCAATGTTGAAGGGCAGTTTAGGACTGATTGCGTTGAGCAGCTTGTTGCTTTCGGGGACTGCAATCGCTCAGGAGAAGATCAAGGTTGGTGTCACCGCAACCCTGGAAGGCACCTACACGGTGCTCGGCGAAGACGGCATTCGCGGTTACCAGACTGCGCTCAACACATTGGGCAAGAAGGTTGGCGACAAGGAACTCGACTTTGTCATCGCATCAACGGACGCGACACCCGATTCCGCAGTTCGCGCCGTGCGCAAGCTGATCGAGCAGGACAAGGTCCAGATCCTGCTCTCGCCGCTCTCCGGCGACGAAGGCATCGCGGTCAAGAATTTTGCAAAGACCCATCCGGAGCTTACTTTCATCAACGCCGCCTCCGGCGCTCAGGAGACGACTTATGTCGACCCGGCGCCAAACTTCTTCCGCTACAACATGGACGGTGCGCAATGGCAGGTCGGGCTCGGCAAGTACGCGTATGAAACCAAGGGCTATCGCAAGATCGCGACTGTCGGCGAGGATTATTCCTTCATCTACACGCAGGTGTTCGGACTGGTGCTCGAGTTCTGCGGTGCGGGTGGACAGGTCACGAACCGGCAATGGGTTCCGCTTGGGACGAAGGATTTCGCCTCCGTCATCGCCGCTCTGCCCGACGATGTCGATGCAATCTATCTTGGTCTTGGCGGCGCCGACGCCGTCAATTTCCTGAACCAGTACCAGCAAGCGGGCGGCAAGGCCCATCTGATGGGCGGTTCGATCATGGTCGACCAAACGATCCTCTCGGCCAAAGGCAACGCCAAGAATGCCCTGCTCGGGACCATCGCGGCCAGCGGCCAGGCCGATACCTGGGAGGACCCGGGCTGGCAAAAGTTCGTGAAGGCCTATCAAGACTCGTTTCCGCCCAACAAGCGCTTCCCGAGCCCCTCCCTGCTCGCCACCAACTATTATGGTTCAACCATGGCGCTGGTCCTGGGGCTCCGTCAGGTCAATGGTGACCTCAGCAATAACCAGGCCAAGCTCAAGGAGGCGCTGGCAAAAATCGAGCTCGACGCCCCCAACGGCAAGATCAAGCTCGACTCCAACCGGCAGGCTATCGGAACCAACTTCGTGACCGAGGTCGTGGACGACGGGAAAGGCGCCCTGTTCAGCAAGGTCGTGAAGGTGATTCCGAATGTGAACCAGACTCTCGGCTATGATCCGGCGGTGTTCGCCAAAATTGGTTTGCCGAGCCGAACCGTCCCGGAGTGTAAGAAGTACTGACGTATTTTTTGCAGCTGCGAGAGAGTCGGCGGCTGGCTAACGGGCGTGGTTGCGGAAGCAGATCTTCCCACACCCTTGCGTTCCCCTCCCGGATGTTGAACGCTAGTCAAAAAAGCAAAGACATCCAGGGAGGGAAGGCATGAGCAGAGCGCTTGCCGTCTTCCACGGCCGGTTCGGTCGCGCAACGGTCTATCAATTGAACCGTCCCTTTAACGTGCATGCACACCGCGAAGGGCACCTGATCTTTCATGTCGGCGGAACGCCGGCGCAGATCGACGTTTGCGCTCACCGCCATCTCCTGACCGGCGATTCTCTCGTCGCCGTCAATCCCTGGGAACCACATAACTTCCTGCCAACGGACATGGCGAATGGCGCGATCTTTTTCGTGCTTTACGTCAATTCCGAATGGTTTGCGCCCGACGCGGCGAACTCGCAAAACCTTCGCTTCGGCCGCGCACATTTCAAGCGCACGGATGCGCTCGAAAAGCACATTCGCCGCACGGCGGCACTGGTCTGCGGCGCCCCTTCGCTCAGGAGCCTCGATTGCGAACTCCGACAGCTGATCGAAAGCTGCTATGAGGAAAGTTGGCGGCAGCCGGAGCCGGCGCAGGAAGCGCGCGCCGCCGCGGCAATCACGGACTTTCGCGTTCGCAAATCCATCAGACTGATGTCTGAAAGCCCCGGTGCCGAGATCGAACTGGATTCGATCGCTCGCGAATCCGGCCTTTCGCGACCGCATTTCTACCGGCTTTTCCGCACCCAGACCGGCGTCACTCCCCATCTGTACCTGAACACACTGATCATGGAGCAGGCGCTTGACGCGCTTGTCGCAACGGAAGCGCCGGTCGCCGACATCAGCTTTGATCTCGGCTTTACCTCGCAGAGCGGGTTCACCCGCTTCTTCGCCGCCAATGTCGGCATGGCGCCAACCGATTACCGCCGTGCGGCCAAGGTATTGCATCCTTGAGCAAGGCTGCTCCGAAGCGATAAAAGATACTCACGATCAAATCCGGCCCTCCCGCCCCCGTTAGGATGCAGGGAACGCGATCCCGAAGACGATCGCAACGCGGGAGGATGCAGGTCAATGGCAGCGCAGGCGGCGGACGTTGAGGCATTGGCGCGTACCCGACAGAGCGCCGCCGCGGCCGGGGGAGGCGCGTGAGCAGGTTCATCGAACGCCATCCAGCATGGGCGTTGATCGCCATCATCGCGGTCGCCTTGCTGTTGTGGCTGATCTTTTCGATCTGGCCGCCGGGTCTTGAGGCGGCGATTGGTCGCAAGCGGGTGTTCCTCAATGCCATCTTCAACGGCATCACACTCGGTGGACTTTATTTTCTCGTTGCAAGCGGCTTCACTCTGATCTTTGGCCTGATGCGCAATGTCAATCTGGCGCATGGCTCGCTGTATTTGTTCGGCGGCTATGTCGGATACGCCATCAGCGCCTGGACCGGTTCCTGGGTCCTCAGTTTCGTCGTCGCATTCCTTGGCGTGGCGCTGGTCGGCGTCCTTCTGCAAATCTTCGTATTTCGCCGCATGGAAGGCCAGGATCTGCGGCAGACCATGGTCACGATCGGACTCTCGATCGTGTTCGCCGACCTGATGCTGTGGGCATTCGGAGGTGACTTCTACCAGATCCAGACGCCGAGCTGGCTGATTGGGCCGATCCAATTGCCGCTTGTCACCGGACTGAAGTCCTCCGGCGAACCGGTGTACCTGCAATACCCGCTGGTGCGGCTCGTGATCTTCGCCGCCTCCGTCGTGATCGGCGTTGCCATGTGGCTCGCACTCAATCGCACGCGGATCGGGATGATCGTGCGCGCAGGCGTCGACGATCGCGACATATTGGCCGCCACCGGTGTGCAAATCCAGCTCGTCTTCGTGCTCGTCTTCGCCCTCGGTGCGGGCCTCGCCGGCGTCGCCGGCGTTGTCGGCGGCACGTTCCAATCGATTTCGCCGGGCGAGGACACGCGTTTCCTGCTCGCCTCGCTGGTGGTCGTGATCGTCGGCGGCATGGGTTCGATTCCGGGTGCGGCGCTCGGCGCCGTCATCATTGGTCTCGCCGAACAACTCGGCTCCGTCTACATCCCGACTTATGCGATTGTTGTGACCTTCCTGATCATGGTGCTGGTGCTGGCGCTGCGGCCGCAGGGCCTGCTCGCGAGGCGATGACATGTCGTTGATCCAGGGCGCCCAGCTTGAGGCAAGCCAACCCGCTTCCGCGCTGCAGCGGGCGATCACCCGCGCCTGGCCCGAACTCAACAGCCCCGCCACCTGGCTGGTCGCATTGATCCTTGTGATCATGCCTGATGTTCCTGGCAGGCTATGGCGGCATGGTCAGCCTGATGCAGCTCACCATCGCTGGCTTCGCGGGCTATATGGTCGCGGTCATCGGCACGAGCGCCAACACCAATATCAGCATGGGTTGGCCGTGGTGGCTCGCGACCCCGATCGCGCTCGCGCTTGCGACCATATTCGGTACGCTTGGCGGCGCACTCGCGGTGCGCACCGAGGGCATCTACACCATCATGATCACGCTGGCGATCGGCGCGGCATTCTACTACTTCACGAACCAGAACTGGGCGATCTTCAACGGCCATACCGGCATCAACACCGTCGCCACCCCGCATTTCCTCGGCGTGGACTGGCGTTCCGATATTCCGTTTTATTACCTGGCGCTCGGCGTCGCAGCGCTGTGCTATTTCGCGGTCCAGTATCTCTCGCGCGCGCCGTTCGGCCTTGCCTTGCAGGGCGTGCGCGACAATCCCCGCCGGATGGCCGCGCTCGGTTTCAATGTCAACGCGCATCGGGTGGCGGCCTACGCGTTCGCGTCGTTCGTCGCTGGACTTGGAGGGGTCCTACAGGTCTGGAACTACCGGCAGATCTCGCCCGGCTCGGTCAGCGTCGGAGCCTGTATCGACATCCTGATTATCGCCATAGTCGGCGGCATCACGCGGCCGATCGGCCCCTTCATCGGCGCTTTCATCTTCGTCATGCTGCGCACCTTTGCGCTCGACTTCCTTGTCAAATTCGGGCTCGACGGCAATCGCTTCCGGCTTTTGATCGGCCTTGGCTTCCTCGCCATCGTGTTCTGGTCATCTGACGGCGTGGTCGGGCTGTGGGAACAATGGCGCCGCCGCACCACCCGCGCGCCGGCCCGGTCGGATGGAAACCGCCATGGATAGCGTCGCGCAACGCGTGTTCGCGGTTGGCGCCGGCGCCGCGCTGGAGCTGCGCGGCGTGACGCGGATGTTCGGCGCGCTCGCGGCGCTGACGGATATCACCATCACGGTGCGGCCGGGCGAACGGCGCGCGGTCCTTGGTTCGAATGGCGCCGGCAAGACGACGCTGTTCAACTGCATCACCGGCGACTTTCCGCCCTCTTCGGGAACGATCCGCTTCTTCGGCGAAGACATCACCCATTTCCCGCCCTATGAGCGAATCCGCCGGGGTCTGCGCCGGACCTACCAGATTTCCGCCCTGTTCCCTGGCCTCACCGTACAGGACAATGTCTATCTCGCCTGCTGCGGCGTTTCGCGCGGACGCTTTTCTCCGCTACGCCCGGGCGTGGACGACGCGCTGATGCATGCCGCCGACGCGTTAAGGAGCAGCGCGTTTCGGAACTTGCTCACGGGCAGCAGCGCCAGCTCGAGATCGCGCTCGCGCTCGCAGGCGCGCCGCGCTTCGTGCTGTTCGACGAGCCCGCGGCTGGGCTCTCGCCGGCCGAGCGGCTCGAGTTGATCCAGATCCTGACCTCGCTGCCTGCGCATATCGGCTACATCATCATCGAACACGATATGGACGTTGCGCTGCGGGTGGTCGAGAGCGTGACGATGATGCACAACGGGCGCATCTTCAAGGAAGGTCTGCCCCGCGAAATCGAGTCTGATCCCGAGGTGCAGGAACTTTATCTCGGAGGCGGCCATGAGTGAAGCACGCCGCTCCACACCCGCCCTCGAGGTGAAGGGGCTCGATGTCTATTACGGGCATTCGCATGCGCTGCAGGGCGTCGACATCACGCTGCAAAATGGCGTGTTCTCGGTGGTCGGCCGCAACGGCATGGGCAAGACCACCCTGTGCAAGACCATCATGGGCCTCGTGCGGCCAAGTGGCGGCTCGGTTCGCATCCGCGGTGAGGAAGCCACCGGGCTGAGCCCTGCCCGGATCGCTCGCCTCGGTGTCGGTTACGTCCCACAAGGTCGGCGGCTGTGGCGCTCACTCAGCGTCAACGAGCATCTCGAACTCGCGGCCGGGATACGGCACGGTCCATGGACGATCGAGCGTATTTATGAAGCATTTCCCCGCCTTGGCGAACGCAGGGACCATGGCGGCAGCCAGCTCTCCGGCGGCGAGCAGCAGATGCTCGCAATCTCGCGCGCGCTTCTGACTAATCCGCACCTGCTGATCATGGATGAGCCGACCGAAGGATTGGCGCCGGTGATCGTCGCCCAGGTCGAGGAGATGCTGGTGCGCCTCGGCGAGGATGGCGACATGTCCGTGCTCGTGATCGAGCAGAATATCGGCGTGGCGACTGCGATCTCCCGGAACGTCGCCATCATGGTCAATGGCCGCGTCAACCGTATCATCGACTCGGCGCGGCTTGCCACCGACCGCGACCTGCAAACCCGCCTGCTTGGCGTCGGGCTCCACGGCGATCTTGGCTCCGACGTCGAAGCAAGCTCGGCAAGGGCAGAAGCGGGCGATGCGCCGCAGCCTGCGCGGAGCAAGGGGCCGGTGCGGATATTCATCTCCAATCCCGCGCCGCCGACGCGCTGGTCGCAGCCGGTACCGATCGCGCGCATAGAGGCTGTCGCGCGCACCGTCACGACGGGCATCACGCGACTTGAGGAGGTCGCTCGACAAAGGCGCGAGCCGGCCGCGACCCGGGCCTCCGGACCACCAGTCGTGCTGGTCGTCGGCACGCTCGACACCAAAGGCGCAGAGTTACGCTTCATCCGCGACATCGTTGCGAGGAGTGGCCTGCGCACCCGCCTGGTCGACGTCTCCACGAGCGGAAAGGCTTCCACCTGCGACGTCTCTGCTCAGGAAATCGCCCTGAACCACGGCCGCGGCGGATCGGGCGTCTTCGGCGCCGACCGCGGCGCATCGGTGACGGCAATGGCGGATGCCTTTGTCAATTGGCTGCGCCGGCAGGGCAATGTCGCCGGCATAATTTCCGCGGGCGGCTCTGGCGGAGCTTCGCTGGTGGCACCGGGCATGCGCGCCCTGCCCATCGGTGTGCCGAAGATAATCATCTCGTCGGTGGCTTCGGGTGACGTCGGCCCGTATGTCGGACCTGCCGACATCACCATGATGTATTCGGTGACCGACGTGCAGGGTCTCAATTCAATCTCGCGGGTGGTGCTCGCCAACGGCGCAAACGCTCTCGCAGGCATGGTCAAGGCGCGCCTCGACGAGCGCGAGGCCGGGCAACACGATGCGGGCGCCGGCCTTCCTGCGATTGGCATCACCATGTTTGGCGTGACAACGCCTGCGGTGCAAAGGATCGTGGCCGACCTCCACGATGAGTTCGAATGCGTCGTCTTCCACGCCACGGGCGTCGGCGGTCGCTCGATGGAGAAGCTGGTCGATTCCGGGCAGTTGGCGGGCGTCATCGACCTCACCACCACGGAGGTCTGCGATCTCCTGATGGGCGGCGTGTTTCCGGCCAGCGACGACCGCTTCGGCGCGGTGATCCGCAGCCGGGTGCCCTATGTCGGCTCCGCCGGAGCGCTGGACATGGTCAATTTCGGTGCGCCCGACACGATTCCCGAACGCTACCGGCAACGCAAGCTCCACGTTCACAATCCGCAGGTCACGCTGATGCGTACGACGCCGGACGAGAGCGAGCGCATCGGAAAATGGATCGGCGAACGGCTCAATCAGATGGACGGCCCGGTGCGTTTCTTCCTTCCTGAAGGCGGTGTCTCCGCGCTCGACGCGCCGGGCCAACCGTTCTGGGACTCCGACGCCGACGCAGCCCTGTTCCGTGCGCTGGAGCAAACCGTGCGCCAGTCCGGCAATCGCCAGCTCATTCGTATCAAGAAGCACATCAACGATCCCGAGTTCGCCGCCACGATTGTCAGTGCGTTCCGTCCTCTGCTCGGACGCGCTGGCGGGCGGCGAAGAGTGGTGAGGTGACCCATGGCCCGGTTTGAACGCGCGGTACTGCTGAAGAAGTTTCGCGAGATGGCGGCCAGGGGCGAACCGATCGTCGGCGGCGGCGCTGGCACCGGGCTGTCAGCCAAATGCGAGGAGGCCGGCGGCGTCGACCTGATCGTGATCTACAATTCCGGCCGTTACCGCATGGCCGGCCGCGGTTCGCTCGCCGGGCTGATGCCTTATGGCGACGCCAACGCGATCGTGCTGGAGATGGCCGGCGAGGTGCTCCCGGTCGTGACCCGGACGCCCGTGCTCGCCGGCGTCAACGGCACCGATCCCTTCCGCGACATGGATATCTTCCTCAATCAGTTGAAGATGCTGGGCTTCTCCGGAGTGCAGAACTTCCCGACCGTCGGCCTGATCGACGGCACCTTCCGCACGAACCTCGAGGAGACGGGCATGTCATACGCGCTGGAGATCGACATGATCGCGAAAGCGCGCGAGAAGGACTTGTTGACGACCCCTTACGTCTTCAGCGAAGCGGAAGCCGCGGCGATGGCGATCGCCGGCGCCGACATCATCGTCTGCCATCTCGGCCTGACCACCGGCGGTTCCATCGGCGCTCAGACGGCACTGAGGCTGGAAGACTGCCCGGCGCGTATCGACACCTGGGCAGAGGCGGCGCTGAGCGTCAATTCGCAAATTCTCGTGCTCGCGCATGGCGGTCCGATCGCGACCCCTGCCGACGCGGATTTCATTATCAGGAACACCCGCAATTGCCACGGCTTCTACGGCGCCTCCTCCATGGAGCGCCTGCCGGTAGAACTGGCGCTCACGGATCAAGTTCGGAAATTCAAGGCGATCGGCGCACGCTGAGCGCCGGGACCAAGGGAGGAAAAGATGTCGGGGAATCTGGTCGGTGAATTGATCCTCTGGCTCATTGTCGCGATCATCGCGGTCGTCATCGCCGTGTACATCGTGAACTGGCTATACCATCGCTCATCGAAGGAAGTTTCCTTCGTCCGCACCGGCTTTCTCGGTGAACGTGTCGTGATCAATGGCGGCGCCTTCGTGCTGCCCTTCATTCACGATTACACGCCGGTCAACATGAACGTGTTACCGATGGGGGTCGTACGCTCCAAGCAGGATGCCGTCATCACCCGCGACCGGATGCGCGTCGACATCGAGGCGGACTTCTACGTCCGCGTGCAGGCTACTCGAGAGGCCGTCTCGATCGCAGCAGCAACGCTCGGACGCCGTACCATGGAGCCCGAGCAACTCCACGCGCTGCTTTCCGGCAAGTTCGTTTCGGCAATCCGCTCCGTCGCCTCGGAAATGACGATGGAACAGATGCACGAGCAACGCGGAGAATACGTCGCACGCGTCAAGGCCACCGCCGCCGAGGCGCTGGCGCAGAACGGGCTTGAGCTCGAATCGGTCGCCATCACGGATCTCGACCAGACCGACCTTGAACACTTCAATCCCTCGAACCGCTTCGACGCCGAAGGCTTGACCCGCCTGATGGAGGACATCGAGGCCAGGCGCAAATTGCGCAACGACATCGAGCAGGACTCGATGATCAAGATCCGCACCCGAAACCTCGAGGCCGAGCGGCAGGCGCTCGATATCGAACGCGAGAGCGAGACCGCCCGCCTCGAGCAGGAGCGTGACATCGAGATGCGTCGCGCCCTGCAACGCACGGAAGTCGCGCGCGAGCGCGCATTGCGCGAGACTGAAGCCGAACAGGCCCAGATCATGGCGCGCGAAACGATCGAGAAGGCGCGCATTTCCAACGAGCAGGCTATCGCCGAGGCACGCATCTCATCCGAGCGCGAGACACGGCAGAGGGAAATAGAACGTACGCGCGCGGTGGAAGAAAAAGAGCTTCTGGCCCACGAGGAGATCGAAAAGGCGCGCATCGCCAACCAGCGTGCGGTCGATACCGCACGCATCGCATCCGAGCGAGATGTGCGCCAGCGCGAGATCGAGCGCATGCGGACGGTAGAAGAAGCCGAGATCGTGGCGCGGGAAGCCATCGAGAAGGCGCGCATCCTGCAGGACCGCGTCATTACTGATGCGCGCATCGCCAACGAGGAAGATACGCGCCGGCGCGAGATCGAACGCGCCCGAGCGATCGATGGGGCCGAGATCGCGGCGCGCGAGGCGACCGAGAAGGCGCGCATCACGCAAACCATGACCGTCAACGTCGAGCGCATCAGTTCCGATGAGCGCACGCGCGCACTCGAAATCCAGCAGGTGCGCACGATCCAGGAGGCCGAGATCGAGGCGCAGAAGACAGTCGAGGCCGCACGGATCGCCCGCGAACGAACGCTGGCGGCCGAGCGCATCGGCGCAGAGCACGCCACGCGCAAGCTCGAGATCGAGCGCGATCAGGCAGTCGAGATCGCCGGCATCGCGGCGCGCGAGGCCACCGAAGCCTCGCGGATCGCCCAGGAAGAGCGCGTTCGCGCCCTTGAGATCACACGCAACCGGTCGATCGAGGAAGCCGACATTGCTTCGCGCGAAGCCATCGAAGCCGCCCGGATTGCGCAGGAGAAGACCGTTGCCGCCCAGCGCATCCGCGCTGAGAAGGAGACCCGCGGGCTCGAGATCGATCGCACCGAGGCGATCGAGGCGGCCGAGCTGAAGCGCCGCGACGCGATCGAACGGCGACGCATCGACGTCGAACTTGCGCTCGAGAGCGAGCGCATCGCCTCCGCCAAGACCCGCGAGGTGCTCAATATCGATCAGAAGAAGGCGATCGAGATCGCCGACGAGGAGCGTGTGATCGCTCTCGCCGCCAAGCGATCCGAGCGGATCGACGCCGACCGGCAGGTCAAGCAGGCCGAGATCGTTGCCCGCAAGGAAGTCGACACGACGGATGTGTCGCGCGAGCAGGCGCTGGAGGCGGCGCGGATCGAACGGCGTCGCGCGATCGAGCAGCTCGAAGTCGCCCGTGTCCAATCGCTGCAGGAAGCCGAGATTGCCTCGCGCGAGGAGGTGGAGCGCGCCCGCATCGCCTCCGACCGCGGCCTCGACGAGGCCCGGGTCGGCCGCGAACGGGAGCTGCGCAAACTCGAAATCAACCGTGAAAAGGATGTCGAGACGACGTTGATGGAGAAGGCTATTACCCTTCACCAGAAATCGCTGGAAGAATCGGCGGCCAAGGCAGCGGCCGAAAATGCACGGGTGCACGCGACCGAAGCGACCGAGCGCGTCGTGACCGCGCGCGAGAGCGAGATCGCCAAGCGGCGCAAGACCGTCGAGGTATTGCTTGCCGAGAAGCAGGCCGAGGAGACACGGATCGCCGCCGAAGCCGAGCGCGTCCGCGCGGCCGTCGAGGCGGAGGCGCAGCGCCTGCTCAACGAGGCGGAGAACGTGCTCACCGACCAGGCGCGCTACTCGCTGTTCCGGCGCAAACTGCTCGACCGGATCGAGGGCATCGTACGCGAAAGCGTCAAGCCGATGGAGAAGATCGAGGGCATCCGCATCCTCCAGGTGGACGGTCTCAATGGCAGCGGTTCCGGTGGCGGCAGTGGCCGCAGCGCCACCGACGAAGTCATCGATTCGGCGCTGCGTTACCGCGTGCAGGCGCCGCTGATCGACTCGATCCTCGCCGACATCGGCGTCGAGGGCGGCAGCCTTGCTAAGATGCCTGGCCTGATCCGCGAGGCGCGCGACATGCAGGGCATTCAGGATACAGCGTCCCGCAAGGGCGGGGAAAGCAAGCCGGCCGCGCCTGCAAAGAGTCCACCCGCCACCGCCGAGCCGCGAGCGGAGCGCCCGCCGCGCAAGAAGGAGTGAGCACTTTCCATGGCTAGGGTTTATGTCTCAACCGTCGTCAATGCCCGCAATGATCGCGTCTGGGCACGCGTGCGGGACTTCAACGGCCTGCCGAACTGGCATCCCGCGATTGCGGAAAGCCGTATCGAGGGCGGCGAGCCCGCCGACAGGATCGGTTGCGTCCGTGACTTCCGCCTGCGCAATGGAGATCGCATCCGCGAAAAGCTGCTCGGGTTGTCCGACTACGACATGTTCTGCACCTACTCGATCCTGGAATCGCCGATGGGGGTGGAGAACTACGTTGCCACGCTGCGCCTGACGCCGGTCACCGATGGCGACCAGACCTTCGCCGAATGGACCGCCGAGTTCGATTGCGTCCCCGAACGCGAAACTGAACTTATCAACAACATCGGCGGCGGCGTATTCCAGGGCGGCTTCGACGCGCTGAAACGCGTTTTTGGAGGCTGACGTGCCGCATATCGTCAGAAGCACCATTCTCGATGCCCCGACCGACGTGGTCTGGCAGGTGCTGCGCGATTTCAACGGACACGACCGCTGGCATCCTGCGGTCGCAACCAGCGCCATCGAGCGTGCCCAGGCGGCCGACAAGATTGGCTGCGTCCGCCGTTTCAAGCTCAAGGACGGCTCGGAATTGCGCGAGCAGCTGCTCGCGTTGTCCGATCTCGAGCAGACCCTCAGCTATTGCCTGCTCGATACGCCGATACCGATGTTCAACTATGTGGCGCATGTCCGCCTGCTCCCGGTCACCGACGGCGATCGCACCTTCTGGCAATGGGAATCGCGTTTCACGACCCGACCCACGGATCAGGAGGGCATCACCCGGATGGTGGCGGAGCAGATCTATCAGGCAGGATTCGACGCCATTCGTCATCACCTGAAGGAAGCCGCATGAGCGCGGAGAAAAATCGATGCCTGTCTCGGTAAGGACGTTTGTGAATTCCGGCGAGGCGGCCGCGGCATTGTCCACCGATCGCGGCGCGCGCTACCTCGGCGGCGGCACGCTGGTCATGCGCGCGCTGAACGAGGGTGACGTCTCTATCTCTACCGTCGTG